>Ga0213876_10000629_pt1 | contig 25698 bp, 21 predicted proteins | sample BarmaccomBMRX_R9_FD_160113 | JGI IMG/M metagenome (GOLD analysis project Ga0213876, IMG submission 160113) | Root-associated microbial communities from Barbacenia macrantha in rupestrian grasslands, the National Park of Serra do Cipo, Brazil - RX_R9 | ecosystem: Host-associated > Plants > Roots... | reverse complement strand
ACGCGGCCGCCGGGCTCGTGGATCGAGACCTTGATCATCGCCTTCAAGGGCAAGGTCGTCTCGGCCAGGTCGCCGACGGTGGCGGTGGCCTCGGTGACGCCGTTCGCGTCGCTGTCGGGCACGTTCATGGTGATCGAGACGTCCGAGAACGTGTCGTCGATGCGGCCGAACTGGTACTGCGAGAAGCCGTCGAAGGGATCGGTGTCGGTGACAATGCGCGCCTCGCCCTCGCCCGACAGCCCGCTGCCCGGCGCGCCATAAAGGAAGCGCGTCTCGGCCTTGACCACGATGTCGCTGTTGGGATGGCCGACCTTGGTCTCTGACGTCAGCGTGACCTTCAGCTTCTGCGGCACGAAGTCCTGGACGTCGAACTGCACGCGGCCGACCGACGGCGCGTTCTTCGACGTGTCGACATAGGCCGCAATCTGCCAGCGGCCGTGCGGCGCGGTCTTGGAAAGCTTGAGCGGCCACGTCGCCATGCCGGCGGCGAGCTGGTCGCCGCGGATGGTCGTGCGGCTGACCTCGAGCCCGTCGGGCCGCGTCGCGACCAGCGTCAACGGCGCCGACAGCGCCGCGCCGACGCGGTCGCGCAGCATCGCCGAGGCCTGGACCACCTCGCCCGGGCGATAGATGCCGCGCTCGGTATAGAGGAACGCGTCGATCGGGCCCGGCGTCTCGCGGCCGCTCACCCCGCGGTCGGTCAGGTCGAAGGCCGGACGGCGCAGGTCGAGGAAGCTGAAATCGTCGCCCGCATAGGCCATGACGACCACGGGCTCCTCGCCGCCGGTCGCTTTCATCAACCCGGCGTCGAAGTCGGCGCGGCCGGAGCCGTCGGTCGTCACGGTGGCAAGCTCGTTGTTGTCGCGCGCGACCAGGGTGAGCTTGACGCCCGACAGCGGCGTCGCCTTCGCGTAAGAGCGCGCGAAGACGGTCATGCCGTTGGCGCCGCGGAACGAGGTGAGCGCCGTGTCGGAATCGATCACCCATTGGGTGGCGATATCGTCGGACTCGTAATAGTCGTCGCCGTTGTCCTTCTTCTTCAGCGCGTCCATCGCCAGCAGGACGTAGGCGCCGGGCTTCTTGTCCTTGAGGATCTGGTTGATCGGGATCAGCGTGACGACGGAGTCGTTCTTGACGACCTGGACGTCCATCGTGCCTTCCCAGACGAGCTTGCCCTGGCTGTTCTGCAGGTCGTTGTCGTCCCAGGTGTAGAGCGAGGTCTGGTCGACGACGCCGCTTTCGATTTGCGACAGCAGGCGGTCGCCGACGCGGATCAACTTCACGCGCAGCTTGGAGATGTTGACGGTCGTCACGGGGACGCCTTGCGCATTGTCGCGCGGCAGGACGATGCCGCCCGAGAAGCGCACCACCGACGGCTTGTCGCGCAGCTCGACGGGGACGGTCTCGTCCTCGATCAGCTTGTCGCCGGCCGCGTCGGGCAGGCCGGTCTTGAGCGTGACGTTGTAGGTCGTGTTGAAGTCCATGCCCGCGAGGCACAGCCGCGTGTCGACGACGTGGGCGGCGACGCGGGTCTCGGGATCGATGGAGACGTAGTCGAGGTAGTGGGTCTTGCCCGAGGCGTCGAGGTCGCGGGTGAAGACGAAGCAGGCCTCGGCCTGGGGCTTGGTCGTGTCGACCTCGAGCCGCCTGAAGGCGAAGGTCTCGCCCTCGCCGGCCGGGGCGGTCTTGGGCGGCGACAGGCTCGCGGTCAGCGAGCCGAGCCCGCTCTCCAGCCGCGCCAGGATGCCGCCGTTGGGCGCCCCGTTCGGACCGCGCCCGCCGAGCACGTAGAGCCCCGCCAGCGCCGCCACCACGATGGCCACGACCGCGCCGCCGACGACCAGCAGCCGACGCATATTCTGTTCCATGGAAGTCCCCCGACAACCGCCAATGCGGCCCACATTGCCAACCGGCGCAGGTTACCGCCCGCGCCAGCGATCCGCCATGGAGATTCGCGGCCGAAAGCGGCGGGATGGTGACAAAAACGCCGGGGACGGAACGAAATATTCTGCAACCGGTTGGCGTGGCGCGACAGGATTGGCCTGGGGCGACATGGGAAGAAGGTCGAGCTGTGAACCGTGGCTCGTGGAAGGAATCGGTGCGCTGCGCGCGAGTTGTTTTTGGCGCACGCGGCGGGCCGCCCACCTAACTTCACTCCCACTTGCACACGTCGCGGCAAGTGTGAACGGCGACAATCAACAGCGCGGGCAGCAAGGTGCTGGCCAAGCGTGCTCACCCGGGCGCCCCAATCTGCAAGATGGAGAGTTCTGGACGAGGCTTCGACGCCGTGCGGAAACGGTCCGACTGACGGAGAGAGAACAAAATAAGCCTTTGAAAATAAACATATTATTCTAAATATTGCAAATCTGCGCTCTATACGCATATTTGCATAGATGATCCCCCGGGCCCTTTATCCCGAACTCGACATCAGGCTGCGCCAGTTTCCGGCGGTGGCGCTCCTCGGCCCGAGGCAGTCCGGTAAGACGACGCTTGCGCTCGAATTGGCGCGGCACAGAAAAAAAGAGGCCGTCTATCTGGATCTCGAGAACCCGGCGGATCGACGTCGGCTCGACGACCCGCTTGCTTATCTTTATGCGCAACGCGGTCGTCTCGTTATACTCGACGAAATCCATCGCATGCCGGAGATATTCGCGGTGCTGCGCAGCGAGATCGACGCGCGGCGCAGAGCGGGCGAAAAGGCGGGGCAGTTTCTCGTTCTCGGTTCTGCAGCGCTCGATCTCCTGCGGCAATCTTCAGAGAGCCTCGCCGGACGCGTCGACTTCCTGGAATTGACGCCGCTTCAGCCGCAAGAAGTCGCCGCGGCTGAAATCGACAGGCTTTGGCTGCGTGGCGGCTTTCCAGACAGCTTTCTCTCAGACACCGACGCCGAGAGCAGCCGCTGGCGGCAGGCGTTCATCCGCTCCTATCTGGAGCGCGACATTCCGCAGTTCGGAATCCGCGTGCCGGCCGAAACCATCGAGCGGTTTTGGACAATGCTCGCCCATACGCAGGCCGCCCTGTTCAACGCGCAGCGCTTCGCGCACAGCCTCGGCGTCGGCGGCCACGCCGTTGCCCATTATCTGGGGATTCTCGTCGACCTCCTGCTGGTGCGGCGGCTGCAGCCGTGGACGGCCAATCTCGGCAAGCGGCTCGTCAAATCGCCGAAGATCTATTTGCGCGACTCCGGCATGCTTCACGCGCTGCTGAATCTGCCGACATTGAACGACGTGCTCGGCCATCCGGTCGCGGGCGCGAGCTGGGAGGGCTTTGCGCTGGAGGCAGTGCTTGCCGCAGCGCCCGATGGCGCCAACCCATATTTCTACAGATCCGCCGCCGGCCAGGAGATCGACCTGGTGCTGGAACTGTCCGCCTCGCGCCGCTGGGCTTTCGAATTCAAGAAATCGTTGTCGCCGGCCGTCGAGAAAGGTTTCCACATCGCCTGTGACGACATCAAGGCAGAGCGGCGCATCCTGGTGTATCCGGGCCGGGACACGTATCCAGGTACGAACGGCGTCGAAGTGATGCCGCTGCTGAGTGCCGCGCGCAGCGCCGCCGACGGATAGTCCTACATCCCGCTCCACATCCTGAGCAGGTTCTGGCGCACCACGTCGAGGCGCACGCGGTTGGCCCAGTCCATCTTCATGCCTTCGAGGGCCGCGACCTCGTTGAGCTCGTAGATCTGGGTGCGTCTGTGCTCGTCGGCGACGAGGCTCTCGATGAAGGTGATGGCGACGAGCCGCTGGCCGGCGCGCACGGGGCGCACCTCGTGCAGCATCGTGCTGGGGTACACGATCGCCTCGCCGGGCTGGCTTTTGAACACGACCGGGCGGGTGCCGAGATGCGTGACCAGCTCGCCGCCCTCATAGGTGCCGGGCTCGGCGATGAACACGGTGCAGGACAGGTCCGAGCGGATCACCCCGCCCGCCACCTGCATCGTCGCGGCGTCGGCATGGGCGCCGTATTTCATCCCCGGCTCGTAGCGGCAGAGCAGCGGCGGCGCCATGCGCTTGGGCAGGGCGAAATCGCGGAACTCGCGCGAGCGCGCGAAGGCCTGCGCCAGGATCTGCGTCGATTCCTGGTAGCGCGGGTCGCCGTGATCGGCCTGGAGATTGTCCTTGGTCACGTTCGCCGGGTTCGACTGCCGCCCGTCGACGAAGCGCATCTCGCGGCTGAGCGCGGTGAGGCGCTGGACTTCCTGGGGCGACAGAAGCTTGGGCAGTTCGAGAAACATCCGGGATTTTCTTTCACTCGGCCTTCTTGGCTTCGGGGCAGTCGAGGCGCCCGCCCGCGAACACACATTCGCGCATGAGCCTGGCCTGGCTGTCGAACACGCCGACATGCCACGTCTTTCCTTCGCGCGTCATCAGCAGGAAGCCGAAGCCCGGCACCGACAGCCCGTCCTTGACCTTGATGCCCGACAGCACCGCGCCGTCGAGATCGGCCGGCGTGTCGTCGAGCAGGTCGCCGCCATGCCCCGCGAGCAGCATCGGCGGCGACCTGGACTTGTAGTTGATCGCCTCGAAGGAATGGATGTGGCCGGCGAGGATGAGAGCGACGGGCTTGGGCACCGGCCTGCCGTTCAGCGCCGCGATCATCGTCGTGTTGCCGCCGACGGGAATGCCGAGCGGTCCCTTTACCGCGCCCCAGATCGGGCGGTGCATGAGCAGCCAGCTGGGCGCGGGCTCCTTGTCCATCGCCGCGAACTCGTCCTGATAGACGGGCAGCGTGCCCGGCGTGATCGAGGTGTCCTGGGCGCTGGCATTGTCCATCACCACCAGGTTCTCAGCCTCGAGCGGGATGGAGTATGCCGCCTCATGCTCCGTACACGGAGCGGTCGCGTCATAGGCGCCGGAGCCGATCAGGCGCAGATAGCCCGGGCCGGAGCGCGCGCAATCCTCGTGGTTGCCGCGCACCAGCACGATGGGGGCCGCGCGCAGCAGCGCGTCGCCTGGCTTGAAGAAATCCGCGTCCCACGTCGCCCAGCCGTCGCCGTAGGGCGAACCCGCGCAGCCCGCATTGCCGTCGGGGCACGGCGTCTCGCGATAGAGATAGTCGCCGACATGGATGATCAGATCGGGCCACAGCTTCGCGGCGCCCTTGGAGAGCGCCTCGAACGGCCAGGCGCTCGGATCGTTGCAGGGCTGGACCAGCGAGCCCTTGAGCCGGCAGCCCGTGTCGCCGATCACCAGGATGCGCTCCGGGTCGCTGCGCATCAGCGGCACGGCCTGATCCATGTCGAGGATCGCGCGCGAGCGCTTGCGCGATTCATAGTTCATGACCATCTGGCGGCCGTCGCCCTCTGCCGTGGTCATCACCAACCAGGCGTGGTTGACGTCCTTGGGCACCGTGCCCTCGCAGACCAGCGGGAAGTCGGCGCTCTTCGCCGCGCGCGGCGTCATCGGCACGTCGACGCGGCCGTCGCCGTTGTAGTCCTTGAAGGTCGCCAGGATCGGACAGCCGTCGCCGCTCATCACGGCGCGCGCCTGCTGTGCGCCGCCGGCGCCCAATTGTACCCAGTAATGCAGGATCGTATTGTCGTCGGCCTGCGCGGCGGATGCGGCAAGCAGGGCAAGGGCGGCGAACCATCTCATGCGCCCACTATAGAGTGAGTTGGGGTGAAGACACCATGAGCGTTTCTGTGGGCGATCTGGCGGGACGCACCGTCCTGATCACCGGCGCGTCGTCGGGGCTCGGACGCCACTTCGCGACCATTTGCGCGGCGGCGGGCGCCAAGGTCGCGGCCTGCGCGCGGCGCATGGATCGTCTCGAGACGCTGGCGAAGGAGATCGGCGGCGCGACGCCCATCGCGATGGACGTGGAAGACGAGGCTTCGGTCATCGCGGGCTATGACGCGGCTGAGAAAGCGCTCGGCCCCGTCGACAGCGTCATCGCGAATGCGGGCATGAGCGCGGCGGGCATGGCGCTCGATCTGCCGGTCGAAGACTTCGATCGCATCATGCGCGTGAACCTGCGCGGGCCGTTCCTGACTGCGCGCGAAGGCGCCCGGCGCATGATCGCGCGCGGCGAGCGGAAGGGCCGCATCGTCATCGTCTCGTCGATGGGCGCGCGCAAGGTGCTGCCGGGGACGGCGGCCTATTGCGCATCGAAGGCCGGCGCGTTGCAACTGGGCAAGGCCTTGGCGCGCGAATGGGCCAACAAAGGCATCAACGTCAACATCATCTGCCCGGGCTTCATCGCGACCGAGCTCAACGACGAGTTCCTTCGGAGCGACGCGGGAAAACGCATGATCCAGGGTTTCCCGCGACGCCGCGAGATGCAGGCGTCCGACCTCGACGGCACGGTGCTGCATCTTCTGTCGGATGCGTCGCGCGGCATCACCGGCGCGGCCTTCGATCTCGACGATGGGCAAGGACTTTAAGACATGGAGGTCCTGCGCATCGTCTGGTGGCTGCTGACCGGCGCATGGCTGGCGGCGTTTGCGGTGCTGGCGCCGCGCAGCGCTCTTCCGCCGACGGGCACCGCCATGCCGGCCGCCACGCCCTTGTGGCTGGCGCTCGGCGGCGCGGCGATCGTGGCCGTGTGGCCGCCGCTGTTCGAGAATGCGGCCGGCGCCGTCGCGATCGTCATGGTGGCGTGGTCGCTGATGCTGCACAGGGTGGGATATGCCAGCGGCATCGTGCCGGCATTCGTCCTGGGCGTCATGGTCGGCGCTCTGTTCACCGGCTCGCTGCTCAGCCCGTTCGCGCTGCTGGTCGGGCTCACCAGCCTTGCGATGTTCGCGCTGATCGCCGCGGCGTGGTCGAACGCGAACCGCGCGCTGCCCATCGCGGCGGCGGCTTACGCAGTCCTGTTCGCGGGTTGCGGCTTCTGGCTGGTCGAGCTCGACGGCGCGCGCCTCACCGGCATCGCCGATCCGAACGCGCCGTCGAACCCACTGCTCAAGACGGTCGCGATCGTGCCGGGCGCCTGGCTCGCCAACGCGAACGCGCATCCGGCGCTCTACCTGCTGCCCGTGATCGCGATCTTCGCCGCCTGGCGTACCGCCGCCGACCGCGCGCGGCCCGGGCGCGCCTTGCTGTGGAGCACGCTGGTGCCGCCGTTCACGATCGCGAGCGCGGGCAGCGCGCTGTTCCCCTTCCTCACCCCGAGCCTGACGATCTGGGATGCCTCGTCCAGCAGGCTCGTGCTGGCGATCGCGCTGGGCGCGACGGTCGTGATCCTGCCCGCCGTCATTGTCCTGACGCGGAAAAAGGGGTGAAACTTTTCTTTCCCGCCTTAAGTATATCCAGCCGAGTGAAGGAGACTGGCGACATGAACGATATGTCATCGACACGGCGGGGATTTCTGGGCAGCGCGGCGCTCTTGGCGCTTCTGCCGGGCGCTGCCGTCGCGGCGCAGCAGACCGTGGCCATCGAGAACTTCTCGGCCGCGGGGAAAGATCTCGGCACCGTCAAGCTCGCCAAGGTCGTCAAGAGCGAGACGGAGTGGAAGAAGCAGCTTCAGCCGCTGCAGTTCGAGGTCACACGCCACGCCGACACCGAGCGCCCCTACACCGGCATCTATGCCGAGACCCATAACGACGGGCTCTATCGCTGCATCTGCTGCGGCACGGCGCTGTTCGACAGCAAGACCAAGTTCGAGTCCGGCACCGGCTGGCCGAGCTTCTGGCAGCCCATCGCCGAGCGGAACGTCGCCAAGTCGAACGACTCCAGCTTCATGATGGAGCGCACCGCGATCTCGTGCGCGCGCTGCGACGCGCATCTGGGCCATGTCTTCGACGACGGGCCGAAGCCGACGGGTCTGCGCTACTGCATGAACTCGGCCGCGCTGAACTTCGTGCCGCGCGCCAAAGCGTGAAGGAGACGGTGATGATGAAGGTTCTTCCCCTCGCTTTCGCGCTGCTCGTATCGTCCGCGGCGCTCGCCGACGAAGCCACCAAGCCGCTGCCGCCGCCCGCGCTCGACCGCACGGCGCCGGCGATGAAGAGCGAGACCGCGGTGCTCGCCGGCGGCTGCTTCTGGGGCATGCAGGGCGTGTTCCAGCACGTGAAGGGCGTCAGCGAGGTCGTGTCGGGCTATGCCGGCGGCAAGAAGGACACCGCGCAATACGAGACGGTGAGCGGCGGCGACACCGGCCACGCGGAATCCATCCGCATCACCTTCGATCCCCGGCAGGTGAGCTTCGGCCAGATCCTGCGCGTCTATTTCTCGGTGATGGACCCGACGGAGCTCGACTACCAGGGCCCCGACCACGGCACGCAATACCGCTCGGAGATCTTCGCCACTTCGCCGACGCAGGCGAAAATCGCCGCCGCCTATGTCGCGCAGCTCGACAAGGCGCACGCGTTCCAGGCGCCCATCGTGACGAAGCTGGGCAGCTTCACAGGCTTCTATCCGGCCGAGGATTATCACCAGGACTACCTGATCCATCATCCAAACCAGCCCTATATCGCCTATAACGACATCCCGAAGGTGGAGACCTTGAAGGCGCTCTATCCGTCGCTGTGGCGCGACAAGCCGGTGATGGTGTTCCCGCAGCGCAGCTAGTTCGTCGGGATCGCGACCGGGTTCCTGTAATAGTCGACGATCTTGGCCGCGAGCCAGCCGTGGTCGTCGGTATTGCTGAAGTTCTTGATGACGTTGGTGGTGTTGCCGCCGCCCCACAGGATGGCGAAGACATGCGCATGGGCGGCGGCCGAGGCGAGCGTCCTGTTGTTGCGGCCCCAGTCGAAGCCGTTCGATGTCAGGTACTGGCGATAGGTCGAGCCCGCGGCGCAGCGATAGGCGTTGCAGTCCATCGCATAGTTGCCGACGGCGGCGTTGGTCGTGCTTCCCGATCCGGCGACGATGTTGGAGAGGTCGGGTTTGAGCTTCCTGTCGCCGAAAAAATAGTCCGGCGCGGTACTGAACACGTAGAGGCCCGGCGTATCGTTGTAGTATTCCGGATCGGCCTCGCCCTTGTATGGGATATGCGACCCGGGGATTTGCCAGAGCATGATCGGCGCGCCGTCAAACCGCGCGCTGACCTGGCCGACAGCCGTCAGGTAATTGTCCCACGCGCGCGCGTTGTAGAGCGCCGCCTGGCCGGGTGCTGCGCTGTCGTCGGTTTCGTAGCGGTCGAACACGAAATAATCGGCGCCCTTGACCGCGCTCGGCGCGTTCTTCTTGAGCCAGTCCGACAGCGGCCTGGAATAGGTGCTCGCGATCTCGGCCCTGGTGAGGTCGGCATGCAGCCAGAAGCCGCTGCCCACCGCCCACATATTGTCCTGCCAGCCGAACGTAACCTGGCCCACCGGTGAGAAGGTGCGGATCAGCCAGTTGTTGGCCTGCACCCAGCCTTCGAAGCCTGCGGGGAAATCGGGCCGGCGGTAGAGCCTGCGATTGTATTTGGGATGCGCGACGCAGGCGTTGAACCACTGGCCGACCTGGGCATAGCTGCCGCCCGTGCCGCCGATCCTGTTGTCGGTGGCGGTATTCCAATAGGGGTCCTGCGCGCTGTTGATGCTCCACACCGGATAGGTGTCGGCGAGCAGCTGCTCCAGGATCGAGACCGGCGTGCCGGTGTAGTTCTTGTCGAGATAGGGCGCCGACTGCAGCCCATTGGGGTTGGAGGTGTTGAAGTACGACCGTGTCGCCGTCAGGAAGCAGAGCGCCTGGTCGACGGCCTGGTTCACGGCGCCCGTCGGCAGCGCGCCGTCGACGTTGCCGATGAAGCCGCCCTGCTGGATGGCGCCCATCAGATCGGGATTGAGAATTTGTGTCCCGTAATAGCTGCCGCCGTCATAGGCGACCGGCATGTCGTTCAGCGCGATGGTGTCGGCGGCGAGACTGATGAAATGCCGCGCCATCAGATAGGTGCCGCCGCTCGCCGGATCGGCGTCGGGCGAGTTCGAGAAATCGGCCAGCGCGAAGCCGCCGCTCATCTGCGCTGTGTATTCGACGATGGCGACGCGCATCGCATGGCCGTTGAGGCCGGACAGGATGTTGATGTCGCCCGTCATCCGCGTCGCGTTGGTCGGCGGGTCGATCATGCCCGGATCGCCGTTGCCGTTGGCGCCGGCATATTTGAAGACCACGTCGACCGGCCGTCCGCCGAAATCGTCGTCCTGGCCGCGCGAGTTGATGGTGGGCGGCGTGATGTTGGGCCCGCCGACGGCGCCCATCGCGAGATAGAGCGGCCAGCCCGGAACGGTCTTGGCGGCATACGCGGTGCCGCAGCTCAGTACCGCTGCGTAAAACAGCGCGGCCGTCTTGAATGCATTCGTCATCTCGACCGCCGTATGAAGGCCGACCGCAGTCTAATCCACCCAGCCGCGGCCGTCGCGGCCGATCAGCTTATGCGCATCGGGTGGACCGTCGGTTCCCGCTGGATAGGGTAAAGGAAACATGTCGCGCGCGCGCCAGCCGTTCTCGATGGCGTCGATCCAGGTCCAGGCGGCCTCGGTCTCGTCGCGGCGCACGAACAGCGTCTGGTTCTTCGCCAGCGCGTCGAGCAGCAGCCGCTCATAGGCGATGCGGCGGCGGTTCTTGAAAGCATCGATCAGGCTCAAATTGAGCGATAAAGGCTTGAGTTGCATGCCGCCCTGCTCGAGGCTTGGCGTCTTGTTCATCAGGCTGAGCGCGATGTCCTCTTCCGGCTGCAGGCGGATGGTGAGCCGGTTGGCGTCGAGCCCGCGGCGCGGGAAGATCGAATGCGGCACGGGCTTGAACTGCACCACGATCAGGGTCGAGCGCTCGGACATGCGTTTTCCCGTGCGCAGATAGAACGGCACGCCGGCCCAGCGCCAGTTGTCGATATGGGCGGCGATGGCGACGAAGGTCTCGCTGTCGCTCGCGCTGCCGCCCTGCTCCCCGGTGTAGCCGGGCACGGCCTTACCCTCGGCCGTGCCCTTGGTGTATTGGCCGCGCACGGTCTCGCGCTCCACGCCGTCGGCGCCGATGGGACGCAGCGAGCGCAGCACCTTGACCTTCTCGTTGCGCACCGAATCCGGCTCCAGGCTCGCGGGCACCTCCATCGCGATGAGGCAGAGCAGCTGCAGCAGATGGTTCTGCACGATGTCGCGCAGCGCGCCGTAGTGGTCGTAATAGGACCAGCGGCCGTCCACGCCCACGGTCTCGGCCACGGTGATCTGCACGTGCTCGATCGAATCCTTGTTCCACAACGGCTCGAACAGCGTGTTGGCGAAGCGCAAGGCGATGAGGTTCTGCACCGTCTCCTTGCCCAGATAGTGATCGACGCGAAAGATGCGATCCTCGGTGAAGGCCTCCTCCAGCGCCGTCTCGATCTCGCGCGACGAAGCGAGGTCGTGGCCCAGGGGCTTCTCGACCGCGATGCGCGCGCCGTCATGGGCGAGGCCGGCGGCCTTCAGGTGCCGCGCGATGGTTCCGAAGAAGTCCGGCGAGGTCGCGAGGTAATAGACCACGTCGTCGAACTTGGGCAGCGCCTTGTAAAGCGCCTCGTCGTTCGCGTCGCCCGCGACATAGGACAGGCGCGCGGCGAAGCGCTGCCACACATCGTCCTTGAAGAGATCGCCGGCACGCTCCTTGACCGCTTCGCGGACCTTGGCGGTGAAATCGGTGTCGGAGCGCGCGGTGCCCGCGATCTTGAGGCCGGGTTCCAAAAGCCCGTCCATGTCGAGGAAATAGAGCGAGGGAAAAAGCATCTTCTGCGCCAGGTCGCCCGTCGCGCCGAAGATCGTGATCGCCTTGCTCATCGCCCGTTCCTTCGTTTTCCGCCTTCACTCTACGCGGATCGGGCCGAAGCGTTGCCTCCGGCGTTTCCTTTGCATCCTGGAGCGATAAGGTCTATTGCAGGCCCGAAAACCCGGTTCTCCGGGCTAAGTGCTCGGAAAGATTGGGTTTTATCAATTGAAACTTTCGCCCTGACGGGGCGTAAAGGATCGGATGAGAGCCGACGTGAAATCCGAGCGCACAAATGAGATGATCGGCAAAGCCGGCCCAAGGCCGGTGTGAGGGGCTGATGGACTTGTGGCTTCACTGGGCAGGGTGGACCGTGAGCGGGCTTGCGCTGTTGGGCGCGGCCTATGCCCTCGCGGCCGTGTGCCTGGCGGGCCGGTTCCGCTCGGCGCAGGCGCTGGCCGGCGCCAAGTGTCCGCCGGTGACTTTGCTCAAGCCGCTGCATTTCGACGAGCCGCGCCTGCGCCAGAACCTTCTGAGCTTCTGCGCCCAGGACTATGACGGGCCGCTGCAGATCGTGTTCGGCGTGCAGGACCCGCTCGACCCCGCGATCCGCGTCGTCGAGGAGCTGAAACGCGACCACCCGTCGCTCGACATCGAGCTCGTCATCGACACGCGCATCTACGGCACCAACCGCAAGGTCTCCAACCTGATCAACCTGGTGGAGCGCGCGAAGTACGACGTGCTCGTGCTCAGCGACAGCGACATCGAGGCCGGGCCCGGCTATCTGCGCGCGGTCGCGGATGCGCTCGAGGACGGCGGCGCGGTGACCTGTCTCTATACCGGCACGGCGCTCGACAACATCTGGTCGCGGCTGGTGGCGATGGGGATCAACTACCAGTTCATCCCGAACGTGCTGGTCGGCACCGAGCTCGGGCTCGCCGCCCCCTGCTTCGGCTCGACCATCGGATTGCGCAAGGACCTGCTGCGCCGCATCGGCGGGATGGAGGCGTTCTCGAACCTGCTGGCCGACGACTACGAGATCGGCCGCGCGGTGCGCGACCACGGCCATTCGACGCGGCTGGCGCCGGTCGTGGTGGCCCATACCTGCACCGAGACCTCGGGCGCCGAGATGTTCGCGCACGAGCTGCGCTGGGCGCGCACCATCCGCCTGCTCAACCGGCGCGGCCATTGGGGCACGCTGGTGACCCATGCGCTGCCCCTGGCGCTCATCGGGCTGGCGCTGGCGCCGTCGGCGTTCACGGCCGCGACGCTGGCCGCGGCCCTGGCCTCGCGGCTTCTGGTCAAATGGCGCATGGACAGGGTCCTGGGCGTGAGTGCCGGGGCCTTCTGGCTTCTGCCATTGCGCGACCTGCTGTCATTTGCGATCTTCCTGGCATCCCTGTTCGGCGGAAAAGTCCGCTGGCGCGGCGCGCATTTCGCGGTCGCGCCCGACGGGGCCCTATCCCACTGGTGAAAGACGACACATGCGTACCCTCTTCCTTCAGGCACCTTCCTTCGACGGCTTCGACGGCGGCGCGGGCTCGCGCTACCAGGCCAAGCGCGAGATCAAGAGCTTCTGGTATCCGACCTGGCTGGCCCAGCCCGCCGCCCTGGTCGAGAACTCCAAGCTGATCGACGCGCCGCCGCACAAGACCACGCTGGCCGAGGTCGTGGGCCAGGCGAAGGACTTCGACCTCGTCGTCGCCCACACCTCGGTCCCCTCGTTCAAGTCGGACGTGAAGGTGATCGAGGCGCTTAAAGCGGCGAACCCGAACCTGAAGGCCGGCCTGATCGGCGCCAAGGTCGCGGTGAACGCCGACGGCTCGCTGAAGGACGCGCCCGCGATCGACTTCGTGGCGCGCAACGAGTTCGACTTCACGGTCAAGGAAGTCGCCGACGGCAACGACTGGTCTCAGATAAAGGGCCTGTCGTTCCGCAACGGCCAGGGCGTCATCGTGCACAACGAGGACCGCGCGATCCTGCACGACATGGACAGCCTTCCCTGGGTGACGCCGGTCTACAAGCGCGACCTGATGATGGAGAACTACTTCATCGGCTACCTGAAGCACCCTTACATCTCGATCTATACCGGGCGCGGCTGCAAATCGCGCTGCACCTTCTGCCTGTGGCCGCAGACCGTCGGCGGGCACAACTATCGCACGCGCTCGGTCGGGCACGTGGTGGAAGAGATCAAATGGGCGATGAAGGCCTTCCCGCAGACCAAGGAGTTCTTCTTCGACGACGACACCTTCACCGACAACCTGCCCCGCGCCGAAGCCATCGCCAAGGAGCTGGGCAAGCTGGGCGTCACCTGGTCGTGCAATGCCAAGGCCAACGTGCCGTACGAATCGCTCAAGAAGCTGAAGGACGGCGGGTTGCGCCTGCTGCTGGTCGGCTATGAATCCGGCAACCAGCAGATCCTGCACAACATCAAGAAGGGCATGCGTATCGAGGTTGCGGAGCGCTTCACGCGCGACTGCCACAAGCTGGGCGTCGCGATCCACGGCACCTTCATCTTAGGACTCCCGGGCGAGTCGAAGGAGACGATCCGCGAGACCGTCGAATTCGCCAAGCGCATCAATCCGCACACCATCCAGGTGTCGCTGGCCGCGCCCTATCCGGGCACCTTCCTGTTCGACCAGGCGGTGAAGAACGGCTGGCTCGACGCCGACAATGCCGAGCTGGTGGACGACAGCGGCATCCAGATCGCGCCGCTGCACTATCCCCACCTGTCGCACAAGGAGATCTTCACGTCGCTGGAGGGCTTCTACAAGGAGTTCTATTTCCGCCCGAGCAAGATCGCCTCGATCGTCGGCGAGATGCTCTCGTCCAGCCAGATGATGAAACGGCGCTTGCGCGAGGGCGTCGAGTTCTTCCAGTTCCTGCGCGAGCGCAAAGAACACGCGGCTTGATCCCTTCGCTGTCATGGCCCGCGAATGCGGGCCACCCAGTTGGGTTCTGCACCATGCTGCTCGTCACGAGAGATCTCCGCGAACCTGGAAAGGTCGTGCAAGCGTCAGCTGGGTGGCCCGCATTCGCGGGCCATGACAATTATTTATGAAACGCCTCATCATCACCGCCGACGACTTCGGCGCGGCGCCCGAGGTCAACGAGGCCGTCGAGCGCGCGCACAGGGACGGCGCGCTCACGGCGGCGAGCTTGATGGTCAGCGCGCCCGCCGCCGCCGATGCGGTGCGGCGCGCGAAAGAGATGCCGTCCCTGCGCGTCGGCCTGCACATCGTGCTGGTCGACGGACGCCCGGCGCTGCCCGCCGCGCAAATTCCAGACCTGGTGGACAAGGACGGCTTCTTCCGCACCGGCATGGCGATGGCGGGGGCGTCGATGTTCTTCCGCCCCAAGGTGCGCCGCCAGCTGGCGGAAGAGATCGAGGCGCAGTTCAAGGCCTTCGCGGCGACGGGCCTCGCGCTCGACCACGTCAACACGCACAAGCATTTCCAGCTGCATCCAACCATCGCTTCCACGATGATCCGCATCGGCAAGCGCTACGGGATGACCGCGGCGCGGACCTTGGCGTTCCGCGCAAGCTTCCGCCGCCGCGGATTGCTGGTGCCCGACCGGGTGTTCGGGCTCAAATGGTCGGGCCAGATGACGGCCGAACGCGTGCAGGCGATCGTCGACGCGCTGCCGGACGGCCTCAACGAGATCTACATGCATCCCGCCACCGGACCTTACCCCGGATCGGCCGAAGGCTACCGCTATGCGGACGAGCTGGCCGCGCTCCAAGCCGTTGTAATTCCACCGGAAATTCGTTGCGGCGGTTTCGCCGATTTCGCTTAAGATAGCGCCCCAGGAGAGTTTTACGTGACCGCCCTCGTCTTCCCCGATTTGACCCCCAGCGCACCGCTGCCCGCGCCCGGCCCGATCCGCACCGGCAGCGAGGCGCACAAGATTCTGTTCTGCCGCACGCTGCTGGACACCTTCGATCCCTACAAGCCCGCGGTCATCGACTGGCCGAAGCTGGACAGGCAAGCGCAGGACCGCATCACCTCGCTGCCGATCTGGGACATCGCCGTGCAGACCGAGAACCGCGCGGGCCTGAACGTCTGCACCTATGCGGAAGAGATCGCCGATCCGCTGCTGCGCAAGGCGGTCGCGCTCAACGGCTTCGAGGAGAAGCGCCACCGCCACGTGCTGTCGAACCTGGTCGAGGCCTACGGCATCAAGCTCGCGCCCGAGCCCGTGTACGACCGCCCGCGCGATCCCGAATGGGCCTTCATGGTCACGGGCTACAGCGAGTGCATCGACAGCTTCTTCGCCTTCGGCCTGTTCGAGACGGCGAAGCGCTCGGGCTTCTTCCCGGCCGAGCTTGTCGACACCTTCGAGCCCGTGGTGCACGAGGAAGGCCGCCACATCCTGTTCTTCGTGAACTGGGTCGCATGGTGGCGGCGCAACATGCCGTGGTGGCGCAGGCCGTGGTTCGAGCTGAAGGTGCTCGGCGTCTGGGCGTTCCTGGTGTGGGAGCGGATCGGCATCGCCAAGGACGTCGGTAACGGCCAGCAGGACAACAACTTCACCGTCAACGGCGCCGAGCAGCTGGGCAAGGACATCAACGTGCGCGGGCTGATGGACATCTGCCTGGCCGAGAACGACCGGCGGTTGGGCATCTACGACCGGCGCCTCAAGCGTCCGCGCTTCGTGCCGTTCATGATAAGGCTCATCCGCCACCTCTTACCGAAATGAAGATCGGGCCCAAATGAAGATCGGTGCCATCCTCGCGGGCTTGGCGGGATTGGCCGTCGCCGTCTGGTTCGTGGCGCATATCGGCTTCGCGCCGGTTGCGAACGCGGTCGCGCGCGTGGGCTTCGGCGGTTTCGCGATCCTGTGCCTCTATGCCTTGGCGACGTTCCTGGTGCTGGGAGCCGCGTGGTTCGCGCTCACCCCGACCGCGCCCTTCTTCACTTTCGTCTGGGGACGCATCGTGCGCGACGCCGCGGGCGAGGTGCTGCCCTTCTCGCAGATCGGCGGCATCGTGATCGGCGTGCGCGCGCTGATCCTGCGCGGCATCGGCGGCGCCCAGGCCTTCGCCTCGGCCATCGTCGACGTGACGACCGAGTTGATGGCGCAGATCGTCTTCATCCTGATCGGGGTGGCGCTGTTCCGCACGGGACTTCCCGGCGCGACCACCATCGGCATCGTCTTCGTGCTGATCGGCGGCATGGCGTTCATCGTGATGCAGCGCCGCGGACTGGTGCTGGTCAACAAGCTGGCCGAACGCTTCCTGCCCAATGTCGCGGACCGCGCGCATGCCTTCCACGACGCGGTCGAGGCGATCTATGCGCATCCGGTGCGGCTCGCGGCGTCGTCGGCGCTGCACCTGGTGGGATGGCTGGCGAGCGCCGTCGGCGTGTGGATCACCATCCGCCTGATCGGCGGGAAGATCGGCATCGCGGATGCCGTCGCCATCGAGGCCGTGCTCTGCGCGCTGCGCAGCGCCGCCGTCGTGGTGCCGGGCGCCCTGGGCGTGCAGGAGGCGGGCTATGCGTTGCTGCTGCCGGTGTTCGGCCTACCGGCCGAGATGGGGCTGGCCGTGTCGCTGCTCAAGCGCGCCCGCGAGATCGCCATCGGCGCGCCGGTGCTCCTGATGTGGCAGGGACTCGAGGGGCGGCGCGCGTTTTCGGCCAAAGACGCATGAGGGAGGACGCATGAGCGACACCGTCCTCGTCACCGGCGCATCCGGCTTCGTCGGCTCCGCCGTCGCGCGCAAGCTGAGCCGGCGCGGCCATCAGGTGCGCGTGCTGATGCGCAGCTCCAGCCCGCGCACCAACCTCGAGGGACTCGAGGCCGAACCCGTCGAAGGCGACATGCTGGACGGCAAGTCGGTGCGCCGCGCGCTGAAGGACGCGCGCTACCTGTTCCACGTCGCGGCAGATTACCGCCTGTGGGCGCGCGACCGCGAGGAGATCGTACGCAACAACCGCGACGGCACCCGCACGGTGATGGAGGCGGCGCTGGCCGAAGGCGTCGAGAAGGTCGTCTACACGTCGAGCGTCGCGACGCTCAAACCCATTGCCGGGCAGTCCGTCGACGAGACCTCGCGCCACGACGAACAGAGCGCCATCGGCGCCTATAAGCGCAGCAAGGTCGTCGCCGAGCGCGTCGTCGAGCACCTGATCGCGACGCAAAATCTTCCGGCCACGATCGTCAGCCCGTCGACGCCGATCGGCCCGCGGGACGTCAAGCCGACGCCGACGGGACGCATCCTGGTCGAAGCCGCGACGGGGCGGATGCCGGCCTATGTCGATACCGGCCTCAACCTCGTCCATGTCGACGACGTGGCCGAGGGCCACCTGCTGGCGCTCGACAAGGGCGCGATCGGCGAGCGCTACATACTGGGCGGCCAGGACGCGACCTTGGCGGAGATGCTGGCCCATATCGCCCGGCTTTCGAACCGCAAGCCGCCGCGCGTGAACCTGCCGCGCAAGCCGATCTATGCGCTCGCCTATGTCGCCGAAGGGATCGCGGCGCTGACCGGCAAGGAGCCCTTCGTCACCGTCGACGCGCTGAAGATGAGCGAGCATCACATGTTCTTCTCCTCGGCCAAGGCGGAGCGCGAGCTGGGTTACCGAGCGCGGCCTTATCAAGAGGCGCTGGCCGACGCGCTGGCCTGGTTCCGGGAAGCGGGCTATCTGAAATGATGTGGCTGCTCGGCTTCGCTCCGCTCGTCGCGTGGCTGTATCTTCTGTTCGGCCGCGGCATGTTCTGGATGACGCGCGAGCGCGATGCCGGCGACGTGGCGCCGCTTGAGGCCTGGCCGAGCGTCGTCGCCGTCGTTCCCGCGCGCGACGAAGCCGACGTGATCGAACGCACCGTCGGCAGCCTGATGCGCCAGGAATATCAGGGCGACTTCAAGGTCATCCTGATCGACGACCAAAGCGGCGACGGCACCGGCGACGCGGTGCGGACGCTCGCCGGTGCGGCAACGACGGCGGGCGGACGCGGCTGCACGGTGATCGACGGCGCGGCACGCCCCCCCGGCTGGACCGGCAAGCTGTGGGCGGTGAAACAAGGCGTCGCGGCGGCAGGGGCGCCCGACTATCTCTGGCTCACCGACGCCGACATCGCGCATACGCCGAACAATCTGTCGAAGCTGGTCGCGCGCGCGGAAAGCGGCGGCTTGGTGCTGACATCGCTGATGGCCAAGCTGCGCTGCGGCAACGCGGCGGAGCGGCTGTTGATCCCCGCCTTCGTGTTCTTCTTCGACATGCTCTATCCCTTCGCCTGGGTGAACGATCCGAGGAACAAGCTTGCGGCGGCGGCGGGCGGTTGCATGCTGGTCGGGCGCGCGGCCCTCGAAAAGGCCGGCGGCATCGACGCCATCAGAAGCGAGATCATCGACGATTGCGCACTTGCGCGGCTGATGAAGGCGCACGGGCCGATTTGGCTCGGCCTCACCGACCGCAGCGCCAGCCTCAGGCCTTACGGCTTCTCCGACATCCGGAAGATGGTCGCGCGCTCTGCCTATGCGCAGCTGTCCTATTCGCCGCTGCTGCTGCTCGGCACGGTGATCGGCATGGTGCTGGTCTATCTGGCCGCGCCCATCGCCGCGATCTTCGCGCGGAGCCTGCCGGAATATGCGGGCATCGCCGCCTGGGCGATGATGGTCGCGGCCTTCGCGCCGATGCTGCGCTTCTATCGCCTGTCGCCGGTGATCGGACTGGCGCTTCCCGTCATCGGATTGATCTATACTTGGTTCACGCTCGACTCCGCCGTGCAGCACTGGCGCGGCCGCGGCGGCATGTGGAAGGGCCGCGCCCAGGCGGCGGGGCAGGCATGAGCGCATACGACGGCAATCCCGGCACGAGCCACGGCGCGTCGAACCTCGCCTCCGGCAAGGGCCACAAGGACGAGAACTTCCCCGTCGCGTCCTGGCTGATCAAGCCGCGGCACCGTCCGCCGATCCTGGCGTTCTACCGCTTCGCGCGCGCCGCCGACGACGTGTCCGATCATCCCACCGCCGCTCCCGACGAAAAGCTGCGCCTACTGGACGAGATGGAGCGCACGCTTCTGGGCGAGCTCGACAGCGCGGTCGAGGCGCGCGCCTTGCGCAATGTGCTGAAGGAATACGGCCTCAGCGAACAGCATGCGATGCTGCTGCTCGAGGCCTTCCGCCGCGACGTCGTCAAGCTGCGCTATGCGGATTGGGACGAGCTGATGGACTATTGCCGCTATTCGGCGATGCCGGTCGGCCGCTTCGTGCTGGACGTGCATGGCGAGGACCGCGCGACCTGGCCGGCGTCCGACGCGCTCTGCGCCGCGCTGCAGGTGATCAACCATCTGCAGGATTGCGGCAAGGACTACCGCGCGCTGAACCGCGTCTATATCCCTCAAGACGTCTTCGTCGACACCGAGGCGCTGGGCCGCACCAAAGCGACGCCCGAGCTGCTGTCCGCCATCGCCACGCTGGCCAAACGCAACGGCGGCCTGCTTGCCCAATCCAGGCCCTTCGCCGGCCAGATCGTGGACCGGCGCCTGGCGCTCGAGGTCAGCCTGATCCAGACCTTCGCCGAAGACCTGAACGCGCGGCTCCAGAATCGCGACCCCTTGTCCGGGCGCGTGCATCATCGCAAATTGGAGCTGATGCCGCTCGCCTTCCGCGCCTGGCTCGGTTTCCTGAAACGCCGCCGCACATGACATCTCCCGAAATTGCCGCCGTCGAGGCGAAGGCGAAAGGAAGCTCGTTCTACGCCGCGATGAAGCTGATGCCGCGCGACGAGCGCGAAGCGATGTTCGCGATCTATGCTTTCTGCCGCATGGTCGACGACATCGCCGACGACGGCGAAGGTTCGCGCGAGGAGCGCTTCGCGCGACTGGCCGCGTGGCGCCGCGACCTCGACGCGCTCTATCGCGGCGAGCCCGCGACGCTGGGCGGATTCCTGAAGGATGCGGTGACGCGATACGGATTGCGCAAGGACGACTTCCTCGCCGTCGTCGACGGCATGGAGATGGACGTGCATGCCGACATCGTGGCGCCCGAGCTCTCGATCCTGGATCTCTATTGCGACAGGGTGGCGAGCGCGGTGGGCCGTCTGTCGATCAAGGTCTTCGGCATGGAGGAAGGCCCGGGCTTCGCGCTGGCGCACCACCTCGGCCGCGCGTTGCAGCTCACCAACATCCTTCGCGACATCGACGAGGACTGGAGGATCGGCCGCCTCTATCTGCCGCGCGACTATCTGGACGGCGCGGCCTCTGCGGACGATCCGCGCATCGACGGCGCGGCGCGGCGCGTGGCGACGCTGGCGCACGAGCACTACGAGAAAGCCGATGCGATCATGCGCGGCAAGCCCAAAGGCCGCACCCGCACGCCGAAGCTGATGGGCGCGGTCTATGCGCAGATCCTGCGCGCGATGGAGCGCGAGGGCTGGGCGCCGCCCCGCAAGCGCGTCAGCCTGCCGAAGTCGCAGCTCGCGATGATCGTGCTGCGCAGCGGGCTTCTCGGATGACGAAGGTGCATGTCATCGGCGGCGGCGTCGCGGGCCTGGCGGCTGCCACCGCGCTGGCCGAGAAGGGCGTCGACGTCGCGCTGAGCGAAGGCGCGCCGCAGGCCGGCGGACGCTGCCGCTCCTATTTCGATCCGGTGCTGGGCCAGGTCATCGACAACGGCAACCATCTGGTGCTGTCGGGCAATCACGCGGTGGTGACGTACCTCACGCGCATCGGCGCCGGCGACGCGCTCGCCGGTCCCGACAAGGCGCGCTTCGATTTCGTCGACGTGGCGACGGGTGAGCGTTGGACGATCCTGCCGAACGCGGGCCCTGTGCCATGGTGGGTGACGCGCGCGGATCGCCGCGTGCCGGACACGACGCTCGGCGACTATCTCGGCCTTGCCGGCATGGTCTTCCCGCCGGCGTCGAAACGCATCGACGAGGCGATGCGCTGCGAAGGTCCGTTATGGGAGCGGCTGATGCGGCCGTTCCTGCTGGCCGCGCTGAACACCGAGCCTGAGAATGCCTCGGCCGCGCTCGCTGCCAGCGTGATCCGCGAGACGCTTGCCAAGGGCGGGCGCGCCTATCGTCCGCGCATCGCCCATCCGACGCTCGCGGCGGCCTTCGTCGATCCGGCGCTCGCCTATCTGCAGAGCAAGGGTACGAGCGTCACGCTGGGCCGGCGCCTGCGCCGCATCGTCCTCGACGGCACGCGCGTCATCGCGCTGGAATTTCCCGACCGCGTCGTCGACGTCTCGCAAGACACGGTCATCCTCGCGGTGCCGCCTTGGGCGGCGCAGGAATTGCTGCCCGGCTTGAGCGCGCCGGACGAGTTCCGCTCGATCGTCAACGCGCATTTCAGAATAGCGCCGCCGCCGGAGACGCCGTCGATGCTGGGCGTCGTCGGCGGCACGGTGGAATGGATCTTCGCCTTCCCCGACCGCGTCGCGATCACCGTCTCGGGCGCCGACCGCCTGGTCGACATGGACCGCGACGCGCTGGCGGCGCTGTTGTGGCGCGACGTGGCGGCGGCTCTGCGCATCGACGCGCCCATGCCGGCATGGCAGATCGTCAAGGAGCGCCGCGCCACCTTTGCCGCCTTCCCCGAGCAGGACGCAAAACGCCCGGCCGCGCGCACCCGCTGGAGCAATCTTCTGCTGGCCGGCGACTGGACGGCGACGGGGTTGCCTGCGACCATCGAAGGCGCGGTCCGGTCGGGGCACAAGGCAGCGGCACTGATATGACTCGGGCGATATGAATCGGGCGATATGAATCGGGCGACATGAACCAGGCGACATGAACCAGGTCGACAACACCATTGCCGTCGAAGCGACGATCCGCGGCGCCACCAAGGCGCTGCTGGATCGCCAGAAGGATGACGGCCATTGGGTATTCGAGCTCGAGGCCGACGCCACCATCCCGTCGGAATACGTGCTGCTGGTGCATCACCTGGCCGAGACGCCGAACCTCGAGCTCGAGAGGAAGATCGGCGTCTATCTGCGCCGCATCCAATGCGAGCACGGCGGCTGGGCGCTGTATCACGGCGGCGCCTTCGACATCAGCGCGACGGTGAAGGCGTACTTCGCGCTGAAGATGATCGGCGACGACGTCGACGCGCCGCACATGGCGCGCGCGCGCGAGGCGATCCTGGCCCGCGGCGGCGCGCTCAAGGCCAACGTCTTCACCCGCATCCTGCTCGCGCTCTACGGCGAGACCTCGTGGATGAACGTGCCGACGGTGCCGGTGGAGCTGATCCTTCTGCCGCGCTGGTTCCCGATCCACCTGTCGAAGATGTCGTATTGGGCGCGCACGGTGATCGTGCCGCTGCTGGTGCTGGCCGCGAAGAAGCCGGTGGCGCGCAACCCGCGCGACGTGCATGTGCCGGAACTCTTCGTGCCCGGCGGCACGGCGGCGGCGAAGCGCGCGCCGCATCAGAGCGCGTTCTGGTCCACGTTCTTCGGCGCGCTGGACTGGGTGCTGAAACGCGTCGAGCCGCTCTGGCCCAGGAAGTTGCGCCAGCGCGCCATCGACAGATGCGTCGCCTGGACGACCGAGCGCCTCAACGGCGAGGACGGGCTGGGCGCGATCTATCCCGCCATGGCCAACAGCGTGATGATGTTCGACACGATGGGGTACGCGCCCGACCATCCCGACCGCGCCGTCGCGCGGCGCTCGGTCGAGAAGCTGCTGGTGGTCAAGGACGACGAGGCCTATTGCCAGCCCTGCGTCTCGCCGATCTGGGACACGGCCTTGATGTGCCACGCGCTGATGGAAGCCAGGGACTGCGACGCGCAAGTCGCCAAGGCGCTCGAATGGCTCGAGGGCCGGCAGGTGCTGACGGTGAAAGGCGACTGGGCCGAGGAGCGGCCGAACGTGCGCCCCGGCGGCTGGGCCTTCCAGTACTGGAACGACTATTACCCCGATCTCGACGACACCGCGGTGGTGGCGATGGCGCTGCACCGCTTCGACGCGACGCGCCATGCGCAAGCGATCGCGCGCGGCCGCGAATGGGTCGAGGGCTTGCAGAGCAAGAACGGCGGCTGGGGCGCCTTCGATGCCGACAACGTCTATTATTACCTGAACAACATCCCCTTCGCCGATCACGGCGCCCTGCTCGATCCGCCGACCGACGACGTGACGGGACGCTGCATCGGCTTGTTGATGCAATTGGGCGCAGGCGCCGACGACAGCCACGTGAAAGCCGCCGTGGACTTCCTGCGCAATTCGCAACTCAGGGACGGAAGCTGGTTCGGCCGCTGGGGCGTGAACTACATCTACGGCACCTGGTCGGCGCTGGCGGGGCTGAACGCGGTCGGCCTCTCCTGCGACGAACGGATGATCCGCCGCGCCGCCGCCTGGCTGGTCGGGATCCAGAACGAGGACGGCGGCTGGGGCGAAAGCTGCGACAGCTACAAGCTCGACTACGGCGGCTATGAACGCGCGCCCTCGGCCGCGTCGCAGACCGCCTGGGCTTTGATGGGCTTGATGGCGGCCGGCGAGGTCGATCATCCCGCGGTCGCGCGCGGCATCCGTTACCTTAAGGACGCGCAGCAATCCGACGGCCTCTGGCCGGAGGAAACGTACACCGGCGGCGGGTTCCCGCGCGTGTTCTATCTGCGCTATCACGGCTATGCGAAGTTCTTCCCCGCCTGGGCCGTGGCGCGCTATCGCAACCTGAAGAGCGGCAATTCGCGCCAGGTGGCGCACGGGCTGTGAGGGTCCTCGCCGTCGTCGGCCTGAAGCGCGAGGCGAAGCTGGTTGTGCCCTATGCCGCGGCCGTGACGCCGCGGGACATCGGGGCAGCCATGGACGCCGGCGCTGCCGTCGCCGGCATCGTCTCCATCGGCATCGCGGGCGCGCTCGCACCCGGCCTCGCGGTCGGCGACGCCGTGATCGCCGAGCGCGTCGTCACCGCCAACGAGGCTTTCGAGACCGATGCGAAATGGACCGCGCGTCTTGCGGCCGCGCTGCGCGACGCGCGCATCGGCTCGATCCTGGGCCGCGACGCGATCGCCGACAGCGTCGAGGTCAAGGCCCTGCTGCACGACGCCTCGCGCGCCGACGCGGTCGACATGGAATCCCATCTGGCGGCGCGCGCGGCGCTGGCGCGCGGTGTGCCGTTCGCCGCACTGCGCGTGATCTCGGATGGCGCGGACCGCGCGCTGCCGCCGGCGGCGCTGACGGCGATGAAGCCCGACGGCGCCATCGCGCTCGGCCGTGTCCTGGGTTCGGTGCTGAGACGACCGTCGCAGATTCCGGCGCTCATCCGCACCGGGCGCGAGTCGGAAAGAGCGTTCGCTGCGCTACTCCGCTGCCTCGACCTGCTTGGGCCGGGCCTTCGCTGTCCGTATCTCGTCTAGCTTCCTTTCGACGTGCTTGGAGAAGACGAACTCCGCCGGACGCTGCTTGGAGGTGTCGATGTCCTTGGCGAGCGGGCCTTCGGTCTTCACTCCGCGCAATGCGAGCGGCACGAGCTTGTAGGGGTGGCGGATGGAATCGACGACCGCCGTGCCCTCGAAGCCGCAATGGACCATGCAGTCCTGGCACTTCTCGTACTTGCCGACGCCGTACTTCTCCCACTCGGTGTCTTCCATCAGCTCCTTGAAGGTCTTCACGTAACCTTCGCCGAGCAGGTAGCAGGGCTTCTGCCAGCCGAACACGCAGCGCAGCGGCATCGACCACGGCGTGCACTCGTAAGCCTGGTTGCCCGCGAGGAAGTCGAGGAACAGCGACGACTGGGTGAACTCCCAGTTCTTGCCGCCGTTGCCGCGCGAAAGGATGTCGCGGAACAGCCGCTTGGTGCGCTCGCGGTTGAGGAAGCTCTCCTGGTCGGGCGCGCGCTCATAGGCATAGCCCGGCGAGATGGTGATGCCGTCGAGCCCCATCTCCATCATCAGGTCGAAGAACTGCGCCACGCGCTCGGGGATCGCGTTGGAGAACAGCGTGCAGTTGATCTGGGTGCGGAAGCCCTTGCTCTTGGCGAGCTTGATCGCGTCGATCGCCTTCTCGTAGACGCCGTCCAGGCAGACCGAGTGGTCGTGCATCGCCTTGTCGCCGTCGAGATGGATCGACCAGGTGAAGTTCGGATGCGGCTTGTACTGGTCGATCTTCTTCGACAGCAGCAGCGCGTTGGTGCAGAGGATGACGAACTTGTC
>Ga0213876_10000628_pt1 | contig 25724 bp, 25 predicted proteins | sample BarmaccomBMRX_R9_FD_160113 | JGI IMG/M metagenome (GOLD analysis project Ga0213876, IMG submission 160113) | Root-associated microbial communities from Barbacenia macrantha in rupestrian grasslands, the National Park of Serra do Cipo, Brazil - RX_R9 | ecosystem: Host-associated > Plants > Roots... | reverse complement strand
GCTGGCCCGCCGACGTCCGTCATGAACTCGGTCGGAGGCTGGGAAATCTCAAACAGCAGGATTGGGCGACGTTGGGGGTCGCGGCGCTCACCTTCTGCCTGGCGCTCGCCGGCGGCAGCGCGACCCGCCGGGCGACATAGGATGGGTCGAGCACGCACGTCCAGGAGCCCCCGTCCACCTTGATCTTGCCATCCCTTCCCCTGGCGGCTATGCGCCCCCACATCCCGCGAGGGTGATGCCCCGCACGCTGGCCGGCGAGTTTCGCCCGCCGGCGCTTTGTGCGTTTGGGCTTGGCCCCAACCCCTCTTCCCTCGGGGGAGAGGGGCCGGGGTGAGGGAAAGTTGAGGAGCGATTCATGTTCGACAGCCTGAGCGATCGCCTGAGCACGGTCTTCGACCGCCTGCGCGGCCGCGGCGCGCTCAGCGAGGCGGACGTGCGCGGCGCGATGCGCGAAGTGCGGATCGCCCTGCTCGAGGCGGACGTGGCGCTGCCGGTGGTGCGCGAATTCGTCGACAAGGTCACGGAAGCCGCCGTCGGCCAGCAGGTGCTGAAGTCGGTCACGCCCGGCCAGCAGGTCGTCAAGATCGTGCACGACGCGCTCGTCGACATGCTCGGCGCCGACGCGTCCGACCTCCAGCTCGACGTAACGCCGCCGGCGATCGTGCTGATGGTCGGCCTGCAGGGCTCGGGCAAGACGACGACCACGGCCAAGATCGCGAAGCGGCTGCGCGAGAAGGGCGGCCGCAAGGTCATGATGGCGTCGCTCGACGTCGCCCGGCCGGCCGCGCAGGAGCAATTGCGCGTGCTCGGCGAGAAGGCCGAGGTCGCGACCCTGCCGGTCGTCGCCGGCCAGCAGCCGGTCGACATCGCCCGCCGCGCCCTCCAGTCGGCGAAGCTGCAGGGCTACGACGTCCTCCTCCTCGACACCGCCGGCCGCCTCCACGTCGACCAGGCCCTGATGGACGAGATGAAGGCGATCGCCGACGTCTCCGCCCCCGCCGAGACCCTGCTCGTCGTCGACGCGCTGACCGGCCAGGATGCGGTCAACGTCGCGAAGAGCTTCTCCGGGCAGGTGCCGCTGACCGGCGTGGTCCTCACCCGCCTCGACGGCGACGCGCGCGGCGGCGCGGCGCTGTCGATGCGCGCGGTCACCGGCAAGCCGATCAAGTTCGCCGGCGTCGGCGAGGGGCTGGACGGGCTCGAGGCCTTCCATCCCGAGCGCGTCGCTGGCCGCATCCTCGGCATGGGCGACGTCGTCAGCCTGGTCGAGCGGGCGCAGGAGACGATCAAGGTCGAGGAGGCCGAGGCCCTCGCCCGCAAGATGGCGAAGGGTCAGTTCGACTTGAACGACCTCCGCGCCCAGCTCGCGCAGATGCAGCGGATGGGCGGCATCACCGGCCTCGCCGCCATGCTGCCCGGGATGAAGAAGATCCAGGGCGCGATGGCGCAGAGCGGCATCGACAACAAGATCCTGGTCCACATGGATGCGATGATCGGCTCGATGACGCCGAAGGAGCGCAGCCGGCCCGAGTTGCTGAACGCGAAACGCAAGATCCGCGTCGCCAAGGGCTCGGGCACGACCGTACAGGAAGTGAACAAGCTGCTTAAGATGCACCAGGACATGGCAACGGCCATGAAGAAGATCAGAAAAATGGGGGGTCTCGGCAAGCTCGGGGCCCTGTTCGGCGGAGGCTCTGGCGGGATGGGCGGACCTCCCACCGGCGGCGGTGCCCCTCCCGCCGGAGGATTTCCGGGACTTCCCGGCGGCGGTTCCGGTGCCGCGGCGCCGTTCGGCCTCCCACCGGGATTCGAAAAGTTCATGAAGAAATAAGTTTGGTTTTCGACGAAAGGAATAATCAATGGCAGTATCGATCCGGCTCTCGCGCGGCGGCGCGAAGAAGCGTCCCTATTACAAGATCGTCGTCGCCGACGCCCGGACCGGCCGGGACGGCAAGGTGCTCGAGCGCATCGGCAGCTACAATCCGATGCTTCCCAAGGATTCGGCCGAGCGGGTGAAGCTCGACGCCGACCGCGCGCGCCACTGGCTCGGCGTCGGCGCCCAGCCGACCGACCGCGTCGCCCGCTTCCTCGACGCCGCCGGCGTCCGCGAGCGCGCGTCGCGCAACAACCCCAAAAAGGGCGAGCCGGGCGAGAAGGCCAAGGAGCGCGCCGAGGAGCGCGCCGCGCGCGAAGCCGAAGCCGCCGAGGCCGCCGCCGCCGCTCCGGCCGAGGAAGCGGCTCCTGTCGAGGAAGCCGCCCCGGCCGAAGCGCCCGCCGCTCCGGTCGAAGAGGCTGGCGCTCCGGTCGAAGAGGCTGCGGCTCCGGCCGAAGAGGCCGCCGCTCCGGCCGAAGCGCCCGCCGCTCCGGCCGAAGAGGCTGCCGCGCCGGTCGAAGAGGCTGCCGCCCCGGCTGAGGAGGCTCCCGCCGCCGAGGGCGGCGAGGGCGGCGCGACGCCGGCGGACGAGGCCTCGAACGAGGGCCAGTCGACTGCCGAGCCCGCCGAAGGCTCCGACGAGGCCGCGCCGGCCGAAGGCGCCGAGAAGGCCGAGTAAGCCTTGGACCGGGATCAGGTCGCCCTCGCCGCCATCGCCGGAGCCCACGGCGTCGGCGGCGAGGTGCGCCTGAAGCTGTTCGCCCAGGATCTCGATAGCCTGCGCCGGCACAAGCAGGTGAGGGCAGGGGAACGCTGTCTCACCCTCACCGCGTTGCGCGATGCGAAGCAGCCCATCGCCCGTTTCGCCGAGATTGCCGACCGCAGCGCCGCCGAGGCGCTGCGCGGCCAGCTCGTCACCGTCGCCCGCGCCGCCCTGCCGCCGCTCGAGGCGGGCGAATATTACCACGCCGACCTGATCGGCCTCCCCTGCGAGGACACCGCCGGCACTCCGCTGGGCCGCGTCGCGGCTGTCGAAAATTTCGGCGCCGGCGACCTCATCGAGGTGGAGCGTCCCGACGGCCGCCGCTCGCTCGTGCCGTTCCGCGCCGGCATCGCCGAACTGCGGGACGGCCGGATCGTCCTCGACCCCGTCTTTCTCGCTTAGGCCTTCGCGGCGATCGATCCGCTCAGCCGTTCCCTCAGGATCGGCCGCTCCCGGGCGAGGTCGTTGCGGATCGCCGTCGCGGCGACCCCGCCTTCGCCCATCGCGTGGCTGATCTGGTCGAGACCGAGCACCACGTCGCCGGCCGCATAGAGGCCCGGCACCGAGCTGCGCTGATGGCTGTCCACCACCAGCACCCCGTCCTTCAGCGTCGCCCCGACCTGCAGCGCCAGCTCGACATGGGTGTCGGAACCGAGCGCCGGATAGACGCTGTCGAAGGTGTAATGGCCCTCGGCCGTGTCGACGACGATGCAGCCCTCGTGCGCCGCCACCGCCTGGCAGGGGCCGTCCACCGCCCGGATCCCGAACGCTTCCAGCCGCGCCCGGTCGGCGGCATCGAGGTCGTGCGCCTTGTCCGGGGCGATCAGGGTCACGTCCTCGGTGAAGCCGCGCAGGAACGCCGCTTCGGCGACGCCGCGGCCGCCGCTCCCGATGACGCCGATCTTCTTGTCGGTCACCTCATAGCCGTCGCAGATCGGGCAATAGCGGATGAGGCCCTTGGCGAGCGCCTCGTCGTGCAGGATCTCGTCCATCGGCGGCCGGCGGTTGGTAACGCCGGTCGCCAGCAGCACGGTGTGCGCCAGCACCGACCCCTCGCCCCATTCGGCGCGGAAGCCGCCGTCGATCCGGTCGAGGCGGGTCACTCGGCCGGTGACGATCTCGGCGCCGTATTTCTGCGCCTGCGCGGTCATCCGCGCCACCAGCTCGGCGCCGGAAATGCCGTCGGGATAGCCGGCATGGTTGTGGGTGCAGGGAATGAGGCTCGCGCGGCTCTTGCCGGCGTCGACCACCTTGATCGAGAGATGGAAGCGGGTGAGGTAGATCGCCGCGGTGAGGCCGGCGGGGCCGCCGCCAATCACCAGGCAGTCGTAGCAGGGCGCGTCCATGGTTGCCGACAGCGCGGCGCGACGCGACAAGTTCCGCCGCTGGCGCCCGGCGCGCCCGCCCGCTAGCGTCGCGGCAAACATGGGAGAGCCCCCGATGCGCGCCATCCTCCTCGCCGCTTCCTTGCTCGCCGCCGCCGTGCCCGCCGCCGCGCAGGCGCCGGTCGAGCCGCCGGCCGCGCCCGCCCTCGACGCGGCCATGCCGGACCTCGACGCCATCTTCCGCCGCTACATGGAGGAGAGCCACGTCCCCGGCCTCGTCTTCGGCATCGTCCGCGACGGCCGCCTCGTCCTCGTCCGCACCATGGGCGTGCAGGATCCGGAGTCGAAGCGCCCGGTCACGCCCGACACCTTGTTCCGCATCGCCTCGATGTCGAAGGCCTTCACCGCGCTCGCCATCCTGAAGCTCCGCGACGCCGGACGCCTCAACCTCGACGCACCCGCCGAGACCTACGTCCCCGAGATGCGGGGCTGGAAATATCCGACCGCGGATTCGCCGAAGATCCGCGTCCGCGACCTCCTGAGCCACGCCGCCGGGTTCGTCACGGACGATCCGTGGGGCGACCGCCAGACGCCGATGCCGGAAGCCGACTTCACCCGCCTGCTGCGCGCCGGCGTCCCGTTCCAGCGCGCGCCGCAGACGGCGTACGAATATTCGAACCTCGGCTTCGCGATCCTCGGCCGCATCGTCGCCAACGTCTCCGGCCGCCCCTTCGACGACTATATCCGGGCCGAGATCATGCGCCCGCTCGGCATGGCCTCCACCGGCTACGACTATACGAAGGCGCCGCATGAGCGCCGCGCCCTCGGCTACCGCTGGGAAAATGGCGGCTGGCTGCGCGAGCCGGACCTCGCCCGCGGCGCCTTCGGGGCGATGGGGGGCGTCCAGACCAGCGCCGTCGACTATGCGAAGTGGATCGGCTTCCTTCTCTCCGCCTGGCCGCCGCGCGACGGACCGGAGGCGGGTCCCGTCCGCCGTTCCACCGTCCGCGAGCTGAGCCAGGGGCTCGATTTCCCCGCCCTCGTCGTCCGCCCCGGCGGCCCCGCCACCTGCATGCAGGCCTTCGCCTACGGCATGGGCCTGCGCGTCGCCGCCGACTGCGAGCTCGGCCTCAGCCTCGGCCATGGCGGCGGCTATCCGGGCTACGGCTCGTTCATGCTGCTCTTCCCCAACCGCGGCATCGGCCTCTTCGCCTTCGCCAACCGCACCTATGCCGGCCCCTCGGCCGCCCTCTGGCAGGCGGCGAGCGCCCTCCAGAAAGCCGGCTGGATGCCCGCCTCACGCGCCATCCCGCCGAGCGCGGCAGTGCGCGCCGGCTATGCCGCGGCGGCGACGATCTGGCGCGCCGGGAGCGTGGACGCCGCCCGACCAAGCCTCGCGATGAACTTCCTCCTCGACCGCACCGTCGCCAACTGGGCCGCCGAGCTCGCCCGGGCGAAGACGGACGTCGGCGACTGCCGCACCGACGGCCCGCTCACCCCCGCCGGCGCCCTCCAGGCCCATTTCACCTGGACCTGCGACCGCGGCCGCATCAAAGGAGATTTCCTCCTCGCCCCAACCAACCCGCCGACCATCCAGGCGCTGCGGTTCGTGCCGGCGCATTGAAGCCGCACGCAGTTTCGTATATACGCCTCGTAATCACGGAGGCGTCATGAGCAAAGTCAGCGAGGAACGGCAGGAGTATCTCAGTCGGCTGGACCGGGTGTTCGGGTCGATGCCGTGGCTCAAGCCGAAGGAGGTGAAAACCTTCCGAGCCAAGGTGTTCAAATCCGGCAATTCGCTTGCCTTGCGCCTTCCGGCCGGGCTCGGTCTGGCCGCAGGCATGGAGATGGATTTGCGCGTCGAGAACGACGAGCATTTTTCCTTCGAGCCGATCGAGCGACCGAAGCGGAAATTCAACCTCGGAAAGGTCTGGGGCTCGGCGACGGACCTCACGCTGATCGCGCGCGAGGATCGGCAGTTCGAAGAACGTCCATTGCTTTGGAACGGGGAGGGCGAACCGCAGCAGCCGACGAGGCGGCGGTGAAATATCTTCTCGACAGCAATATCGTCATCATGACCGTCATGGCGATGAGTGAGCCGCTGCAGCGGCGACTCGCCGAATGCGACGAGGACGATCTCGTCACGTCCGCGATCGCTTACGCCGAAGTCGCTTACGGTGCCGTCCGTGGGAAGCCGCCTGCGTTCGTGCAACTGCAGGCTTTCGTCGAGGAAGTCCCGATCCTCGATTTCGACTATAAGGCGGCGTTGGCTTACACGAGCCTGCCGTTCCGACGCGCGAGCTACGATCGGCTGATCGCGGCCCATGCGCTGTCGCATGGCCTCACCGTCGTGACCGACAACGAGGCCGATTTCGCCGACGTGCCGGGGCTAAAGGTCGAGAACTGGACGCTCGCGTGAGCTGGCCTGCCACCATCCTCACCCTCTACCCGGAAATGTTCCCAGGCCCGCTCGGGGCCAGCCTCGCCGGCCGCGCCATGCGCGATGGAATATGGTCACTGGACACCGTCCAGATCCGCGACTTCGCGACCGACAAGCACCGCTCCGTCGACGACACGCCGGCCGGCGGCGGGGCAGGGATGGTAATGCGGGCCGACGTTCTCGGCACCGCCGTCGACCATGTCCTCGCCAAGGCGCCCGACGCGCCGCTCCTCGCGATGACCCCGCGCGGCCAGCCCCTCACCCAGGACCTCGTCCGCACCCTCGCCGCCGGCCCCGGCGTCTCCATCCTGTGCGGCCGTTTCGAGGGGATCGACGAGCGCCTGTTCGAGGCGCGGCCGATCGTCCCCGTCTCGATCGGCGACTATGTCCTGTCGGGCGGCGAGATGGCCGCGATGACCCTCCTCGATGCTTGCGTTCGGCTGCTTCCCGGGGTAATGGGCGCGGCCTCCAGCGGTGAGGAGGAAAGCTTCGAGACGGGGCTTCTCGAATATCCGCATTATACCCGACCTGTCACATGGGAAGGGCGCACGATCCCTGAAGTGCTGCGATCGGGGGATCATGCGAAGATCGCCCAGTGGCGCGCCGAGCGCGCCCGGGCGGACACACGGTCACGGCGGCCGGACCTGATCGCGCGTCACGGGGACGCGCGAAGGCCATCGCCCTCTGGCGCGCGGCACGAAGATTAGGAAGATTACGATGAACCTCATCCAGCAGCTCGAGGCCGAGCAGATCGAGGCGCTGAGCCAGCGCCGTGCCATCCCCGAATTCCGGCCCGGCGATACGCTCCGCGTCGGCGTCAAGGTCGTCGAAGGCGACCGCACCCGCGTCCAGAATTTCGAAGGCGTCTGCATCGCGCGCGCGAACAAGGGCCTCGGCTCCTCCTTCACCGTGCGCAAGATCAGCTTCGGCGAGGGCGTCGAGCGCGTCTTCCCGCTTTATTCGCCGAACGTCGACTCGATCGAGGTCGTGCGCCGCGGCGCCGTCCGCCGCGCCAAGCTCTATTATCTGCGCGGCCGCACCGGCAAGGCCGCCCGCATCGCCGAGCGCCGCGATACCCGCAGCGACAAGCCCGCGGCGGCGGCCGCCACCCCGCAGACAGAGACGGCGGAAGGCTGATTTCTCCTCCCTCCCCATTCGGAACGGATGGGGAGGGGGACCGCCGAAGGCGGTGGAGGGTTCCTCGCACGCGCGGGCGAGGTCGCGAACGAACCTGCTCCGTTTCCTTGAACTACCCCTCCACCAGCTCCGCTGGTCCCCCTCCCCATCTCTGATGGGAGGCAGCTTCCCTTTTCGGACGCCGCGGCTAGTGTCCGCCGCCATGTGCAAGATCCTCCTCCCGCTCCTCCTCCTCGCCGCCGCCGCTGCCCCCGCAACGGCCCGCGACCTCACCCTCCAGCGGGTCTTCGAGAGCCCCAATCTCGCGGGCCCCAGCCCGCGCCTCGCCAAGCTCTCGCCGGACGGGCGCCTCGTCACCGTGCTGCGCAACCGCGCCGACGAGAAGGACCGCTACGACCTCTGGGCGATCGACGCCGCCACGGGCCAGGCGCGGATGCTGGTCGATTCGAAGAAGCTCGGCACCGGCGCCGAGCTCTCCGAAGAGGAGAAGATGCGCCGCGAGCGGCTGCGCATCGCCGGCACGCGCGGCATCACCGATTATGCCTGGGCGCCGGACGGGAAATCGATCCTCGTGCCGCTCGACGGCGACCTCTACGTCGCGACCCTCGACGGCAGCGTCCGCCGGCTCACCGCGACGAAGGAGACCGAGATCGACCCGAAGGTGTCCGAGACCGGCCGCTACGTCTCCTTCCTCCGCAACCAGAACCTCCACGTCATCGATCTTGCGAACGCCGACGATCACGGCCTCACGACCGACGGCGGCGGTACCTTGAGCTGGGGCGCGGCCGAGTTCGTCGCGCAGGAAGAAATGGACCGCCACACCGGCTATTGGTGGTCGCCCGGCGACCGCTATATCGCCGTGGCCCGCGTCGACGAAAGCCCGGTCCAGGTCGTCACCCGCGCCGCGATCGGCGCCGAGGGGACGAAGCTCGTCGAGCAGCGCTACCCCGCCGCCGGCACCGCCAACGCGCTCGTCGATCTTTATATCATGCGGCCGGACGGCGGCGGCCGCGTCAAGGCGGACCTCGGTCCCAACCCGGACCAGTATCTCACCCGCGTCGCCTGGACCGCCGACGGCAGCTCGGTGCTCGTCCAGCGCATGAGCCGCGACCAGAAGCGCCTCGACGTCCTGCGCGTCGACCCGGCGACCGGCGCTTCCGCCCTGCTGTTCAGCGAGACCTCGCCGACCTGGGTCAACCTCACCGACAATCTGAAGGCGCTCAAGGACGGCAGCCTGCTCTGGTCGTCGGAGCGTTCCGGCTTCTCCCACCTCTATCGCTGGAAGGCGGGCAAGTGGACGCAGCTCACCCGCGGCGACTGGACGGTCGAGCGGGTGGCCGGCGTCGACGAGAAGGCGAAGCGCGTCTATTTCACCGGCACGCCCGACACGCCGGTCGAGCAGCAGCTCTACTGGGTTTCCTACGACAAGCCCGGCAAGCCGGTGCGGGTCACCGAGCTCGGCTGGTTCAACGCCGTCACCATGGACAAGGACGCGACCCACGTCCTCGTCACCCGTTCCAACCCCGCCCAGCCGAGCCAGGTCTACCTCGCCGATGCGAGCGGCCGCCGCCTCGCCTGGGTCGAGGAGAACCGGCTCGGCCCCGATCATCCCTACGCCCCCTATCTCGACAGCCACGTCGCGGCGACGTTCGGGACCATCAAGGGGCCAGACGGTTCGGGCCTCCACTACCGCCTGCTCACGCCGCCGCTCGAGCCGGGCAAGCGCTACCCGGTCTTCCTCTACGTCTACGGCGGCCCGCACGGACAGCGGGTGACGCGCGACTGGTGGCGCGACCAGCCGCTCCAGCAATATCTGGTCGACCATGGCTGGGTGGTGTTCAGCCTCGACAATCGCGGCACCAACCGCCGCGGCGTCAAGTTCGAGAGCGGCATCTACCACGCCGCCGGCACCGTCGAGGTCGAGGACCAGCTCGCCGGCGTCGCGTGGCTGAAGCGCCAACCCTTCGTCGATCCGAGGAAGATCGCGGTGATGGGCTGGTCCTACGGCGGCTACATGACGCTGAGGCTGCTCGAAAAGGCGCCGGGCGTATTCGCCGCCGGCGCCGCGGTCGCGCCGGTGACGCGCTGGGAGCTTTACGACACCTTCTACACCGAACGCTACCTCGGCAATCCGGCGACCGACCCGGCGCCTTACAAAGCGGCGGACACGCTCGACGAGGCGAGCGCGATCCGGGATCCGCTGCTCGTCGTCCACGGCATGGCCGACGACAATGTCGTGTTCGAGAACACGACGAGCCTCATCGCCAGGCTCCAGAAGGAGAAGCACCCCTTCGAGCTGATGGTCTATCCCGGCGCCACCCACGCCATCGCCGGCGAAGGGCCGCAGACCCACGTCTGGCAGACCATCGTCGACTTCCTCGACCGCACCGTGAAGGACAAGCGCTGATCGTCCCCCTCCCTGCAAGGGAGGGGCTAGGGGTGGGTCCGGCGCAGCCGGGCGAAGCTCCGGGTCGTACGAAGTCTCGCTTCGCTCGCCTACCCACCCCCGGCCCCTCCCTTTCAGGGAGGGGAGTTCCTACAGTGTCGCCTTCGTCCAGGTGACGGAGGTGTCGGGGCTGTATTGCGGCTGCGCCGTCGCCGGGCGGGCGCGGACGAGGGGCGCGGCGGCGGCGGGGAGGGCGTTGCGCACCCCGACGACGATCGCCTCCACCGGCTTCCCGCCCAGCGCGAGGTCGATCGTCGCGCCGTCGCAGCTGCGGCCGGTGCAGCGCACGTAGGTCGGCTCCTTGCCCGCGCCCGCCCCGAACCGCACCGTCGAGCCGGCGGTGCCGGCGGCGCGGACGTCCGACTTGGCGTCGACATAGACGATGAGGTCCTCCGCCCCGTTCATGGCGATGCGCAACGTCGCGACGCGGCCGCCGCCCGGCGCAGCCCGCTCCCCCACCTTGTCCAGGCGCGGCGCGGGGAGGGGGAGGGCGGGCGCCGGCGCGCCCCAGCGGCCCGCCGGCGACCAGGGCAGCCTCGCGCCGCGGCGGAACGCGGCCGCGCCGGGAAAGTCGTCCGGCAGCGGCGCGCCGCCGTTCGCGACCAGCCACTGGCCCTTCTGCGCCTCCGCGTCCCACGCATAGTCGATGCGGACGTTCTGTTTCCGGTCGGCGGAGTAAGCCGGAACCGCCAGCACCGCGCCCCACGCCGCCGCCGCGCCGAGCGCCGCCACCGCCACCGCGATCCGCCGCCCGCCCGCGCCCGCGAGCGGCTCGAGCTCGATCAGCGCCGGCAGCACGAGCAGGGCCGCGAACGGTGCGAACAGCCAGGCGGCGCCGAAATCGAGCAGCACCTCGCTAAGGTGGACGAGCGGCGCCCAGGTCGCGAACAGGGCCGCCCAGGCGAGCACCGCCGCCACCGTCTCCGCCCGCCGCGCCCGCTGCCCCGCCACCCATCCGAGCAGCATGAGGAGCGGCGGCAGCAGCGCGAAGATCGCCGCTCCGGGCGCCACGGCAACGATGACGAGATTGAGGAGCATGAACACCAGCCAGAAGGCGGCGCGCAGTCCCTCGCGCGTCAGCCCGCGCCCGATGCCGGCCAGCGCCGCCGCCGCCACCGCCAGCGTCGCCACGTCCACCGCCAGCGCGAGGATGTCGGGATGCGCGCGCCAGAACGGCCCCGGCCGCACGATCTCGACCGCCCATTGCAGCAGCCAGACGAGGAGCGCGCTTCCCGCCACCGCCGCCAGCACCGCCCCTGCGCCGCGCGCCAGCCCCTGGCGCCGTGTCCAGGCGAAGCCGGCCGTGCCCACCAGGAGCAGGGCGAACGCCGCCAGCCCGAGCGTGCGCGGCAGCACCACCAGCACCCGCCCCGCCACGTCCGCATAGATGCGCTCCCCGCCCGTCGCCGGCGCCGGCCCGTCCGCCAGCCGCAGCGCCGCCGCCAACCCCTGCCGCCCCATATGCTGGAGGCTGGCGCGGTCGAGCGCCTCCACCCGGTCGCCCCGGCTGTGGTAGCGGCTCTCGTTGCCGATCACCGCGAAGTTGAGGATGGTCCACGGCCGCGCCGCCGCCCACACCGTCACGTCCGTCGAATTGGGGATGAGCTGGTAGAAGTCGGCGGTCAGCGAGTTCGCCACCGGTCGCACCGCCGCCGCCTTGAACGCGGCGATGGCGGCGCCGTTGGGCCGGCTGGTCTCGAACATCGTCGCGGGACCGGTGACGCCCCGTGCCTCGAAATTGACGAGGCTGGCGATTCGGCCGGCGAGCGGATCGTGCTCGAGAAAGGCGTGAGCGCCGAGCAGCCCCGCTTCCTCGCCCTCGTCGAACAGGAGGGTGACCGGATGGGCGAGCTTGCGCCCCTTGAGCAGCGAGGCGATCTCCAGCATCGTCGCGACGCCGATGCCGTCGTCGGCGGCGCCGGGGCCGGCCGCGGTCGAATCGTAGTGCGAGGCGAGCAGCACCTGCCCCGGCGCCGCCGGATCGCCGATCGTCGCGACGACGTTGCGCACCCGCGCGCAGGCGGCGTAGCGCCCCGCCTTGCCGCCGCCGCACGCCCAGTCGTCGGTGACGCGCGGCGCGAGGCCGATCGCCTGCAGCTCCGCCACCAGCCGCGCCCGCACCGCGTCGTCGGCCTCGGTATCGACCGGATGCGGCCGCTGGTCGCCCAGCACCCGCGCCAGCCGCGTCGCCGCCCGCGCCGCGTCGAACTGCCCCGGCCCGGCCTGCTCGGCGGGCGGCGGCGCGATCGGCTGCCCCTTCACCGCCAGCGCTCCGGCGAGGAGCAGCATCAGCACCACCAGCAACGCCGCCCCCGACCGCTTCATCGCGCGCCTCCTCCCCTGTTCGGCTGCGGCCCTAGCAGATCGTTACGGCGCCGAACATGGCGGCGCGATGGGCCGCGGCGCGCGTGGCGGGCAGGCTGGAAGTTTCGAACTTTCGTACAAAATAAAAATCCTTGCGATCAACACCCCTCGTTCCGATCGCTTTTTCCGATCAGTCCACCCGCCGCAACGGCCCACTGCGCCACGCGAGTCGCTCCTTCTCCTGCTCCTCGGCCTTGGAACATGCTGGCATCCGGTCACAGAACATAGCACAAACAAGAGCGATGCGCCAAGGATTTTTGCGGGCGTGGATCGTCCGCTGTCAGTGCCGCCTGGGACCGGATTGAGGTGCGGCCGATGCCGGGCGGATGCCGGGCCGATGCTGGGCCGATGCGGGGTCGGGGCCCGTCGAAGCGTGGTCGGGGCCGGGTCGAAGCCGGGCACCTGCCGTCCCACTCCGTGCGCCCGCTGGGCGGAACCCGCACGGGCCGCTGCCGGGAACCGGTCGCGAGGCGGGACGGCGTGCCCCTTGCGCCAGGTCCCTGCTTAAGTCAGCCTTCATCGCGCTGAGGCCGGGCTGACAGTGGCAGCTCACAGCGACGACGAACCCTTGGCGAACCTCACGAGGATCTCGCTCGCCTCGACCTTGCCTACCAGTTCGGCAATCTGGCGGCCCAGATCCTCAAGGCTGTAGCTGTCAATCGTCCATCTCTGATCTCCGCACGGAGCATATTACGCGTGGGTGAGCCCTCCGAGGCGCTTCGGGTCTCCGCGCCTCCGCGGCTCTCCGCGCTCTCCGCGCGAAACGAAAGAGGCGGGAGCTGGCGGTTCGGCCCTCCCGGCTTTCGCCGGGTGACGGTGTCTAGTCCGCCGTAATGATGCCCCTATTTCACCCGTTCCACCCGCTCGGGTTCCACCCGCTCGATCAGGGCCACCGTCTGGCCGCTCCGCGCGATGCCGATCGTCTCTCCCCCTTCGACGCGGCGCATGAGCTTGTACCACTGCGCCCTCGTCTGGGCGATCGTGTAGCAGTCCATGCCGCTCTCCCACCTCGCTAAGCACTTCCCGCGCGGTCACTGCTCAGGACCGGCCTTTTCCGCTCCTCCTCGCTTCCGATCTCCGGTTCCACCATATGACCGACTGTACACAAAGGCCGATCCACTGAAAAGCGAGCATAGAAATCGAGGAATGTTCGAAAACGCGCAGCGCACGATCGCCCGCGTCGCCTCCGCGGCTCCGCGCTTTCCGCGTGAAACGGGAAAGGCCGGAGCATTCGCCCCGGCCTGTCAGGAAGGTGGATCCCGGCCTTCGCCGGGATGACGGTGAGTGCTCCGGCGGATGACGGGCCGTTACTTCACCCGTTCGACCTGCTCGAACTCGAGCTCGACCGGGGTCGCGCGGCCGAAGATGGAGACGCCGACCTTGACGCGGCCGCGGTCGAAGTCGAGCTCCTCGACGAGGCCGTTGAAGCTCGCGAAGGGCCCGTCGAGCACCTTGACGCTGTCGCCGATCTCATAGTCGACGTTGATCTTGGTCTTGGGCGCGGCGGCGGCGGCTTCCTCCTTGGTGTTGAGGATGCGGGCAGCCTCGGCGTCGCTGATCGGCTGGGGCTTGCCCGAGGAGCCGAGGAAGCCGGTGACCTTCGGCGTGTTCTTGACGAGGTGGTAGACGTCGTCGTTCATGCTCAGCTTGGCGAGCACGTAGCCGGGGAAGAACTTGCGGTCCGACGTGACCTTCTTGCCGCGGCGGACTTCGGTCACCTTCTCGGTCGGCACCTCGACGGCCTCGACCAGCTGCTCGAGGCCGAGGCGCGCGGCTTCGGCCTGGATGGCGTCGCGCACCTTGTTCTCGAAGCCCGAATAAGCGTGGATGATGTACCAGCGGGACACTCGTTGTTCCTGTCTCTTGTCTCGTCTCGTCGGCGCCGGGGCGCCGCGAGGATGGTCCGTCGATGTCGGCGAGGCGGCGTCTTAGCGCGTTCGGCCGGCTGCGTCTCCCCCCTCGTGCCTCGGCCTTGCGGGGCTCAGCTCACCAGCCTCAGCAGCAGGTGGACGATGGCCTGGAAGACGCTGTCGACGCCGAAGAAGAAGAGGGCGAGGATGGTCGTCATGATGAGGACCATGATGCCGGTCGTCACCGTCTGCTTGCGGGTCGGCCAGACGATCTTCGCCGATTCGGCGCGGACCTGGCGGAAGAATTCGACCGGACTGACTTTGGCCATTGCGGCGCGTCCTTCGTGAGCGGTTCTGGGGGCAGCCGCCCGGGACCGGAGCGCCGGTCGGCCGAGCTTGCTGTCCTGCATGGGAGAGAGGCGAGATAGCGAGCGCGGGGCGCGGAGGCAAGGGCGGCGGTGGGTTCGCGGCGGTCGAAGCCGTCACGGGAGTGAATCCCGTGACGTCGATCGCGCTGCGCGCGTCGACCGGCGGCTTCGCGTGCCTTCGGCACCGGCGGATAACGGGCGTTATCCGCCTCGCTGCGGCTGGCAGGAGTGGAGGGATTCGAACCCACGACCCTCGGTTTTGGAGACCGATGCTCTAACCGGACTGAGCTACACTCCTCCGCCGCCTTCCCGTTAACCGCGCCGTGCGGGAGGCGCAAGGGGCGGGGCTCGGGCTCCTCCCCGCACCGGGGAATTGGGGACACGTACTTTTTCGGAAAAAAGTACGTGTCCCCGGAAGGACCTTTAGGCTGCGATATCGTAGGGCTGGATCTCGCCGGTGAGGTAGAGGCTCCTGGCCTTCGCCCGCGACAGCTTGCCCGAGCTCGTCCGCGGCAGCGTCCGCGGGGGCACGAGCTCCACGACGCAGTTCATGCCGGTGATGGCGCGGACGCGTTCGCGGATCGCGTCGCGCAGCCGCCCGCGCTCCTCGGCGTCGGAGGTGCGGCACTGGACGAGGACGGCGGGGGTCTCCTCGCCGCCGGCGGTGGTGATCGAGAAGGCGGCGATGTCGCCGGCCTTGAAGCCGGGCAGCTGCTCGACCGCCCATTCGATGTCCTGCGGCCAGTGGTTCTTGCCGTTGATGATGATCATGTCCTTGGCGCGGCCGACGATGTAGAGATAGCCGCCGGACATGTAGCCCATGTCGCCGGTGTCGAGCCAATGGTCCGCGTCCATGCAGGCCTTCGTCGCCTCCTCGTCGCGGAAATAGCCGACCATCACCGACGTGCCGCGGCACCAGACCTTGCCGATCTGGCGGTCGGGAAGCGGGGTGCCGTCCTCCTCGCGGATCTGGATCTCCATGCCGCGCGCGGCGCGGCCGCAATTGACGATGGCGCGGTAGCGCTGCGGCCGGTCGCGATGGACCTTGCCGTCGCCGGCGAGCGTGGTTTCCTCGACCAGCTCGACGACGATGCCTTCGCCCGGCGGCATGATCGACACGGCGAGCGTGGCTTCGGCGAGGCCGTAGGAGGGGACGAAGCTCTTGGCGTTGAACCCGGCTTCGTGGAAGGCGTCGACGAAGGCCTGCATCACGTCGGGTCGGATCATGTCGGCGCCGTTGCCGGCGACGCGCCAGCGCGACAGGTCGAACCGCTCGGACACCTTGGACTGGCTGCCGATGCGGCGCGCGCAGATGTCGTAGCCGAAGGTCGGCGAATAGCTCATCGAGGTGCCGGGATTGCGGCTGATGAGGTCGAGCCAGGCGAGCGGGCGGCGGGCGAAATCCTCCGTCTTCAGGTAATCGGTCGAGACCTGGTTGGCGACCGGCGAGAGCAGGCAGCCGACCAGGCCCATGTCGTGGTACCAGGGCAGCCAGGAGATGCAGCGGTCGGTGTCGGTCAGCTCCATGCCGTGGCTGTGCGCGGCGAGATTCTCGAGCAGGCCGCGATGGGTGACGGCGACGCCGTGCGGGAAGCGGGTCGAGCCGCTCGAATATTGGAGATAGGCGATGTCGTCGGGCGACGCCTGGGGGAGGGCCGTCGCCGGCGCGGCTTCGCCCGCGAACTCCTCCCAGACGACGCCCTCGACGCCGGCGGTCTCCGCCGCCGCGCCGGCCATCGCGGCGAGCTCGGCGGGATAGAAGAGGTGGGAGGGGTCGGCGCTGTCCAGCTGCACCGTCAACTGGTCGATATAGGAATCGCGCCCGCCGAACGAGGTCGGGAGCGGCAGCGGCACCGGCCAGGCGCCCGCATAGACGGCGCCGAAGAAGAGGGCGGCGAAGTCCGGCCCGGTCTCGGCGACCAGCGCGATGCGGTCCTGCGGCTTGACGCCGCGCGCGATCAGCCGCCGCGCCATGGCAAGCGCGTCCTCGCGCAGCTCGCGATAGGGATAGGCGCGCACCAGGACGCCGCGCGGATCGTGGAAATTCAGCCCCCGCGCGCCCAGGGCGGCATAATCGAGAGCCTCTCCCAAGGTCTGGAAATCGGCGAAGCGGCGGGGATTGCTGTCGGCGGTCGGTGTCGGGGTCTGGGTTTCCGGCACGATCTCAGGCTACCTCATCGAATTCGGCCGGACGCGCGGCGCGGCGGCGGCAGGCGGCGGCAGGGAAGCAGGCGTTTATCATCGGGAGCGACTGTGGCACAATCATGGCGCGTGAGAGCTGAACGCCAGCGAAACCCGCGGTCGCCGCTGGACGAGGAGGGGCTGGAGCGCCTCGCCCTCGCTTATGCCGGGCGCTACGCGACCACGCGCGGCAAGCTCGAAGCCTATCTGCGGCGGAAGGTGCGCGAACGCGGCTGGGCCGACGCCGGCGCGCCGCCGGTGGAGCGCCTCGCCGCGCATTTCGTCGCGCTCGGCTATGTCGACGACCGTGCCTTCGCCGCGGCCAAGGCCGCGTCGCTGCTGCGCCGCGGCTATGGCGAGCGGCGGGTGCGCGACGCGCTGCAGGCGGCCGGCATCCGCGAGGACGATGCCGCGCCCGCCCGCGACGAGGCGGCGGCGGGCGCCGTCGCCGCCGCGCTGCGCTTCGCCGAGCGGCGGCGCCTCGGTCCCTATGCCGCCGAGCCGCTCGACCGGCCGCAGCGCGAGAAGGCCGCCGCCGCGATGCTGCGGGCGGGACACCGCGCCGACCTCGTCCGCCGCATCCTCGCCGCACCGCCCGGAGAGGTCCCTGATCCGGACAGCTTCTAAAAAGTCCGCCGAAACAGTTCACAAGCCGGCGAAAGCCGTGATAGTCCTCGCCCCGCAACATGGTGGATCGGCCCTTCATGACGTCGCGCCGGGAAATGCGATCGGAAGATCCCGCCGCGGAACGCGCCGGCGAAGGGGAGGCCGCGCCCGGCGAGGACGGTGTCGTCCGGGTCACCGGCACGATGAAATGGTTCGACGCGACACGCGGGTTCGGCTTCCTGGTCAGCGGCGACGTCGACGGCGACGTGCTGGTCCATTTCAGCGTCCTGAAGGAGCATGACCGGCGCAGCCTTCCGGAAGGCGCCGTGGTCGAATGCCTCGTCGCGCACCAGGAGCGCGGCCTGCAGGCGCGCAAGGTGCTGTCCATCGATCTTTCCAGTGCCGTCGTCGCGGCGCCGGCCCGCGCGCCCGCGGCGCCGAAGGGCGAACGCGTCGATCCCGCGGCGCTGCTCGACGCGGCCGGCGCGTTCGAGCCGGTGCGCGTGAAATGGTTCAACCGGCTGAAGGGCTATGGCTTCGTCGTCCGTGAGGGCGACGACGACGACCAGGACATCTTCGTGCACATGGAGACGGTGCGGCGCGGCGGCCTCTCCGACCTCATCCCCGACGAGCCGCTCAGGGCGCGCATCGCGCAAGGCCGCAAGGGACCGCTGGCGGTCGAGATCGAGCCGCGCTGACGGACGGCTTGCGCCGAAGCGGCCAACGGGGCTAGGCGGTCGCGCATGGGCGTTCTGAAGAAGATCTTCACCTGGTGGGACGGCGCGACGATCGGCACGTCGCTCGAAATCTGGCGCAAGGGACGCAAGGTCGGCAGCGACGCGTTCGGCAACGTCTATTACGAGGCGAAGAAGGGCGGCCGGCGATTCGTCGTCTATAACGGCCTCAACGACGCCGCGCGCATTCCGCCGGACTGGCACGCGTGGATGCACCACCAGATCGCCGGCACCCCCGACGAGGCGCTGCCGCCGCCGCCCAAGTTCCTCAAGCCCGCCACCGGCAACCTCACCGGCACGCCGGGCGCCTATCGCCCGGCCGGAGCGATCGAGCGCGGCGCCCGTCGCGCCGCCGCCAGCGGCGACTACGAGGCCTGGACCCCGGACCGGGGATGAGGCCGCATCTGTCGCTGCCCGCGCTGGCCGGCCTCGCGCTGCTCGCGGCGTGCGGCAAGGGCGCCCCGCACGCCGCGGGCCCCGGCAACGGCGCGCGGACGGTGGACGTGCCGCAGACGGTGACCGCCGAAGTCCCGGGCACGACCCCGATGGCGCAGCGCGTCGCGGTGCTCGGCTTCCTCAACAAGCGCAACGGCCTCTCGCAGGACCTGACGCTCAAACCCGGCCAGGCCGTGCGGGTGGGCGACGCCATCGTGCGGCTGCGCGCCTGCGAGACGACCGCGTCCTGGGAGGCGCAGAAGCTGACGGGGGCATTCGTCCAGCTCGACGTCAAGGAACCGCGCGACCGGCAGGACCGCTACCGGCGGGTCTTCTCGGGGTGGCTGTACAAGGAGACGCCGTCGCTGAACGTCGTCGAGCACCCGATCTACGACGTCTGGCCCAAGAGCTGCGCGATGAAGCGCCCCGGCGACGACGTTGCCGCGCCGCCTTCGGCCAATGCCGCCGCCAGCAACCGGTCGAGCGCGCCGAAGTCGCCGACCCGCAAGGCGACCGCGGCGCCCGGCCCGGCGGCGCCCTCCCGGTTGCCGCCGACGGCGAGGGCGGTGGACACCGCCTCGGACAGCAATCCCAGATAGGCCTTCTTGCTGATCTCGACGGCGCCGAGCGTGCGCAGATGGTCGGTCATGAACTGGCAGTCGAGGAGGGTGTAGCCGCCGGCCTTGAGCCGCGCGACCAGCCAGGCGAGTGCGACCTTCGAGGCATCGGTCTCGGCCGAGAACATGCTCTCGCCGAAGAACGCCCGGCCGAGGGCGACGCCGTACAGGCCGCCGACCAGATCGCCGCCACGCCGGCACTCGACCGAATGGGCGAAGCCGAGCGCGTGGAGGCGCACGAAGCTCGCTTCGATCGGGCTGTTGATCCACGTCTCCTCGCGCGCGGCGCAACGTCGGATCACCTCCTCGAAGGCACCGTCGACGCCGACTTCGAACCGGTCCGAGCGGATCGTCTTGCGCAGCGAGTGCGACAGCCGGAAGCCGTCGAGCGGGATCACGGCCCGCCGCTTCGGCTCGACCCAGAAGACTTCGTCGGCGTCGCGCCCGTCCGACATCGGAAACACGCCGATCGCATAGGCGCGGAGCAGCACGTCCGGGTCGATCACCGCCATGGCGCGAATGTGCCCGCGGCGGGGAGGCCGTCAACCGGCTTCGTGCGCGGGGCGGGGGCGGAACTGGTCGGCGAGCGCCTGGAGCGGCGCCATGCTCGGCCTGGCGCCCAGCTCCGCCATCCACCGCGCCACCGCAGGCCCCGGCGGCGCGGGAAGGGCGCCCCACAGGGCGAGGCCGCCGATGCCGAGAAAGGCGGTGATGTCCGCCATCGAGAAAGAGGGGCCGGCGAGGAAGGGCTCGGCGCCGAGCTGCGTCTCCATCAGCGCGAGCATGGGAGCCGCCTTCGCCGCGTGGGCTTTCGCCCAGTCGGGGAATTGGGCGAGCCGGCCCGCGAAGATCGGCTGGGTGTGATGGCCATATTCGATGCAGACGTCGAACAGCATCAGCTCGGCCCGCCGCTCCCACATCGCCACGCGCGTCCGCGCCTCGACAGTGTCCCCGAACAGCGACGGCCTGTCGGCGAGGGCGTCGAGATACTGGCAGATGGTCAGCGACTCGGTGATGGTGAGGCCGGTGCCGGTGTCGAGCGCGGGCACCTGGCGCAGCGGGCTCGCCCGCGCGAATGCTTCGTCGGACAGCGTCGCCACGTCGACCGTTTCGACCTCGATCCCCCGCTCGGCGAGGAAGACCAGCACCTTGACCGCGTTCGGCGCCTCGGGGCGGATGTAGAGGCGCACCGGCGAGGTCAAAGGATTTCGCGCACGCGGTCCTGCGGGCGGCAGAGGCGAACGCCTTTCCCGGTCTCGACCAGCGGCCGCTCGATCAGGATCGGGTCCGCCGCCATGGCCTCGAGCACGGCCTCCTCGTCGGCGGCGCCGAGCCCCGCCGCGCCCGGTTCCTTCTTGCGCAGGCCCTCGCGCGGATGGATGCCGGCGGCGGCGTAGAGCCGCTTCAGCTCGTCGCGGCTCGGGGGCGTCTTGAGATATTCGATCACGGTCACGTCCGCGCCGGACTCGCGGAGGATCTCGAGGGTCTTCCTCGACGTGCCGCAATTGGGGTTGTGGTAGATGGTCGCCTTCACGCGCCTTTTGCCTCCTCTACGAAATCGACGTCCCGCCGTTCGGGGCCGATCCAGCTCAACACGGCGACCGCGACGGCCGCGCCGCCGGCGAAGATCGCGAGCGCGAGGCCGTAATCGTCGTGCCGGCTCTCGGCGATCGAGGTCTGGAGGACCACGTTCCACGAGGCGGCGAGATTGCCCAATTGATAGGCGAATCCGGGAAAGGTTCCCCGCGCCCGCCCCGGCGACAGCTCGTTCAAATGCACGGGGACGATGCCCCAGGCGCCCTGCACGGCGACCTGGATCAGGAAGGCGCCGAGGGCGAGCAGCAGCGGCGTCGCCGTCCAGGCCCAGAGCGGGATGACGGGGAGGACGAGCAGGGCACCCAGAACGATGGCGCGACGGCGGCCGATCCGCTCGGAGAGGATGCCGAACGAGATGCCGCCGACGATGGCGCCGAGGTTGCCGACGATGGCGAGCCAGCCGGTCGTGTGGGTGTCGAAATGGTGCTGCTTCTGGAGGAAGGTCGGATAGAGGTCCTGAGTGCCGTGGCTCAGCGAATTGAACGCCGCCATCAGCAGGACCAGGTAGAGCGCGACCTCCCAATGGCGGACCAGCTCGCGGAGCGGGCGGAAGAGGTCGCCCTTCGATCGGGCGCTGTGGACGACATGGACCGGGCTCTCCTCGACCCGCATCCGGATGAAGATGACGAACAGCGCCGGGGCGACGCCGACCATGAACATGCCGCGCCAGCCGATCGTGTCGAACAGCAGGAAGTAGACGATGCTGGCGAGCAGGTAGCCGGACGGATAGCCGCTCTGCAGCAGGCCCGAGACCGGGCCGCGCAGCTTCGGCGGGATGCTCTCCATGACGAGCGACGAGCCGATTCCCCATTCGCCGCCCATGGCGATGCCGAACAGGAAGCGTAAGGCGAGCAGGCTCCACAGGCTCGGCGCGAAGCCGGAAGCGAATTCGAGGCCCGAGAAGAGCAGGATGTCGATCATCAGGATCGGCCGGCGGCCGAACCGGTCGGCGAGCAGGCCGAAGACGAAGGCGCCGAGCGGCCGCGCAGCGAGGGTGAGGAAGACGCCGTGGGCTACGGCCTTCACATCGGTGCCGAACTCCTTCGCGATCGCCGCGAGCATGAACACCATCAGGAAGAAGTCGAAGGCGTCGAGCGTCCATCCGAGATAGGAAGCGAGGATCGAGCTGCGCTGCGACCTGCTGAGCGACCTGATCTGTGCGCCGATCGTCATCCTGCCTCCCCTGCCGCCGCCTTGTGGCGCGGCTGCCCGGCCTTGTCGAGCGCCGCCGCCCGCCGCATGCCGCGCGCCGGCGAGCCGTCGCGGATCGCCCAGCGCAGCGCCCCGGCGAGACGGCGGAGCGACCAGGCGGAGAGCGGAGTGAGCTGGGGGCGCCGGAAGCCGTGCATCCGCGCCGCCCAGTCGGGGAGCAGGGCGATGCCGGCGCGCAGGAACAGACGTCCCGCCGGCGCGACCAGCGGATTCGGGGCGGACTGGCGGAGCAGTGCTTCCGCGACTTGCCGCGTACGATCGTCGTGGCGCAGCTCCGGCCGCGTCCGCTCCAGATAGGCGTCGGCCTCGGCGCGCGTGTCCGGCAGCCAGGTCGCGCCGAGCTTGCGGGCGATCACGGCCGTCTCGGCGAAGTAGAGATCCGCGTCGCCCGGCTCCAGACCGTCGGGGCCGTAGCGGATCCGCGCTTCGAGGAAGCAACGCATCTCGGTGACGTGCACCCAGGCCAGCAGGTCCGGATCCTCGGCGCTGTAGGAGGTGCCGTCGGGAAGGGTGCCGCGCACATGAGCGTGGATGGCGCGGACCTTGGCGATCAGCCGCTCGGCCTCGCCCGTCCCGCCATAGGTGGTGCCGCCGACGAACTGCGCCGTGCGCTTCAGGCGGCCGAGCGTGTCCTCGCGCCAGCGCGAATGGTCCCAGACGCCGGCCAGCGCGCGCGGGTGCAGCATCTGCAGGAAGAGCGCGGCGATGCCGCCGGTGATCATCGCCGTGAAGTCGCCGTGCACCCGCCAGGCGGCGGAGCCGGGGCCGAACAGGCCCGGGTCGCCGGGGGGATTGTCGAGGTCGGTGGCGCCCTCCCCGAAGCCGACGAGGCGGTGGACCTGGGCCTCGATCGCGCGCTGGAGGAACGCCATGGCGGGCGCTGTAGGCCGCCCTGCGCCCGCGACCAAGTGGCTCTTTCGGCGAGGAACTTCGCGGGGGGCGCCGGATCGGCCGGGTGAAGCAGGAGAGACACATGACCCAGCGCAAGTTCGCCATCGTCACCGGCGCCTCCAGCGGCATCGGCTATGCGCTCGCCCGCATCGCTGCCGAGGAGGGGTATGACCTTCTCGTCGCGGCCGACGAGCCCCTGGTCGACGCCTCCGCCGCCTTCAAGGGGCTCGGCGTCGAGGTCCAGTCGGTGGAGGCGGACCTGGCGACCGAGGAGGGGGTGGAGCGGCTGCTTGCCGCCGCCGGAGACCGCTCCGTCGACCTGCTGCTCGCCAATGCCGGTCACGGCCTCGGCCGCGCCTTCCTCGACCAGGAGCCGCGGGCGTGGCGGCACGTCATCGACACCAACGTCACCGGCACGCTGCTCCTCGTCCAGCCGATCGCGAAGCGCATGGCGGCGCGGGGCGAGGGACGGATCCTCTTCACCGGCTCGATCGCCGGCCACCTCGCCGGTGCCTTCCAGGCGGTCTACAACGGCTCCAAGGCGTTCATCGACAGCTTCGCCGCGGCGCTCCGCAACGAGCTCAAGGAGACGGGCGTCACCGTCACCTGCCTGAAGCCGGGCGCCACCGACACGGATTTCTTCGCGCGTGCCGACATGCTGGACACCAAGGTCGGCACGGCCTCCAAGGACGACCCCGCCGACGTTGCGCGCACCGGGTGGGACGCGATGATGCAGGGTGAGGCGTCGGTGGTGCACGGCCTCATCAACAAGGCCCAAGTGCTCGCGTCCGGCGTGCTTCCCGAAAAGGTGACCGCCCAGATGCACCGCAGGCAGGCCGAGCCGGGTACGGCGGAGTGATCCGCCGGGGACAGCCTATCTGGCCGTCCCCACCCGAGCGGCCGGAACGGGGACAGCCAGATAGGCTGTCCCCTCGCGCGGTGGGGGCTTCCCGTCCAGCCACCCCCCGTCCGCCAGCCAGTCGGCGAGGCGGTCGGGCCAGTGGAGGATCGAGATGCGGTCCGATTCGTCGAGGTTGAAGGCATGGCCGGCTTCCGCATACATGTGGAGCTCGGCCGAGACGCCCGCCTTCCTCAGCTGTTCGTAAAGCGCGACCGCGGGCGGGGCGCAGCATTCGTCGCGGGAGCCGGCGACGATGAAGGCGGGCGGGGCATGCTCCACCGCTTTCGCCGGGATGCCGCGGCGGCCGGGGAAGACCAGGATCTGGAAGTCGGGGCGTGCGCTTTGGCGGGCGACCGCATCGGGCGCGTTGCGGCTCGCGACCGCGGCGAGCGGGTCCGGCGGATCGGGATTGTCGGCGATCAGCGAGACCAGCTCGCCGCCCGCCGAGAAGCCCATCACGCCGACCCGCGCCGGATCGACCCCGTAGTCGATGGCATGCGCGCGCACCCACTGCACCGCGCGGCGCGCGTCGGCCGCGGCGTCGCGCTCGACGTCGAAACGCGAGCCCTCTTCGGCCGCCAGCCGGTATTTCACGACGAAGACGGTGAGGCCGTAGCGGGTCAGCGCCTCGCCCACCTTCGTGCCCTCGGTCGTCCAGACGAGGATCCGATGCCCGCCGCCGGGGAAGACGACGATCGCCGCGCCGTTGCGGTGGCGCGGGTCCGGCTGGAAGATCGTGATCGAAGGATTGCGGACGTTGCGGACCCAATAATCCTGCGCGACCTCCGGCTCGTTCTGCCGCGGGCCGAGGGTTCCGGCCGGCCAGAGCGGGAAGGCGCGCGGCGGCGACGGGGCCGCGGACACGATGGCGGGAGCGAGGAGAGCGAGCAGCAACAGCGCGTGGCGGACGATCTTCATCGCTTCACCTTAGCGTCGAGCCGCTCAGATTTCGAAGCCGGGATCGAAAAAGACCCGCCGAGCCTGTTGCCCGGATCGCTTCACACCTCGCGCGCAGGCCCCCGCCGCGCGTCGGCGCGCGACGGCGCGACGCCCGAAATGTTGAAGACGCGGCCGATCAGGGTCTCGAGCGCCTGGAACACCGCTTCGACGCCGAAGCCGGCGATGAAGGAAATGGCGGACCCGGACAGGGTGACGGGCCCGATCAGCGGCGCGTCCTTGCCGGGCGCGACGATGAACAGGCCGATGCAGGCGCCGGTCACCGCCCCAAGGCCGAGCTGGAGGATCGAAAGATTGAGGTCGCGCGGGCTCAGCGTGCTCAAGGTGATCTTGCGCGACAGGTTGCGCAGCACGGCGGCGCCGGCGCCGAGCAGGCCGTAGAAGATCGGCAGGACGGTGGAGCCGAGCGTGCCGGTGAGGCGCGAAGCGACCGCCCAGGCATCATCTTCCTCCTGCGTCACACCGAGGATCCAGCGCCAGATGCCGAGCCAGTGGTAGAGGCGGTTCTCGCCGTTCTTGAGCGCCGTCTTGGCCTCCTTGAGGTCGCGGCACGCCTGGCGCTGCTCCGCCGTCTCGTAGACCTGCTGCTCCGGCGCCGACCGGGTGGCGGGGACGGTGTGGAAGCGCTCGCAGAAGGCGATTTCGCTCTGGCTTGCCGCGCCGCCGCTCCGCGACGAGGCGGCCGGGCCGCCGCGTGCCGTCGACGCCGCCGCGCGGGGAGGCGCAGCGGGCGCGGGAGGAGGCTCGGCCGCCGCGGCGGGAACCGGCGCCGCGGTGGCGGGAAGGGCGGTGGTCCCGGCGTCGGGGCCGGGTTCCGCCTTGGCGGCGTGGCCGAGCTCGTCGGCGTCGACGCGCGTCTGGGCTTTCTCGAACTGCGCCTTGAGCGTCGCATATTCCCCGAGCGCGGCATTGCCGTAGGCGACGTACCAGGAGAGGAAGCAGGTGAAGGCGAGGATGACGCAGAGCCAGGTCCAGAGCCACCGCCGGAAGCCCTGGAAGCGGCGCGCCTCCGCGACATATTCGGGATA
>Ga0213876_10000627_pt1 | contig 25841 bp, 25 predicted proteins | sample BarmaccomBMRX_R9_FD_160113 | JGI IMG/M metagenome (GOLD analysis project Ga0213876, IMG submission 160113) | Root-associated microbial communities from Barbacenia macrantha in rupestrian grasslands, the National Park of Serra do Cipo, Brazil - RX_R9 | ecosystem: Host-associated > Plants > Roots... | reverse complement strand
CGCTAGCACCCGATCGCAGTGTTCTGCATCATCGTGGCTGTAGCTGAGGAACACCCGCACGCGCGTCCGGACCACGGGCAAAGGGCTGGGGCTAGCGCCGGACGCCCTCGTTTCCTCTAACTCGAACACCACCCCGTCCCGGGAGCGCAGGTAAAGGACCGGCGTGCCCCACTCCAGGCCGTGGTTATTGGCGTGGAGCACCAAGCGCGCTCGGCACAACGCCGCTTCCACGGGATAGCCCTCCGCCAAAGCCTCGTAAAATCCGCTTGAGAAATCGACGGCCGCGCCGTCGCTAATCTCAAACTGCATGGCGATCACGGCCGGCAGGCCCTGTTGCGCCAAGCTTTGGGCGACGCCGGCAAAAGGATCTTGGGCCGAACCCCGGGCCCCTTCGCAGGCGTTCAAGACCGCCAGGCGCAAGGTGCGGTGGACGCGCAAATGGATCCCCAGGGCTTCGCCAGTGGTCCAGCACTGTTGTTTTTCGGCATCCTCCAAGATCAGCACGCCGTCGTCGATTTGGCGCTCGAATGCCCCGTGCCCAATAAAATGCAGGATGTGGTATTCGTCCCGCGTCAGCCACCGATCCAAAGTCTCCAAAGTGGCGTCCGGTAGACGAGTTAACTCCACTTTGCCCTGCCGGCGCAAGGGGCCAAATGCCTCGTCGAGCAGCTTTTGCTCCCGCTCATGACTCAGTGGGGGACAGCCGCTCGGGCTGGAGATCATGACCAGAATCCGCAGGGGCCATCGGACCTTCAGGGGCCGGATTGCCAGGGGCAGGTCGAGGTGGCGCACCACGGGCGCCTCCCCGCTAAGCGCCACAAACCAGTTGAGGTTGCGGTCGTAAAGGTACTCCCAGGGGTAATTGGCCAGCTCCGGGGCGTCTTTCAGGCGCAGGCGGATGCGCAGGCAAGCCCCTTGCTCCTCGGCCCGGGCCAAGCTCTGGCGCAGGCAATCCCGAACCTCGCCTTGGAAGGTCGAGTCAAAGAGCCGCCCGCCCAAATCTTTGGCTGCGGCGCTCTCAGGGGAACCGAGCCGCCGTAACGCCCGTCGGGAGCCTAGTTTGAGGAGATAACTTTCCAGTTCCAGCTCGGTAAAGATCCGGCCTTCGCAGCAGCAGCTGGCCTCCCCCGCGGGCGAATTCAAGACCTGACTGCAGAACCCGGTTTCGGTGCGCTGAATCCGAAGGTCGAAATCCAGGTAGCGGATGGGCTTCATGGCGGTTTAGCCTGGGGATCTGCGCTTGGCTGGCTCGCGGCGATACGCGGCCAGCCTACCACAATACCCCCCTGATGGGTATACCTCTTTCGGGGGTCAAGGAAGGACTTCCTGCTGGCTTGTTCCATGGCAGGAAACTGCATTAAGGGCCTACTTGGTTGGTTCCGGTGGGCTGGCAGCCGCTCCCTTCGCAAACCGCAAGGTCCATTTGGGGCATAAAGCCGCTCGCGGACTCGCGATTTATTCCGCGGCTCCCTTGGCGCTTCGCTGCCGGTCGCGGCGAGCGGTAACTGCATTTTGCGTTCGGGAAGAACGGCGTTCTTCGAAACGCAAAACGCTCATTGACCTTCATCCTTGAGCCGTTTCCGAGGTTTGCGCTTGGGCTGCCGTTGGAGAAACTCGGCCAGGGCCAAGGCGACGGGTGCCCGCGGGTGCCACCGGCCGATTTCCCAGGCCTGCAGCGAATCGGTGGTCACCGGGATGCCGGCGTCCCTCAAGGCGCGCGACGCTTCGTATTGGCTGAAACCCTTGGCGTCAGTCTTCTATCATGTTGCACCATCTCCGCCTTGATCTCCAGCGACCTTCACCCGTGCCAAGCGTACGACCGCCGCCTTGGATGAGAGCATCGGGCTAGTCCAGCGCCGCCCCCTTCGATTTCGAGCCCCAGGGCGTCGTAGTGAAAAATTCGCGTCCTACAGGCGAGCGTCCAGTTCCCGGGCAAAACGGTCCCGCACCGCCGCGGGGTAAAACGGGTAGTAAAAATCGAAGGTCTGGTGGACTCGCTTTTGATCGTCAGGGCGTAAAAGGCTGATGCGAATCCCGGCTCGGGCCACATCGATTCGAACGTTCTACGCCACGGTGTCGCGTGCGTGAGGAGCGGCAACAGGAGGACTTTCGGCTCGAAGGATTCGTCAAACGGCTCCGGGTCTGACCCGAGAAAGAGCGGCGTGCCGCCAATGATGTCGCTGCCCTGAATTTTCTGCAGGATCCGCTCCTGGCTGAGTACGGTTCGCACGGCCTCGAACCCTCCCGGGCTGAGCTGCGCCTTGAGCAACGCCCGCATGCCCGTTTGCACCTCGGGCCGCATCGCCCTCAACGGCAAGCCGGCCCGCATGCCCGGGCCCCAACTGGTGTGCCGGCGTTCCGGATCACTCCAGTCCAACACGGCTTGATGCCGCTCATTGTCCTTGAGGTGCGAAAGCCAGCGCTGCACGTCTTCCACGGGCCCCGCCACTGCTGGTGGTGAACCCCAGACGAGAACGATGCCGGCCAACGCCAGGAACGCGCTCCAGACCTTCATGCCGCACATTAGCGAATCGAGAAGGCGGCGTCGACCAACGCCCAGGCCGGTTCGCGAGATTGCGGCCCGGAATCAGCAAGCCCCCTGAGCAGCGCCCCGGGTCCTGGCTATTTTAACCGGTCGGACACTTATGATGTTGATTTAAATCCTCACTTCTGCGACTGGTTGCGCTACATCCTCAAGTTTGCAACGCAGCCCCTCCAGTGCCTTTTCCCCCTCACCCGTGATGATCGATGAAGTTGGTTGACCTCGGAAAGGTGGCCTTAATCGGGTTATTCATCAGCACGTGCAACGTGCGCGGTGAACAGGGTCCTAATGCGGATACAAGCGACGTTGAAGCCCGGGTACAGAGCATCTTGTCGCAGATGACCCTCCAGCAAAAGCTGGAGTACATCGGCGGCACCGGCTTTTTTGACATCAAACCGATCCCGGTTCCTAACCTGCAGGTTCCGTTAAACCCGCAGATCTATCAAACGGACGGGCCTTTGGGCGTCCGCCGCAATCACCCCAGCGTTCGTTTTCCGGCGGGCCTAACCCTTGCCGCCACCTGGAATCCTACCCTCGCCTATGCGCAGGGCGTCGGCATGGGCGAGGACACCCGGGCACGCGGCTACTTCGCCATCGAGGGACCCGGCATGGATTTCTATCGGGTGCCCAACGGCGGGCGAAACTTCGAGTACCTGGTGGGTGAAGATCCTTACTTGGGAAGTCAGATGGCGCCCCAGGAGGTTTTGGGCATCCAGAGCCAGGGGGTGTGGGCCAGCGCCAAACATTACGTGTGCAATGACGAGGAAGAGAACCGCACCAACGTCAACATCCTGGTTGACGAACGGACGCTGCGCGAGATCTACCTGCCTCCGTTTGAGGCTTCGGTAAAAGTGGGCCACGCCGCCACGGTGATGGGTGCCTATAACGCGGTGAACGGGGATTTTTGCTGCGAGAGTTATTTCCTCCTCACGCGGGTTCTGAAACACGAGTGGGGCTTCAAGGGAATCCTGGTCTCGGACTACAACGCGATCCATAACGGGGTCAAAGCGGCCATCGCCGGGTGCGACGTGGACCTGCCGGCGGGCCAGTTCATGAACCCGACCACGCTCGGGCCAGCGGTCGAGGCCGGCCTGATCCCGATGTCCGTCATCAACGACAAGGTGCGCCGGATCCTGCGCGAGGTCATTTCGTTCGGGTTCCTGGATCGCCAGCAACTCGACCCGACCCTCCCGCAGGACAACCCTTACAGCGAGGCCGTCGCGACGCAGATTGCCCGCGAAGGCATTGTGCTGCTCAAAAACCGGGCCAACCTGCTTCCGTTAGGGCCAGGGGTTAATTCCATCGCGGTCATTGGTGATTGGGTGAAGAGCCCGCCTCCCACCGGGTTCGGCAGTTCCTACGTGGAGCCGATCAACTGGGTGAGCGAACTGGACGGCATGCGTTCCGAAGCGCCCGCCAGCGTCCAGGTCGACTACCTCTCGGCATGCAGCTTAAACCCGGAGGATGCGCTTTGGGAAAGCGTCGATCAGCACGGTGAAATCGTTCAGGGGCTCGTGGGGCAATTCTTCGCCAGCAACGACCTTTCAGGCGACCCGGTGGCCACGCGGACGGACATCCGGCTTAATTTCGAGTGGACGACGGCGGTGAACCCCGTGGAAGATGTGATTCCCATTTCGCAAATCCCGTCGCAAATTCCGGCTGCCAACCAAGCCAATTTTTCGGTGCGCTGGACCGGTCAGATCACCCCGGTGATCTCGGGCGACACGGCCTTTAAAATCCGGGCCGACGGCGGCGTGCGCCTGACCGTCAACGGCCAAGTTTTGATCGACACCTTCAACAATCCACCCCTGCCGCCGGTGGGTTACGGCACGACCCCGTCGTTGTCGGGCAAGATCAGCCTGCAAGCCGGCCAGGCCTACCCCGTCATGATCGAATACCGGCGGGTCCCCGGCTTCTTCAACTATCTTGAGCAAGGCGGGCTGCAAGGTATCCAGGCGAGCTGGGCTTCGTTGGAGGCACCTTCTGACCTGGCCAAATACGGCGCGGTGCTGTTTACCGGCGGTATCGGCGAGGACTATGAGGGTGAAGGCCGGGACCGCGAGTTCCCGTTGCCGGAGTTTCAGGATGAGCTGATCCAGAACCTCGCGCGGGTTAACCCGAACACCATCGTGGGCTTGCACGGCGGGGGCAACTTCGATTCGCTGGGCTGGATCGATCAGGTCGGCGCCTACCTGCACACCTTCTACCCCGGGCAGAACGGCGGCCAGGCGCTCGCCGAAATTCTTTTCGGCGACGTGAATCCTTCCGGCAAGTTGCCGATGACCTTCGAACGCCGGATCGAAGACAACCCGGCGCACGCGACCTTCCCTGAGCCGGTTAACCAGCACCCCACTTCGATCGCTTACAGCGAAGGCATCTACGTCGGCTACCGCGGTTACGAAAAGAACAATATACCGCCGCTGTTCCCGTTCGGGTACGGCCTGTCTTACACGACCTTTGACTACTCGGATATCAACATTACGCCGGCCTCCTTCGACGGAACCACGCCGGTAACGGTGACCTTCACCGTCATGAACACCGGCCAGAGGGCGGGCGCTGAAGTCGCTCAGCTTTACGTCGGCCAGCAGAATCCGCCGATTGACCGGCCGATCAAGGAGCTCAAAGGGTTCCAAAAAGTCTTCCTGGAGCCGGGCCAATCGCAACAAGTCACCCTCACCCTGGACCAGCGTTCGGTCGCTTACTGGGACACGACTCACGAAAAGTGGGTGGCCCTGCCTGGAAGCTACAACGTCCTGGTCGGCGCTTCGTCGCAGGACATCCGGCTTTCCGGTACCTTCTCTGTGACCGGCAGGATCGCGGCCAAGCCGTAACCTCTGGTAAAAAGGCAAAGGCGCGGGCAACCCTTCGGGTTTGGCCCGCGCCGTCCTCAGTTTCACACCCATTCTCAAGAGCAACCCACGGGCGGGACGCGCGTGAAGGCGAAAAAACTGGCGTTCGGGGGCCCGCCCTCAAGCTTGTTTCAGAGAAGCCGCGTCCGGGCGGGGCGCCCGTGCAAAGGGGCAAAAAACTGGGGCTCGTTCCCTGGGGCATTTCAGAGAAGTAACGGGGCCTCCATGGGGGTTCACTTGCGTTCACCCAGTCGGCTCTTTTCCTAGCCTCCGGTGCTTAGGGATGATTCAAAGTCCGGTGACATTTCCCCCAGCTTCGCACCCCCGGGTTACCCCGGGAGCACGTGGGTGATGGAAACAGGTCCTGACACTGACCTGGAGTGTTCTGTTTGTAGTCGGAGTTCATTTTACTCACTCATCTGCTTCATGCGCCTTCACGTCGCACGTCGAGTAACGGGGGGTGGGTTGCTCCACCCCCATAGGCGTTAAAATAGACCCCTTTTGGTGACGATTTGGCCTCGCTGGAAATGACCGCTCAGAGGGGGCGGGAAGCGCAGGAATCCGTTATTTTAACGCCTATGTGCTCCACCCCCGTCCCCTCAGAACCGGACGTGAGAGTTGCCCCTCATCCGGCTCAAGCAGTTCCCGTGGCGTCCCTACTCATGCCCAGAGGTCGGGCGGGGGCGAGTTACGCCCGGCATGAAAGGTGATCGAGGCGTAAGGCTGCGCAACAGTAGAATAAGCGATAACTTTTCTCCATGAGTCCCAGAGCGCCCTCTCCCTATTGAAATGAGGATCTAAGCGACGCCGCTCTTCGGGGCTCAGCCAAGAGAATGTACTAGCCTGGATTTCCACGGAGCAAAATTCACCTAACGCGTGGGGTCTATTCCACCAGGCGCAACGGCAATCCGTTCCACCACGGCACCGGCACGGGCTGGTCGATAAGACCGGAGGCCAGCACGATGGGCAGGTGGGCCCGACGGTGGAAGCGCACGGTGACTTCGCGCTCGCTGAGCGTCACGTCGGCGGCCCTGTCAATCAAGTCGCGGAAGATTTGACGTGCCTGAGCCTCGTCATACCCGCGCATGCGCCGGGCCATCAAGCGATAAAGGCCGCTGGCCAGCACCAGCAGCGCCATGTCGAAGTCGACCTTAAAGCCCACCGAGGAGGATAAGGCGTCCATGTGGAAGAAGCGCACCGCATCGGCCAGCGCATTCTCGATGAGCATGCGTTGGGCATAGCGGGTCACCAATTGCCGGGCGGTGGCGTGGGCGTCGTTGGTCAGCAGGATGGTGGGTTCCTCATGGCCCAAATCCTTGATGAAGAACTGGCGGTAGGTGCGTTTGAGCGGGCGGACCTTCTGTTCGTAGATGCGGGGCGTGCGGTATTTGCGGTGGGGCACTTCGAGGGTGATGCGACGCCACGCCGAGGGGGGGGAGTTGGTCGATTTCGGCCAGCAGGTGAGCGGTGCGACGGCGCAGGGTCAGGAAGATGATCTGGGCTTGATCGAGCCGGTCGAGGCCCGCGTAGGTGGTCAGCTTGGAGTCGAAGACCAAGTGCTGGGGCGGGCGGCCGTGCTGGCGGGTCCAGAACTCGATGAAGCCGAAGAGGGCCTCCGCCTCCTCGCCTTTGCGCAGGTCGGCGTTGGAGTAGCAGAAGACTTGGCTCTCGGCATCCTGAGCCAGGAAGGTCAAGATGCTGGGCTGGCGACGGCTGCGCTTCGACAGGTAGTGGCATTCGACCCGCGGGTGGGTGCCGAAGTAAGGTACGGAATGGAAGTCCAGGTTGAAGGACGTGCCGACCAAGAGGGCTTCGCCGGCCAGCTGGGCGTGCCAGCCGGCCAGCAAGCGAGTGACTTTCTGCGGGGTGATGCGCGAGGAATATTCCGAAAGGAAGCTCTTTTTGGGCATGGCGTTGAGGCCGCAAAACAACCCGAGGCCCTCATCGGCCACCAGGGCCATGACGTGGCTCTTGCGCTCGATGGCCCAGAGCTTGAGCGCCAGCGAAGCCCGCAGGGCGTGGCCCGAGGGAATCGCGCGGGAACCGGGCAGCTTGGCGCCTTGGGCCAAGGCATCGCTATCCAACCGGACCAGGTCGGGGATGAAGAGGAAGAGCCCCCCGAGCCGGGTGGTAAACTCTCGCGGGCTGAGCGCGAAGCGACGCACATCGGCCACGGCCTCGGCGCTCGGGCCGACGCGGCTCGGGCGTTCCTCATCCAAGCGGCGTGGCAAGGGAGCAAACCCCTCGGCGGCCAGTACCTCCCGCACTGCCCTACTGCTCAGCGGCATGCCTTGGTCCTTGAGCGCCTGGCTGATCTCGTAGGTGGAGTAGTTGCGCTTACGGAGCGCCACGATCTGTTCCTGCGCGCGGCTCTTGTAGGGCTGGGCACGCGGTCCGGGCTGGGCGGTGGCAAAGAAGGGCGGCAGCTTATCGCGGCGAAAGGCGTGACAAAGCACGCGAAAGGCGCCCGGCGAGTAGCCGAAGCGGCGAGCGATCTCGGCGGAGGGGCGTTGCTCAACGAAATAGGCGCGCAAGGCCTCGTATTGGCGCTGGCGTGGGGTGGCCGGTTCGCCAAAGAAGCGGCGGCAGGCCGTTAGGTCTTTTGGTGCACTGATAGACACCCAAGGACGATGTCAATCGTCCATCCGGCGTCAAGGCTCAACGCCGTCACCAACGCAGCGATCGCCAGAGAACCCGCATAAATAGCGGCTTTGCGTAACCTGCCATGCGGGTGGAGCAGAGCCCTGGTCTGTCGCCATCGGCAAAGAGCGAGCGCGCAATCGACTTATCAGTGCACCCTTTTAGATAACGCTCGCGGCCGGATTCGGCCGTCCCGTAGCCCTCTCGAGCGAGCGCCGCGTTAGCCGAATGCTTGTCCGTGGAAATCCAGGCTAGGGGTAAAGAGCGATAGCGTTAGGCCAGCTCCGCTCCGCTCGCGCAAGGTCGGAAATCCGGCATAAAATCGCCTCTCGCCAAGCCTCGGGCTCTTTATTCCGTTTTCCTCTCTTGACGCTCGCTCTCGCTTCGCCGGCAGGGGTGGGGTATCGATCGGGAAAAGAAGTCTCTTTTCCCTCCCCGTGCTGATGTGCTGCAATCGGTGGTCATGGGGATGCCGACGGGCGCATCCTCTTGCCGAAAAAGGCCCGGCAACGGCTCGGCCTGGCCGCCGGCGAAGGCGCCATCCTGTTGCGCGTGGTCCGGCCCGAGGTGCCCTTGCGCCGCGAAGGCAAATTCTGGGTCTACCGCGGCGGCGAGGCGCCGGCGCCGGTGGATGTGACCGGGATGATTGCAGCGGGACGCGAGGCGCGGAGTGAAGCCATTCTGCCCGGATCCACGGGCTTGCCGTCCACCGAGGAAGGCGCCGAACCGTGAAGACCTTCTTTGATACTTCCGTGCTGGTCGGGGCCTTTTACGGCGATCACCCGAAGCATCCCGGCCTGCTTGCGGCTGCTGGAGGGCGCCTCCAAGAAGACGCACTGCTGCGCGGCCCCTGCCGTGGCCGACCTGTACGCGGTCATGGCGCGTTTGCCCGTACGGCCCCGGAACAAGGGCGGTAGTTCGTTGAGAGCGTCCGGGATTACTTTTCGGTGATCACCCTCTCGGCCGCCGAGCCGTTTGAGGCCGCGGCGGACGCGGCCCGGCCTGGGCGGCGCCAAGGTTTACGACCTGCTCACGTGGAAGCGGGAGAGCGGGAGATTCCAGGGGGGTCTGCAGGTGTCAATTGCCACATTAAATGCGACTGGCGGTGGTTTTGGCCAAATTAGGTGCGACTGAGCCTCCCACATTATTTGCGACTGGGCGAAAAGATTCAGGAAACCGGCTTATTGGTTTCCCTTACAGGTTGGCTATGATCGGCCAGTGGGCGAGGCAGTTTACGCAATTGACGACTTTCCGGACGATGAGCTGCTTTGGCGAATCGAATGGATCGGCGGCGTTGGTTACAACACGAGCGTTCCAAGCGATCCCCTAATTCTGCCTGGGATCAAGGCGACTAAAGACGGCCATCACGGTTCTCGGTATGCGCGGTCTAAAGAACCAAACGATTCCTGCTAGGCTTCCGCCAATGCTTCAGGAGCCGATGATATCGCGGGTATTTTGTACAGTCGCAAATAATGTGGGAGGCTCAGTCGCACTTAATTTGGCATTTGACACTGCTCACCCCCCCTCTACCGGTTGGACGGCCAGAGTAGCCCGCGGGGGCTGCTGGTGCGCTTTTGTTGAGGTGCCCGCCGTACGCAAACCGGGCAAGAAGGCCCGATCTTACCCGACCAAACCCTGGGCCATAACGGGCGGGAAAAAGGGGGGCGCCGCACCCCGCAGCATGCCCGGCCCTTCTCACGCGCCCCCCTTTGAGGCTTAACGGGCGCGCTTCAGGGCAGTCGTCCTCCGAACGTTCGAGGGTCGCGGGGAGTGTAAAGGGCGGCGTGCTCGTCGAGCCCGCCGGTCCCAGCTATCTCGCCGGTGATCTGGCCGCGGTCGTTAAGGGCCGAGACGTCGACCAGCTCACCCAGATCCCGCATCCGGCCCCCGGCATAGAGGAAAGCGTGCGCGGCCGTGTTGCCCGGCATTTCCGAAACCCCCAGGACCTGTCCGAAACCGTTGATGGCGCAAGCCTGGCTGTTGGTCCCTCCTAGGGTGCCCAGGTCCCGCATTTGGCCCCCCGCGTACAGGAAGGCGTGGGTCGCGGCGTCGCCTGCCACGTTGGCCTCCCCCACGACTTGGCCGGCATCGTTGATGCCGGAAGCGTGGCTACGGGTCCCGCCCAGGGTGCCCAGGTCCCGCATCCGGCCCTCGGCGTAGAGGAAGGCATGATAGGCGGCGGTCTTACTGCCCGGCACCTGCGAATCGCCGACGACCCAGCCGAAATCGTTGATGGCGTAAGCTTGGCTGCTGTAACCCCCCAGGGTGCCCAGGTCCCGCATGCGGTCCCCGGCGTAGAGGAAGGCGTGGACGGGGCCCAGCGGATCGAAGCTACCCGGCAGTTGCGAATAGCCGGCAACTTGGCCAAGGCGGTTGATTCCGTAAGCGCCGCTGTAGCGGCCGCCCAGGGTGCCCAGGTCGCGCATTTGGCCGTTTTGGTAAAGGAAGGCGTGGGCGTCATCAACCAAGTTCGTCACGTCGGCCTCCCCAACGATCTGGCCCAGGTCGTTGATCGCGTAGGCGTAGCTGTGGCTCCCGCCCAGGGTGCCTAGGTCGCGCATCCGGCCCCCGGCGTAGAGGAAGGCGTGCGGCACGCCCATACTGCCGTCGGCAAAGAGGGTGACCGAGCTGCCGACCACTTGGCCGAGGTTGTTGAGCCCGCTGGCCACGCTGATATTTCCACCGAGGTCACCCAAGTCGGTGACGGTATAGGCCCCTTGCGCTTCCGCGGCGGGCGCCAGCAACCGGCACGCCGAGCCTACCGCCACCATCAAACTCAGGAGGCTCCTTCGCCACGTCGGGCTCTTGCCGATATGGCGGGTATCCAAGTTAGAGAAAGTACACGTCATGTTGGCGCCTGGTGTGCCAGTTACGACGCCTCAGGCGCAACGAATGAAGTTGCCGGAAATAGATGAAATGAATGGAATCACCAGATATTCTTGAATTTTTAGGAATTCCTCGTAGGGGCATGCGCCAAGCCGGTAAAGAAGCGGGCTGGCACACCCCCACCGGTCCGGAAGCATGAGCTATCCTTCTACGACCAGTGTAAGCATCGGCCAACCGGCAACCTAGCCCAAGAGCGGGAAAGCCCCCGACGGCACCGGGGAAATTCCCGCCTGAGGCCAAAAAAAGGGCCGACGCACTCACGCCGGCCCGGAACCGTCCTGATGTATGTTCCCCACACGGACGTTACCCGGGCATCCGGGCGGCCCGCAACCTGATCAGGAGGCGGGAAGGGCCCTGCCGGCCGTCGGGGCGGCAGGGGGAGCGGGGATGCGGCGCTGAGGGCAAAAAAAAAGGCCGGCACACCCGTGCCGACCCCGAACCGATGGTTGTAGGTGGTCGACGATACGCACGCACCCCACCGGCCGCAACCCCGGGATCAGATGCCGGTTCGGAGGAAAAGACATTTTCCCCCGAACCAATACGCGCCCCAAGCCGCCGCGGCTCCGGGCGGGTCAAGGGCGCGCAGCGGTTTGCGAAGCAAACGGTACCCTTGACGCGATCCGGCCCGCATAAGCGGCCACTCACCTTCCCGTGATTTGGCCAGGCCGGTGCCAGGGCACGTTGATCTTTGGGCTAGGCCGGTCTCGCCTCGCAGAGCGTAAGGTGCGGTGCCGGCATAAAGCCGCTCGCAAGCTCGCTATTTATTCCGCTCCTCCTTGACGCTCGCGCTCGGGCTCGACGGCAGCGGGTGGGTATCGATCGGGAAAAGAAATGTTCTTTTCCCTCCCCGCGCCGATTTGTCGCTTTCGCTGCCGCTCTTTAGAAACGCCCGGAGCGCAGAACGGTCACTTGCCCCGTCCTTTGGACCGTTTGCCGCGTCTGCGCTTGGGCCGCTTTTGGAGGAATTCGGCCAGGGCTAAGGCGACGGGGGCTAGCGGGTTCCAGCGGCCGATTTCCCAGGCCTACAGCGAATCGGTGCTCACCGGGATGCCGGCCTCACGCAGCACCCGCGACGCTTCGTATTGGCTCAAGCCGTTCTGCTTGCGCCAGTCTTTGAGCTGTTGGATGAGCGGCAGCAGTTGCTTTGGGGCCATGGCGCGCCGGCCATCATGGCAGAGGGGCGCTCGCGTTGCCAAAGCGGAATCAATGGCCGGGCGCAGCGTTCCGGTGAGGGCCGGACCAAAGGGCAAAGTGGAGTTGGGTCGGGCTTTTTCGGGTCGGACCCTCGCTTCGGGTATCGGACCTCTTACGCCCATTCCCGCGCAAAGGGGCGATTCGCCTTTCGGGCTGAGCGTTTGTTCTGACGTCCTCAACCAGCGTACTGGCCACCACCAAGCCGGGGTGCGTTTCGGCCAGGCGCCGAAAGCGCCGCCGCCGCTCTTCGAGACTCGGAACCATAACTTTTTTTAGTTTATACGAGGTATCTCGTATAGTTCAACACAAAAGCAATTACTAACTGTCTAATCGCCGTTTCCTTTCATTAAGGAGAGAAGGGGAGAGCGGAAACTGCGGCCGGGTCTTTGTTTGCTCACCCGCCAAACACGCCTTTTGCCTCGCGTCACCTGGTCAGACGCTGCGTAGGTCGGCTTCCTCCGCAGAGAGGGAACCTACGGCGGCCCGGAGCTTCGTAGGGCCGCCCCTTGCATGAGGGGGGTGTTGACCCCACTGGCCCGCGCGAGAGCGCGGCATAACGTCATGGGGCGAAGCGGATGCGGAGCCAACCGCCGAGAATGGGCCTTTCTAGGACAGCTCGTCGGAGGCGGTTGTCAACAACCCCCGGGGCTTGCGCGCCGCATCGGCGCCGGTAGGGGTTCTCTGAACATGGTCCGTTTGGGCCATGAGCCTTCACTATTGACCATTGCGAAACTTTTGCATGAGCGGCTACTGTAGGCGGCATGTGATAACGGATTGTCCGCCAACAGAATGCATGATACTTGGGGGCGCGGTGAAGGAAGGCCTCCCCCCTGTCATCCAGCGTTTGATCGCTTGGCGGAAACGTAACAATCTGTCGCAGCGCGCGGCGGCCGTCGTTATGCAAGCGGCCGGATATCAGGTGCGTCTCTCTGCTATTCAGCATTGGGAAACAGGGATTCGGACGCCGTCTCCGTTGGCAGGCAAGGCGCTGGAGACATTTCTCGACCAGCATCCTACGATCCAAAACCCACCGAGGTTCGGTCGATGGATCGACCGTAGGAAAGAGTAGCCGTCACACCAAGGGATCGCTTTTTGAAAAAAGTTCCCCCTTTTTCCTTGATTACTATATATCAAATGTAAATAGTTATCGCGATTTGATTCCGCTCGTTATCCGATCGGTAATAACGCTTAAAAAGGATGTTTTCATCTTCACAGGTGGGGTCTGCCTTGGTCCCAGGCGGTGCTGACGAAGCCCCAAGCAGGGAACTGCGCACGCTCAAAGCCGATTTCGGCCCGGTAGTGCTAGGTGCATTGGAAGGTCCGCAAGCCGTCGAGGTCCCGCTCAACGCGGACGGCCGGCTCTGGCAGGAGCGTCTCGGCCAGCCCATGCGCGAGATCGGCGCCATGCCGGCGTGGCAGGCCGAGGCCCTGATCCGGACCGTGGCGGCGATCTTGCGAGTTGTCGTTACGCGCGAGAACCCAATCATCGAGGGCGAGTTGCCCGGCGGTTCGCGCATTGCCGGCCGGTTGCCCCCGATGGTTAGCGCACCGCGCTTCGCCATCAGGAAGCGGGCGTCTTGCGGTCTACACGCTCGAGCAGCACGTGGATCGGTCCACCAGCGGTTGGTTAACGGCCACGAGGTTGAGCCCCTGGGTTTTTTCTTCGCTTCCTTGCAGGCGGTTGCTGGGGCGTTGGCCGTCCGCTTCTTTCCCCACGCTTCTTATAGCCCGCTAATGCGTTAGGTCAGCCTGCAAACCCAACAAAACAAACCTGCAACCCATGCGCAATAATTACATCCGGGGCAAGCCGCCCCGGCATAGAAGGTGGAGCGGAAGCCCCGGGGATGGATGGGCCAAAAAAGGGGAGTCGGGTGAACGCTGGCCCGGAAAGCTCCCGGCGCCGGCGTGGTTAAGGTCCTTGCAAGATCACCCCGCCCTACCTCGGCAATGGGCGCGGCGAGCCCCATTTCTTTTCCTATATTCGGGATGGTTCATCCTAACAAATCTAGTTTTTTCTGAAAAGATAAATACTACAATTCCCCGACGCAGTAGGCGTTGCCAAAAAACTAAGGTTTTGCCTTTTTTTGTACCCACAAGTTTTTTGGATTGCCTTTCCTCTGACCGTGTGACGTAACTCAGGCGTTCAAACGAACACGGAGGAACGGTGAAGGACGCCACGGGAAGCAAGTGCCGGGAACTCAGGAAGCTGCGGGCCGACCTCGGCCCGCTAACCCTGAACGCGCTAGAGGACCCGCTCACCGCCGGGCTCACGCCCAAGGGCGACGGCCGACCGCTGCGGCAGGAACGCCTTGGCGAGCCGATGCGCGAAATCGGCTCTTTATCGCTTGGTCAAGCCCACGCGGCCATCATTTTCCGCCCGGTATTTTGGCCGCCCCGAGATTGGGGTTTGTCCGCTGGCATCAGAGTTGGTATGCCGGGCGCCGTGAAGGAAGGCCTGCCCCCCGTGATAAAGAGTCTTCTGACGTGGCGAAAGCGAAACCGGCTCTCGCGCCGTGGCGCTCTGGAAGTCATGAAAGAGCGAGGGCTGACCGTCTCGATGCACACGCTTACTGCCTGGGAACAGGGCACCCGTTCGCCGGGATCGTATTCTACGCAATTGTTAGTCGCATTTCTAAGACAGCACCCGCGAATTGAGAACCCACCGTATTACCCGCCCGGCCCTCCGCCGGGTTTTCGGGATAGGCGGTGATCTAAAAATTCCGGATTCTGCAAGTAAACGCGTTTTTTGATTGAGTTATGTGGTACCCGGTACTAGTTAACTTGCTGTTCACCCTCCCGCCACGCCCACATCAAAGGAAACTGACCTGTGGGCCACGGACGCAGCTTCTGCTGCCGCGGCGTGATGGTTCGTTCTCCTGACAACGCTGGCGATTTTGGAGACCTAACATGGACGTAACGTCCGGCACCCTCCAGACCGTAGACGAAACCCGAAACCGGGAGCTGCGTATGCTGCGGGCTGACCTTGGCCCGGCGGTGCTCGCGGCCCTCGCCGATGCGGCGACCACCGACGTCTACCTCAACCCGGACGGCACCTTGCGCCAAACTTGCCTGGGCGCTTCCCCCAAAGTGATCGGACGCATGGGGCCATCCCAAGCCGAAGCGCTGATTTGCACCGCGGCGGCCCTGCTCAAAACCACGGTGACGTCCGAGCGGCCCCTGCTCGAGGGAGAATTGCCCACCGGGGAACGATTCACGGCCCAACTGTCGCCCGTGGTCACGGCGCCCACCTTCGCCATCCGTAAGCCGGCCAGCTCCGTCTACACCCTGGAGCAATACGTCGGGCAAGGCACCCTATCGCCCGACCAAGCCCAGCGGCTCACCCAGGCGGTCGCCGGGCGTAAAAACCTCGTCATTTCCGGGGGAATGGGCACCGGCAAGACCACGTTGGCCAACGCCATCCTGCAGGCCATTTCGGTGGCGCACCCGGAGGACCGGCTGCTGATCCTGGAAGACACCCGGGAACTGCAACCCAGCAGCGCCGACGTCGTTGCTTTTCGCGCCCAGGAGCACGTTTCCCTCACCCAATTGGTCCGCGCGTCCTTGCGCATGACGCCGACCCGGATCCTCGTGGGCGAGGTGCGCGGGCCTGAAGCCAGGGACCTGCTGGTGTGCTGGAACCTGGGCCACCCCGGCGGTTTATGCACCGTGCATGCCGATTCCGCCTCGGCGGCCCTGGATCGGCTGGAGCTGCTGGTGGACATGCACCCCCAAGCCCCGCGTCACCTGGCGCGGCTCATCGTGGCCGCCGCGCCCATCATCGTTCACCTCGAACGCGACCCCGCCCGGGGGCGCCGCGTCACCGAAATCCTCGAGGTTACCGGCCACCATCGAGAGGACGGCTACCAGACCACCCCCTTTTAAGCAGTTAGGTCAGCCAGTAATCAAAACAACATCAAAATGCGTAATAGACCCATTCAACCCTTGTTCCTCGTGGCCGCCGGCCTCTTGGCCCTCGGCCCCCACGCCTGGGCCAACACCGCCGGCGCGGGCCTGCCGATGGAAGCGCCCCTTCAAAAGCTTGAGCAGTCCTTCACCGGCCCCATCCCCTATTACGGGGGGATCATTGGCGTGGTCGTGACCATCATCATCATGGCCTTTCACGGCCACACGATGGGCGACTTCGGCAAGGGCGTCGTCATCACCGTCATGGTGGTTGCGTTTGCGTGCGCCGTGCCCGGGGCGCTCGGCACGTTGGGCATCACCGGCGCGACGATCGAGGCACCCCCGCTTGAGAAGTTCGCTCGGTTGCTCACTGGGCCCATCCCCTACTACGGGGGCATGGTCGGTGCGGTCGTCGCAACCCTCACCCTTGCCTTTCGGGGTCCCAGGTTGGGGAGGGCCGTTAAGGGGGTCCTGACCGCCGTCATGGCCGTGGCCTTCGCGTGCGCGGCGCCGGGGTCCGTCGCCGCGCTGAGCATTGGCGGCGGGGACCTCGCTGGTGGTGGCCGCGACCCGTTCTGCCCGCTTGCGTTGGGGTCGGCGGTGGTGGTGGCGCTGTGGGCCGGCGCTTGGGGCTACTACTTCTTCTGGGGGCGTCAGGATCCCGAGGGGAGGCCTTGAGGGGATGGCCAAGCGGCTCGTTAAGATCCACCGCAGCGGCTGGCGCCCGCCCCTGTTGTTCGGCGCCGACCGCGAGATGGTCATCATGACCGGCGGCTTGGCGATCGTTCTGTGCGCGCTGGTCGGCCCCCACGGCTTGCCCTACGTGGCCTTGGGGGTGGCGTTGTGGCTGGTGAGCCTCTTTTGCCTGAGGCTCATGGCCAAGGCCGACCCCTGGATGCGCCACGTCTACGTCCGCAACCGGACGTACAAAAAGTATTACCCAGCGCGTAGCCAGCCGTGGCGGGTCAACCGCCCGGGGCAAAACACGCCCTTTTCGAAGAAATAGCCATGTTCCTCGCCGTCTTTTTCCTCACCTCCGGGCTCGGCCTCGTGATGTTGCTGGGCCTGTTCCTGCAGGCGCGGGCCGCCAACCGCGCCGTCAACCTGGGCCGCTACCGCTCAAAAGACCCCGGCGTTAATGACCTCCTCAATTACGCCGCCGCAATCGACGACGGCGTGATCATCGGTAAGAACGGCGCCTTTATGGCCGCCTGGGAGTTCCGCGGTGAGGATTTCTCCGCCCTTTCGGACGATTACCAGGCCCACGCGGTCAGCCACCGCATCAATCAAGCCTTGCTGCCGTTTGGCAGCGGCTGGATGTGCCACGTCGACTTCGTGCGCAAAGCCGTGCCAAACTACCACCCGGCCGCTAAAGACCATTTCCCGGACCGCTTGAGCGCCGCGATCGATGAAGAACGGCGCCGGTTTTTCGAAGGCCAGTCCACCGTCTATGAGGGCCGGCACCTCCTGACCGTCACCTGGCGACCGCCATCCTTGGCCGCCCGCAAAGCCGGCGACTGGATGCTCCAGGACGATGCACCGCCGCAAACCCCCGAGCAGGTGGCCGAGAAAGCCCTGGCCCGGTTTCGCCGGGCCATTGCCGACCTGGAAACCCGGTTGAGCGGGGTTCTCTCGTTGCGCCGCCTGAAGACGTACCAGAAGGACGGGGTAACCTACGACGAGTTCCTCGAGCACCTCCAACGTTGCGTGACCGGCATCGATCAGCCGGTGCGGCTGCCTAAGACGCCCATCTTTTTAGACGCGATGCTGGGCGGCCAGGAGTTTTTTACCGGCACCGTCGCCAAGATCGGCAAAAAGTTCATCCAGTGCGTCGCGATCGAAGGGTTCCCTGACGACAGCCACCCCGGCATCCTCAATGCCCTCTCCGAACTTTCCCTGGATTACCGCTGGAGCACCCGTTGGATCTTCCTGGACCCCTGGAAGGCCGTTTCGCACCTGGAGCTGTTCCGCAAGAAATGGGCGATGATGGTCTGGCCGCTCCTTTGCACCCTGCTGCGGATGCAAACGGACAACAAAAACAAGGACGCCGAGGCCATGGCCGAAGATGCCACCGACGCCAAGCAGGGCGTCCAGTCGGGTAAGGCCAGCGCAGGGTACTACAACGGGGTCGTCGTCCTGATGGACGAAGACCGCGCTGCGGTGGAGGAAGCCGCCCGCCAGGTGGAAAAGCAGCTTCGCAATTGCGGCTTCGTCCCTCGCATCGAGACCATCAACACCGTGGAGGCTTTCCTGGGCACCCTCCCGGGGCATGGCGCGGAGAACGTCCGGCGTCCCCTCCTCAACACCTACAACCTGGCGGACCTGCTGCCGGTCAGCACGATTTGGACCGGCCGCGGGACGTGCCCTTGCCCGTTCTACCCGCAAAACAGCCCGCCGCTCTGCTACGCGCTCACCTCGGGCAATGCCGCGTTCCGGGTGAACGTCCACGTCCGGGATTGGCCCCATTTCTTGATCTTCGGCCCCACGAGCATGGGCAAAAGCGTGCTAATGGCGTTCCTATCGGTTTCCTTCCGCCGTTACCCAGACGCCACGGTCTTTGTCTTCGACAAGGGCATGTCGTTCTACGCGTTGTGCAAGGCGCTCGGCGGCGACCATTACTCGATCGCGGGCGATGGGGACGCGCTGGCCTTTTGCCCGCTGCAGTACCTGGACACCCCTTCTGACCGCGCCTGGGCGCTCCAATGGCTTGAGCTGATTTTGCAGCTCAATGGGTGCCCGGTTACCCCCGAGCGGCAAAACCAGGTTGCCAGGGCGCTTAACCTCATGCACGACCGGGGCCATCGGACCCTGACGCAGTTTTCGTTGCTCGTCCAGGACCAGGCCATCCGGCAAGCGCTTGCCCAATACTGCGGGCGCGGCGCGGCCTTCGGCCACGTCTTTGACGCCGAGCAAGACGGCCTCTCGGCGTTCGGCGCTTACACCGTCTTCGAAATGCAGGAAGTCTTTTCCTTGGACGAGCGGTTCCGCCTGCCCATCCTTTGGTACCTGTTCCGGCGCGTCGAGAAAGCGTTGCGCGGCCAGCCGGTCGCCGTCTTCCTGGACGAGGCCAGCCGTGCCCTGGATAACGATTTTTTCCGGCAGCGCATCGAGGTGTGGCTCAGAGAAATGCGCAAGGCCAACTGCGCGGTCGGCATGGCCACGCAGAGCCTGGGCGACGCCGAGCGCAGCGGCATCCTCGACCTCCTCAACGAGTCCACCTCCACGAAGTTTTTTCTCCCCAACCCCTCCGCCGGCGAACCGTCGATGGCCGATTTGTACGGGCGTTTCGGGCTCAACCCGCAGCAAATCGAGCTGATCGCAGGCGCCGCGCCCAAGCGGGACTATTACCTCGTGAGCGAAGAAGGGGCACGCCCCTTTGACTTGGCGCTCTCGCCGTTGGCCTTGGCCTTCTGCGGCGTCTCCGACAAGGACAGCGTCGCCGAAGTGCAACGCCTTGAGGCCCTCCACGGCCCCAATTGGGTCCACGCCTGGCTTGCCGCTAAAGGCCTTTCCCTTCGTAACCCGCGCCAATAAACCCATGCGTAAAACCATCGACACCCCCAACGCTTCCAATGGGGATAACCCCCACATCGCCGCCCGCATCTGGTGGAACGACCGCGTCGAGCGCGCATTCAGTCGCGAACGCGCCGGGTTGGTCATCGGAATGGCCGGCATGATGATGGGGGTTGGCTCGCTCGGCTGGGCCTTCCACCTCGCCTCGCAACCGCGTTTTGTCCCCTTCGTGGTGGCCATGGACGCCGAAGACCGAATCACGCCCCTGCGCGCGGTGGCGCGGCCGGACGTGCGGCAACGCGCCGTGCGCGCTTACCTGGCCGGCTGGATCGAAAACGCGCGGCTGGTGACGCCGCACATCGCCTTGCAGCGGGAAGCGATCGATCGCGTCTACGCCATGCTGCACATAAAGGACCCGGCCAAGGGCAAAGTCGACCGGTGGTGGAACCCTGCCGACCCAGCCCGTAACCCCTACAGCCGCGCCAAAACGTGCGCCGTCATCGCCCACGTCACGGCCGTTCAACCCGTGGTCCCGGGCGTTTGGGAAGCGTCCTGGACCGAAACCGTCCAAGACCTGGACGGCAACGCCAAAGAGACCTTCCGGATGCGGGCCAAGCTCACCGTGTACGAAACGCCCCCGACCGAGCCCGCCACCGAACAAACCCTGTCCGCTAACCCCCTCGGCCTCTACGTCCAGGACCTGGATTGGGGCCGGGCGCTCGATTGAGGGCTCCAGCCCCAAGAGACCCTATGCCCAAAACACTGCTTACCGGCATCCTGTGGGCGCTATTGGCCCACGCCCGCGCCCAAGATGCGCCGCCCCCTACGCCCGTCGCCAACCTCGGGGGCGAATCCCTGCCCTTAAACGCCCAGCAGGCCGCCGGCGTCAAAATTACCCAGCAATGGGAGGACAAAAGCCTCGAGGCCATGCACGCGGTTCCCGGCCCCGACGGGGCGGTGGTCTTTGAATACGGCAAAGCCATGCCGCAGATCGTCTGCGCCGTCTTCCAGGTGACCGACATCGAGCTGGAGCCCGGCGAGGTCGTCAACGACAAGACGTTCGCGGGTGACGCCAGCCGTTGGGACATCAAGCCGGCCATCTCGGGGAACCCGGAGGACCCGCAGCGCGTCGAGCACGTCATCGTTAAACCCAAGGAAATCGGCCTGGACACCACCCTGGTCATCCCAACCAGCCGGCGCACCTACCACCTGCGTCTGGTCAGTCAGGAGAAGCAGTTCATGGCGCATGTGACCTTCACGTACCCGGACGAGCCCGCCCCTAAGGCGTCTCCGGCGGTTCAAGCGGCGGCGGATCCTCCCCCTGCCGCTGCCCCCAAGGTTCCTAAGGCGGTTCATACGGCAAGCGTGGCTTTAGCGGACCCGGTGCCTCGGCACCCTAAGAAGGTTCGCTTCGAGGAGGGCAAAGGCGCCATCGAAACCGCCAAGCACGAAGACGGTTACCGCATCCGCGGCAACGCCCCCTGGCGGCCGTTGAACGTTTACCACGACGGCCGCAAAACCTACGTCGAGCTGCCGCCGGGCCGCCAGGAAACCCCGGTGTTGTTCGCCCTGAAGAAGGGTGGCCTGTTCGGTTGGGGGCACACGAAAGCGCAGTGCAATTTCCGCGTCCACGGCGACTGGCTGGTGGCGGACGCCGTCCTGGACAAAGCCACGCTGATTTCCGGCGTGGGTTCCTCAAAACAGGAAGTCAAAATCGAGCGCATTCAAGCGCCCCGCTGACCATGAACCCGCTCTCTGCCCAGCGTTCCCCCGCCCGGGTTGGGGCTGCCCCCGGCACCCGGCGGCTCACCAGCCGTCCCGTGATCATCGTTTGCGCGGGAGCGGCCGTCATCACGGCGTGCGTCCTGTGGGCCGGCGCGCACCTCCATCAAGACGCCGCCAAAACCCCGGAGCAGGAGCACGGCGGCAACGCCCGGCCCGCCGAAGACCTGCGCGGCCCCCAAGGCGTGATGGTTGAACGCCCGGCTTCGGCCCCGCCCGCGTCGAGCCCAACGGTTGCCCCCGCGGCCTCGCCCGCGCCCGCGGAAACGGCCGGTGACCAACGCCGGGCCGCTTACCTGGCCGCCATGCAATCCGGCGCCGGCGTGGAAGGGGCCGATTTCTCCAAGTACGCCGCGAAGCCGCACCCCAGCATGCCCCCGCAACAAATGGCGATGCTGCAACGGCAGGACCCCAACAACGCCTATGACGCCCAACAGGTTTACCGGGCGTATGGACCGCCCCCCGCGCCTACGGGCAACGGCCAGGATTCCGGCGAGCCCAACCGCTGGGCGCTTAACTCGACCGTGCAAACGCCGGTGAGCCCGTACGTCCTCCAACCCGGCTGGAACATCCCCGCTTTCCTCAAGGACCAGGTTAACTCCGACCTTCCCGGCCAGGTCACCGCGCAGGTGGCCTCGGACGTTTTCGACACCCCGACGGGCCAGCACTTGCTCATCCCGGCAGGTTCCACCTTGGTCGGCGTGTACGATAACCGGGTCGCCTACGGGGCAAACCGTTTGTTCGTCATCTGGCAGCGGGTCAACTTTCCCGACGGCCGCTGGCTGGACCTCGGGGCGATGCAGGGCACCGATGGCCTGGGCGCTTCGGGGCTGCATGACCTGACGGACGCCCACTTCTTCCGGCTCTTCGGGCACGCCTTGCTCATGTCGGGCATCACCGCCGGCTTTTCCTTGAGCCAGCCAAGCTATGGTTATGGCAACGGCTCAAACGGCGTGAGCGCCAGCCAGGCCTTGAGTGAAAGCCTCGGTCAGAACTTGGGCAGCGTCATGACGCAACTGTTCGGCAAAGACCTGAACGTGCCGCCCACGATCACCATTCGGCCCGGGGCCCCGGTGAACGTGCGGGTGAACCGTGACGTTTACTTTCCCGGGCCGTACCAGCGGCCCTCGTACACGATAAGCAATTAGGCCCGCCTAACTACCTGCCCATGCGAATCTTCGGTTACCACGTTCCCGGAACCCGGGACAAAGATCGGGAAATTGAACTCCTGAAGGAAAAAGTCAGAGAGATTAAAGAAGAGATCAGAGAGGTTGAGGAAGACACCCAAAAACGGGAGAGGGAGTTAGCTGTCCTTCGCTCCCGCAAGATGGATGTTCTGATTCTTCTCGCCAAAGAAAACCATAACTAAAAATAACCACACCCCTACCCGCCATGCACGTTTCCTTTTTCCTTTGCGACGCCCAAGAAATCGTCCGTGAGGCCCTTCGCCAGCCCGGCGCTTTATTCGCCCCCCTGCTCATCTTTGGGCTGGCCGCGGCATTCTGGGCCCTGTTTAGCCCGTTTTCCGACGACGAGGACGCCCCCGGCGGGGACGGCCCGCCTCGGGGCGACTTCCGGCGCTCGAAGCGTTCGCCGGTTCCTCCCCCCCATGGGCGCAACTAAACCTACCTAACTACCCACCTATGCGAATTTTCGGTTATCACATCCCCGGCACCCCGGACCCCGACGGGGAAAACGAACAACTCAAGGGGCGGCTCGGCCAATTGGAGAGGGAAAAGGACGGGGGCCTAAAGGCGCTCCGGGCCTTGCAGGATGAGCAATACGAGCTGCGCTCTGAGCTAACGGACGCCCAGCGCAAGCTGGCGTCGCTGCAAGCCGCCTGCTCGAGCGCAGAAGCTGAGCTAGAAAACCTCAGGGCATCCTGAAGGTCATCACCAATACCCTAACCCTATGCGATTATTTGGATACCACATCCCGGGAACCCGGGACTTGCAAAAAGAAAATGAGCAGCTGCGCGAACGCATCGCGATGCTCGAAAAAGAGGCCCAGCTTCAGGACCAGACCGAAAAGTCCTTGCGCCAGGCAAACCATCAGCTGCGCATGGACTTGCGGGAAACCAACAAAATGGTGGACGAATGGATGGCCCATTACGACGAGTTGCAACGCGACCTCCAACGCGAGAAACAGAAGGTCGTGGAGATGAAAATGGAGATGGGTAAACGGGGCATCGAACTGGACCCCCTTCAGCAGATGCGCGAGCTGCGCTCTGAGCAGCTTCGCCCGGAAAAAGGGCAGACGGCGGATCCCAAACCCACGCTTGCCCGCGAGGCCTTGGAACGTTTGGCGCAGGACGGCAATGGCGATTCCCCGAAGGCGAAGAAGGGGCAAGAGGTCGAGCAAACCCGCAAACCTCGGGAGAAGGCAAAAGGGATGGAGGTGAGCCTATGAGGCGCGCCGTTATCGTCATGACCGCGGCGGTCCTAACCGTCGCGGTACCTGCACCGGCCGGCATTCCGGTTATCGACTATAGCAACCTTTTTCAGAACACGACCACGGCGCTCAAGGCCGTTCAGAGCTACGCGCAGCAGGTGCAGCAGTATCAACTGCAACTGCAGCAGTACGCCAATGAGGTTAAACAGGCCACCGGCCTGGCCGACGTCGCGCGCGTCTACCAGCAGTACCAGCAGACGATGCAATCCCTGCAGTCGCTGTACGGCCAGTTCGGCAACCTGCAAAACTACCTTAACCAATTTCAGAATGTCAATTACTGGGCGCAGGTGCCGCCGGCCAACTACCCCGCGGCCGCCAGCGCCTCCTGGAACCAGAACAGCCAGACCCAAAAGCAGCAGAATGACGCTTGGGCGCAGGCGCTGGCCCAGCACCAGCAATTGCTTCAGAACGATGCCGCCCGGCTGCAATCCGCCCAACAGAGCGCCTCGGGAGCGGATAGCGAACTGGCCGCCATCCAGGCGAGCGCCCAGATCAACGCGGCCATCGCCAACCAACTCATGGAGATCCATGCGTTGCTCGTTCAGCAACAGGAAGCGCTCCAGGCGAGGCAGGCGAGCCAGGCTAACGACGAGGCCATGCGCCAGGCGGCGTCGGACGCTTGGAGCCGGGGGGTGTATCAGCCTTCGTCGCAAAAAAGTTTCGAGCCATGAAAATCGTGCATAGGAAAACTCAAGCAAAACTGGTCATGCCCCCTTCCTTCTTGCCCCGCGCCACCCTAGCGGCCCTCCTTGCCCTCCTGTTTGTCCTGGGAACCGTGTTCTTGTCCGGCTGCAGCAAACCACCCCCGCCGGCGGCCGACGCCTGGGAGTCGCAGCAGCAGCCGCCGCCGTCGGCGGCCAGTTCCGCCTGGAGTAGCGGGATCTATAAGCCGTCCACGCAGAAAGCGTCTGAACCATGACCCTTCTTTTTTTAGCCCAGCAGACGGTGAGCGCTGAGGCGGTCGTCAACATGATCGACCAATTTAAGAACGCCGCCCAAAGCTGGCAGGCGGCCATTTTGCAGGAGGCCCAGTTCATCTTTTGGTGCCTGGCCTTTATCGGTTTGGCGTTTACCCTCGTGATTTCCGCCATTCGTGGCCCCACGTTGGCCGGGTTTGCCGTGACCCTGGTCCAATGGCTGATCTTTACGCTCGTGGCGTTGTGGGCCATGACCAATGGGCCTGCGTTCACCCACGCCATCATCCACTCCTTCTATCAACTCGCGGGTAACGCTTCCGGGCAGGGCGGTGATCTGAAACCCACCGTGTTTCTCGACCTCGCGCTAGGCCTTTACCAGAAGATCGTGCAGCAAGAAAGCCTCATTCATCCAGGCCAGGCGATCGGCGCAGAACTGGCCGGGTTGTCCATCCTGGCGTGCGCCGCGTGGACCACCTGCAACCTGATCAAGGTTTTGTGCGCGTCGTGGATGTTTGCCAGCGTCGGCACCATCTTTCTCTCTTTCGGTGCGTTGGGCATTACCCGGGATATCGCCTTCAATTTTTATCGCAGCGCGCTGGGCATCGCGGCAAAAATCATGGTGATGGTCCTCCTCATGGGCATGGGGGTAACGTTCCTGCAGGGGGTGGCCAATTCGATGGGCACGACCCCGAACGGGGTGGGGGTGGGGGTGTTTGCGGTGAGCTGCTTCGTGCTGGCATTTCTGTCCCAATCGCTGCCGAACATGGTGGCCGGCGTGTTCGGCGTCCACGGGCACAGCGCCATCGGCAACTGGGGCATCGGCGCGGCCATGACGGCGGCCAACTTCGCGGGCCTGGCGGGCTTGCGCGGCCTTCAGGGGGCGGGCAAAGCGATGGACGGGGGCTTGAGTTCGGTCGAGAAAGCCGCCAACGCCGCGGAAACCTACCTCGCCAACGGCGGCGCCAAAAACGGCCGCGGGAACGGCAACCGGGGGGTCCGCCCGTGAACGACGACGACAAGTTCGGCGCGTTTTTGGCCGGTTACCTCGTTGGCGGCAGCGGCTCCCGCCCCACGAAAAAACCGCCGCTATCCGACGATATCGCCTGCGCCGTCCTCTTCATCCTGGTCTTGTTCTGGTTGGCCCAATGCAGCTCCGGCGTGCCC
>Ga0213876_10000626_pt1 | contig 25893 bp, 28 predicted proteins | sample BarmaccomBMRX_R9_FD_160113 | JGI IMG/M metagenome (GOLD analysis project Ga0213876, IMG submission 160113) | Root-associated microbial communities from Barbacenia macrantha in rupestrian grasslands, the National Park of Serra do Cipo, Brazil - RX_R9 | ecosystem: Host-associated > Plants > Roots... | reverse complement strand
TTTTGCAGTTCTTTCACCTGCTCGGGACTTGCCTGGCCGCCCATCTCCTGCGCTTCGAAGATCGCATCCACGGCGCGGGCATGGCGCACGAGCATCCGAGTGCGGAAACGACGCATTTCCTTTTCCAGGTCTTCCGCCGCCTTCCGCTCCGGCGCTTCGGTCTCGCGCCGCTCGCCTGCGGTAACACTCCTTTCCCTTTCCGGTGTTTCCCGTTCCAGCCTCCGTCCGCCATCCATGCCGGGCAAATCTGAAGGAGCGTGGGGCCCTTCGAACATGTTGCGCACTTTCTCCGGCACGACCTTGCGCACGATCTCGACAACGCGCTCCCGGAAGGTGATGCCGCGCCGCTCGGCGTACCTCTGTGCCGGATCGGCGCGATCGTAGTCGGATACCATGTCCTTGGCGCGATCGCGCGACAGGGTGCGGACAAGCTGCCCCTCGCTGGCAAAATCGTCGCGGCCATAATGCAGCTCCACGCCTTCTCGGTGCCGCGACAGGGCGACATAGCTGCTGTGGGCATCCATACCGGGCGTCGCCAGTACATGGGCGTGGTCCACCGTCATGCCCTGCGCCTTGTGAATGGTCGCCGCATAGCCATGATCGATCCGGTCATAATCCTTGAGGTCGAAGCCAACGGAGCGGCCATCGTCGGTCTGCACGGTCATGGACCGCACGCTCACTTGTTCGATGGTGCCGAGCGTGCCGTTCTTGACGCCAAGACCGCGCTCGTTTTGCAGGAACATGATGCGATCCCCACTGGCGAAACTTCGCTCGCCGCGCTCGACCACAAGGCGCACCTCATCCCCCAGGTCGCCGGCAGCCCGCATCCGCTCCCGTGCGGCCTCATTGAGGGCGCGGACCTCGTCGTTTGTATGGGTGAGGATGATCCGGCTACGCTCCGGCTCAGACCGCCGCTCGCGATCCCAACGCTCGATCAGATTGCCGCGCGCATGCTCGCGGGTTTGAGCCTCATGTACCATGTCGTGGGAGCGGTAGGCTTCCAGCGCATTCCCGGTTTTGCCATTGGCGAGATCGCGCGTGGCGTCGCGCTGCCAGTCCTCCCGCTGGCGGCGTATCTCACCGATTTCAACGCCGCCATGGCGCTCATGGATCGAGCGGAACGCCGCGCCCGCTTCGATCGATTGCAACTGGTTGGGATCGCCAACGAGCACCACCTTTGCGCCAGCCTCGGCGGCATGGGACAGCACGCGCTCCAACTGCCGCGTGCCGACCATGCCGGCCTCGTCGATGACCAGGACATCGCGCGACGTGAGTAGGTCGCGGCCCTGTCCCCAGCCATGCTCCAGGCTGGCGATCGTGCGTGACGATATGCCCGATCCGCTTTCGAGATTTTCTGCCGCGATGCCAGAAAGGGCCACGCCCCGGACCTCGTAGCCCGCGGCCTCCCAGGCCTCCCGCGCCACGCCCAATACCGCGCTCTTGCCCGTTCCGGCATGGCCGACCACGACGCCCAAATCGCGTCCATCCGTGATATGCACCAATGCATCGGCCTGCTCGTCCGAAAGGACAAGCCCGCGTTCTTCCGCACGCGCCAGCGCCGGTCCGCGATCCCCATCACGGACCTCATGGCGACCCCGTTCGGCTATCACCTCAGCCGCGCGGTACAGGCGTTGTTCCGCCTCGATCATTCCGCGGGTGGTGAAGCGATCTTCGCCGCTGATATCCTTGCCGAGTTGGACCAGATCTGGGACGCCCCGTATCGCGCGCATGACTTCGTTGAACTGGTCGATGCCGTCGCTGTACCGGTGCGCGAACTTCGCCAGGTCGCGCTGCGTGAACGTCGATTGTTGATGTGTGATGGCGTCCAGTGCGACGGAGGGATCAGCGATGATCCGCGCACCATTGCCGCGCGCGATCTCGCGGTGCATCTCCGCGCGGTCGGCTTCGAGCTCTTTGCCTCCTATGCCCCGACCCTCGATACGTTTGGCGGGCGCGCCAATCTGGCTCTGCGGCTCCAGTGCAATGCCCTGTGCTTCAAGGCTGCGATGGTCGATGCGCGCGTCGATGTCGAGTTCGGCCAGGCGTTCGTTGGCAAGTTCAGCCCAGCGTTCGCGCCAGCGCTCGACCATCTCGGTGCGGTTCCAGTCTCGCACCTTCTGGCCAAAACCATTTTCGTCCACCGCGCGCATGGTCAGCATGACATGGGCATGGGGTTTGGGCATGCCGTCCTCGGCCATGTCCCAATGCACATTGAGATCGGCGATCATGCCTCGATCCACGAATTCGCCCCGAACGAAGTCGCGGGCGAGTTCGATGCCGTCGCGCTCACTCATCTCGCGCGGAAGGGCGAACTCGACCTCGCGGGCAAGTTGGGCATCCTTCCTGACTTCGAACGCCTCGACATCGTTCCACAGCCGTTCGCGGTCGCGCCATGCTTCCGGCGCATTCTCCGGCAGCATCACCTCGGAATGGACGACGCAGCGCTTGCCTGAAAAGTCGTGGCTGCGGTCTAAGCGCTCGTCGCGCAGCCGCGAGCCCGAACGGTAGGCGGCTGATGCCACCGCGCTTGCGCCGGATTTGCGGCCAATGACCTTGACGTGAAGATGATAGATCGCCATCGCGACCGGATCATCTACATGGCGAAGCGCACGTCGGCATGACGTATAAGCGCGCCCTCCCTCGAAAAATTCTCGGGAGGGACTACCGCGTCCCAGGCCGTCCTGACGACCCTAAGGCATAATGCTCAGGGCTCAACTATCATCGCTCCACCAACATTGCTGGAGGACGCGATGCGCAAGCCGAGGGATTTCGACGGGGAACTGAAAGCGCTTCAAGACAAGGCGCGCGATCTCAAGAGCCGCAAGGTGCAGCAGCTTGGTGAACTGGTCATCGCCACCGGGGCAGATGCACTTAGCTCCCATGAACTGGCCGGCGCCCTGATCGTGCTGGCCGAGACAAAAGAGGCCGGAAAGAGGGAGGCATGGGCCAGGCGCGGGGCAGCATTTTTTCAAAGCCGGCCGCGGCGAAATGCACCAACAACTGACCGCAACGCAGACGGCGCTCCTGCGCAATCGAGCGGCGGGCAACCGACACCAAGCCGCAAGGGCGCGGCATGACATGCGTACATGGCAGGTCGAGCGCCGCAAGCGCACGCGGCACCTCATCGAACTGGGCGGCCTCGTCGTCAAAGCCGGTATCGTGGACCTGACCGGCGACGACCGCGCCACGATCTTCGGCGCGCTGCTCTGGAGCGCCGACAAGCTCAAAAGTGATCAGGGCGAACGAGCGCGAGCGCTGTGGGCCGCAAAGGGGAAGCAAGCCTTTGAGGCGGACCCGGTGACACGCACGGGGACAAATCGAACTGGTCCAGCAGTTCGTCGTTGACGCGAACAATGGTATGTTAGCCGAATGGCTGCGCGTCGGGGTGACGTTCAATCATGCGATGAGCGCTGCGAGGGGAGACTACGGAAGTCCGGTTTAGCGGATCTGTATCCAATGGGTGAATTTGCTTTTGAGCCGATCAAGGTGAATGCCAGCGCCCCCGGGCGGCGAATGCGTGCTTCGGACGTTCGATGACGTTGGGGCTTTCATTTTGAAGAACGTCGAACTTCCTCGCCGAAAGTTGCCGTGCTGGCAGGCTGTCCGGCAGGATTTGGCGCAGGCCCGTTTTGGGGCGAGAAGGGCGGAAGTCCACACGGCGATGCGCAGAGCCCTGTTTGAAGAGGGTTGGCTTGCCGAGTAGCATACGATCCTCTCGAGTGGTTTGAGATGCGTCGCGCTTTTCTTTACGCTTAGGCGCGCGCCCGTAACTCACCGGCGGCCTTCCCAGGCCCGGCAAATCGCCGCCGGGGCAGTCGTCGCCGGCTGCGATCCCAACTGAAGTAAAACCGGCAAAGGCTTGCCGCTAATGCGCGGCGCCTGAGGAGATTGCGACCAATGAAAGAGCCCGCAGGAAGCGCTTCCTGTGGAGCTTCGTTTTTCAACGCGATCTCGGCAGCGGCATTACTTGGGCGGGTGCAAATCGCCTTGAAGCCAGCGGCCAAGGGCCTTGGAAGGCGTAGAATCTTCAAACGCGGCCAGGGTCGTGAGCACGTGATTGCAGACGGCGCATTCAAACGTATGCAGGTCGATGCCAGGGCGTGCCGGCTCGATGCTGACGAGCATCATCGCGGCTTTGCATTTCGGACAGGCGGGGCGCTCGAATGCAACCGGTGAAATGGTGGACGGCGGGCGTTGAGGTTGGGCCATAGCGACTCCCTGCGCAGAGGCGGGAGCGCAACGCTCTCGGTCACCGGCAAATGCCAAGATGCGGAACGGTGATTGCGCACGTATACGCCGCTGCGACCTGAGACGCGAGTCAATTGGGGCTTGGCGCCGCAGGCACCGGAACCGCCAGCGGCTGGTAAGTCATCGCCGGCGGTTACGCCGCTGACAGTGCCGAAAATGTGCCGCCGGGCTCGAAATGCGCGGTCCCGTCGGCGGCCCTGTTTCAAACTCGGCCCCGATGCCGGCCACTGAAACTGAGCAACGGCCGTGCCAGCAACAACTACCCGCCGGAATGAGCCCGGCCGATGCCGTGACAGGAAAGGCGCTGTACCACAAGGCCCAAGTGTCGGAGCGAGTGGAGCCGAGGTGACCACTGTCTGCTGGGCGATCACCGCCGCGAGCGCGGGTCCGGAGCACCAGGGCGCGGGGCGTGACGTCGCCGCTCCCATACCGAGCGCAATGAGCGTCGTCGCGATCAGCGGATCGATCATCCTGGTGGAGGTAAGTATAGAAACGAATGACGCTGGGAATGCCGCGTGATTCAGCCTCTTCACGCCGCTGCTCGCGGGAGATCATCGAAAAGCTTCGCAAGCACTTGCATCAGGTGCCAAACGGAACGACAGCCTTAATTTTTTGCCGTACGCTGCGGTAATGGATCGCGCCATCCTGCGACAGCATCTCGCCCAAGCCGAGCGGCACGTAGCCGAAGGTAAGCGCCACCTGCTGCGCCAAGAGGAACGGATCGCAGAGCTCGACCGAGATGGCCACGACACCGTCGAAGCAAGGAGGTTGCTCGCCACATTGAGAGCTACCCAGCGCCTCCACGAACAAGATGTTGAACGCCTTCTAGGCGAGTTGGGAAAATAGGGCGCTGGCGGCGTCTTTTCATTTCGCCGCCACCGGATGTAGTGGTCCCACTCCGGTCTCCTTTCGAAGACAGAGCCGATGCGATTTGCTCGCCGGGAGTAATATCCAAAGTGATCAGGAGCCAAGACTAATTAACATGGGTTAATCCGCATCGGAGAAGGCGAATTACGCCGCCTGACAAGCAGAAGGACGTAGTTGAAATCTATCTCGGGCACATGCTGGTGCGCCTGGAGGCGCTGCGTGCATCCATCGGCCAGGAGTACGAATCGAAGCCCGCCAAGAAGCAAATAAAGGCGGCCGGGCAGAAGGAGATGCTGCCACTGATCGAGGGCAGGAGCGCCGGCTGGCCTCGGCAGATTTCGGCTTTGAACCAACCCGTGTCGGACGCATTTAACCCTGCAGGCGCTTCTCGCCGGAAGATAAGGCTTCAGCGAGCGACTAAATGGCAAGCTCCTCGACGACAGGTGTCCATCTCGTCCGCGTCTTGACCGACGACCGCGCGAACAGGCTTTGGGTTGCCGCGGCATCATCTCCCGAGGAAGCGGTGAACCTGGTTCTAAGCGCCATTCCGGAGGGCTGGTCCGCCTCGTTGTTGCAGGAACAGTTGACCCCGGCCGAGATAGAAGGGCTCAATCTGAAGCACGGGGAAGCGCACCAAATCACCCGCACCATCCGCATGAGTTGACGGCTAGATCGAGCCAATTGAAATTTTCCGGGAAAGTCGCGCCGCTGGATCGAAAGAAAGCGCTGGCGCCGGAGCGATCAGAACCGCAAACTCACTGCCATCATCGGCCGAGGCACTGTCCGTAGGCGTCGGTGGCTGAGAGACCGATCGTGCTCCCGCCTGCAAGGCAGAGGAGTGCGCCGATGTCGATCTATTCGTACGATCACCAAATTCTTGCACGCTCACGCGAAATCATACGCCAATCGTTCGAATTGCTCCGGTGGAGCGAGGCGTATGTTCGGCGTGGCGACAATCATACAGGTGAAAGCGTAGAACCGAAAAATGACGCAGGCTGCACCGATGAAACAAACGGTCCACGATCTCCTGAAAAGGGCGGATAAAGCCATCGAGGCAGCGAAAGTTCTTCGTCAGGAGCGCGCACGTATCCTGGATGCAGCTAGAACGTGGAGGCGCGACGCTCAAGAAGCCGTTCGGCAACTCCAATCCAGCCTTATGATGAGTCGGGCTTAATGATCGGACCCACAATGAGGTGGTAGCTCGGGACCCAAGCAGTATTCCAGCTTTCCAGCGTTACGCCGCAAAGAACGCACTCGAAGCTGCTTACTTCTCGTGCCGGTGCCATTGATTCCACCCGGCGGTAGACGGCGCCGCATTTGCAGTTTCGATGCTGATCTTTCATGGACCGGATGTAGGCCGATTCACGCCTCGTGCCCAGCCGGACATTGGTACATACCGCAAGTCCCAGGAGAGGTCGCAGCATGGACCGTTCGATGGTCTTAGAGCGGCTGGAAATGCCCCGACGGCCCCTTGCCGAGAGTGATGAGCACGTTGCCCGGCAGCGTGAGATCATCGCGAAAATCAAGAAGCGGCGGCAGCGACCCGGCACACGGCGGCGAAAATCCATTCTATCATGGGATTGAGAACGGCTGTCAACGATCGGCGCGATCGCAGCAGCCGCAAGATGCTTCGTGATGCGATCGAGGTCGGTACCGAAGGCTCGGAATAATCGTCAGTTCGTGACGTTTTGGCGCTCGCTATTCGCAGGCGGTCGGCGTAGGGTAACTCATCACCGCGCGTCCCATGGCATCTCTCGGTGACTGAGAGTAACGAAACGCTCCCGCCGAAAAGACAGGAGCGCGCAGTGTCCCGGTTTCGCCTAGTCGACTGGATCGTACCGCCGGTGATCGTCCCGCTCTTGCTTCTGCTTTTGATTATCGTAGTGGCTGCGTTGCATGGATAGCGCGGCGCAGCTGAAATACTTGGTCAGCGGGAATAATCATTTTGGCCGCGTCAGCGTCGGCCGTCCCACCGCGGTGGAGGCCCTGAAGAAGGCAAAGGACCTCTTGGAGCGAGGTTATATGGACGTGCGAATATGCACGCCGCGGGGCAAGATCCTGCTGTCCAATGAGTTCGATCAACTCGAAGGATAGCGGGATACCAAGGGCCATCGTTCCAAACGGGGCCGAGGACAGCAATGGGCGAGGACAGCAATGAACCCGAGAGCGTTCAAGACGGCGTGCGAGCTCCAGGACGTGATTGTTGAACAGGCGAGAGCGCTTCACGGGCCGTGGCCTGTGGGAATGACGCTTTTCGTATTTGACGACGCCTATGAGTGGAGCGCGAGCATCAGCCCACCGGCTTCGGAGGCCGACAATCGTTATCGCACCTGCATGCTTGATCTGATCTCCAAACTCAGGGCCAAATACGATCTGAATGCGCCTCGCCTTTCGGAGCCGGATGATCTTTGCTGATACGAACCTAACCTACGCTGCATCAATTTACGTTGTCCTCAAACCCGGGAGCTCGATATGGCAAAAGGTCAGCAGAGAGGCAATCGGGAGGCCAAGAAGCCGAAGAAAGAGAAGGCCAAGGTCATTGCCGCCGCGCCGAGCCGAAAAGCGGCAGCGTGGCAGCCAAGCTTTGCTTCCGACAAGAAGAAATAGAGACGGTTGGGCCTCATCTCGCGGCTGGCAATTCCGGCCCGGCGCCAGAAACCTCACACGTTCAGCTTGCGCGCGATCGAGGCGTTTCCGGGTTGCTCAGCTTGCGACCTTACGGGTGAGTGCTCGATCCATGCTGATCTTCGCCAAGAGCATCGGTTCCCGATCCTCAGCGGCGTCGGCCAGCGTTTGAGCGGCAAGCCGCCATTCGGGGGCATCACGCTCCATTGCGGGGAGGCTTTTGATAAAGTTATCGGCTTCTCGCAGAGTTCTGGCCGGTTTTCCTCGGAGTAAGGGCAAGGGTTGAGCAAAAGGACGATCCCAAGACATAGGCGTCACTTCCTAGAGCCACAGAGAAAAGTATGCACGGCGTACATTCGCTAACCGCCCTTGGTAGATTGGCGGTTCGCACATCAGATGTTTAGGTGTCGCGCCCAGCTTTGCCGCGCGGGTGAGCTGCGGGAAAAAGCCTGTCGGTGGAGCGGTCGAGATGCTTTTCCGTACCTCTCGCGTCGCTCAGGTGACCTACAAGTTCGCCGGACGGGCGATAGATATTGACCCCTTTTACATCGTAGAGCTTCTTGCCCGTGAGGTCGAAGATCTCCGAGCCGCGTACCACCGCAACGCAGATGCCGCTGCTATTGAAAATACCGCCGCTCACGAACGACCGCCTATCGAGGCCCCCGGTAAAGATGCGCTCTTCTGGTGGCAATAGCCAGACAATTGATCTATCTGCGCTGCGGCCGATCTAGCCGCACTTTCTGGAATTCCTCAGGACCCTTGATCAAACGACCCTTTCGGCTGGATTTCTCTGTGTTGTCGGGTGCTCCGGCAGTCAGGCTATCGATTGCTGTCGATGCCAGCTCCTTGGCACGATTAGCGCGCGCTTCGGATCCTTGTTTTGATCTGGTCCGGATGCCTAAGCCGAGCTCGACAAGGCGGCGGATGGCTTCGGAGCGGCCGAGGGGGGTGTCCTGCTTTACGATCCAAGCATCGATCGAAGCGATGGTATCTTCGGGCCAGCGCGTGCCGATTTGAACGTCTTGGCCGCGCCTGCCTCGCCGTTTTTGGGTAGTAGCTTTTCTTGTCGATCTCATCTTGGGCTCTTAGCCAATGTCAATGGGCCTCCAATTGAGGCACTCCGTCAATCCTGTCGGCGATCGCGAGAAGGCAGCTACGACGTTAGCGCCGCTGGCTCGGATCGAACTCTTCAAGAAAATCCAACGCAGTGCTGATCTGGTTTAGCTCGCACTCGATATCCATTCGTTCATTAGCAGTGAGATCGGTCTTGAGCCGCCGCTCAATCAATTGCTGTCTGCGCAGAAGCAGATTTGCTACGACCGGCATGGCGCGCTTCCATCTCACTCGCGCAACCGGCCCTATTGCGACTACCAGTTCTAGGGTGTTCGGCTTTCTGGTTCACCCCAGTGCTTCCGGTAAGGTCGCCAGCGGTTCGGGGCAGTCTCGTTCAAGCCGTTGCACGCTCATCATCCTGTTCAGAAAGCGACGAACGATCAGGTCGTTCCTATGAAGATGGATCGGTTCCCAAAAAAGAGACCCCCGCCCCTAGGGGGTTCGCCGTCAAACCGGCCTCTGCAGGGGGCGCGAAACTTCAGGGAAGATGTTCATATTCGGTACACCCCAGGGGGGAGCTCGGAGCCGACCCTTCGTGGCGAGACATGCAACGACTTCAGCGACCTTTGCACGTCGGCACCGAGCTCGTTGTCGAGTTGCGCTGGACCTGACCCATCTGCTTCTAAAACGCTACGTGGATCGGCTAGCCTTGTGGCCTTGTTGTGATAACCCCAGCCCGCAATTCTGTGCTGCTTCTGGCGTTAACGCGCGGCTTGCGGACCGGAGCGGCGATCAATCCGTCTCGGATCGCCTGTTTGCGTGCCAGCTTCCGCAGCCGCCGCGCCGCTTCGGCTTTCTCTCGCGTAGCTCTGACCGATGGCTTCTCGTAGAAGCGTCGCCGGCGCATCTCTCTGAACAGCCCCTCCCGCTGCATCTTCTTCTTCAATACACGAAGCGCCAGTTCCACGTTGTTGTCTCGAACGAATACCTGCAAGCGCGTCACTCCTATCCGATTATCGGCGAGCAAAATCGAGCTATCCCGCAAGCGGGCGCATTCAAATCCGAGGTACGAGATTCACTTGAAAACGATCCCGGTAACGAGAGCAGGGACTCCGGGAGGCGATGCGGAGCCGCCGCAATCACCTACATCGGGAGCGGGCAGCCTATCAGATATCGGCGGTTCAGCCGATGCTGACCTCACCATGCAGTCTCTACATCGAAATAGCCAGCCTTTTCTTCTTCGAACCGATGCTTATGGTGACTGCGGCAATTTCGGATGGTCTGAGCGCTCGCACGTTCCAGCGGCTGTTGTCTCGCGCGCGTCTTTGTACACTCCGCGTCGCGGGCCGGCAGAATTGCTTGCAGCGGACGTTGACTTTCTTTGGGGAAGGGTCCAATCGACGGTGATCCGATGCTCAATCCTACCGATAAGGTGGACGTCATGCCCAAGAGTGTTCGGATCACCCCTGAGCCCGCGCAAGGCAAGGGACAGGCTGTCATCTTCATGCCGGCGATCGGTCCGGTTCGGCATCTGTGCCGTCTCCAGACGACTTTTCGCGCGAGGGACGAGGCGTTCAGCTGTTTCTACAAACGTCGCACCGAGTTCGAGCGCGTCGCGCGTGCCCGACTCGCATCTAGCAACATCGAAGAAGGCGTGATTGAGCTAGCGATGCTGTAGGCCCGCTTGCGGTCATACATCGCACTCCGACGAGCAAAGTGCGACACGAACGACGCGTCCCAAGCCGCATCGGACGTGGAGAACCGAAAATCGCCCCCCTTGGTCGGATAAGAGACTCTGATGCCCACTCTCAAGAGGTTGGAAGAACTTGCGGGCGTCGGCCGCGACTTTATCGGCCTGCAGTTCAGGCTTACGCCCGATGAGCTGATGCACTCTATCGATCAGCTGTGGGTTCTCGGCTACTGCTTTGGCGTCCTTGATGCTGTGAGACAAAAAGCTCAGTTAGGAGATGCGGTCGAAGGACTGTCACTTGTAGCTGTCGGTTTTTTCTTGCTGATGTCGGGCGAGACCAAGGGAGCCGATATGATGCGGCAAGCACTCAATCGTCAGGAAGATCCAGGCTTCGCCCACGGTTCTCTGCGCGGAGAAGGGGATATGTTTGCGTGGCTCGCAGACACGACACAGTCACCCAGAGGATTATCTGAGCATTTCAGCCGCTCGCCGTCAGCGCATTGAGACCGCAAGCATGATCCGAAGAAGAGTCAGGAGCAGTCATGAAGCTAAATTCGACGCAGATTGAGCGCGCCCTAGGTCAGTTTGACGCCCAGGTACTTGCCGATGATCATCCGGCAGTTGCGCAATTGACGAAAGTGTTTGGGCAACACACTTTCTTTCTCGACGACAAGGGGCTCAACGTGTTGGAGCTGATCGAAACACCCCAAATGGAGCCTCAGGGTGGCGAGATGATAAACATCGCGGATTGGAGCGATGCGACACTCACCAAGCTCCGTGCACATGCGCCTGAACCGACGGGTGTTGTCGTTTCCTTGAAGGAAATTCATCACTGATGCGAACTCGAGTAATCATCGAGCCGACCAGCGGGCGATCTTCGCCAACAGCGACCGACCACGAACCGGCGTTGGCTAAGGCACTGTCAGGATCGAGGGCAGGCGCGATCCCTCCGGCTATCGTGCGGAGAGCGTTGCCTTTCCTGAAACTCCCGAGCTTCGATTTCGCGGAACGAGACCAAGCGGCGCTGCGCCTCATCCCACAGCACAAGCCGCACGCACCGGAGGCTTTGCAGCAGCGTCAAATGACCGACGTCGCGCAGTTCGGGGTGGTCGCGCAGCACGCGCGGAAGCCGGTAACAGGGAATACGACTACAGAGATGGTGCACGTGGTGGATGCCGATATTGGCCGTGAACCAGCGCAGCAACAAAGGCAGATCGTAATGCGAGCTGCCATACAGGGCGGCTTGATGTAGGTTCCAGCGCTCGGTGTGCTCCCATGCGGTCTGCTCAAATTGATGTTGCACGTAGAACAGCCATACGCCGATCGTAGCAGCGAGCAGCACGATCGGAAGATGCACGAGCAGGAACGCCTTAATGCCGATGAACCAGGTGAGAGCAGTGACGACCAGGGCAATTGCGAGATTCGTTGCCATTGTGCTGGCCCAGGGCTGCCAGCCGTCGCGCATCAGGCCGACCGGGAGACGATGTTGCAGGAGAAACAGATAGGCTGGCCCGCCCCCGAACATGACCACCGGGTTGCGGTAAAGACGATATTTCAGGCGGCCCCACCAGAAAAGAGCCCGGTATTCTCGCACGGTCAAGGTAACGACATCGCCGATACCGCGATGATCGAGGTTGCCGGTGGTGGCATGATGGATCGCATGCGTGCGGCGCCACCAGTCGTACGGCGTCAACGTGAGCACGCCAATGACGCGACCCACCCAGTCGTTCACCAGACGGTCGGCGAAAAAGGTACCATGGCCGCAGTCGTGCTGAATCGCGAACAAGCGCAAGAGGAAGCCAGCAGCTGGAATCGCAATGAGGAATGAAGCCCAGCCGTGGCCAATCGACAACGTGAACCAAGCCGCGATCCATAGCGCCACGAGTGGCAACGCCGTGATCATCAACTCGGCGACGCTGCGCACCTGATTTGGTGTGCGATAACTGCTCAGAAGGCGCGTCCAGCGCCGAATGTCGGGCGTCGCCACACCTGAGTTGTGTCCAATGCTCAAGATGAGGCTCGCGCGCTAGATGGTCTGGACACTCAGACTTGTAGCCCGCACGCTTTGGGCCTTTTCACGTCCCGTTCCGCTTTCGGCGTCGCAGCGGTTAGCGGCTCATTGATCTGCAATGTCGCCACCAGCCTTTAATGCGATTCGGGCACATAGAAAATCAATGCGATTCGGGCACATAGAAAATCCCGCGTGCCGACCGATCGGCCGCGGGACTCCGAAACCATAAGCTCTGCCAGTACATCCGTGGTCAGCGCGCCATGGCCGTTCGCGCGAATCGCTCAGGCGGCGCGCAGATTTTCGGCAGCAGACTTGCCGGTGCGGCGGTCTGCGACGACATCGAAGCTGACAGTCTGACCCTCATTGAGGGTGCTCATGCCGGCGCGTTCGACCGCGCTGATATGAACAAACACATCGGCTCCGCCATTGGTGGGCTGAATGAAGCCAAAGCCCTTTTGGCCATTAAACCACTTCACAGTTCCCTTATTCATAGAGACGTCCTTTCACTGACAACGTACACGCAAGACCTAAGCGCCGAGGGATCGGCACCTTGTCGGTTGATCGATTTTTGGAGAAGGGGTCTGAAACGTGCGCGCCTGTCTGTGACGAGGCGAAGCGGCCCAGGTCGTTCGGCCAAGTGTCGATGATGGCCATATGGACACAAATTGGAGCGAAGTCAAGGTGTACGGTCTCCGTCTTCTCAAACGCCTGCTTTGGACATCGGCTGCACAGGAACGCGATTCGACCAAACCAACCGCCTTCACCAATGTGGGATGTCTGACACTGGCTTCAGTCAAACGGGCCAAGGGCGCTTATTGGCCTCGTCCCGCCCCAGTTCGCTGCGACTGCGGACTCTCAAACGATATGCCAGACGTATTAGGTCAATCTTGCTGCCCTACCCATACGCCCTGCGTAAATGGCCGGTTGCGCCACTGATGCGTTGGTCTTGCTTTCAGGAGAATGCGCACGAACGGCAATGGTGTTCATTGCAACTCAGCATGGTCTACGCTAATGCGGCCATTAATTGTGGAGGTAGAGACATGCCACATACCTATAAGCTGAATGAAGACGTTCGCCACCAGCCCCAGGGTCCCCAAGGTCGTGCTGCAAATGATGCACCGATGATCTACACGATCGTTCAACGTATGCCCATCGAGGCAGATGGACGTCTTAGATATCGCATCAAGAGTAAGTCGGAGAATATCGAGCGGGTGGTTACGGAAGATCAGCTTTCCTATTCTCAGTGATCTAGCGCGCTTGACGACGGTAGGAGTCTGGTCGCGCTGAATGATCGGGAAATGTTCTGATGCGCTCCACGAAAAGCCGCTCACAGCGGATGAGGTGATGAAACAGCCAACGGCGAATGAAGACGTTTGCCGATCCCTCTGATGAACATGCGGGTCGATTGGTCATTCAGCCCTTGCGGGCCTCCTGGCCAGGTATGCCAGCGATTGCCCCGACCGCATGCGCTCGCTCCCTAACTTCATCGCCTTTTCGAGGTTCTCGCCTCTGTGATTCAGATCGCCTCTGGCAGACGCAAAATGATCGGTGCTCACGGCATCTAGCCCAGCCTTCACCGCATCCGACTTTTTGAGGGCATAATCGACAAGCGCGGTTGGACCCGGTTAGGTTTCCACGCCCGTCGATATCCTATAGTCTTCGGGCCCCAATCAAAGCTGATGCGTCTCAAAACGGAGCTGAGGCTAAACATGCATGCGATGAAAGCGATCGCCATTGTAGCGGTCGTGCTCCTGTTCGTGGTGAACGCTCTGGAATTGCTGCCGGCAGCGAGTGCATTCCAAATGTATCTATCGGGTGGGGCGGTGGCGCTGAGCCTTGTCGCGCTGATAGCGATCCTGGTCGAGCGCGACCCGTCGCGGGATAACCGAAGTGCGGGCGCTGAGGCGGCCCGACCGATGCCTGTCACGACGCGCGCAAACCAGGCTGATGCCGAGATCGTCAGCTTTTTGGCCATACTGCAGGCAAGGGGCCGGCTGGTCGATTTCCTGATGGACGACATCAACGCACATGACGACGCACAGGTTGGGGCAGCCGCTCGCGTGGTCCATGCCGGTTGCAAGACGGCCCTGCTGGAGCACTTCCGAATCTACCCCGTGCGCGCAGAGAGCGAGGGATCGACGGTGCAGGTCGCCGCTGGCTATTCGCCGGACGAGTACCGACTGGTGGGCAAGATCAGCGGCCCGGCGCCATTCTCGGGAGTGCTTGTCCACCACGGCTGGAAAACGGACGCGGTGAATCTACCGCGCGTTTTGCGGAGCTCGAGCAATCGACTTCCAGCAATCGCTCCAGCGGAGGTCGAACTGAGATAGGGGGCCCCCGAGCCGGACTACGTACAACCGGAGCTTTTCATTGCGCGCGGCTATCGCCGCGAATTGACAGCAAACACCCAGGACAACCTTCCCTCATGAGCGCTCGTTTCAGTCTTGCTATCGACCTCGGCACCAGCAACAGCGCAATCGCGATCGCCGATCTCGAGAGTGGTGAGACCAGGATTATCGAAATCGCGCAGACGCTCGGGCCAAATCAGATCGGCGAGATGTCGACACTGCCGTCCGCCGTTTATATTCCGCACGCCGAGGAGTTTCCGGAGAGGTCGTTTCCGCTGCCCTGGAAAAATGCTGGGGACCGCGTGATCGTCGGCCAGTTCGCGCGCGAACGGGGGGCACTGGTCCCCGACCGTCTCGCGAGCTCCGCCAAATCCTGGCTGTCCAACCCGCATATCGATCCGAAGCAGCGCATCCTGCCCTGGCGATCCGATATCGCGGAAGAGAAGCTCGCGCCATTCGAATGCTCACGCCTCTACCTCCAACATCTCAGGGACGCGTTCCTGCATGCCGAACGGGCGCAGGGGCGGGAGTGGGACCTCTCGGAAGGCGAGATCGTCGTAACTGTTCCCGCCTCGTTCGATGAGGTCGCAAGAAGCCTCACTGCCGAGGCCGCCAAGGCTGCGGGGCTTAGAGACGTCACACTGCTCGAGGAGCCGCAGGCTGCACTCTACGCCTGGATGGCGCAGACGCACAGCGAATGGCGGAACCTGATTGCTGATGGCGATATCGTCCTGGTCTGCGATGTCGGTGGCGGGACAGCCGATTTCAGCTTGATCGCGGTTACAGATGTCGAAGGCCGCCTGGAACTTGAGCGTGTCAGCGTCGGCGAGCACATTCTGCTCGGCGGTGACAATATGGATTTGGCGCTCGCCTATGCGCTGAACGCCAAGCTTGAAGCCGCGGGCAAACGGCTGGACTCCTGGCAGTTCCTGGCGCTCGTGCATGCCGCCTCCAAAGCCAAGATTGTTCTGTTTGATGATGGCGCCCTGGCGCAGACGCCGATCGCGGTCCCCTCACGCGGCTCCAGCCTGCTGGCCAAAACCGTCTCAACGACTCTCGATCGCGAGACGCTGGAGCAAGTTCTTGTCGACGGTTTTTTCGCCAGAACCAGCGTCGACGACCTGCCGCGCGAGAGCCGAACGGCAGGGCTGCAGGAATTCGGTCTGCCCTATGCTTCCGATCCGGTCGTCAGCAAGCATATCGCCCGGTTTCTCGGTCAGAGCCTGCAGAATGTGAAGGCAAGCGAAAAACTTGCCGCTCTGGTGGGAGCATCGGCTGGCACGCAGGTGCTGATGCCGACGGCGGTCTTGTTCAATGGGGGCGTTTTCAAGGCCGCGCCAATCCGCACGCGGGTGCTTGATCTGCTGGCGTCCTGGAATGGGGGCCGGCCAGTCCGCGAATTGCAGGGTTTCGAACCAGATCTCGCCGTCGCACGCGGCGGCGCGATCTACGGACGTCTCCGCGCCACTGGCAAAGGCATGCGCATCAAGGCCGGCGCGGCCCGCTCCTATTACATCGGCCTCGAAACGTCGATGCCCGCCATTCCGGGTTACAAGCCGCCGCTGAAGGCATTGTGTGTTGTCCCGCAGGGAATGGAGGAAGGCACGGAACTTCTGATCGAAGGACGCGAGTTCGGCCTTGTCACCGGCCGCACGGCGGAGTTTCGGTTTTTCTCCTCCTCGGTGCGAAGCGGCGATACGCCAGGACAGATACTGCCCGACGCCGAGCGTGAGCTTGATGACGCTGGCCTGCTCGAAGTCGCGATCCCGGCAATGGACGTCCCGGCAGGCCAGGTGGTGCCGGTCCGCGTCAGCCCGGTCGTGACCGAACTTGGCATCCTTGAGCTTTGGATGAGGCACACGAACTCCGATCGCCGATGGAAGGTTGAGTTCCAGGTCCGCACGGAATAGCGGCTGGACCGCCTCTGGAGGTGCTTCTTGACAAAAGACCGCGCCCGCTTCGCTATTGGTATTGATCTCGGCACCACCAACTCCGCACTCGCATTCGCGCCACTCGTCGGCGAGGGGACGCCAGAGATCCTTCTCGTCCCGCAATGGGAAGGCCTGGCGAGTCTGACCGAGAAGCCAACGCTTCCTTCTTTCCTGTACCTGCCGGAGGAAGCGGTCGCAGCACATCTGCGCGGTAAGGGGGTCGGAGCCGGCGAGTGGATCGTTGGCCTTTTTGCACGCATGAAGGCAAGCGAAGCGCCCGGACGGGTCGTCCATTCCGCAAAGTCGTGGCTTTGCCATCACGCCGCCGACCGGTTGGCACCCTTTCTGCCATGGGGATCAACGGTTCTGGCACGTGAGCAGAAAATCTCACCGGTACGCGCCTCGGCACTGATTCTGAACTATCTACGGGGGACCTGGAACAGCCGGTTTGCGCAGGCCGGGTTTGCGTTCGATGATCAGGACATCACGGTGACTGTCCCGGCTTCCTTCGATGCGGCGGCGCAGCGGCTGACGATGACCGCGGCCGAGGAAGCCGGCTTCCCCGGCGATGTGCGATTGCTCGAAGAGCCGCAGGCTGCGTTCTATTGCTGGCTGGAAAGCCATGACCCGGCGCGCGAATTATGGCAGCGGCCCAAGAGCGGCGATGCCGGGCTGCGACACGTGTTGGTCATCGATATCGGCGGCGGCACCTCCGATTTCAGCATTTTTGAAGTTCGCCTGAACGAGCAAACGCCGGACCCTGACATCAAGCGTGTCGCTGTGAGCGAGCATACGCTGCTCGGCGGCGACAATATCGACCTTGCCCTTGCCCATTTCGTCGAGCCGCGGCTTGCCGGGCCGGGCGGCCAGCTTTCCGGCCCGCAATGGGATCAGCTCGTCGCCGCCTGCCGTCAGCTGAAAGAGCACGCGCTGGCCGCGACGGGACCGCCGGATGAGCGGTTCGTCGTTGCACTGGCCAGTCGCGGGTCGGGGATGGTCGGCGGCTCGCAGTCGGCGACGGTGATGCGGGCAGACATCGAGAACCTGTTGCTGGACGGATTTTTCCCCTTCTGCGACGCGGCGGCGCGGCCGTACCGGACGCAAGCGGCACTGAGGGAATGGGGGCTTCCTTATCCTTCCGACAGTGCGATCACCCGACACCTTGCCGAATTCCTCAACGATCGTCCGCGCATTGATGCCGTCCTGTTCAACGGCGGATCCGTCCGACCCTCGCTCGTGCGCCAAAGACTCCGCGAGCAGATTGGAGCCTGGCAGGACGGCTTCGTGCCGCAGGTTCTGGAGAATGAGGAGCCGGATCTGGCGGTGGCGCGCGGAGCCGCACGATTTGGTGCTCTTCTCCATCACCGTTCGGGTCGCATCGCAGCCGGGGCCGCGGCTGCGATCTTTCTCGAAGTGGAAGGGATACAGACAGAGGATCGCGAGGCTGTGCGTCCGCCCCTCGTGTGCGTTCTTCCTGAAGGTGCAGCGCCGTCGCACCTTTTTGAGATCGCGGATCTTGGGCTTAAGCTTCGCACAGATCAGCTGGTGCGCTTCCAGGCCTATTCCTCAACCCGGAAGAGCGACAGCCAGGCCGGAGACATCGTCTCCTGGTCCGAAGGCGAATTTCACCCGTTGCCTCCGCTCCAGACCATCGTCAGGACGGCCGAGCTATCCGGTCTGCAAGCGGGCGGGATGTTGCCCGTCGGTCTGACGGCGCGAATGAACGCACTGGGGCTCCTCCACATCTCGTGCGTCAGCACGGACGCCGCCGTCCGGCAGTCCTGGCCGCTGGAATTCAACATGCGCGAGCACGTCCAAGGTGCCGCGGGCGCGCCTATTGCGGGGCGGGTGCGGGAGGCAAGCGCTCCGATTGAGCCGAACGCTTCAGCGGAGGCGCTGGAAACGGCACGCAGGCAGATCGGGATCGAATTCACACAGCCTGCCACTAGCAGCAAAAAGAACAAGATGACTGCTGCCACGATCCTGAAGGGTATGGAGCGCATCCTCGCGTCTGCCAGAAGTGAATGGAACGGGGCCCTACTGCGCGCCCTTTGGCCTGCGCTCGAGGAGCGGCGGGACGATAGAGGGCGTTCGGCGGATCACGAAGAGGCATGGCTCATCATGGCGGGTTTCCTGCTGCGTCCGGGCTTCGGCGTTGTCCGCGATGACCTTCGTATCGATGGCCTGTGGCGGGTGCACGATGATGGCCCGTGCTTCCCCGGCCGGCGCATCAAGAGCCAGGAATACATACTCTGGCGCCGGGTGGCGGGCGGGCTCACGCGCGAACGCCAGGCTAGGCTTATGGCCGAAGAGATCGACAGGATCCGCAGCGGCAGGGCGCCCGACGAACTCGTGCGCCTGGCTGGATCCCTGGAACTGATCCATCACGACACCAAGGCGGAACTGGTGCGTTGCTTCTGCGATATCGCGGTGACGCTGGCACAGGCCAAGCGGCACTGCGCTCACTATCTTGCGGCGCTCGGGCTCCTGCTCAACCGAACTCCGCTCTACGCCGGCCCGGAGACTGTCGTCTCGCCCGATCTCGTCAAGCACGCGTACCAGACTTTCCAGGACTTCGATTGGACGACGCCCGAACTGCTCGACCTGCAGACTCTCTTCCTCCGGGCCGCGCGCGTCGTCAACGATCGGAGCCTGGATCTACCAAAGCCTTTGCGCGGTCTGATTGCCGGCAAGCTGGAGAAATCCGGCGTCCCTGCGCTGCAGACTGCAAAAATCAAAGGGTTCGTTCCGATCGGACGATCCGACCGGGCCAGTCTATACGACGATACACTCCCTGCTGGCCTGCTCCTGATCGAATAGACATGCGCGAGACGCCGCGCCGGGCGATGTGGCATTGCCATGGATCATCTGGAAACATATTGCGCGGACGATGCCGGAGCAGCCGCGAAGGCAATATCCGAATCATTCCTTCACGCGTGCTGACTTTGTCGTTTTCCGCCTTAAACGACTCTACAGGATGGACAATGTTGATCCGTCCTGGTTTTGTCCAAAGCGCAGAGGCCTCGCTGTCAAAGCAAGCTAAGCGCTCCTGTCTGACTGAATAGAGCGCCATCGCTCCGTCGCCGCAAGAACCTGTGAAATCGCGAGTTGAGGCGTCGAACAAGGCCTATGACCTGCGAAAATCAATGCCGCGTAGAATGATGCCCGCAGGCTTACCCTCGAATTCCCCGGCGAGAAACTTCCGCGATGCGCATTGTTCGATTCGATCACGCAACCGGAGGAATTGTTGTTCGCGCTGGTCCGGCGCCGTCCTCGGGACATTTTCGATCTCATCCATCGCCGAGGCGCTGACGGCGCATGGGATTTCCCGGGCGCCGTCCATCATCGAAAACAGCACCACCATGCATCCCCCGATCTTGCCGCGCGCGAGTGTCATTTGATCTGTCTCCCGGCTGATGAGGCGGTCGTATCGCAAGGCGGTCATTTCTTCTGACCTGCGGAGGATTGATAGCGGCATTTGTGCGTAGGCAATCGGCTCGGCTTCGTGCGATCCTGGGACCGCTAACATGCACGCCGCCGAGGCGAAGACACTCCCACCGTCATATGCTTTCAGTTGGATCGGTCGATGCCGAAACGCACGGGTCAAGCTTTCAGTTGTTTGCATGAACGTCTATGTCTCGCTCAGCTCTCGCCGGCGAGCCGGTCGAAATCGGCAAGCACCGCTGTCACGAGGTCGCGGTGATGCGTATCAGCCGGCGCGAGGTCAGCAGCATACAGATTCAGGACATAACGCGCCTTTGCCGCGGCCTCGGGCCAGGAGGTGGCCGCCACGGTGAGGAGCTGGAGCTCGACAGCCGCCTGGTGGTCGCGCAGCAGTTTTGCGTTGGCCTCGACATCGGCGAGCACGCGGCGGATATCGGTAGCTTTTTGCGCGGCCATGCCGCGATGCTTGTCGAGATCGATCGGGGTTTCATTCATCGGATGCGCTCGCGTCCTTACGCTTTGCATGGGACAGATCGGCGAAGCTGATTGAGATCATCTCCACTGCGGAATGGCGCGACCATGACCATCGTGGCGTCACGCCGGAAGCTCGGAAGTGAGACCCCTCCGATCATTTCCTCGTCGGTGATGACCTCATAGCCGCCGGACGGCAGCAGTCGATCGGCCCCTTAATTAGGGAGGGATGCTTGAAATGAACCGCTTGGCTGACCGTGCGCGCAATGGCGGCAAATAGCTATTGTTTTCTGGTGCCATGCGCGCATTTGTCCGGTCGAGGGGGCCTGCCACTTGGATTTGGCGACGTCGTAGCTATCCCGGAAGTGCGAACATCCACGACCGCTCGATCCCATAAAAAAACCTGGTTGATGATATCGAGGAGCGGGAATGTTGGACTGCTTGGCAGGATGCCTGTCCATGATTCACGAAACCTAAGTTAGGGCAACCTCGTCCAGCTTGCCCGTCGTCACGGAATGCCTTGATCTCAGATCGTGTCATGGCGCTGGTCAGAATGGCGAGCCGTAATTCCTCCAGCAGGCGAATGGCTTGGTGCTGCAGAGCACGGCGGTGCCGTCTCTGGGCCAGGCTCTCGTCAATCGCAAGCTGGGCTCGGCTGAACAGGTGATCGGTCATGCGCCAATCGTGCTATGGGGTGAGCTGCGCGCCATTAACTGTGTTAATCTTGGAAAAGCGCGCCGGCAGGGATCGGTCGTCTATTCGTCCGCCTCGTATGGGAAGAACCGATCATTCGCATTCTCGATTCGCTTCTCCGAACCGTTCACGTCATTCAACCAACCGATCGTTTCGCCAGTCAGCGGCCGAAACTTACGCGCGCGTAGGACAGTCGCGCGCAATTGGCGGGATTTGGCGAGCTATTAAGTTGTAGCCTGGAGAGTTAGGCTACTCGCCGATAAGAAAACAGTGCTTCCGAAATAGTGGGTTTCGCGATGTAGCGGACCCCGCTAGCACGCGTGACCCACACCTTCTGAGCTTTCTCGGACCAGTTTCGCAGACCTCCTTGGCCACAGCTGGGAGGCGGTTTTTGAGTACCAGGCTGTTCTGCCGCCGAATCTCTGCGTCGCTGTTCACATCTACTCGATTGTGCGACCGCATACTCTGTCGTGCGACAAACGGAATTGCCGGCTTTATTTCTCAGTGTTCCGTTGAGACAATTGAGATCGCCGACGATTGAGCCCTGCATTCCTAGAAGCGTCGATGACGAATCGAGCGCAACCTGAAATTACACCGAACACGCCGCTTCGCCTTGCTGATGCCGTGAAGATCGCATTTCCTATGGGCGGAATGACGGTAGCGGGTTTGCGCCGTGAGCGCGATCGCAACCGATTAGTAATTGAGAAGATTGCCGGCAAGGAATTTACTACGCTGGCTCATATTGAACGGATGCGAGAGCTATGCCGCGACGAAGCAAGGGAGCCAGACTCCAGCTTAAGGCAGCCCGCCGCGACGAAAGCGGAAACATTACCCACCGAGCGACCTGGATCATCAGAGACAACGGTCGGGATGTCGGCACAGGCTGCGCTGCAGATGAGATTGCAGCCGCGGAAGCAAAGCTGAAGGACTACATAGCCGCTAAATACACGCCGACGCGGCGCGTCCGCCATATAGACGACATCCCTATTGCGGACGTACTTTCGATCTACATGGATGCTCAGCTTGATAAGCTACGCAATCGCTTCAATGTCGATAACGAAAGCGAAGATGCGGTCCCCTCCATCCGCAAGTTCAAGAAGCGGATCGAGCGATTGAATGAGTGGTGGGGCGCAAAAATGCTCGGCGAGGTTAACGGGGAGGCGTGTCGCTCTTACACCAAGAAGCGACGCAAGAGGGGCGGCTCTCGCAGAGACCTTGAAGACCTCCGCGCTGCTATTGGTCATCATGCGGCCGAAGGATATCATCGGGAAATCGTCAAGGTCTCGCTGCCCGAGAAGGGTCAACCGCGTGACAAGTGGTTGACTCGCATTGATGTGGCCAAACTGATCTGGACTTGTTGGCGTTATCGCGAACTGCAAAAGAAGTCGCGTCGACCGATGGAGGATGAGAAGGCTCCAACTCGCAAGCGTCCGCTGCGACACCTCGCTCGCTTTATCTTGTTGGGCATCTACAGCGGGACGCGGGCCGGAGCCATCGCCGCGGCATCACCCATCCCAGCGGTCGGTCGGTCTTATGTCGATCTGGAGCGCGGACGCTATTATCGCCTGAAACAGGGCAGCGCGAAGACTAACAAGCGGCAGCCGACGGTCCCGATCCCCTCGCGCTTGCTCGCCCACTTGCGGCGCTGGCACCGCATTGATCCTGAGACGAAACACTTCGTTGAGTTCAACGGGAGGCCGGTGACTTCGGTCAAAACCGCATTTAAGAGCGCCGTTAGACTTGCGGGGCTTGGTCCCGGAATATCCCCTCATACTCTGCGACACACAGCGGCGACCTGGCTGATGCAAAGGGGTGCGGATCCATGGCAAGCAGCCGGCTATCTTGGGATGTCTCTCGAAGTTCTTCTGAACACCTACGGACACCACCATCCCGACTATTTGTCGGATGCCGTCGAAAAGATTGCTATGCGCGAACGCGGCGAACGAAAAGCGCACGTATCTGGTGCGATTTCTGGTGCGGTGCTCCCGCTGCGGCCAAACAAGACGGGATAAGCAATTGATTTCATTGGTGGGCCCGGCAGGACTCGAACCTGCAACCAGACCGTTATGAGCGGGCCTGCTTGCTCGAAGGTCTCGGAGAACATTGACGTTTTTCGTGGCGTTGCCTGACGATCTTCCACGTTCGTTCACGCTGTAGCGGTGGTCAATCGGTGGTTCGAATTATGAAGAGAGGCGCTTGACTTCGAGCGAAATTCGCGGACGAGCCCGGGTGCAGTAAATAGATCTCGGTTGGACGCGCCCGCTTTCGCGGATTAGTATCCTCATTAAGCGGCTGGCCGCCTGAGGTCCGCTCAACCCTCAACAGCAGCGGAAGAGCGGACATCTCCTGACGTCGCCGAAGGGCCACTTCCGGACTCATGCATCGCAAAAAATTGCGGCGTGTTCGATCAGTTCGTCCGGCACTGGCTGCGCGGGGTCATTCAGGCAGTCCTGCTTTCCGAAGGCCCTCAATCATCAGCTTCGCGTTTGATTGACCACCGCGAGCGATATACGCCGAAATTGTAAAGGCGGGATCGACCTCAAGCAGACATGCCGCCGCCTCACACGCCTCCGCGTCGCGTCCGAGATGTGCGAAGGCGGAGGCGAGACAGCGATAAGCTGTCCCAAAGGAGGGGTTCTGACGTTGGGCTCTCTTCCCGGCGACGATGGCCTCGTCGAAACGACCAAGCTCAATACAGGCTGTAGCCATCCCAGCAAACAACTGGTGTAGCTGATGGTCTACCGGGCTCATGCGAATGGCACGTTCAAAGCTCCAGAGCGCTTCGCCCGGCAGCCCTGCAGCTCGATAGACCCAGCCTCTATCGTGCCATGCCCGAAATGAATTGGGGTTGAGCGCGACCGCTCGATCTACGATTTCCATCTCGCTTTCAAAATCGCCGACAGTGTACGCCAAAGTTACAGCAGCGCTTGCTAGCGTTTCCGGATCACTATCGTCAGCGGCTAATGCCAAGCGAGACAGCCGAATTGCTTCGTTCCGTTCGAATTCAGGATCGGCAGCATAACCCCAAATTACGTTGTTCATATACGAGAGACCTGCCACAGCCGCGACCAAGCCGAACCGAGGTTCTAGCTCCAAAGCACGATGAGCCAGCCTTATCGCTTCGGCCAATCCTTCACGGGTCGCTAAGCAATACTGATGCCAAGCACGAAGATAGAAATCGTAGGCGGTAAGGTTCTCCGGCCGCCGCCTTGTGGCCATTGCAATTCCCGTTTGAAACAACCTGGGTTGAATGGCTGAGACAACGGCGACCGTCACCTCGTCCTGAAGAGCGAAAACATCTGTCAGCTCACGCTCGAACCTGTCCGCCCAGATGTGCGAGCCGGTTACCGCATCGATCAACTGGCCTGTGATGCGCACTTTCCCCGCTGCCTTGCGAACAGCCCCTTCGAGGATGTAGCGCACGCCGAGCTTATGTCCGACCTCCTTTATATCGATGGCTTTGCCTTTGAAAGCGAAGCTCGAATTGCGAGCGATCACGAACAGCGACCTGAACCGCGACAGCGCAGTGATGATTTCCTCAACCATTCCATCCGCGAAATACTCCTGCTCGGGATCGCCAGACATGTTCTCGAACGGCAGCACGGCGATAGACGGTTTGTCTGGGAGTGTAAGGGCCGCGCTTAGGCTCTCGGTCAGCGCGCTATGCGCTCCCGCGCGTACGGCGCAAGCGCGGACCGGCCTGGAGATGTTCTTGAGCTGCTGCTCGCCGCGGTCCTCGAAGCCGACGTCCAGCTTGCCTTCGACTTCGCTATACACCTTCTCGGAAATCAGGATGCCGCCCGGATCCGCGATCCCTTCTAGTCGAACAGCGATGTTGATACCGTCGCCAAAAAGATCGCCGTCAGCCCCGACGATAACCTCACCGAGATTGACCCCAATCCGCAGCTTAAGGGAGCTTCGGCCTGACGCTATGCTTTCCTGCATCTCCACCGCGCATCGCACCGCAGCCGACGGACTTGCGAACTCGGCCAACGCGCCGTCTCCCGTGGTCTTAATCAGTCGCCCGTCGTGACGGGAGAGGCCAGGCTCGATTACTTCGCGCTTCAGCCGCTCGAACTCGGCGTAGGTGGCTTCCTCAGCGCGTTGCATCAACGCAGAGTAACCAACCACGTCAGCCGCCAAGATCGCCGCTAGTCGCCTTTGAATCCGCTGCTCAGTCACAGCGCCCTCCGAACGGCCAGACTAACCACGCCGCTGGGACAAGGAGGAGCCTAGCACTTTGTTGCGGACCTGTGGCCGGTAATCGCAGGAGAGCCCGATTACCTCCAGGGGCATTCCTCGCCGCCCGTGGCCCGGCGGCAGAGGCCCCCGAAGGTCTGCATCGGGCCAAGAGGCGACATGGTAGGCCGGGCCCCAACATGACAGAGGCCGTCAACTGAGGGGCGGCCTCTGCACATTTTGATATGATCTTTTTTAGTCCTTGAACCCCAAACTCGAGCAATACCACCAGCTTTCGAAGTCTCTCCAACCGGTTTTGGCTACGCCCTCCTT
>Ga0213876_10000625_pt1 | contig 25956 bp, 21 predicted proteins | sample BarmaccomBMRX_R9_FD_160113 | JGI IMG/M metagenome (GOLD analysis project Ga0213876, IMG submission 160113) | Root-associated microbial communities from Barbacenia macrantha in rupestrian grasslands, the National Park of Serra do Cipo, Brazil - RX_R9 | ecosystem: Host-associated > Plants > Roots... | reverse complement strand
TTCGCCAGCGTGCTCCGGGCGTACCGGAAGGCGCTGGTGGATGGTGACCTTCCCACGGCCGAGGGCTTGCTGTCGTGGCTGTCGGGGCAGCCGAACGTCTCAGGCAGCATCAAGGGCAAGGCCAACGTCAGGGGCGAAGTGGATCATTTTGCGGCCCTGGGTTTCCTGCAGGGATTTCTGCGGGTCCTGAAAGATTCGGCTTACCCGGGCCTGATCCTGGTTCTCGACGAAATTGAAACGCTCCAGCGGGTGCGTTCCGACGTGCGTGAAAAAGCCCTCAACGCGCTCAGGCAGCTCATCGACGAGGTGGACAGCGGCCGGTTCCCGGGTCTGTTCCTTCTTATCACGGGGACCCCGTCCTTCTTCGACGGCCCGCAAGGCGCCAAAAAACTACCCCCGCTGGCGCAACGGTTGCACACGGACTTCGATCCCGAAGGCAGGTTTGATAACCCCCGGGCCCCTCAGATCAGACTCCTGCCCTTTAACAATCAATCTCTTCTGGAGGTGGGCAGAAAGGTCCGGGACATCTTTGCGGCCGGCAGCCCCCGGCAGGCGCGCGTTCTTACCATCGTTGATGACGGCTTGATCGCTACCCTCGCGGGCGGGATCTGCGGGGGGCTGGGAGGCAAGGTCGGGCTCGCCCCGCGTTTGTTTCTCAAGAAACTGGTGGCCGATGTCCTGGATCGTGTGGAGCAGTTTGAGGATTTTGACCCGAGGCAACACTACAAACCGGTCATTGACGGCTTGGAACTGAACGACGCGGAACGGGCGGCCCTCGGCGCGGCTTCCGTTGATGACATCCCGCTGCGATGGTGAACCCACCCCCCTCGGAGCGTTTTCACCCGCTGCTGCGGCATCATTTGGTCAATACCCTGGGCTGGCGAGCCCTGCGCCCCTTGCAGGAGCGAGCGGCCGAACCGATCCTGGGAGGCGCCCACCTCCTGGTGCTCGCCCCGACCGCAGGCGGCAAGACGGAGGCTGCGGTGCTGCCGGTGCTGTCGCGCCTTCTTACGGAAGGCTGGGCGGGCACGTCCATCCTGTACCTCTGCCCGCTCAAAGCCTTGCTGAACAACCTGCACCCGAGGCTGGGAGTCTACTTCGGGATGGTGGGTCACCGGGTTTGCCTGTGGCACGGTGACACTGCGCCGGGCGAACGGCGCCGGATCGAATCCGAGCCCCCCGCCTGCCTGATGACCACGCCTGAGTCCCTGGAGGTGATGCTCATCTCGTCGCGGCAGGGGCCAAGGACGTTGCTCAAGGACGTTCGAGTCGTGATCGTGGACGAGATTCACGCGTTTGCCGGCGACGACCGGGGCATTCACCTGCGGGCAGTTGTGGAACGCATCTCCGCCCTCGCCGGCAGGGAACTCCAGCGGATCGGCCTCTCGGCGACCGTGGGTAATCCCGAGGGACTGCTCGACTGGCTGGCCGGACATTGTGCCGGCCGTAAAGGGGTGGTAGCAGAGTCCGGAGGAACCGCGCAAGCGGACGTTTTGCTGGACTACACCGGCAACCTGGAAAACGCCGCCCTGGTGATCTCCAGGCTGCACCGCGGCCGGAAACGGCTGGTGTTCTGCGACAGCCGGCGGCGCGTCGAGGAACTGGCCGTTCACCTCAAGGCGCAGGGGGTCAGCGCGTTTGTCTCCCACAGTTCGCTCAGCCTGGAGCGGCGCCGGGAAGCGGAACGGGCCTTTGCCGAAGGCGAGAATTGCGTCATCGTCGCCACAAGCACGCTGGAACTCGGGATTGACGTCGGTGATCTCGACCGGGTGATCCAGATCGATGCACCCGCGACCGTCGCCTCGTTCCTTCAGCGGCTCGGGCGAACCGGGCGGCGCGAGGGCACGGTGCGAAACTGCCTTTTCCTGGCCACGAATCCCGCGGCCCTGCTGCACGCCGCAGCCCTGATTTCGCTTTGGGAGGAGGGTTTCGTCGAGCCGATTTATTCGCCGCGCGAGCCTTTCCACCTTTTTGCCCAGCAACTTCTCGCCCTTTCGCTCCAGCATCGCGGCCTTGCGCGTGACGGCTGGCAACCCGGCATCGGACGCCTGCCGGTTTTTCGAGAAATGGGAAACGAGGAACGCGAGGCGATTCTGGGCCACCTTATCAGGACGGGGATCCTCGGCTTTGACGGGGTCTGGCTTGCAATGGGCGAGGAAGGCGAAAAGCGCTTCGGCCGGCGGCATTTTCTGGAACTGATGTCGGTGTTTACTTCCTCGCCTGACTTTGAGGTCCTGCATGGCAACCACCCGATCGGGACCCTGGACTGGCTGGCGCTCGCTTCCAACGACGGCAGCCGGAGGCATCCCGTGATTCTCGCCGGGCGGAGCTGGGACCTGCTGGAAATCGACTGGAAAAAGCGGCGCGTCTTTGTGACACCAAGCGAAGGGCGCGGCAAAGTCCGATGGCGTGGCGTCCGGCGCGGTCTTACCTTCGTTATCGCCCAGCGCATACGCCAACTGGTGTTGGCATCCGGCGAATCAACCCGCTGGTCCGCGCGGGCCAAAACGGAAATGGCCAACCAAAAGGAGCAGTTCCATCAAGTCGCCGGCGAAGCCGGTCGAATTTACCATGACGCTGCCGAAAGCCGGATCCGGTGGAGCACCTTTGCCGGAAACGCGCTGAACGAGATTCTGGGCAGCGTGTTGGAAAGGGAACTAAAACAGGAGTTGGCCTGGGATGACTTCGAGATCTCGTTTCCCGCCAGTACCGACGTGACTGCCATTCGGACTACGGTCGAAGAGCTTCTCGGCGCTCCGAATCTCATCGAGCGACTACCCGGGTCGCAGGAGCTTCTCGATCAACTCAAGTTTTCCGCGTGCCTGCCTCCGGCACTCGCCAAACGGGCCGTTTATGGCCGGGCTGAGCTGAGGGGCTTGGCCCAGGCGTTTGGAATTCCTCACGATTGTGCCGAAGAAATCAGGGCTCAGTCCAAGACCGATTCGTAATTCGCAAGTTCTTCCCGCTTTTTCCGAGCAAGTGCGCAGGATTGTGTCCTGCTTCGGAGTTGCTGATTCGTTGCGGGGGGGAGGTCATGGATTTTCTCTTTTCGGGGAGAACGCGGAACTGGCGTCCGGTCCATTCACGGGTGCGTCCATGGTCAGAACGATTTTGGCGGCCCTGGCCTTGCCGTCGACCAGCTCAGCAAACGCGGACGGGCCATCGCTCAGCGGGCGTTCTTCCAGCCAGTCGGAGCTCGGCCGCACGACGCCACGCACCAGCAAACCGATCGCCTGGGTAAAGTCGGTCTCTGTGTAGGCAAAGCTGCCGGTAATGGCGATCTCCTGACGGATGAGGTAGTTGGCAGGCAGCACCGATTCCTCGTCGTGCAGGCCGATCAGCACGACGCGCCCGCCCGGCAGCACTGAGCGAATCGCTTGCGCGCGCACGGGCGTGGCGCCCACCGCATCAATCACGCAATCGACGCCACCGGGGTAGCGCTCCTGGACGAAAGCCGCGACGTCCTGCTCGCGCGCGTTGATCGCGTCACGCGCGCCCCAGCGCAGCGCAACCTTCAACCGCTGCGGCGCCACATCACTGATAATGATCTGCTCGACGCCCCGGGCGCGAGCGACGGCGAGGGTGCATAGCCCGATCGGGCCGGCGCCAAGGATCAGCAGGCGCTGGTGCGGCTGTACGCCGGCCAGGGCGACGGCGCGGACCGAGCACGCGAGTGGCTCCGCCAGCGACCCTGCCACCAGGGACAGGCGCTCGGGCAAGGGGTAACACTGGCGTGCCGGCACGGCAACGTACTGTGCAAATGCACCGGGACGATGCGCGCCGACCAGTCGGCGCTGGCGGCAGAGGTTTGAGCGGCCCGCCAGGCACCGATCGCAGGCGCCACAGACGATCAGCGGGTTGAACGTCACCCGGGCGCCGGCCGCGGCCAGGTCACCGGTCGCAAAGGTTTCCCCTGCCGCCTGCACAACCCGTCCGGCGCCTTCGTGTCCCATGATCAGCGGCGGTACTCGCAGGCTGTTATGGCCCAGGAAGCCGCTCAGTTCCGAGCCGCAGATGCCGACGGCTCCGACCGAGATCAGCACCTCACCCGGTGCCGGCGCCGGCATCGGTTCGGCCCGCTCCATCATGCGGCGCGGCCCTATCCACACCAGCGCTTGCATGGTCTCATTCTTCATAGCTTCTCCTCAGGCGCTCGCTCTCTCGTTCATCCTGCCGGCACGACCGGGCGCTAATACCGGCGAACCCAAAACCGTTTTCGCCCATCCCCTTCAAATGTGGGCTGCATTTCGATGAGCTCTGCGTGATCCGAAACCGGCAAGAGCCCAAACTGCGTCGCTGCGGTGAGACCCCGGCCGAGTTCGTCGCCGAGCCTCTTTTGATCGTCCGTCGTGAGGATCTCTCGAAGCATGGTTTGCCAGGACTGCCAGTCTCGCGGGGTCGCTTGATCAAACTCCGGGTATCGCCCTTCAGGAACGCCCAGGATGAAATCGCCGGAGGATTGACTCTGGCCTGCAGACACGACCTCCAAAACCTCAAATCGCCGGTAAGTGAAACCTCCTTTCGCGATCATGGCGGTTCACCTCGATGCCAGGAGAGGGTGCCGGCCGGCCGAGCGCTCTGCACAAGCTGGGGTTTCCTTGCGCGAATACCCGTCATCACCTTTCCAGAATGGTTTGGTCATCTGCCCGGCCCTTTTTTCTTAAGGAATTGCGGTTGGGACCATTCGTCAATCCGGACTCGGAGACGCGGTCTCGGCCTCATACGGCTCGTCAACCAATAAGGCGCTCGCCCGGCATGCAGCCACGGCAAGTGCATCGCAACGGTTATTTTCGGCCGTGGCCGCATGACCTTTCACCCACCGGTGGCATGTCTCGTGTCGAGCCAGAAGACGGTCAAGTTCCTCCCAGAGATCCCGGTTACGGACGGGTTGTTTTGTCACCGTCCTCCAACCGTTTCTTTTCCATTTAGCCATCCATCCTTGCGTAAGGGCATCCAGCAAATATCTGGAATCGGAAATGATCTCCACCTGACACGGCTCTCTCAGGGCTTGCAGAGCCTTTGTTAAGGCAGTCAGCTCCATTCGGTTGTTGGTTGTGCAGCGGTATCCGGCGCTTAGCTCTTTGCGAGCGTTTCCATAAATGAGCACCACGCCATATCCACCGGGCCCTGGGTTGCCCTGGCACGCACCATCCGTGTATATGGTTACTCGTTTCACGCCGCTTCATTTGACATTCCCCCGCGCTCGAAGGCGAGGGATTCTCGCTCCTGTGCCTCATTCATGGTCATAGCACCCGGAGTGCGCCATCCGCTCCCGGAAAAGCGGGAGAGACGAGTTCAGCCTGACATCCTGCCGGTCGTTAAGTCCGCCCCCCCGAGCTGATGGACCGGGACATTCCGGGGCGTGCCGTGTTCTACCATCTACCATTCAGACAGTAATGTCGCCAGGATGTCGGCGCCGGATGATGCCCCGTAGCTGGTTGAATCGGTCTTAGGCCCAACGGGCCGGGAGACGGTTTGATGGCCTGAAGGGCCAAAGGAACATAGCCCAGGGTTTACCCTGGGTAACCGTCAAATCACGATCGAGCCCTCCTAAGGCGTCACGTCCGTACGCCCACCTTGACAAACGCCCGCCCCGCCGGGTTGGATTTGCTGAAGGGGCGGCAGAACCCGTCGGCAACGCTTTCTACCGCCCCTTCAGGGCCGGATCAGAGGGGAACCGCCTTCCCAGGGTGAAACCCTGGGCTAAGTTCCTTTGGCCCTTCAGGCCATCAAACCGTCTGCCGACCCGTCGGGCCTAGACCATTCATACGGTCTAATAGGGCACTGGCTGCGGATTACTTAGAGCTGGAGCGCCTGTGCGAGGCTCCATTACCTAAGGATTATCCGCCCCTTTACCGCCTGGAGGGTTCGTACAATCCTCCCCAGGAACTGGGTGAGGAGGTGGCCGGCGCTGAACGAAGAAACTCCGCACCGATCGGGTGACGGCCCGCGTGCGCATGGAAGAACTGGACGACTTGATTCGCGAGAACACGGGGTCGGACTCTAACCTTTTGGGCGAGGATTTGGTGCTCCCCAACCCGCGTTGAGGTGTGGACCGCCGATGGGCAAGGACCTTCTCCTTCAGGATGCGCGTGACGACTTGGGAGGAGGCTCAGCCTTTTCAGCGCGATCCAACATCGAATCCGCCTGACCGCGTCCCAGCGGACCGCACGCGAACCGGGCGGCAGATCTGAGCGCCGCACGGGCAGGCTCGGACTGTGGCCTTTGGACGGTTACACCGCCCATTGCTTCGGAATCGCCAATGTAAAAAACCGACTGAAACATTCCCGGGCCCACATTATAGACGATCATAAGAAATACAGAAAAAACATGAGCGAGTTCATTTACCGTAAAGCCCACCTTCTCGCACCTGATACGCGTGCCCTGCTCGGAAGCGTCCTCGTCGCCATTCCGAAGACGGCCGTTGAGGAACTCAGGACCAGGCCCGACCGTAAGCACGCCGAGGAGGACGCCCTCTTCCGTGAATTGATCGATGATGCGGATCTTGAAATCATCAACCAGCTGGTCATTTCTCCCTTCGGCCGACATTTAACGGAGTTTGAGGCGTTTCCGATGTCTGAGACCGGCGATCTTCCGAATCCGCAGGCGACCTCTCCCGACGGGAAAAGGTTCTGGCGGTTATCCCGGTAAATCCGTCTGGGTGGGTGGCGGGTACCGGAACTCTGAAGAGCGCCACCCGCAGCCCGGGATCTCACGCCTCCCCGGCGCCGACGCCGGGCCAGCCGTGCGCCGCCGACGAAGAAGAAGGTGGCGCAGGTGATGCCGGCAGGTCGAGCGTTCGCGGAATGCGGCCGAGCCCGTGCTCAGGCTCCCTGACCAGAAACGTGGTGATGCCCAGCGCGGCGGCCCCTTTCTCGTCGAGGTCCGGGTCATCGCCGACGTGCAGCATCCGGGCGGCCGGCACGCCGAAGCGGGCCAGTGCCGCCTGGAAGATCAGGGGCGACGGCTTGTTGGCGCCGACCTCGCTTGAGACGATCACGTGTTCAAAGTACGGTGCGAGTTCCAGCGTGCGCAGCACCGCGTGCAAGCGGCCGTCAAAATTGGAGAGCACACCCAGGCGCAATCCGGCGCCGTGAAGCACCTGCAACGTGTCGTTCGCACCCGCTCGGGCACGCCAGATTCCCGGCTGCTCAAAACGGCGGTAAACGCGCTCAAAATAGGTGTCGAACTCCGGCAGAGAATACCCCGCAACGGCGAGGGTGCGCACCACCAACCGGCGCCACCACAGCCGGTCGTCATCCGGGCGAGGACCCGCCAGATCGGCAGGCGGCGGCGTTTCCTTCCAGGCACGGCGAAATGCCTGCTGGACCCGGCCGGCGTCCCAGTCCTGGCCGAATTCGCCGGCCACCTCGCTGTAGATGGTTCCCGGGGGACGGGTCAGTTCGATGAGGGTTCCCACCGCGTCGAAGGTGACAACTGAAAACTGCATTGGTTCAGACCGCCGGAGCCGGCGTCCGCAGCCGCATGACCGGAGGGAATAACCGGTCATCAGTCCTCGCCGGCTGGCTTGACGCTCCTTCCATTCAGTTTTAAGTTGAGCGACTCGACCGAGTCTGGCCAGATTGCTTCGGGTTGTACAGAAGTAATTGGGTTTGATCGGTCCCTTATTGTTTATGAACAGCGATCTTCTGGCGGTGTTGGACTACATGGAACGGGAGAAAGGTATCAAGCGCGAAGTGTTGCTTGAGGCGTTGTCTCGTGCCTTGCTCACAGCCGCAAAGAAGAGCGTCGGTCCGGCACGTGATCTGAGGATCACCATCAACCCACGGTCGGGCGAGATTACGGCTCTGGCAAATCTAATCGTGGTGAACGAAGTCAAAAGTGTCCACGATGAGATTGGCCTGGCGCGCGCCCGGAAGGTCAAACCGAACGCACAGATCGGCGATGAGATCGAGGTGGAAGTCACGCCGGAAGGCTTTGGCCGCATTGCCGCCCAGACGGCCCGGCAGGCGATTCTGCAGAGCATCCGCCAGGCTGAGCGCGAGTTGATTTACGAGGAATTCAAGGATCGGGCCGGCGAAATCGTCAGCGGCACCGTGCGGCGTTTCGAACGTTCCGACGTCATCGTTGACCTGGGTAAATTTGAGGCGATCATGCCCGCCCGCGAACGGGTTGCCACCGAGGATTACAGCATCGGGGACCGTATTCGCGCGTACGTGGTGGCCGTGGAATTCTCCAATCGCGGCCCTGAAATCATCATTTCGCGCAGCCACCCCAATTTTGTGCGCCGCCTTTTTGAGGTGGAGGTCAGCGAGATCGCCGACCGGACCGTGGAGATCAAAGCGATCGCGCGCGAAGCGGGTTACCGTACGAAGATCGCGGTATGGTCATCGGACGAGAAAGTGGATCCAGTGGGGGCCTGCGTCGGTATGCGCGGCTCGCGGGTCAAGAACATCGTCCGCGAATTGAACCAGGAAAAGGTCGACATCATCCGCTGGGGCGCCGACCCGCGCGAATTCGTGATGGAGGCGCTGAAGCCGGCAAAAATCAAATCGATCACGGTCGACGATCAGCGGCACGCCATCCAGGTGACGGTTGACGAAGATCAACTCTCGCTGGCGATCGGGCGGCGCGGCCAGAATGCGCGTTTGACGTCGCGACTGACCGGCTGGGAAATCAACATTTCCAAAGACGAATCGGCCAGCCACGCGTTTGAACTTAAGATCAACCAGGCGATTACGACGCTTGCTAAAGCCCTCGAAGTGGACGAAGAAACTGCCCGCGCCCTTGCCCGGGCCGGGGTGAATAGCATCGAAGGCGTGCTCGAGGTGGACCCCGAAGACATCGCCGGCATCCTGAGTGTCGACCTCGACCGCGCGCGTCATATCCACCAGGCTGCGCGCAAAGAACACGACCGAAATATGGCGTCCATCTAAACGAGATGGAGCGATGAACATCTTACAAGAACCCATTCATGGCCACACGCGCTACCAGTTCCAGAAAAGAATCCAGTACCACTAAGAACAAGCCCGAAGCTCCCGTTCCATCGAAACCGGCAGAGCGTACGGTGGCCACCGACCTCATCTCGCCCAAGAAAAAAACGCCCCCGGCCGAGTCCAGGCCGGCGCGGAGTGGTGTTCCTCCCATCAGCAAGATCCGGGTTCCCCGGGAACACGCGCCGGAACCAAAGCCGGCGGCTCCCCCCGCGACGCCCGCGCCCGCGCCAGCGGCCTCGAGCCCGGCTTCAACCCCAACCACGCCACCCCTGCGTCCCGAGTCGGTCTCGTTGATCGACGAAAAGCCGGATCGGAAAGGCACCGGCGGCACCGGCGCAACGGGAACGACACGGCCGTCGGTTCTTCCACCCATCTCGCGAATCCGCGTCCCGCAACCTCCTGCCCCGAAAGCGCCGGAACCGGTTCCCGCCCCGGCCGCAGCGGCTCCGGAGCCGCCCCCGGCGGCGGCACCGCTGCCGCCGGCCAGCAGCCCGGAAGGGGAAAAGGTTATTCACATCAAGCCGCCGATCATCGTGCGCGAACTGGCTCAACAGATCGGGTTGAAGCCGTTCCAGCTCATCCACGACCTGATGGAGATGAACATTTTTGCGGCGATCAACCACACGGTTGAACCCGACGTGGCGGCGGCGATCTGCCGCAAGCACGGTTACGTTTTCGAAGTCGAAAAACGTGAGAAAGGCGCCGGCGTTCACAAGGTGGAAGCCGTGGTTGAAGAACCGCCCCCGCCGGTAATCCAGAAGGCCGAAGAACTGCACCCGCGCGCGCCCATCATCACATTCATGGGACACGTTGACCATGGCAAGACGTCGCTCATGGACGCGATCCGGAAGACCCGGGTCGCCGCCGGGGAAGCGGGCGGCATCACCCAGCACATCGGCGCGTACAGCGTCGTGCATAACGGCCAGCGGATCACGTTTCTTGATACCCCGGGCCACGAGGCGTTCACGGCGATGCGCGCCCGCGGCGCCAACGTAACCGACATTGTGGTGTTGGTGGTGGCTGCCGATGACGGTTTGATGCCGCAGACGATCGAAGCGATCAACCACGCCCGGGCGGCCAAAGTGTCGATCATCGTCGCCATCAACAAAATCGACCTGTCCTCGGCCAATGTCGACCGGGTCAAGGCACAGCTTCAGGAGCGAGGATTAACGCCGGAAGATTGGGGCGGTGAAACGATCTGTTGTCCCGTGTCCGCCACCAAGGGCATCGGCATCGATCACCTGCTTGAGATGCTGTTGCTGCAGGCCGAGATCATGGAATTGAAAGCCAGTCCCGACGTACCGCCGCGCGCGACCGTGATCGAAGCGCAGCTGGAAGCCGGACGCGGGCCTACGGCTACGGTCATCGTGCGAATGGGCACCTTGAAAGTCGGCCAGGCCTTTATCTGCGGAAACTTCTGGGGCAAGGTCAAATCGTTGATCGATGACAACGGCAAGAACACCAAGTCGGCCTCCCCTTCAACTCCCGTTAAAGTACTCGGGTTTACCGGCCTGCCGAATGCAGGAGACGAATTTCTCGTGATGGAGTCCGAACGTGCCGCGCGCGCCCTCAGCGAAGAGCGGCTGGCCGATCAACGGACCCAGAAACTCGCGATGCCGCAGCGGGCCACGCTCGAGAGCCTGTTCGACAGCTTGAACGACGGTCACAAGGTGCTCCAGTTGATCCTGAAATGCGACGTTCAAGGTTCCGCGGAGGCCATCAGTGCCTCCCTGAACCAGATCGAAAGCAAGAAGATCGACCTGGAGATTATCCACACCGGCATTGGGCCCATCACCGAATCTGACGTCCTGCTGGCCACGGCCTCGAACGCGGTCATCGTGGGCTTCAACGTCAAGACGGAGAACCAGGCGGCGGCGGCAGCCAAGCGCGAAGGCGTTCAGATCAAGCTGTTCAGCATCATCTACGAACTCATTGACCAGGTGAAGGAAGCCATGGTCGGCATGCTCGATCCGGAAGTGCGGGAGTCGGTGCTTGGACATGCCGAAGTCAGGCAGGTCTTCGACCTGTCGAAGGGTACCGTTGCAGGTTGCTACGTTACCGACGGCCGGATCGTCCGGAACGGCCGGGCCCGGGTTCTGCGCCGTCGCCAGCCCATCTACGATGGCGGCATCGCCACGCTGCGCCGCTTCCAGGATGACGTGAAGGAAGTGCGTGCCGGGGTTGAATGCGGCATCAAGCTGGGTGACTACTCGGAGTACGAAGTCGGCGATGTGATCGAGTGCTACAACCTCGAGAAGATCGCGCAGCAACTTTGATCGGCAAAGAGATCGGACCCTTGGCGGGCCACGTCTGCCAAGGGTCGCATTGTCTCGTAAAACAGCGAGACAAACGGAGGCATATGAAACATCGGTTAGAGAGGGTAAATGAAGTTATCAGGCGCGAGTTGAGCGACTTGGTTTCACGCGAGGTGTTGCTCAGCTCAAAGGCGCTCGTTACCATCCCGGCAGTCAGCATTACCCCCGATCTGAGGCAATGTCACGTGTACGTGAGCGTCATCGGCGGTGCCGAAGATAAACGCCAGGTGATCACCGATCTGGAAAATCACCGGACGCCCCTCCAGGCCGCCTTATCCAAACGCGTTGTCCTGAAGTATACCCCGCACCTGCATTTTCAGCTCGATGACAGCATCGAGCGCGGCAACCGCGTCCTTGAGATCATCCAAGACCTTGATGAACAGCAGGACGTAAACGGCCAGGGCTGATGGGTTCAACATTGGAAACGATCCGTGATGCCCTGCTCCCGGCTGAGCGGATCCTTTTGCTAAGCCACGTGCGGCCGGACGGCGATGCGATCGGGTCGCAGATTGCGCTGGCGTTATCACTGGCCGCCTTGGATAAGAGCGTCTCTGCCTGGAATGAGGACGGCTGCCCGAGTAACCTCCGGTTTCTGGAGGGAAGCGAACTCGTCGTGAGGCCGCCGGAGGATCCGGAAAGTTTTGATGTCGTGGTTTGCCTGGATACGGCCTCGAAAGAGCGGCTCGGACGCTGCCCGGACGCAGTGACCGCGGCGAAGCAGTGGATAAATATCGATCACCACGCGAGCAATCCCGGTTACGGCGATCTCAACTTTATCGAGGCTGCGGCTGCCGCCACCGGTGAAATCGTTTACGACCTGCTTACCGGCCAGGGACTGCCGTTCCCGGTGGCCAGCGGCGCCGCATTGTATGTTGCCGTCTCAACTGACACCGGCTCATTTCGTTACCCTAACACTACCGCAAAGCTATGAAATCGCTGCGGATCTGCTCCGTCGCGGCGTCGACGCCGCAACCATCTGCCGCTCCCTTTATGAAAGCTATCCGCGCCGGCGCGCGGTGTTGCTGGGCGAACTCCTTACCCATGCCCGATTTGACGGGCAAACGGCGGCTTTCATCCTGGACAACGCGACCAAGGCGCGCCTGGGCATTCTCTCCGAGGACGTGGATGGCCTGATCGACGCGATCCGGTCCGTGGACACGGTGCAGGCCGCCGCATTCTTTGAGGAGTTGCCAGACGAACGGATTCGGGTCAGCATCCGCTCAAAAAACCCGGAGATTGATGTGGGCAGCGTCTGCCGTGAGTACGGCGGCGGCGGCCACCGGCTCGCCGCAGGCGCTCGAATCCGAGGCGAACTGGGACAGGTTGTGGATCGCGTTTTACAAAGGATCAGTCGTGAAATTAGCCAACGCTCTTGACGGTGTTCTCCTGGTCGACAAGGCCCCGGGCATGACCAGCCACGACGTCGTTGCCATCGTCCGGCAGCGGCTCGGGACGCAAAAGGTCGGCCATTGCGGAACTTTAGACCCTTTTGCCACCGGGCTTCTCCTCGTCGTGATCGGCCGGGGCACCAAGATCCAGGACCTGCTCATGAGCGAGGACAAAGAGTACGTCGGCACGATGCGGTTGGGTGAGACCACCTCAAGCCAGGACCGGGACGGCGAAGTGCTCGAAACCCGCGATTACTCGCACGTAAATGAGAATAGCCTCCGGGCCGCCTTTGCCAAGTTTCACGGGGACTTTTACCAATTGCCGCCCATGGTGTCGGCTGTAAAAAAGGATGGGGTGCCGCTTTATAAGCTGGCCCGGGAAGGCAAAGTGGTGGCCCGCGATCCGCGGTTCGTCCACGTCTATGCACACGAAATTCAGGCGGTAGGCCTCCCGGACATCGACTTCCGCGTCATCTGCAGCAAAGGATTTTATGTCCGGACCTATGCGCACGACATCGGGGAAGAACTAGGCTGCGGGGCGCACCTGAGGGCGTTGCGCCGCACCAAGTCCGGCCGGTTCTCGGTGGACCGCGCCACCACGCTGGATGAGCTCAAGTCCGGCTCCCCGGAGTACCTGGGCACTAAAATCTTGTCTTTGCCGGACGTCTCACGCAGGCGTGGGGCATAGAGTTTTTCGGATGCAGATCCTCCACCGAATCCCAGATTTGGCGAAGGTACCGGGCCCGGTTCACCTCGCTATCGGCGTTTTTGACGGGATTCACCTGGGGCATCAGGCAGTCATCGCCGCTGCGACCCAGGCTGCGCGCCAGAGCGCCGGCTCCGCCGTGGTGCTCACGTTTCATCCCCATCCGATGCGGGTGCTGAGACCGGAGGCCGCCCCGCGGCTGCTGACTTCGACGCGGCATAAAGAGCAGTTGATCGGTACGCTCGGTGTCCAGGCGCTGCTGATCCAGGAATTTACGCTCGGCTTCTCACAAACCCGGCCCGAGGAATTCGTCCGCGTGCTGGTGGAAAGCGCCAGACCGTTACGGCAAATCTGCGTGGGCAAGGGCTGGACCTTCGGCGCTAACCGGTCCGGAAACATTTCCACCCTGGATTCCCTTGCCCGCGCGCATGGCTTTACCTTGACCGAGGTGCCCGCCGTCGCCGTTGACGGCCAGGCAGTCAGCAGCACCATCATCCGCGCCGTCGTGCAGCGCGGAGATCTGGCGCTTGCCGGGCGGCTCCTCGGGCGGCCATTCACCATCCTGGGCACGGTGGCGGAAGGCAATCAGCTCGGACGGCAACTCGGGTTTCCTACCGCTAACCTCCGTGCTCACAATGAGCAATTTCCGCCGGACGGCGTCTATGCCGCTCGGGCCCGGTACGCGGGCCAGGAGTACGGGGGCGTCGTCAACATCGGCCTCCGGCCGACCCTGGAACGGCCGGGCGAACGCCTCCTCGAGTTGCACCTTTTCGATTTTGATCGCCAGATATACGGTGAAGACGTGGAAGTCGAGTTCCTCGTCTTCCTTCGTCCCGAGCAAAAGTTCAACAGCCTCACCGATCTGGTGAAACAAATCGAAAGGGACGTCATCCGCGCCAGGGCCGTCTACCGGGATCGCGTGACGACTCCCAACTGCGACAGCATGCCGCTATCCAAAAGGCCGGTAACCGGCTGGTGATGAGCGACCTGGTAGCGCCGGATTGCCTCCTCGGTCTCCGGACCAGAACTCCCGTCCACCGCCCCGGCGTAATACCCCAGCCGGCGCAGGTCTTGCTGCACGTTCGCAACCAGGCGGTTGCCGTACCGCACGTCTGACCGGGCCGGGAAATTAAGCTGGTTGGACCGGGCCCGCGGGATACGGCTGAGCAGCAACCCGTTCAAGTGGTCCGCCGGGTCGGGATCATTGGACAAGTTCCGGGTCTCGCCCGGTGCCGGTGTTCCCGGAATGGGTGCCCGGCGCACGGTAATCAACGGCGTGTAAGGCACGTAGCCGTTTGGGTACTGGTAAACGTAGTTGTTCGCCGGTAAGACCGGCCTGACATTCACGCGCGGTACCTGGATGCGAACGGGGCCCGGATTCGCGGTTTGGGCCTCCGATCCCGCTCTGCAGGCTAACGTCACGGCCGCCAGCAGAAGAAACGTACGAATCATAAAACTCCCTTCCGGCGACTGGTGCACGGTGAGGGAATCGAACCCCCGACCTACTGGGTGTAAACCAGTCGCTCTACCGCTAAGCTAACCGTGCTCCGACTCTGATTCCAGTCGAGCCACCTAAATAACGCCCTTTCCCGCTCAGGTCAACCCGGGCCGGGGTTTGTACAAAACGAGACATTTTGGTGACTTTTATCCATTATGCGCCGTCAGAACTAGGGGCTTTTCACCGGATACAGGGGGACGCGTTCCTCCGGGCGCGTTGCGAATTGCTGGCACAGGGTTTGCTCTCCGTACCAATCCGCATCGAAAGCGATGAGGTTTCGTTTAGATGCCCATCGGTGCAGCCGCCCGGCGGCTACTGCCGCCTCGCGATTGCACCGGTAACCGTACCCTTCAAACCTGACCCAAATCACTATGCGCAAACTTCTCAAGCACTTGCCGGGCCTTGCCGTCGCTGGTTTTGCGGCAACCCTGCTTTTGGTGCCTTTGTCCAGCAAGGCGCAGGCGCCGACCCCATCGCCTACGCCCATGACGGCCGGCACGCCCGCCGCGTCGCCTGCACCGGCTGCCAGCCCGACCATGGAGGATCGTGTTGCGAATCTCGAGGCCTACCTGGGCAACTCAGCCGGGCCGAAGACCATCCAACCCGCCTCCGGACCCGGCCACAATGGCTGGATGATGACCGCAGCTGCGTTGGTTCTCTTCATGACCCTGCCGGGCCTCGCGCTGTTTTACGGCGGCTTGGTGCGTGAGAAGAACGTGCTCTCCGTGCTCGCCCAGTGCCTTGGGATCACGGGGTTGGTGACGATACTCTGGTGGGCGTTCGGTTACAGCCTGGTGTTCGGCAAAAGTTTCAACAACCCGTTCTTCGGAGGTTCCGAATTTTTCTTTCTGCACGGCGTCGATTCTTCTCCCAACACCGATTACGCGTACTGGGTTTCGCAGAACGTGTACTCGATGTACCAGCTGATGTTCGCGATCATCACGCCGGCGCTGATCGTCGGCGCCATCGCCGAACGCATGAAGTACTCCGCCCTCATGCTCTTCATGCTGTGCTGGATGTTCCTCGTCTACTTCCCGATGGCGCACATGATCTGGGGCGTCTCCGGGTTCATGAACGGCATCTCGAACGCAAATTCGGGGATCAAGGCGATCGACTTCGCCGGCGGAACGGTGGTGCACATGACGTCGGGCTGGAGCGCCCTGATTCTTTGCCTCATCCTCGGTCCCCGGCTCGGGTTCAAGCGTGAACCGATCCCGCCGCACAACCTGGTGCTGACCATGATCGGGACCGGGATGCTCTGGGTAGGCTGGTACGGGTTTAACGCCGGCAGCGCCGTTGCGGCTGACGGGATTGCGGCGAACGCTTTCATGACCACGACGCTTGCGACTGCCACAGCCGCCTTTACCTGGGCCATGCTGGAAAAAGTGCTGCGCGGCAAGGCGAGCGTGCTCGGCTATTGCACCGGTGCGGTCGCCGGGCTGGTCGTCATCACCCCGGCTTGCGGTTTCGTGAACGCTTCGGGCGCGATGATCATCGGCGTCGCCGCCGCGGTTCTCCCCTACTTCGCCGTTTCCGCTCTCAAACCGGCTTTAGGGTATGACGACGCCCTGGATACGTTCGGCGTTCACGGGGTCGGCGGGACCATGGGCGCGCTGCTGACGGGCCTGCTGGCCACCAAGGAAGTAAACAGCAACCTTAAGGATGAACTGCTCCGCCCGCTCTTCATGTCGCAGGTCGAGGCGGTCTGCGTCACCCTCGTCCTGTCGACGGTTGCGACCGCCGTGATTGCGTTCGTGATCAAGGCCATCATCGGTTTGCGGCCGAGCCCTGACACGGAGACCGCCGGCCTTGACATTTCCGACCACGGTGAAGAGGCATATATCAGTTAACCTAAGTTTAGCGAGCCAATGACAGCATCGCCATTCTGCGAACACGGATTTCGCCCATGAAAAAAATCGAAGCCATCATCAAGCCATTCAAGCTGGAGGAGGTAAAGGAAGCCCTCTCCGACCTCGGCATAGAAGGCATGACTGTGACCGAAGTAAAGGGGTTCGGTCGCCAGAAGGGTCACACGGAAATTTATCGCGGCAGTGAGTACACGGTCGATTTCCTGCCAAAGATCAAAATCGAAGTGGTTTTGGCCGACGGTATGGTTGACTCGGCGACGGCGGCGGTAGTGAAAGCGGCCAAGACCGGTAAAATCGGTGACGGCAAAGTGTTTGTGTATCCGATCGAGGAAGCCATTCGCATCCGCACTGACGAGACTGGAGAAAAAGCGATCTAGCGATTTTCTTGAAAGGGCGCTGATGGATGAAGGGGGCGCAGGCGCGGAAGCGCCTCCGCCTCTTTTTTTCTTTCTTACCTTCTTATCCCGGATCTTCTCGGACGCAGCGGCGGTGCGCGGGAGTTTGCGGCACCTTGGCGATGCGCCTGTCCCGTGATACCCTCGGAGCCACCATGACGTACACGGCCGTCGAACACCTGGACCCGGTCAATGCGCGCATCCTCGCGGTTTCCGAAGATAAGATCACCGGCTTTCACCGGGAACCGTTTGAACGGATTGCCGCACTCAGCGGAGTGGCCGAGGCGACGATCCTGGAACGCATTCGACTGATGCTGGCGGCGGGAACGATCCGCCGCGTCCGGCAAACCATCCTGGCGACCAATCTGGCCGAGGGCGCCCTGGTGGCCTGGAAAGTTCCTCCGCACAAGCTTGACTCCGCCTTCGATTTCCTCTTTCAACAAGACCCTTTTTCCGGCCACGTGGTGATCCGGTCGACCGATGCGGAGACGGCCGGTAGCGAATACCGCCTCTGGACGACGCTCAAGGTGCCCGCCGGGTTCAGCCTGGAGGAACACTGCCGCCGGTTAAGCCCCGTGATCGGGGCGGAAAAGTTCCGTACGATGCGCGCCGAAGGTATTTTTACTCTCGGCGTGGGTCACGTGCGCCGCCGGACCATCGAACCCGGGGCTCGCGCCGATCTGCCGGCTGCAATGATCAGCACCGAGCTTGTGAAGCTGAGTGAAGTGGAATGGCGCGTCCTTACGTCGCTCAAACGAGAGTTCACGGCGGACGAGATCAGGCCTCACCCCTGGGTGGCCCGGGCCCGGGAGGCCGACCTGCCGTTAGAGACGTTTTGCGAAATCGCCGAGGCCCTGAATCGCCGGGGGGTGATCGGCCGGTTCTCGACCTTCCTCGAACACGTCAAGCCCTCCTCCACCGGGGTACGCGTGACCCGCTTCAATGCCTTGTTCCACTGGGCCGTCCCGCCGGGCCTGGAAGCCAGGGCGGGTTCGGAGATCGGCCGTCACGAAATCCTGACGCATTGTTACTGGCGGGAAGCCGGCCCGGAGTTCCGCAACGTGAACGTGATGGCCGTGGCGCACGGAACGGAAAAGCCGCGCCTGCTTGAGCATAAAAAGGCGATCGACGAACACCTGCAGGCTTGCGGCATCCCGGTTTCTTACACCAACGTTTTCTGGGGCGGACGGTCGGAAATCAAGCCGTCTGAGATTTCGCCGGCGGTTTACCGCGCCTGGCTCAGCCAGTTCCCCTCCGGAACGTGACCTGGCGTATTGCTGCCATCGGCAAACCCAGGCTGCCGTATGCGCTCGCCGGGATCGCCGAGTACGAAAGGCGAATCCGGCGGTTCGCGCGGGTCGATTGGCGAATCGTCCCGGCGAGTGATGCGCGCCGGGAATCACTCGCGCTGCTGGAAACGTCCAAGGGTCAGCTTCGCCTCCTGCTCGATCCGCGCGGCACCCAGTTCACCAGCCGGGAGTTTGCCGCAAAAGTGGAAAACTGGGCTCTATTTTCCCCCCAGGCCGTGACCCTGCTGGTCGGAGGTGCTGACGGAGTCACCGACGAAGTTCGGGCCCAGGCGGATTTACTCTGGTCACTCAGCCGGCAGACCTTGCCGCACGAATTGGCGTTGCTGGTCGCGCTGGAACAAATCTATCGCGCGCACACGATCCTGGCAGGCCAACCTTACCACCGGGAGTGAGGCTTCCTCCGCAGCGAACGCGCAGAAAAACGCGGAAAAGAAACACAATGTACACAGATTACGCGCACGCAGCGGGACACCCTGCGGCGGCATATACCCTCTTCATTCCAAGGTTCGCATTTTTCCGCTTGTGGCACTTGTGACGATTCTTGCAAGTTTCGGTACCTCGCACGCATGTCCAGTTACCCGCTTTCGACCGCTGGCTTGGTGCATCGGCCGGTGTTATCCTGAAGTCTCTTCAACAAGCCTTTCTCCCCCCGTCCACGATGCGGTTGCGAATCCTTATTGTATGCGTGTTGATCTTTTCCTCTGAGTATGGCCGGTCGCAAGCGGCCGCTGGGTCGGAACCTGAATCAGCGCCGACCAGCCAGCCGGCGATTCCGTTGCGTTACCTGGTTCATCTGGAGCCCAATCTGGAAGCAGAGCGGTTTGAAGGCGCGGAAGATATTCAACTCCAGGTCCGCGCCACGGTTCGCGACATCACCCTGGATGCGGTGGATCTGGAGATCAGCCGTGCGGTGTTGCGCACCCCTTCGGGCGAACTGGCCTTGCGACCCGAAACCGACGACGTCGCGCAACAGTTGAGGCTGGTTGCCGAGCAGGAGGTCCCGCCAGGGGAGTATCACCTGGGCTTGAGGTTCCGGGGCAAGATCCACCGCGAACCGCACGGGCTCTGTTTCGTGCCGCCTACCGGCGCTCCCGACGCGCCGCCGATCCTGGCAAGTCGTCTCGCCCCCTGTTCTGCCCGTGAGGTTTTCCCTTGTTTTGACCAGCCGGGCCTGCGTGCCAGGATCCAACTTTCGATCAGAACCGCCCGTAAAAACGAGGCCGTTTCCAACCTGCCCACGATCGCTGAGCAACCGGTCGGCACCGATAAGGTCGTGATCTTTGCCGAGGCGCCCCCGATGCCGGTCTACCTGGTTTCGGTGGTTTGCGGGGAGTTGACCGCCGTCCAGGAACATCTGCCGACAACGACTCTGCGGATCCTGACCCTGCCCGGAAGCGAGCCTCTGGCGCAATACGCGCTGGGTCTTACCAAACAGCTGCTGCAATACTATGAGGATTACTTCGACGCGCCCTTTCCGCTTCCCAAACTCGACCAGGTTGCCCTGCCGTCCCCGTGGAGCGGCACCGCGATCGGCTGGGGCGCGGTCACGTACCCTTCGGGCACGGTTTTATTAAGTCCCGGGCAAACCACCCTGGCGCAGGAAAGGGTGGTCTTTGAACAGATCGCACGCGCCATGGCGCAGCAATGGCTCGGGGCGTTCGTCGGCTTTGCGTCGTGGAGCGACCTTTGGCTCGGAAAGGGACTGGCCTCCTGGATACAGGCCAAGGCAACCGAACACTTCCACCCGGACTGGAAGTTCTGGCTCGCGCAAACCCCGCAACTGGACGACCTGATGCTCAACGACGCCGGTGACGGCAGCCAGCCGATCCAGCGCCCGATTCACTCGCCGCAGGAAGCGTTCCAGGCCTATGAAGGCTACGCCCCGTTGAAAACGGAACGCCTGCTGAGGATGATTGAGGCGTTCGTGGGCGAGGCCGCGTTTCATGACGGGCTGAAATCGTTTTTGGTTTCGTACGCGCTTCGCACGGCGCAGAGCCAGGATTTCTGGTCGTCGATCGACAGCAAATCGAATCGCGAGGTGGCGGTGTGGGCCGCGCGGTGGTTTACGCAGCCCGGCTTACCGCTGGTCAAGATTACCTCCCAATGCATTAACGACCGGCGCATCGTCAGCCTGGAGCAGATGCGATTGACCCTCCGGCAGGAGGCAGCCGCGGGTGAACCGGAACAATGGACCATTCCGGTCGGTATTCTGAACGTGGCTCCGGCCGAACGAACCCGGTACGCCCTCCTTCAGAAGGTCACGGAGAACTTCGAGACGGGTCATTGCCAAGCGGCGATCAAGGCGAATCCCGGCGCGCTCGGCTATTTCCGGATCTGGTACGAACCCGCCCTGGTCGGGGATCTCGAAAAACGTTCGGATCTTCTTGACGAAAGCGACCGGGTCAACCTGTTGTCCGACGTTTTTGCAACGGTGCAGACCCAACGCACGCCGGTGTCCGTTTTCATGGACTTGGTTGATCGTTGGCGCGACGACCGCAGCTTGAATGTCTGGAGAGCCATTCGCCACGCCCTCATCGCATTGGACCAGATAGAAACGGGCGACAGCGGGCGAGAACGGTTCCAGAGCTGCGTGTGCACCTTGCTGGGTGACCGGTTCGAGCGCCTCGGCTGGGAACCGGTCGCCGGTGAACCGGCCGAGCGCAGCCAGGAACGAGCGGACCTGATCGAAACGCTTGGACACTTCGGCGACCGCGCCATTATCGATGAAGCCTTTCGCCGGTTTGAGGCGCTGCAAAAGGATCCGGCCGCCGTTCCGCCAAGTCTGAAGGGAACCGTGCTCCGGCTGGTGGGACGGTATTCCTCCGACGGTACGTTCAAGGCGCTTCAGGAGCTTGCCCGGAAGGAATCGTCCCCGGCGGACAAGCAGCTTTGCCTTGACGCGCTCGGAGCCGCCCTGGACCCGGACCTGGTCAGCATGTTCCTCGAACAGGAGGCGGCGCTCCCCAACATGAACCTGGCCTCATTCACCATTATCCTGGCAAATGTCGCCAAGGCAGGTGAACACGCCGATCTCGTGTGGCGTTACCTCAAGGGCCGGCCGGACCTGCTCGAAAACGCCGAACTTTGGCGCAACGGAGATCTGGTCAGCGCACTCGCGTTTGGTCTTAACACCCCGCAATTTCGCCAGGAGTTTCTGAGCGCCGCGCAAAACTTTTCCGGCGTGATCCCGAGTTCCCGCCTCAGCGACGCGCTGATGTTGCACGACCTCAAGGTGGATTTGGAGGCTGCCATTGAGCCCGCCCTGGACGCTTGGGTCAACAAACGGCTCAGCGGCAAAGCACCGGACTCCACCCCCGGCACCCTCGGCGGATAACGACGCGTGCATAGCGCCGGCGGGCATCCAGGCTCCCCGGCACCCGGGACTCGCCCGAGCCGCCCCGGGTAGCTACGATAACAGCCTTTGCAACGCTTCTCCCACGAGCGCCGGATTGGCTTTCCCCTTGGAAAGTTTCATGACCTGGCCCTTAAGGAAATTGATCGAAGCTGATTTACCGCCCCGGTAATCCTCCACGACCTTGGGATTGGCCGCGATGACTTCCTGACAGAGCGCCTCGATCGCCCCGAGGTTGCTCTCCTGCTGCAACCCTTTCTGACGCACGATCGTATGCGGATCGACGCCGGTGGCGAACATCTCCGCGAAGACGTCTTTGCCCTGCTTGCTGTTGATCCTGCCTTCGTCAATCAACGTCACCAGCGCGTTCAGGTCCTCGGGCTTGACCGGCGATTGCTCCACGCTTTTGTCTGCCGCGCCCAACGCGCTCAACAGATCGTTGATGACGTAGTTGGCAACCGACTTCGGCCGCGCCGAACCGCGCGCTGCAGCTTCAAAATAGGCCGAGAGCGCCACGTCATCGGCCAGAACGCCCGCGTCGTACGCGCTGACCCCATAATCTTTTACGAACCGTTCACGCTTCTCCCAGGGTGTCTCCGGCAAACGCGAACGCACCTCATCCATAAACACTTCCGTCCTGACCGGCAAAAGATCGGGATCCGGAAAGTAGCGGTAATCGTGAGCCGATTCCTTGGTGCGCATGAGGGTGGTCTCGCCAAGATCGTCGTCCCACCGGCGCGTTTCCTGGCGAAGCGTTTCCCCCCGTTCACGAGCTTCGATCTGGCGGTTGATCTCGAACGCAAGCGCACGGCGCACCCCGCTGATCGAGTTCAGGTTCTTAAGCTCGATCTTAGCCCCGTACGCGGCGTCGGCATGTTTTCGCACGGACACATTCACGTCACAACGGAGTTGCCCTTTTTCCATGTCAGCGTCACTCACCCCGCCGTGAATCAGTGCCTGTTTCAGTGAAGTCAGGTAAGCGAACGCCTCCTCCGGAGATTCGATGTCCGGCTGCGAAACAATCTCCATGAGCGGTGTGCCGGCCCGGTTGAAATCGATTCCGGTGCTGGTTTCAAAATGGAAACTCTTGGCCACGTCCTCCTCAAGGTGGATCCGGGTAAGCCGGACGCTTTTACCCGGGTTGGCGATGTTTTTCTGCGCATCCTTCGGGTACGCCAGATCATACAACGGCACTTCGCCTTGCTCGCCGATCGGCAGGGCATACTGCGAGATCTGGTAGTTCTTCGGCATGTCCGGGTAATAATAATTCTTGCGGTCGAAGTTACAGACCGGCGCGATCCGGCACTTCAACAGGAGCCCGGTAAGCGCCGTGAGCTTTAATGCCTCCAGGTTCATCACCGGCAGGGCGCCGGGCAAGCCCAGGCAGACCGGGCACGTATAAACGTTGGGCTCGGCGCCGTACTCCACCTTGCACCCGCAGAACATCTTGCTTTTGGTCTTGAGCTGGACGTGCACCTCCAGACCGATCGTGGCGGCATAATCACTTTTCATTTCTCGACTCGAAACCAGCGATCCACAGATTACACAGATTGAAAGGCGTTTCATCAGCCGACGGGTCCAGCGGAGAAGAATCACGCGGCGCCACGGCGGGAAGACAGGATCATCCACAGATTACACAGATTGACACAGATTAAGGCGACGGCCCGCGGCGCCTCTTCATTTGTGGCATTCTCTGCCGCTCCGAACCCCGAACCCCGAACTCCGAACGCTTTCCCCTTCTCCCCGCCGTGGTGGCCGTGGCCCGCCGTGTTCGCCGTGTGAACTCCGTCGTCGTGCCCGCCTAATCGCTGTGCCCGCCGTGCGACCGAACTTACCTTTCCTCCAGCGCATACCGCAGGGCGGCGTCGAACTGCGGGCCGGAAAAGATTTCCCGCCAGTCCGGGCGGTTCAGCAGGTCCCAGAGCCTCGGGTTGGCCAGCACCGCCCAGAAGTCGCCGCGCTCCAGGGCACGGGCGACAGCGGGGTCGGCGGCGAGCGCGCGGACCTGGGGATCATCCCAGGCCCGCTGGAAGCCCGGGTAGGTCATCAACCTCTCCAGAGCAATCGGGCTGGCGATCACCCGGGCGATCTGATCCAGCCGTTGATACACCTGTCGCGGCACCGGGTCGCAGGCGTCCACAAGCGATTTGCCAAGGACGGATTCAATCGAAGCCTGGAGGCGAACCGCGTTGGTCACCCACGGGTCAGGCGCCAAACCGTGCGCCAGAGCACCGGCTGACTGCTCAGCTGCAAAGTGGCCGGTGAGCCGGATCAGCAGCACTACGGCCCAGACCCAGAACAAGCCGAACGCCAGACCCAACAGACCGCCGGTGACGCCGAAGATGGTTCGGGTGAGCGGCTCCGCGTAGTCGCGGGTGCGTTTGAAGACGGTTCGTCCGATCAAGTACAGGACCTGGTAACCGACGAAGGCAAGGGCGCCGGCTCCCACCAGGGAGGATACAGGTGCGGGCCAACCGGTTGATCTCGCCACCAGGCCGGCGGCGGTCGCGCCAAACGTATGCACCACGATCCACGTCAGAAGCAGCGCCGCCGGTTTCACCAGCAGCCGCAAGGGCCCGTTTGCCCAGCCGCGAACCAGTGAAACGAGGCACCAGAAGGCGAGCACGAGCATGCAACCGGCCTGCCAATGAGGATCGGGCGTTGGAGTCACGGACGTCCGGGTCAGGTCATATTTTGGGCCCGTTGCCGCAGCCAATGGTCACAGAGTACCAGCGCCGCCATCGCCTCCACCATCGGCACGGCCCTCGGCAACACGCAGGGATCATGGCGCCCGCGGGCCGCCAATTGCACCTCCTGTCCCTGATCATTCACCGTCGATTGGGGCCGCAGGATGGTGGCGGTCGGCTTGAAGGCAACCCGGAACACGATGTCTTCCCCGTTGCTGATGCCGCCCTGCACGCCGCCGGAACGGTTCGTCGCAGTCCGCACCTGGCCCGCGCGCATTTCGAACGCATCATTGTGCTCCGCCCCCGTCATCAGGGAACCGGCAAAACCCGAACCGACCTCGAATCCTTTCGTGGCCGGCAAGCTGAGCATGGCCTTGGCCAGATCCGCTTCCAACCGGTCGAAGACGGGTTCACCCAGCCCGGGCGGCACGCCGCGGATCACGCAGGACACCACGCCGCCCACCGAATTACCCTCTTTGCGCATCTGTTTGATGAGCGTAATCATCCGTTCCGATGTTTCCGGGTCAGGACAACGCACGATGGATCGCTCAACCTCGGCGCTCGTGACCGATCCGGGATCAACCTGCGCTTCGATCCGATGCACGCTTTGCACGAATGCCACCGTCTCAAACGCCGGTAAATGGGTGCGCAACACCTTCTTCGCGATCGCACCGGCGGCAACTCGCCCGATCGTCTCACGGGCCGAAGACCGTCCCCCGCCCTGCCAGTTCCGAATCCCGTACTTCGCCTGGTAGGTGTAGTCGGCGTGACTGGGCCGAAACGCGTGTTCCATCTCGCGGTAAGCCTCCGGGCGCGCGTCCGTGTTGCGAACCAGGACGGCAATCGGCGTACCGAGCGTGCGGCCCTCGAATACGCCGGACAGAATTTCGCAGCGGTCGGCTTCCGCCCGGGGTGTGACAATCTCACTTTGCCCGGGACGTCGCCGGTCCAGATCAGCCTGAAGATCTTCAGGCCCGAGAGGAATTTGCGCCGGGCACCCGTCAATGACGACGCCGACGCCCCCGCCGTGGGACTCACCCCAGGTCGCAACCCGGAAAAGAACTCCAAACTGGGAAGACATGAAAGCGAGCCATCAGTTTAGCCCGAAGCCGTCAAAATGTCACAAGCGTAAAAGAATCACACGGTCACACGGCGGGCACAACGGAAGAAAGCGGGCACAACGTAAGAGTTCACACGGCGACCACGGCGAGCCACGGCGACCACGGCGGGAAGAGGGGGGAAAGAGTTCGGAGTTCGGGGCTCGGAGTTCGGAGCGGCATCATGGGTGCCAGCTGCTCGTGTCAAGTTCGGGATTGCTGGATCCTGTTCTGCGTTCTTCTGCAGGTTCTTCGGATCGTTTCGTTTTCCCACCGGGTGAGCCTGACCTCGGGGGGAGATCGGACCCGGTTCTACGACGCCTCCGAACCCCGAACTCCGAACCCCTCTTCCTCTTCCCGCCGTGGTCGCCGTGTGAACTCTT
>Ga0213876_10000624_pt1 | contig 25974 bp, 7 predicted proteins | sample BarmaccomBMRX_R9_FD_160113 | JGI IMG/M metagenome (GOLD analysis project Ga0213876, IMG submission 160113) | Root-associated microbial communities from Barbacenia macrantha in rupestrian grasslands, the National Park of Serra do Cipo, Brazil - RX_R9 | ecosystem: Host-associated > Plants > Roots... | reverse complement strand
ACTTACCGCCCAAAGCGCAAGGTTACACGCACCCGGCCGAACGCTCGCCGCCGCGCCACTCCCAAACGCTGATCTTGCGCCACCCACGGTCTTCACCGGATGGGGACGCTACAAATCGGTCTATGAAATATCCGGGCTAAGCCCATACAGTGCGGATTCCGATGATCTCGCCCGGGTGCACCGATTTGATCTCGCCGGTATTCCGAGATGATCTCGCCCACCATCCCGATTTGATGTCGCCCGGGCGCGAGGGCGTTCTGGCTGTCTGGTTTCTGGCATTGGCGAAGCCGCGGGGTCAATCTTCAATCGCGGCTCGAAGGGCTGGTTTGTTGCTGCTGCTGTGGGCATGTGGGCAACGCACTTCGCGTTGTCCAAGCGCAGCGGCATGTCCACAGCGCCGGCCTTCCGGCCGGGTTTACGGATTCGCCGTTGAGATCCATGCGGTGGGCGTTATGGGCCAGGAGGTCGAGGACGGCGTCCGCAAAGGTCGGATCGCCGAACACTGCAGAGCGCTACATCCTCGATCGGGTGGTGTTCCAAATCGCGGTTACGGACCCGCGACACTCCTATTCGGCAGCAAGCTTGCGGCACTGCCGGAGCGCTCGGCACGAGGTCCCACCTACATCGTTGTGCAGCTTTCCGACGGGCGGAGACGCTCGATCCGAGTGTCATGCCGTTGAACTACTCACAGGGCAAGGCAGGCGGTTGAGGCTGCGTCGTTCCGCAGGAGTAATCACGCCATCTGTGTTTGGCGCTTTATGGGGAATTCCGGGAAGTGGCAGAGAAAGAGCGTTCCTTTTTCCAGTGGTTTTCAAGTGTTGCAATCCGTTACAATTCGGGATGTTGCCAACCGAATGCCGCTGATGCCGCGGTCGTCTGTCGGATAGGCGACGATGGTGCCTAGCAAAGCGTCATGACTCCGCGTCCTCGGTATGCGACGCGAAACGCTCCGCAACGATTCGCCATACTCCGATAGTGCGCCGGGTATCCCGCTGCTCCTCCGAGGACTGCGTTGGCGAGCATGCGCCAGTGCGCAGGTCGGCTTAGCCGACCTTGCTATGCCTGAGGACAAGATCGTGATGCAGATCGATCGGAAAGCGCTCACCTCGATCAATGCTGCCAACCCTCCCGGCTCGTCTCCTGCCTCCCCCCGCGATCCGTTGCTTGCTCAGTTGCTTCAACGCCTGCTGTGCGGATGTTCCGGCATCATCGCCGACGCGTCGGATCACTTCAGCAAGAAATCGAGGAAGCGCAGGTGCTCGCGCACGAAGATAGGACGTAGATGCATTCCATCCGAGGACTTCGGCTCACCGGCACCGAAGAATGGAGAGCAGCCGTCGCCGTTGCCGCAGATGTCGGGAAGGGGATCGAGCAGCATCGCCCCGGTGTGCTCGGCAACGACGCGCAGCCTCGCATCGAAGGCGGCATGGCTAGCTCTCAGCATGGCGATCGCGAGTTCATCCCCGGCATCTGGAGCTATTCGAAAACCGAAGAGGCTGCGCGTGACCATCTCCGCAGGATTGAAGCGGTTGTGAACGGGGGGGCCCAGCACCAAATAGACATTGGCGCCTTGGCCCTGGAACATGCGAACATAGTCTTCGAGATTAGCATAAAGGGCGCCCTGGCCCTCCTGCGTGTTGAGCGGCAAGCGTCTGCCCTCTCGCTCGATCAACACGTTCGAACCGCTGTAGCCCGACCAGGAAGCGCCCAGCACCACCGATTGCACTCTCTCGCGACGTACGAGGTCAACCAGAAGACCGGGAAGATTTGCGCAATGCGCAAAGTAGTCTTGCTGGATCACCCCCGGGACCGGAGCGCAGCTGCCGGCTGACACGAAATAGGTGTTTGCTGCCAGTCGTCCTTCGTCGGCGAGTTGCTGCACGCGAGGTCCATAGTGAAACAGCAGGCTGTCACCGCCAAACGCCACCTTGCGCTCGCCCTCGCCCAGATGGGTCACAAAGGTGTGGTCGTGGTCAGACACGTCCATGCCCTTGGTTGGCTGGAAGGGCGGGTCAAGTTTTGCCTCGCTGATCTTTCGCATGTCGAGGCCGGCGAAACGTTCCGGGAAGCCGCTCCGGGTCCATGTCACGAGCCCGCCGGCACCGAGCGTCACAACGCAAGCCACGACGATCCAGGTGAGAGCTTGGCGGTGCTGCCTCCCATGCCGGACCGGAAACTCAATGAAACGGTAGGTGGCCCATGCCAGCAGAAAACTGGCAGCCAAAAGTGCAGTGGCCATCAGAGGGGTCGGCGGCTTGCCCGCGCGCATGACATAGGCAAAGGAAATCAACGGCCAGTGCCAGAGATACAGGGGGTAGCTGATCAGTCCGACGAAGACGACGGCAGGCTTGGAGAGGACAGTCCGGTTCACCGTCGCTTCAGGCCCAGCCTGGATGATGGCCATCGCTCCTGCGACAGGCAGGAGCGCGAGCCAACCCGGAAAGCGTAACTCCGGCGTGAAGAAAGCCACTGACGTGAGCAGGCCGGCGAAGCCCGCCAAAGAAATGCGAGAGCGGGCTTCGGGCTTGAGGGAGATCTGCCCCTGCCATGCCAGTCCCGCGCCGGCCAAGAGTTCCCAGAAACGCGACACAGGCAGGTAGAAGTCGGCGGCAATGTTGGTGCCGGCAAGCACGACATTGAATGCGAAAGAGGCTAAGAACAGCACCATCATCATTCGCGCCACGTTGGCCTTCATCCGGAAGGCTATCCATAGCAGCGCGGGCCAGAGGATGTAGAACTGCTCCTCGATTCCCAAGGACCACAGATGCAAGAGCGGCTTCGACGTGGCGGCGGCGTCGAAATAGCCGGTTTCACTCCAGAGCGCGATGTTGGAGAGGAAGCCCGCGCCGAAGAACACATGCTTGCCGAGTCGCGCCAGCTCGAATGGCATCAGGGAGACGAAGCCGTAGCCCAACACGGCGGCGAGGCAAACCGAGAGCGCCGGGAAAATGCGCCGGATGCGCCGTCCGTAGAACGTCGCGATTGAGAAGCTTCCCTCGGTGATTTCCGCAAAAAGGATCTTTGATATCAGGAACCCCGAAATGACAAAAAACACGTCCACGCCGACATAGCCGCCGCGAATCCCATTCGGGAATGCGTGATAGAGCACCACCGAAAGCACGGCAAATGCCCGCAAACCATCGATGTCCGGGCGGTAGTTGCCGCCGGCGGGCCGCGACAGGACCAGCGCCGTCGGGCCGTGGCTTCGATCGAACTGTGCGGGAGTACGCGTATGCACGGGTGGCGGCCAACTCGAGAATATTTTGTTTCTAGTAGAAACAAACATAAAAAAACGCAACAGAGGGGAAATCTGAGCGGCTGAAACAATGCCTGGAACCGACGGATTTACACCTTTAACTTGCGGAGTGGGTAGCATTGCTCAGCGCCGGGGTCGCGTGATCGCGCAAGCTGGTGGTCGAAGAGATGTTTTCGGTCAATGCCGTCCGCGACGTGCCGGGAGCTTGCGGCCGCGTCTGGTTTGATCGGATGAGCACACCGGCGGCGCAGGCTCTCGGCCCGTCCTCGATGGAAAGGAGACTTTACCTTCTCACGTCGGCTCAATATGGTCGCTGCAACCAAGAGGTGACGCGATGTCTGAGAAGACCACAAAAAATGGAGTCGCAACCGACGCGAATCCCGCAGGACATGGCGCGCAACCACAGTCGGCGACACCGCCGCGCAACCCGGCGCCTGATGCAGTACTTGGCCAAGTCGTCTGGCTGATGATGAACATGCCGCAGTACCGGCACGTATTCCTCGCCGATCTCGAGTGGATGGTGCTGCCGCCGATCTTGCTCAGCCAGTATCGATTGTTCCGTGCCGGCGACCATGTCGTGGCTTTTGCCGCCTGGGCGTATCTTTCCGAAGACGCGGAGGCGCGGCTCCAGGGCCCCAACCCACGGCTAGCCCCTTCTGATTGGAAGAGTGGCGACCGCCTGTGGCTGATCGATCTACATGCGCCGTTCGGACAGCAGGAACTGGCCTTGAAAGAATTGCGGGACACGGCCCTGAAAGGAAAAGCGTTCAAGATGCACCGCTGGACACAGCAGGGCCGGCAAGTCGTGGAGATCCTCCCTGAAGGGCCATCTCACGCATCGGCCTGAAAGTTTCCGGGCTGAAAACGCAGTCCCAACATGGACGGTGGAAGTCTTTCGGACATCGCAAATGCCGTAGACTTCCTTGGAGACTTTTTGCGATTCTTTGTCTTGACAGAGGCGATTTGCTGAAGCTACTAGGGGTTGCATAGGTATCAGTGCACCCATTACGAGTATCAATCAAAAGCTGCAACTGGCGTGATCTGAGCGCTCGTTAAGGGCGCCCGGGTTGGCAGCAATGGCCGATGTTGGAGGCAGCATTAGCCAGGGGATTCGTGCGCCGATCTTCGTCCGGTCGGCGATGCTTGCTGCTTCGCGTCGACGACCCGCCGCGTCCGCGGCGATCGGTTCCGGTCGTGGTTGTGCGTCTAGGAGCGTTTGGGGAACGGGGTCATGGCGGGTGTTAGGGACACCGCCAGCCAAGGGGTGGGTAGCGCTGGTCCTACCGATGCGGGGCTGGGATGCCTTGGCTTGGTTTTGGCGATTGCCGGTGAGGCGTTCGATATTGAGCGCGCGCGCCGCGAATATCTTGGGCCGGGTCGTGTAGCCGACAGCCAGGATCTGCTGCGTATCGCGAAGGGCGAGGGCCTGAAGGCGCGGTTGAGCAGGTCCTCCGTCGACCGCATTCAGGCGCTGTCGCTGCCGGTGATCGCCAAACGCCGCGACGGCACCTTCTTCGTGATCGGCCGGCGTACCGATGCCGGCGTGCTGGTTGGCGTTGCCGGCGGCCCGCCGCTGGCCTGGACGCTGGAAGAGCTCGACCGTGAGTGGTCCGGCGAGATCCTGCTGGTGGTCAAGCGCGAGCGGCTCGCCGGCGACGTCGTCGGCTTCGGCCTGAAATGGTTCCTGCCGGTCGTCAAGCGCTTCTCCCGCATTCTCGCAGAGGTGCTGGTCATCTCGGTGTTCATCCAGCTGGTCGCGCTGGTCTCGCCGCTGTTCTTCCAGGTGGTGATCGACAAGGTGCTGGTTCACCGCGCGCTGACGACGCTCGAAGTGCTGGTCATCGGGCTCTTGCTGATCAACCTCGCCGACGTCCTGCTCAATTGGCTGCGCACCTACGCCTTCGCGCACACCACGAGCCGCATGGACGCGATGCTCGGCTCGCTGTTGTTCCGTCATCTCGTGGCCCTGCCGATCGCCTATTTCGAGAGCCGGGCCACCGGCCAGACCGTGGCGCGGGTGCGGGAACTCGAGAACATCCGCCAGTTCATCACGAGCTCGGCGCTGACGCTGGTCATCGACGTCGTGTTCGGCGTGCTGTTTTTGGTCGTGATGTTCTGGTACAGCCCGCAGCTCACGCTCGTGGTCGTCATCTCTATCCCCTTCTATGCGATCATCTCGGTCTCGATCACGCCGGCGCTCAAGACGCGGGTGCAGGAAAAATTCCAGCGCGGCGCGGTCAACCAGTCGCTGCTGGTCGAAACCCTCTCCGGCATCCAGACGCTGAAGGCGATGGCGGTCGAGCCGCAGGTGCGGCAGCGCTGGGAGGAGCAGCTTGCCGGCTATATCGGCTCGTCCCTGCGGGTGGTCACGCTCGGCGCCGCCGGTTCGCAGCTCGTCAGCCTCGTCAACAAGGCAACCAGCGCGGCGCTGCTCTGGTTCGGCGCGCAAGCGGTGATCGGCGGCACGCTGACCATCGGCGAGTTCGTCGCCTTCAACATGCTGGCTGGCCAGATCTCGGGGCCGGTGCTTCGCCTCGCCCAGCTCTGGCAGGACTTTCAGCAGTTCCGCCTGTCGATCGAGCGGCTCGGCGACATCATCAACACCCCGACCGAGCGCGCCGTGGCCAGTGCCAAGCAGAACCTGCCGCCCGTGCAGGGCCAGATCCGCTTCGAGAACATCATCTTCCGCTATCGCCCCGGGACGCAGGAGATCCTGCGCGATTTGTCGCTCGATATCCGCGCCGGCGAGGTGGTCGGGCTGGTCGGCCGTTCCGGCTCGGGCAAGTCGACACTGACAAAGCTGTTGCAGCGCCTTTATATTCCCGAACGCGGACGGGTGCTGGTCGACGGCACCGACATCGCGCTGCTCGATCCATCCTGGCTGCGCCGGCAGATCGGCGTGGTGCTGCAGGAGAACGTGCTGTTCAACCGCTCGGTGCGCGAGAACATCGCGCTGATCGATCCGTCGATGGCGCTGGAGAACGTGATGCGGGCCGCCCAGCTCGCAGGCGCGCACGAGTTCATCCTGGAGCTGCCGCATGGCTACGACACCGTGCTGGAGGAGCGCGGCGCCAACCTCTCCGGCGGCCAGCGCCAGCGGATCGCGATTGCGCGCGCGCTCGTCACCAATCCGCGCATCCTGATCTTCGACGAGGCCACCTCCGCGCTCGATTACGAAAGCGAACGGATCATCCAGTCCAACATGCGCGCGATCTGCCAGGGGCGCACCGTGCTGATCGTCGCGCACCGGCTGTCCACCGTGCGGAGCGCCGACCGCATCGTGGTGATGGAGCGCGGCCGGCTGGCGGAAACCGGCACCCATGAGGCGCTGATGAACCACAACGGCCTTTATGCCAACCTCGTGCGCCAGGCGGTGGGCTGAGCCATGGTGGAACCGACCCCGCTGCGCAACAGTGACGGCGCGAAACCTGCAGAGGCGGTAGCCGCTGCCGACAAGCCGGCGCCCAAGGTCGTGGCCTTTCCTCCCAAGCCGCCGCGCCTGACCGCCGAAGAGCGCGAGTTCCTGCCGGCGGCGCTGGAGGTGATCGAGACCCCGTTCTCGCCGACCCTGCGGCTGACCGCCGCCTTGTTGTGCGGCATCGTCACCGCCGCGATCGTCTGGGCCTCGTTGTCGCATATCGACATGGTGGCGGTCGCCGACGGCAAGGTGGTGCCACTCGGTCAGGTCAAGGTGGTGCAGCCGCTGGAGACCGCGATGATCCGGGCGATCCATGTCGACGAGGGCGATCATGTCACCTCGGGTGAGCTCTTGGTCGATCTCGATCCGACCGAGGCACGGGCCGACCTCGACTCGCTGCTGACGAGCCGGGTGCAATCGGCGCTCGACGCCGAGGTGGCGCGCGTGCTCTTGACGCGCGATTCGGCCGAGCCGTTCCATCCCCCCGCCAATGCCGATCCGGTGCTGGTGGCGCAGAGCCAGGACCAAGCTTGGCGCGAGATCGAGAAGCACCTGGCGACGACGGCGGGCTATGAGGCCGACATCGCGCAGAAGATCGCGGCGCTGGCGGCGAACGACGCGCAGATCGAGCGGGCGCGGCTCACCATTCCGCTCCTGAAGGAGAAGAACGATGTCGCCAGGGGCCTGTACGAGAAAGGCTATGGTCCGCGCCCGCCGGTTTTGGACAGTGAGCAGGCGCTGGTCGAGAAGCGCGCGGAGCTGCGTGCTGCCGAGGTCAATGTCGACGAGATCCAGGCCGAAATCCGCTCGCTGCGCGCCAAGCTCGAGGAGGCGCGGGCCGGCTATCTCGCCGACGCCACCGACCGACGCACCAAGGCGCTGACCAAGGTGGCTCAGCTCGACCAGGACATCACCAAGGCGCGGCAGAAGGAGAGCTATCGCAGGCTGCTCGCGCCGGTGGACGGCAGCGTGCAGGGCCTGAAGATCCACACCCCCGGCGCGGTCGTGACCACGGCCGACACGCTGATGACGGTCGTGCCGGACGGCACCGGCATCGAGGTCGACTGCCTGGTGCAGAATAAGGACATCGGCTTCGTGCAGGAAGGTCAGGACGTCGAGATCAAGCTCGAGGCGTTTCCGTTCACCCGCTACGGGCTGGTGCGGGGCCGCGTGCGCAAGCTCGGCCGCGATGCCGCCACCAGCCCGAACGCCGCGCCCGGCAGCGCGGCGGCGCTGGTGACACAAGGCGCGAGCGCCGCGCCCGGCGCGCCGCCCGAGCTCGCGTATCCGGCGAAGGTGACCTTGCTGCAGGACTGGATCGCGGTGAATGACCGCCACGAGCCGATCCGTCCCGGCATGCGCGTCTCCGCCGAGATCAAGACCGGCGAGCGGCGGGTGATCGAGTATCTGCTCTCGCCTGTGATGCAGGCGGTGAAGGAAGCGGGGAGGGAGCGATGAGGGGGGCTCAGGCGTCCGATGGGCGCGACATCCGGATGCAGGGAGGGACGTGAGATGATGGCAAGATCGATGGTCGCAAAGCTTTCGCGACTTGCGGTGCTCAGTCTGGTGCTGGCGCTCGCGGGCTGTGTGACGGACCAGTCTGCGCCGCTGTCTGCCGCTGCTCCTGTAGCCGTCGCGCCAGGCCAGGCCGTGCTTACCATCAGCCGGACGAGCGGCTTCTACGCCTCGGGCGTGTCCGCCGACATCGATGCCAATGGCAGCCGGATCGCGAGCCTCGGAAGGGGCGAGACGTTTTCGGGCGGCATCAGACCGGGACCCGTGGTCCTGACCGTGTCGTGCTGGAGCGGTCCTGGACACTATGTCGTCCGTTTCAATGCCGAGCCCGGCAAGCGCTACGCCTTCGAAGTCTCGCCGCGTGACGAGCAGTTCGGCGTCACCATGGTCGCAGGCATGGTTGGCGTCATTGCGGATTCGGCGATCAACAGCGAGACCTCGGGTGCGTTCAAGATCGCAGCGGTTGCAAATGGCCACTAGCGCACCAACGATTGCTAGCGCCCTGACCCGGGCGCGGGGTGCGAAAGGGCTGCAACTGACAACAAGAAACGAGGAGGCATTCGATGTCGCTCAACCTCTCTGATCGTGAGAAGGCTTGCCTCGCCTGGTCGGCGCGCGGCAAGTCGTCGTGGGAGATCGGCCAGATTCTCGCCATCAGCGAGCACACGGCGGTGTTCCACATCAAGAACGCGATGCGCAAGCTCGGCACCAACAACCGCACGCTGGCCGCCGTGAAGGCGATCCAGCTCGGGCTGATCGAAGCCGCGCTCGGCGACGACGCGCCGGTGCTTCGGCGCGCGTCGGGTGAGTAAGACATCGCGTTGCGGGAGCGCAACTGCGTCGCACGATGCGCGCGAGGGCCGGTCGTTTCTGCTTGCAGCGGCTCATACAGCAAGAGGCTACGGCTCCACGTTCCCGCGGCACGATCGCGGCCGGGTTATGCCGCAAGCCGCCCTCGACGAAACAAGGAGGGCGCAGGGAATGCCGGGCGACGGCCTCGCCCATTGCCCCCGTGCAGTAAGGAAAGCACGGGGAAGGAACCACAGGTTCAGCCGAATCATCCGGCATTCCGTGCGCGATGGCTTACGGCTTATACGTGATCTCCCTGGGGACCGGGCTTTCTTGCCCCCATCGCTCCCACGGTCATCGCCCGCGAGAGCTTGGCCTCAGCGTCGGGAGGCCAGGACCACACGATTTCGCCGTCCGCACCGGCATCGCTCGTCCCGCGACATCAGCACGTCCACCGCATCCCGCACCCGACGTTCGTGACGACGCGTACGCCCCTCGCTGTGAGGCGGGATGGGGACAAACACTCACATTTTTCCGAAAAACGGAAGCGAAATATTTTTCACAGTAGGACTGGGCAGCGATTCGCCGTTGAATCGCTTCACGAATTTCGATCTTTCGCGCACGCGATTTTGGAGAGCGAAGCGGCGGGTGCGAGCGAACAACGCGGCCGACGCTCGCCCGACGGGCAAATCACTTCGGTCAGTGTGGCGAGGAAAGCGCCCGGCGCTTGTCACCTACCAGATCTGATAGGTGACGGACTGGTTCGGGATGACGATAAAACTGGGTCCTAGGGGCAAACTTCCTTTTGATCAGAATCCATGTGGGCATTGGCAACTCGCTGCGGTGACGAGGAGCATGTCGGGGTGAGTACGTCGATTTTTGCGCCTGTGACCGTCAAGGGCGATCAGGTCGGCGCGGAGTCATTCCGGCCTTCGCGGACGTCGCACCGTATCTCCGTAGACGTCCACCAAATGGGCCAGATAGCCCGGTTGCATTTCCACGGAGGGTGGAACGCCATTGAACGGGCTCGCATAGCTCTGGATGTTGGAGCAGGTTGTGTAAACGTACGCAAAAGGATCGAAATACGGATCGCGATGGGATCCTTCGAGACCAATTCCGGTCCAGCCGATGTCACGTTCCGGCGGCGGCGGTTTACCGGGAGCGGCGCCCACGATCCCTCTCCAGCAGCATTTCGGATTCTTGGCGATGATGCACTCGCCGAAAAAGAGTCCGAGGTCGAAGATTACGTTGTGTCCGCGCAGGCGTCCAACCCACGGTGTCCTCCAACGAAAGAACGCCTGGCGAACTGCGTTTTTTCGAAGACCCGTAACGAGCAGGGCTGCATGGTCCGGAAACCAGGTCGACACCGCGTCGAGACCGGGGCCTTCCAGCGCAAGCTCGACGTCGAAGACGTGGAGGAGATCGCGCAAGGCTTTGATCCGGTTGGATCGTTGCTCAAGCAAATATCCTTCGTTCTCTCTGGCGGCGTCGAAGTCCAGGAAGGCCGGATTCCCGCTATGCGGAGGCGCGAAGAGCGGATAGTGGGACAGCGCTTTCCGCAGGCGCTGCGCGCGCGCCCAAGTGCGCGGTCTAAGCAGATGCAGCAGAGACATTTTGAGCCTGCCAACGCTGGTCGAGAGAAAAATCTCTTCGAGCGGGCTGGAGGTAGCAGAGTTCTCCTGAAGAAGGAATGCCGACATGGCGTCGTCTGATCAGAATACAAACGATGGGTTCGGGCCGGTCATTGTCACGCCCTACGGACTCATGGTCTTCGGGAACGGACAGTCCAATGTCACGCTATTTCCGGACATCATGAGGTCGAGACGAGATTTCTTCGTCAGCTCGCTCAACGGCTCCGTTGGACCTGGTCCCATACTTGGCGCAGTCCTGTCTCCCGATCGCTTCAATGTGCAAGTCTACAACGACGTCGCGCCAGGCTCACTGACTTGGTCGGCGGCTGGGACACTCGGACTCAATTACTGGCAAACGATCGCAACGAATGGGAGGGCCGCCGAAGCCGAATCCGAGACCCGTGCGTACGGACGCGGAGCATTTACGGTAATCCCGAGCCAAGATTACAGAAATCCAAACGGAAGCGGACAGTTTTGGCGCCAGATAGACCGTCAGGCGGTATACAGCACTTTCCTGGGTTTAAACGGGTACCGGATTGAACCTATCGAAAGCAAGGGAGGGACGCCGACTCGTCTGCCAATTCAGCGCGCGCTAAACCAAGTCGGCTTCGACAGGCAGTGGGTCCAAATCCCGATGTCGACCGCAAATCAGCTGCGTGCGAGCGGTTTTATAATTAACGGTGTCGTTTCGCAGGAAGGCGGCGGCATCCTCATTCCAGCTTCGCGAGCCGCCGATGTCATGGTCGCCCGGCAAGGCGGCTTCACAACGCGCGCCACAGGGAGGTTGTTGACTGGAACCGGTTTTGTGCTGGACGCAGCCAACCTCGCTGCTGCACGCGCGGCGGACGGAGGCAGGTTTGGGCCAAACACCGCGGGCCTTATTTCGCAAGTCGCACCTCAGTATCTCGGGATGACCGGCGGCGCTATTGTGGGCACTGCTGCCGGCGGTGGTTGGGCGGGTGCGGCAAGAGGCGCGAGCATAGGCGGCTTCGGCGGTGCCGTGTTGGGTACCGCGTTTACCCAGGGCGCGGCATTCATCGCTGACGATTACAAGTTTGGACCGATGTCGAGGCGAGCGCTCACCAGCAATGCCATCGGCTTGGGAGGTGTAGCTGCGACCGTTGGAGTGGCTCGCTGGATCGGTAGCCGTGCTGTTGGGGGGTGGCTCGGAGCCGGGTTGGGCGCGGCGGAACTCATGTACAGGTTGTGGCCATCGGACGGTGCCTCGAAACTCATGTTCGAGAACCCCTATGATGGACTTGTTCGACCGGTCTCGGGAAGCTCGCTGAAAGCACTGAACGATCGCGTTTCATTCGATTCGACGCCATTAGCGCATGGCCTGTGGGGAGAGAATCCTGGGACTCAAGGACAACCCCTGCCGCCGTTTCCGACGCCTTGGTTCGGGTCCCTCCGTGGCAAGGCGATTGCGACCTCTCCGATCAATTTGTCCGCGCCGCCGAATGGACTGTTGCCAAAGTCCGATGTCCCTCAAATTCTTACGCCGAATCCGAGGCCGTCGCTCAATATCCAAGCGCCGCCACAGTTGGGTCCGCAGGGATCGCGTATTCCAGGCTCGACGGTGGGACCGGGTCCGCTGCCACCGCAGTATCCTCCTCAATCGTCACCTCCGAACAGCGGTCCAATAACCCCATCGAGCCAGAAACCGATTGGTGATCCTGGCGCTTCCGCTCCCGTCGGCCAACCGTCGGCGCCAGGCGGAGATTACTTCTATCCGGCAGCAGGTCCCACGCCTCTTTACTTTGGACCATCTATTCCCGGTGACCACCCGGTCTTCATTTGGGGCAAGGAAACGCCTGCCAACACGTACGGAACGGACGCTCAAACGCCCTACGGCCCTGGACCTTTCCAGGGTCTTTATATCGGGGACTGGTGGAAGATGGTCCCAACGGACGGGACCGGCTTGCCTTCGGTCAACGACCAGTTCGGCAACGTTTCCGATAACGGAGTGTTCTCTCCTCCGCCGACGATTCCGACGATCGAGGTCATCGGCATTCCCGGCAAGAAAGCGTTCAATGACAGCAATAACTTCCTGAACGCCAATGCGATGGCGAGCCCGGCCGATCTTGGTTTCCAAAGCAATCCGCAATTTCCGAACGTGGTGGGTGGCCCATCCGGCTTCTCCGATCCAAACTTCACAAACGGACTTGGCTGGTGGAACAGTCCAAGCACCACATACGGGACCGGCGTTGGCGGTGACTTCACCGCCGCCTTCAATCTCAACTCGCAGAACGGCAACGGGGGGTTCTCGTTCACGAGCGGATTCTCACCCTATGTGGCGTTCGGCGTCTGGCCGTCGATGGTGCCGGGGGTGTCGTCGCCGACCAACCTGAACACGATCAATCTTCGCGATTTTCGCGTTACCGCTCCCGACAACGACGCGGGCGCGTACGACGACACCACGATAATCACCGGAGATACCGGCGACACCCTGACGGCCCCGGTCGTGCTTGACCTCACCGGTAACGGCATCAACGTCACCCAGCTCGGCTCCTCCAACAATTACGAGGACATGAGCGGCGACGGCACCAAGAACCGCACCGCCTGGGCGGGCGCGGGCAACGGCGTGCTGGTCTATGATCCTACCCGCTCCGGGACCATTTCGTCGCCGACCCAGTTCAACTTCACGCTGTGGGATCCGACCGCAACCTCGGACATGCAGGCGCTGGAGGACGTGTTCGACACCGATCACGACGGCAAGCTCGATGCCGGCGATGCGGCGTGGAACAGCTTTGCCGTCATGGTGACCAATGCCGACGGCACCACCACCTTCGAGACGCTGAGCCAGCTCGGCATCACCTCGATCGACCTGATCTCGAACAACCAGTCGACCACGCTGCCGGACGGCTCGACGGTCCAGGGTGAGACCACTTACACGAAATCGGATGGTACGACGGGCGTCGCCGCCGACGTCACCTTTGCCTATGATTCCAGCGGCTATCTGGTCGAGACCACCACGACCCGCAATGCCGACGGCTCGACCAGGATCGACAACAAGGCCTTCAACAGCGACGGCAGCCTCGCCAGCGAGACCATCTCCACCACCAGCGCCGATGGGCGCAGCCTCACGATTGCCAGGGACACCACCGGCAATGGCGTGATCGACAGCATTCAGACCGCCATCACCGTCCTCAATGCGGACGGCGGCCGCACCAAGACGGTGACCGATTTCGACGGCAGCGGCAGCCATGTGCTCGATCGCACGGTGACCACCACCAGCGCCGATGCGAAGACCGTCACCATCCAGCGCGATAGGACCGGCAGCGGCGTGTTCGACCAGCTCGAGGTCGATGCGCGGGATGCCTCGGGCAATCTGACCGTCACGATCTCGGATCTCAATCCGGATGGGTCGGCGAAAGACCGAACCGTCACCACGACCTCGGCCTCCGGCCTCTCCAAGACGATTCAGGTCGATTCGACCGGCAGCGGCGTGTTCGACCGCATCACGACCGACGTCACCGTCGTCAATGCCGATGGCAGCCGGACCGAGACGGTGTCCGATCTCGGCAGCGACGGCTCGCTGGTGAAGAAGGTGGTGACGCAGACCAGCGCCGATCACAGGAGCCGGACGATCCAGATCGACAGTGCCGGCAGCGGCAGTTTTGATACGGTCGAGACCGAAACCATCGCGGTTGGCAGCGACGGCAGCTCGGTTACCACCCAAAAGACCTTCAACGCGGACAGCTCGCTGCGCCAGCAGGTCGTCACCACGCTGAGCGCCGACGGCCTGTCGAAGACGACCCAGACCGATTCGACCGGCGCGGGCACTTTCGACCTGACGCGATCGGATGTGACGGTCGTGAGTACCGACGGCAGCCGGACCGAGACCGTGACCGAGCGCAATGCCGACGGCTCGCTGCGCGACCAGTCGATCACCACCCGCAGCGTGGACGGCAAGACGCGGACGGTGCAGATCGACGGTAACGGCGACGGCGTGTTCGATTCCGTGGAGACGGTGGCGCCGGGTACCAACGGGGCGAGCGTCGACACGCTGACCCTGTTCAACAGCGACGGGTCGGTCAGATCGCGCGCGGTCACCACCACCAGCGCCGACGGCCTGTCGACGACGACGCAGCAGGACGTCACGGGCGCGGGCAGCTTCGACCTCACCGAGACCGATGTCGCGGTGCTGAACGCCGATGGTAGCAGCACCGAAACGATCACGGATGTCAGCGCCAATGGCACGCTGCTTGGCCGCACGCTCGTGGCCACCAGTGCCAACGGACTGGTGAAGACGACTCAGCAGGATTCGACCGGCTCGGGCAGTTTTGATCAGACCGAAACCGACGTCACGGTCTTGAACGCCGACGGCAGTACGACCGAGACGGTGACCGACAGCAATGCCGACGGCTCGCTGAGCGCGAAGACGGTGACGACCACGAGCGCCGATCGGCGCACCTTGACGACACAGATCGATTCGAGCGGCACCGGCACGTTCGACGAGACGCAGACCCACGTCCTCAATGCAAATGGCAGCGTGACATCGACGGTCATCGACCGCGCGGCCAATGGCGCCCTGCTGGCCGAGACGATCACGACGACCAGCGCCAACGGCCTGTCGGTGACGACCGCGCAGGACACGATGGGTGCGGTAGCGGCGGACGGCAGTTTGATCTTCGACCTGACCGAGACCGACGTCACGGTGATCGATGCCAATGGCAGCACGACCGAGATCGTCGCGGACTATGCGACCAACGGCACGCTGCTCGGCGAGACGGTCACGACCAGGAGCGCCAACGGACTCGCCAAGACGACACAGCAGGACACGACCGGCGCGGTCGATGCCAACGGGCATGCCGTATTCGACCAGACCCGCACCGACGTCACCGTGCTCAATGCCGACGGCAGCACGACCGAGACGGTGACAGACACCAGCGCCAATGGCGCGCTCCTCGACCGCGAGGTGGTGACCACCAGCGCCAGTCGGCTCGTCAAGACGACGCGGCAGGATACGACGGGGGCGGGCGCCTTCGACATCACCGAAACCGACGTCACGGTGCTCAACGCCGACGGCAGCACCGTCGAGACCGTGGCCGACACCAGCGCGGACGGCACGCTGCTGTCGAAGACGGTGACCACGATCAGCGCGGACAAGCGCTCCCAGACCATCCAGATCGATGCGCGGGGCGACGGTACTTTCAACGAGGTGAAGAGCAGCCGCGTCAATGGCGACGGCAGCGTCACGGCGACGGTGACCGACTATGCCGCGAATGGCGTTCTTCTGGGCGAGACCGTCGCGACCACCAGCGCCAACGGGCTCGTCAAGACGACGCAGCAGTATACGACCGGCGTGCTGGACGCGAACGGGCATGCGGTCTTCGACGTGACCGAGACCGACGTCACGGTGCTGAGCGCCGACGGCAGCAAGACCGACACCGTGCGCGATCTCAGCGCCAACGGCACGCTCTTGGGCGAGACGGTGAGGACGACGAGCGCGAGCGGGCTGTCGAAGACCACACGGCAGGACGCGACGGGCCGGCTCGACGGCAGCGGCAATGCCGTATTCGATCTGACCGAAACCGATGTCACGGTGCTGGGCGCCGATGGCAGCACGACCGAGACGGTCAGCGACACCAGCGCGAGCGGTGCGCTGCTGTCGAAGACGGTGACCACGATCAGTTCGGACCAGCGGACCAAGACGATCCAGATCGATTCGCAGGGCGACGGCACTTTGGACGAGGTCAAGCGCAGCACCGTCAATGCCGACGGCAGCGTGACGGCGACAGTGACGGACTTTGCCGTGAATGGCGCGTTGCTGGGCGAGACGGTGACGACGACCAGCGCCAATGGGCTCGTCAAGACGACGCAGGTCGATTCGACCGGCGCCGTGGACGGAGCCGGCCAGCCCGTCTTCGACCGGCGCCGCACCGACGTCACGGTGCTCAATGGCGACGGCAGCACGATCGAGACGGTGAGCGACCTGAGCGCCAACGGCATGCTACTCGACCTGATGGTGACGACCACCAGCGCCAACGGCCTGTCCAGGACGACGCAGCAGAATCGCGTCGGCTCCGGCAGTTTCGACCTGACCGAGACCGACGTGGTCGTCGTCAACACGGATGGCAGTCGGACCGAGACCGTGGCCGATCTCAGCGGCAACGGCACTCTGCTCGACCGCAAGGTCGTGACGACCAGCGCTAGCGGCCTCGCCAAGACCACGCAGACGGACGCGACCGGATCGGGCGTCTTCGACCTCACCGAGACCGACGTCACCGTTCTGAACGCTGATGGCAGCACGACCGAGACAGTGCGCGACACCAGCGCGAACGGGACGCTGCTGTCGACGACGGTGACTACGGTCAGCGCGGACCAGCGCACCCAGACTGTCCAGATCAACGCTCAGGGCGGCTCTGTCAACGAGGTGCAGACCCGTGTCGTCAACGCCGACGGGAGCGTGACGGTGACGGTCGTCGACCGCGCCGCGAACGGCCGACTTGAAGGCGAGACGGTCACGACGACGAGCGCCAATGGGCTTTCGAGGACGACGCAGGTCGACTCGACCGGTGCAGTCCCCAGAGGCAGCGGGCAGCCGGTGTTCGACCTGACCCGCAGCGACGTCACGAGCGTCAATTCCGACGGCAGCCGCACCGAGACGGTGACCGACCACCGTGCCGACGGGTCGCTGCGTGATCAGACCATCACCACGGTCAGCGCCGACGGGCTGACCAAGACCACGACGATCGATGCGCTGGGCCACGGCCGCTTCGACGACACGCGGACCGACGTCCCCGTCGTCAATGCCGATGGCAGCCAGACCGAAACTGTGACCGACCGGCACGCGGACGGCTCGCTGATGGATCGGACGGTCACCATGACCAGCGCCGACCGGTTGACCGTGACCTCGGTCATCGATGCCGTCGGCGACGGCACGCCGAGCCAGACCGCGAGCGCGGTCATCCGGGCCGATGGCAGCGTAGTGAAGACGGTCACCGATTGCAATGCCGATGGTTCGGTCAGGGACCGCGCGGTCACCGCGACCAGTGCCAACGGTTTGTCGGTGACGACCCAGGTCGACTCAACCGGCCACGGCGTGTTCGACCAGACCCGCACCGACGTCACCATCCTCAATGCCGACGGCAGCAGGACCCGCACGGTCACGGACCTCAACACCGACGGCACGGTCAAGGACCGCGCGATCACAACGACCACGGCCTCTGGTCTTTCGGTGACGACACAGGTCGACACCGCAGGCCACGGCATCGACCGCGCGCGCACCGACGTGACCGTGCTCAACGCGGATGGCAGCAGGACCGAGACCGTGACGGATCTCGCCGCGTCAGGCGCCATCATCGATCGCAGCGTCAGGACCACCAGCGCGAGCGGGCTGTCGGTCACTACGCAGTCGGACCCGGCCGGCAACGGCATTGCCACGACGAGGACCGACGTCACGGTGCTCAATGCCGACGGCAGCAAGACAGAAACGGTGAGCGACATCGCTTCGAGCGGCGCGCTGCTCGACAAGACTGTGACGACCACCTCGGCCTCCGGCCAGGGCGTCACGATCAAGCGCGACGTCAATGGCGACGGCGCTGTTGACCAGACCGAGAGCGTCCTGATCGGGCTCGACGGCAGCCGGATCGACACCGTCTCCGATTTCAACAGCGATGGCTCGCTCAAGGATCAGGTCGTCACCACGACGTCCGCCAATGCCCTCGGCACGACGATTGCGCGCAGTGCGGCCGGCGCGGGCGTTACCCAGGTCGACACCGACGTGATCGTCCGCAATGCGGATGGCAGCCAAATCGAGACCGTCACCTGCAAGAACGGCGACGGCTCGCTGCGCTACCGCGTGGTGACGACCAGCTCGGCCGACGGCCTGTCGAAGACCACCCAATGGGACGACAGCGGGACCGGCCTCACCTTCAACCGGAGCCGGAGCGACGTCGTCGTCCTCAACCCCGACGGCAGCAAGACCGAGACGGTCACCAACCTCAATGCCGACGGCAGCCCGCACGACAAGACCGTGACCACGACCAGTGCCGACGGCCGCACCGTGAAGGTGCAGCGGACCAGCGCCGGGGCGGTCTCGACCGAGACCCGGCAGCTCAATGCCGATGGCTCGGTCACGACGACCGTCACCGACGGCAATGCCGACGGCTCGCTGAAGGACAAGGCGGCGACCACGGTCAGCGCCGACGGGCTCTCGACCACCGTAGAGCGCGACCTCACGGGATCGGGCACGCTGGTCAAGACCGACACCGACGTCACCGTGCTCAACGCCGACGGCTCGACGAGCGAAACCAAGACGTGGTACAACGCCGACGGCTCGCAGCGCTCGGTCACCTTGATCGCCACCAGCGCCGACGGTCTCACCAAGACCACCAAATACGATCTGACCGGCTCCGGCAATTTCACCGAAACGCAGATCGATGCGATCACCCACGGGGCCGATGGCGCGAGCACCGAGACCGTCAGCGTCTTCAATGCCGACGGCTCGCTCCGGCAGCGGACGGTGAAGACCGTCAGCGCCAATGGCCTCGACAAGCGCACGACCTGGGATACAACCGGGTCGGGTACGCCCAACCAGACCGAAACCGACATCACGGTGCTGAACCGCGACGGCACCCGCACCGAGACGGTCAGCGATCTCAACGCCGACGGCTCGCTGCAGTCGCAGACCATCGTCACGACCAGTGCCAACGGCCGGACGGTGACGACGCAGACCCGCAAGACCGGTGATGCGCGGTTCGATCAGAACCAGACCGTGACCACGGTCAGGAATGCGGACGGCAGCGCGACCCAGACCGTGACCGATCTCAACGATGATGGTTCGCTCAGGGATCGCGTGGTCTCGACCACGAGCGCGGACGGCCTGACGGCGACGATCTCGCGGGATTCCAACGGCGACGGCCATCTCGACCAGACCGAGACCGACGTCACCCAGGCCGACGGCAGCAAGGTCCAGACCATCAAGGATTTCGCGCCCGACGGGAACTTGCGCGATTCGACCGTCATCACCACCAGCTTCGACGGCCTCTCCACGACCACGCAGCAGGACGAGGCCGGGAACGGCACCATCAGCCGCACCCGCAGCGACGTCACGGTGGTCGATTTCGACGGCAGCAAGACCGAGACCATCATCGACCGCAACAGCGACGGCAGCCTCAAGCAGAAGGCCGTGGTCACGACCAGCGCCGACGGCCGCACCGTCACCTCGCAGCTCGACTCCCAGGGCAAGAATTTCTTCAACCATACCGAGGTGACAACGGTCGCCGCCGACGGCAGCACAACCACGGATGCCAAGGACTGGGACGCCAGCAACAAGATGCTCGACGAGACCGTCACGAGCGTCAGCGCCGACCGCCGTTCCAAGACGGTCAAGACCGACTCCAAGGGCACCAGCAATTTCGACAGCATCGCGACCTCGACGACCAATATCGACGGCACGATTACCACCAGCATCGTCGACTATAATGCCGATGGTTCGGTCAAGGACCGCGCGGTCACCACGCTCTCGGCCGACGGGCGCACCAAGGTCGTCCAGATCGACAGCAAGAATGCCAACACCTACGACCTGACCACGGTCAGCGTCACGGGTGTCGACGGCTCCCGCACCATCACCTCCACCAACACCAACGGCACGGTCGACCAGCGCTTCTACGATTCGATCGGCAATCTCGACAGCGAGATCATCACGGCCGGCAACGGCGCGAAGCTGACGACGACCTACAAGTTCGGCATTCCCGTCTCTTCCACCTATATCAGCGCCAATGGCAGCACCGGCCAGGGCTCGTCCGGGCTCGGCTCGAACTACGGCTCCTTCCTCGGCGGCAATTCGCTGATCGCCGGCATCGCCCGCTCGACGCTGATCGGCGCGCTCGGCCAGGAGATCTTGAGCCTGGTGCCGCTCAAAGATCTGAACCTGTCGATCGTTGACGCGATGGGCGGAAGCTCGACCCTCGACCAGAGTTTCATCGATGCAGCGAACTCGCTGGCCGACAACGCTGCCAAGCCGATCGACGCCAACTCGATCACTGACGGTGCGGGCAGCATGCTGTCTTCGCTGCTGATGGCGGAGGCGGCGCAGGCCTTGGGTCTGAAGGGTTTTGCGGGAGCAGCCTTCACCATTACCGGTACCGCCCTCACCAAGACCTTGCTATCGAACTTGGACGCGTTGGCTGAGGCCGCAGGCGAAGGCCTGGAGATTGACGCCGAGACCATTGGTGTGATGCTGCAGGATTTCAATCCTGGCGCATTCCTGCTCAATCTCGGCGACCAGATCGGAGGCGCGTTCGGCAGCTATCTCGGCTCGCAAATCGTCGCACCCAATGGCATGGTTGCCGTCATCGCCAGTCAGATCGGCAGCACCGTCGGCGGTTTCATCGGTCTCGATATCGGCACCATCTTTGGCGGACCGATCGGCGGCATCATCGGCGACTTCATCGGCTCTTTCATCGGCGACGTCCTCGGCACCCTGTTCGGTGACCTGTTCGGCAATGACGGGCCACCGACGGTCTTCACCACGCTGGGCGCCCAGGACGGTCTGTTGGCCGTCGTCAGTGTCTCCTCCGACAATGGTGGCAACGCCTCCGTGTTCAGCCCGATCGCAACGGCGATCAACGGCACCGTCAATGCGCTGATCGGCATGACCGGCGGGCAGTTGACGCTTGCGCCGCCTGCGCCTGGCGCGGCGACGGGCGTCACATTCGCGCAGTCCGGCGACACCGTCGGCGTCTGGATTCCCGTCGTGGGATTCGAGGCGTTGCCGACGTCGGGCGACACCTCCGCCGCCTGGACCAAGGCGGCGCAGGACAGCATCTGGTCGCTGCTCACCCAGGCTCAGCTGTCCAACGGTGATCCGATCGTCACGACAGCCTTTGCCGCCGCGCGCCAGCAGGACAACAGCTTCGAATCGCTCGGCGCCGACCTGCAGGTGGCAAAGGATTACGAGATCTATCTCGCCAACACCGCGGCAATCAACCAGCTGATCGAGCAGAACCCGGATAGCGCGTTCGCGGCTGGCTGGGAGCTCACGCTGCTGCGTGCCGAGGAGCTCGGCCTGACCCGGGTGCCGAACGAGCCGGGTTGGAAGGCCAACCTGGTCAATGGCCCCACGATCGCCACCGCGGGCAATGGCGCCACGGCCGGCACGGCCGGCAACGGCGCCACGGCCGGCACCGCGGTCGAGGACATCTACGAGAACAACGGCATTTTGGTTGAGGAGATCGATTTCAACGCCGACGGCAGCCAGACCGATCACCAGTACTACAAGAACATGACGGTCTCGCTCAGCAATGTGACGCTGGAAGATCCGGAAGCGTCGACCTGGACGATCACCGGCAACGGCGACACCGTCACCGGCGAGCGCTTGTCGGTCATCAACCTGACCGGCAACAGCAACACCGTAACCGTCAGCGGGCCGCAGGCCACCGTCAACATCACCGGCACCGGCGATTCGGTCGCGATCACCTCCGGCACGGTCGCTGCCGCCGCGGCAAGCAGCGTCGCCGTGCATGGCAACAACGATGTCATCTCCGGCGTGGCGGCGACTGTGCTCACCGTCTCGGGCACCGCCGAGGCGATCACCGTCACCGGCAGCAGCCTGACGCTGACCGACAATAACGCGACCGCGACCATAGCGGGGTCGGGCAACCAGATCGCCGTCGCCCATTCCGCCACCATCGACCTGCAGGCGTCCGGCAGCACGATGAGCGCCGGCGTGAGCCTGACCGCGACCGTCGAGGGCGCCAACGACACGATTTCCGCCGGAACACAGGCTCATGTCGTGGTGACCGGCAATGGCGATGCGGTCTCGGGCGGCGTCGGGTCCTATGTCTTCCTCAGCGGCAGCGGCGACAGCGCCAATGCGGGCTCCTCGTCGCGGATCCTGGTCAATGGCGCGAATGCGACCATCGACGGTCAGGACAATGAACAGGTCACGATCCAAAGCGATGGCGATCAGGCCACGGTCGGCGACGGCGCAACGATCGGCGTGACCGGCAACGCCGACACCACCACAGCCGGTGCGCTCGCGATCATCGCGGTGACCGGTACCGGTGACACCACCAGAGCCGGCAGCGGCGCATCGCTCGTCGTCAACGGCGACGGCAACACGCAATCGGTGGCCGACAACGCCAACGTCACCGTGACCGGCGCCAACGAGACAACGTCGGTCGGCAACAAGTCGACCGTCACCCAAAAGGGGGCCGGCAGCAGCACCACGGCCGGCAACAGCTCGACGGCCACGGTGACTGGCGACAACGACACGACCGCGGTTGGCAACGGCTCAACCGCGACCGTCACGGGCCTTGCGGAAACGGTAACCGGCGGCATGCAGTCGACGCTGATCGTTCAGGGCGACTCCGCCACGATCACGGCCGGCGATTTTGCCAGCGTGACCCTGACGGGGTCGAACGGCTCGATCAGCGCCGGCAACAATACGACCGTGAACGCGATCGGCTCGTCCGACACGCTCTCCGTCGGCGCGCACTCCACGGTCAGCTTGAACGGTGCGTCCGACAGCGTGACGGCGACCGGCCTGTCGGTGGCGGTCGACGTGACCGGCACGAGCGCCGGCGCGACGTTGAACAGCGGCACGGTGGTGCTGGAAAATTCGGCGTCCGCGACCGTTACCGGAACGGGCGACGCCATCACCCAGAAGGCCGGCAGCACCTTGAGCGTGGTCGGTACGGCCAATACGCTGGATGTCATCGGCGCCGGCAACAGCGCGATCATCAGCGGCAGCACGATTACGATCGAAACCGGCGGTGCCACGGCCGTGACCGGCAACCATGATGCGGCCGTGCTCAAGTCCGGCGCGTCGATCAGCCTGAACGGCAGCGGCAATTCGATCGACGTGGTCGGCACGGGCGTCTCGGCGGTCGCCAACAACACCACCGTCAAGTTCGAAAACGGTAGCGGCGGCACGGTCACCGGCTCATCCGATACTATCACCGCCGGCAGCAACGCGACGATCAACCTGGTCGGCAATTCCAATGGCCTCTCGGTCAGCGGCAGCGGCACGTCGGTGTCGCTGAACGGTGTTGCGGATGCGATCTCGATCAACAACGGATCGGTCGCGATCGGTGCCAATTCGACGGCCATCGTCTCCGGCAACTCCGATGTCATCACCGAGACCGGAGGCGCAACCGTGATCGGCAGCGGCACGCAGAACAGCGTCAACGTCACCGGCATCGGCAACGTGATCGCGATCTCGAACGCGACCATCACGCTTGCGGACGGCGCCGCGGCCGTGATCGTCGGCTCGAACGACACTATCATCGGCGGCAACAACGACGCGATCACGATGATCGGCAACAACAACAGCGCGTCGGTGAGCGGGACGGGAACGACGATCGATCTCGCCGGCAACGGCGACCAGGTCACGATGAGCAACGGGACTCTGACGCTCGAACCCGGCTCGGTCGCGGCGGTGAGCGGGTCCAACAACCACATCGGCCAGGGCACGGGCCTGACGCAGGGCGACAACGCGATCATCCAGGCGACCGGAAGCGGCGGCATCTTCGTTGCCGGCAACAACGCCTATGCCAACGTGACCGGCAGCCAGAACACGGTGGTGGTGGGCGACAATTCGACCGCCAATATCAGCGGTTCGTCCAACACCATCGCCGCCGGCAATCACGCCTCCGTGACCATGTCCGGAAACGCCAATGCGGTGCAGGTCGGCGATTCCGCCAACATCAATATCACCGGGTCGTCGAATCTGGTGGCGGCCGGCGCCTCGGCAACCATCGACGAAGGGGGCTCCCAAAACACCGTCGCGGCGACCACCCAGGCCAATGGCGTCCTCAGCGGCACCAGCGACCAGATCACGCTCGGCAACACCGCGAGCCTGCAGGTGACCGGCAGCAACGACCACTTCACGACCGGTAGCGGGTCGTCGGTCACCGTGACCGGCAACAACAACCAGGGCAACGCCGGCAATGGTTCGACCGTTGTGGTGAACGGCACGTCCGACAACGTCTTGGCCGGCAACGGCGCGACGGTGACGGTGGGCGGCACGCAGGACACCATCAACACCGGTACGTCGTCGTGGCTGACCGTCAACGGCGATTCGAATACGACCTTCGCAGGCGACCACTCCAGTGTCGGGCTGAACGGCGCGCACGACACGGTCGGCTCGTCGACCTCGGCCGCAGCCTGGATCTCGCTCAATGTCGCCGGCGCCTACGACGCCGCGACCGTCGGCGGCAACGCGACAGCGAACGTGACCGGCACCAATGGCATTGTCACGACTGGTGCAGGCTCCACGCTTAGCATCGCAGGCAGCGCGAATTTGGTGACCGGAGGGGACTCGTCGTCGATCACGCTCGGCGGCACCTCCAACACCGCGTCGGGCGGCAAGACCTCGACAGCGACCGTCACGGGCTCGTCCGACACGATCACGCTGGGCAACGCCGGCCAACTGACCGTCCAGGGCAACGGCAACACGTCGACCACAGGCGATGGCTCGACCGTGGTCGTGAGTGGCTCCTCCGACCAGACCACGACGGGCGCCTCGTCCGCGCTCACCGTGAGCGGCAACAACGACACCAGCAAGGTCGGCAACGGCACCTCGACAGCCGGGTCTCAGATGGCGATTTCGGGGAACAACGACACGACGACCGCCGGAACCTTCATGTCGGGTCAGGTGACCGGCACGTCCGACACCACGACGACCGGCGCCACGGCGAGCATCACCGTGAACGGCGCGGGCGACACCACGACGCTCGGGGCTACCTCGGTCATTGTCGTCAACGGCAGCGGCGACGTGAGCACGACCGGATACGGATCGAACGCGACGGTGAACGGGTCGAGCAACCAGACGACAATGGACTACTCGAGCTGGCTGCAGGTGAACGGCAATAACGATACCGATACGGTCGGCACCGGATCGACCGCGATCTTGAACGGCTCATCCAACAGCACGCACATGGGCGGAAGTTCGAACCTGACCATAGCCTCCGGCATGGTCAACAACGTGAGCTGGCTCGGCGACGGCACCAATGCGACCGTGAACGGCAACAGCAACATGTTGCATGGCGGGAACAATGACACATTGCACCTCAACGGAACCTCCAACGTGACCGATGCGGGCACGGGAACCAATGCAACAGTCGCCGGCAACGGCAATTCGACGACGACCGGTTCGGGCTCTGTGGGGGTTATCACCGGAAATTCAAACTACGATAGCGACGGAACCGGTTCGAACCTGACCGTGAACGGCAACAGCAACTATACTCTGCTCGGCAATGGGTCGACCGCCACTATCAACGGTGCCTACAACACCACCTCGTACAACAACACCGGACAAAGCGAGACCTTCAACATCAACGGTAACAGCAACGCGAGCTATGCCACCACTGGATCCGTCGCTACGATCACCGGGGCCGGCAACAATACCAACC
>Ga0213876_10000623_pt1 | contig 25985 bp, 21 predicted proteins | sample BarmaccomBMRX_R9_FD_160113 | JGI IMG/M metagenome (GOLD analysis project Ga0213876, IMG submission 160113) | Root-associated microbial communities from Barbacenia macrantha in rupestrian grasslands, the National Park of Serra do Cipo, Brazil - RX_R9 | ecosystem: Host-associated > Plants > Roots... | reverse complement strand
GCTCGATCAGTGGATCACACGAAACGATCGCCTTCGCTCCCACCAAGCGCAATCCAGAGAACTTTCCACGCAGTGAATGCCGAACCTACAATCGCGTTCCGATCGCGATTACGTCACAGCCTCTCAGCTCGCGGCAGAGACACTCCTCATAAGCCGACTCCAGCAATCCGGGTCCCAAGCCTCGATGTACTTCGATCGCGGCTCCGATCACATCGCCGGTCCTGTCCTCTCCTTGGTGCATCCGTCCGAGGATCCCTCGGTGCGCGCGAAACACCGAGGAATCCTCCGGCTGCGGAGAGGCGCTGAATCAACACTCCACCGCACGTAGACAGCGTCAATGCCACACGAGGCCGACGCTCAACGTCACGTTCTGCGCCGTCTTGCCCTTCACGCTCTGATCGAAGAAGCCCTGGACCGGAGTGTGGCGGTCTTTGGCGAAGATCGGCTCGTAGTCGATTTCGATGACGCGCAGGTCGAGGCGCGGTGAGATGCGGACGTCGATTCCGCCGCCGACCTTGAGCGCGAGGCTGGTCGTACGGTCATGAATCGTGAAATCGAACGGGCCGGTTGAGGTCTGGGTATCCGTCGCGGTCTGGCGCGCCACGCCCGCCATCGCGTGCACGAATGGCCGCCACGATCCGTATTCGCGGCGCAGCTCCGGTCCGATCACGAGCACATACGTCTTTTCATCGAATGCATTCGTATCTGTGTGTGCGTCGGCGCCGGTACCGAACGTGTCGACGCTGCGGTCTTTGTTGAAGTAGGCCGAGAAATCCGTTCGGATGCCGAGAGTAGGGGAGAGGTTGTACTTCGCGCCGAGGTTGAAGCCGTGGAAGTCGCGGCGGTCGCAGAAGATGTGGTTGAGGTGAGAGCCCAGCGCGTCGATTCCGTCCGAGGTGCAGGGCTGGATCGAGAACGACTCGCCGTCCTCCACTCCATTCAACGTACCGGAGTTCGGTTTCTGCAACGCGTGGGACAGACTGAAGGAGTAGTCCATCTTCGATGCCGTTTGGGCGGCAGCAGTTGAAACAGAAGCAATCAGCAACAGCGTGGTAAGCCATAATTTCCGCATCGTCATCTCCTTGTTGGTTAGGTGGCGACGCTACGGCGGCTCGGAAAGCGCGGATGCCCGGCGGCGGCCGATTTTCTCCACGATTTCGCTAAGAAAACTTCAGGCGTTTCCTAACATGGACGCGAAAGCCTACGAATTCGGCGACTTCCGGCTCGATCCGGCCGACTGCATCCTTCGATGCGGCAGCGAGCCGGTGCCGTTGACGCCGAAGGCCTTCGATCTGCTGCTGTTCCTGATCGAGAACCGCGGAACCCTGGTCACGAAGGAAGTGATCATGAAACGCCTCTGGCCGGATGCGGTGGTCGACGAGGCGAACCTCGGCAACAACATCTCGCTGTTGCGCAAAGCGCTCGGCGAGAGCGCGAACCTGATCCAGACCGTTCCGCGCCGCGGCTATCGCTTCGTTGGGGAGGTTCGGGACGCAGGGGCGTCTCCCGTGATCGAGCGTCCGGAGCGAAGGCTTCGACGGCGTCCGATGCTCCTGGCTTCGACGATGGCAATTCTCGCAGTCGTCGCGGCCTTCTTGGCCGGCCGCGCCGTCTGGCGCCGGGAACTTCCCAGATTTACCCAGATCACCTTTCGCCGCGGACTTGTGTCTGGTGCTCGCTTCGCGGCGGACGGCCAGACCGTGGTCTACAGCGCGGCCTACGAAGGGAAGCCGGGCGAGTTGTTTATGACCCGGCTCGATCAGAACGTCTCGCGTCCGTTGAACATCGACAGCAACGCGCATCTCCTCGCCGTTTCCAGCCGCGGCGAGCTGGCGCTGATGACGAAGCCGCGCGAGATGGCGTACGTCTCCGTCGGCACGCTGGCGCGCGTGCCGCTCGCCGGCGGTTCGCCGCGCGAGATCGCCGCCGATGTGCAGGAGGCGGATTGGTCGCCGGATGGCGATCGCATGGCTCTGATCCGCTGGAACGACACCGTCATCCAGGTCGAATATCCGGCCGGCCGCATCTTGTACAAAACGCCGCCGCCGATGTGGATGAGCAGCATCCGCGTCTCGCCGAGCGGCGATCAGGTCGCGTTTCTTCTCCACGAGTCGGCGCGTTTCGACGATCGTGGCTGCGCGGTCGTCCTCGATACCGCGGGAAAGATCGTCCGGCGCTCCCGCGAGTTCGCCAGCGCGAACGGCCTGGCCTGGCGCGGCGACGAGGTCGTCATCGCCGCATCGATCAGCGACACGAACAACGATCTTTATTCGATCAATCGCTTCGGCTTGGATCACCTCATCGCCCGCGGCGCCGGCCGTTTCAATCTCTTCGATGCGTCGCCCTCCGGTGCGCTGCTCGCCGCGCGCGAAGACAGCCGCAACGGCATCATCATCCGCGCTCCAGGCGAAACCTCCGAGCGCGAGTTGTCGTGGCTCGACGGTTCGTGGGTCCGCGACATCTCCGCCGACGGCCGCACGATCCTTTTCGATGAGGAAGGCACAGGCGGAGGCTCGACGGCGCGCGTTCTCGTCCGCACCGTCGACGGCGCTCCCGCCACCGACCTCGGACCCGGCAATGCGGTCGCCCTCTCACCCGACGGCAAATGGGCGCTGGCCCGGCAACGTTTCATGCACCCGCCGCGGCTCGTGCTCATCCCGACCGGCGCCGGCCAGCCGCGCGTGGTCCGAACCGGCAACATCGAACCCGCCGAACGCGTGGCGTTTACGCCTGATGGCCGAAATCTCGTCATCGTCGGAAACGCCCCGGGTCATCCGCAGCGAACGTACCTCTGCGATCTGACGACAGGCCAGATTCGACCACTCACCGCTGACGGAGTGCTGGGCGTGTTGAACGACGGCGCGACGCTGATCGCGAAGCGGAAGTTCTATCCGTTCGCCGGCGGTCCGCCGAAACCGATTCCGTCGCTCCGTCCGGACGAACGGATCGCACGCTTCGACGGCAAGTCCGTCTGGGCCAGCACCGACACCACCATCTTTCGAATCGATCTGGCCACGGGCCAGCGCGAGACGATCATCGACTACGGCTCCGGCACCCCCAAGCAATCGCTCTTCACCGGCCCGCCACTACTCTCCGCCGACGGCCGCGCCTACGCCTACACGTACGGCACCGTGACCTCGGACCTTTACGTTGTTGAAGGTGCGCATTGACTCTTCCTGGGAGCGCGGGCGTCCCGCCCGCCGTCGAGCATGATCCTGCTATGGAAAGCGGGTTGAGACGCCCGCGTTCCCAGGCTGGAAGGCGCGCGAGCCTTGATGCGTTGACGGCTCGGCAATGCTCTACCGCTTCGACAACATTGAGAAATCGTATGGCCCGCACGACATCGTCAAGGGCGCTACGTGGCAGCACAATCCCGGCGAAAAAGTCGGCCTCGTCGGCCGCAATGGCGCGGGGAAGACGACGCTCTTTCGTCTGCTGCTGAAACAGGAAGACACCGATCGCGGGCAGGTTCTTCGGGCCTCGGGGCTGACCATCGGCCACGTCGGGCAGCATCTCGACGCAGAGCCGGGGATGTCGCTTTTCGACTATGTGGAGACGGCGTTCGCGGACGTGCTGGCCATCGAACGGAAGATGCGCGCCATCGAGCATGACCTCGCCGATACGACGAAGAGCGCGGCCGAGCACGAGAAGCTGCTCGAAAAATACGCGGTCCTGCAGCACGACTACGAACACGCCGACGGCTACACGCTGCACGCCGAAGTCGAGCGGGTGCTGGCGGGTGTTGGGTTTGCGAAGAGCGAATGGGAACGCCCCATCGCGGCGTTCAGCGGCGGCCAGCAGAACCGGGCTATGCTCGCGCGCGTCCTGTTGACGGACGTCGATCTGCTGTTGCTCGACGAGCCAACCAATCACCTCGATCTGGCCGGCATCGAGTTCCTCGAAGAGTTCCTCCGGTCATTCAAGGGCAGCTATCTGCTCATTTCGCATGACCGCACCTTTCTCAACCGCACCGTCGACAAGATCGTCGAGCTTGCGCACGGGAAACTGATCGAGTATCCCGGCAACTACGAGCGCTTCCTCGAGCTGCGAACGGAGCGGATGGAGAAGATGGCTGCTGATTACGAACAGCAGCAGGAGTTCATCGACAAGACCAAGGACTTCATCCGCCGCAATCTGGCCGGACAAAAAACGAAGCAGGCCAAGTCGCGCCGCAAGATGCTGGCGAAAATCGACGAGGTCGAGCGGCCGGAGACCGACGAGACGCTTGCGAATTTCAAGCTCGAAGCCGGTCCGCGCTCCGGCGCGATCGCGATGACCGCCGATCGCGTCACCGCCGGCTACGGCGAAAAGGCGGTCGTGAGCAACCTGTCGATGACCATCCGCCGCGGCGAGCGCTACGCGATCATCGGTCCGAACGGTTCGGGAAAATCGACGCTGCTGAAGACGTTCGCGGGACGCCTGCAGCCGCTCGCCGGTGCCGTGACTTACGGCCACAACGTTCAGGTGGGTTACTACGATCAAACCCTCGGCGATCTGAATCCGGCCGGCAACGTGATCGACGAGGTGTGGAACCTCGATCATTCGCAAACCGAGGAACAGGTTCGCAGCTATCTCGCGCAGTTTTCGTTCTTCGATGACGACGTCTTCAAGAAAACGCGCGACCTGTCCGGCGGCGAGAAAGGCCGCCTGGCGCTGGCGAAGATCATCTACACCGGCGGCAACGTCATGTTGCTCGACGAGCCGACGAACCATCTCGATGTGTACACGCGTGAAGCGCTGGAAGAAGCGCTGGAGCGTTTCACCGGCGCGCTGATCGTCGTGTCGCACGACCGCTACTTCATCGATCGCGTCGTCGAGCACGTGATCCTGGTCGAGGACGGGACCGCCGACGTCTTCGCGGGCAACTACAGCGACTACGCGGAGCGGCTTAAGGCGGGAGTCGCCGTTCCACGTCCCGCGCCGGTGATCCATCATGTGAAGTCCGAGCCGGCTCCGCCAAAACCGCCGCAGCCGAAGGGCGACCGTTCCGAACAGAAGAAGCGTGAGAAGCGATTGAAGAAGATCGACGACGAGATTGCCGATCTCGAATCGCGCATCGCCTCGGCGGAACGCGAGCGCGAGCGCAACGACCTCCTGCTCTGTTCCGAGGAGGTCTTTCGCGACGGAGATCGCAGCAGAAAAATCCAGTCGCAGAACGCCGATCTGAAAGCGATGGTCGATCTGCTGTACGGCAAGTGGGAAGTGCTGGCGAAAGAGAAGGAAGAGGTCGAGAGCGCGGCGGTGTAGTTGCGGTAGGCTGCGCGCGATGTCTGCCAAACACTCTGCATCCATCATCGCCATCGGCTCCGAGATGCTCGGGCCGACGCGCGTCGACACGAACTCACTCAAAGTCACCGCCGCATTCGAATCGTTCGGCATCGGCGTCGTGCGCAAGAGCGTGGTCGGCGATACGCAGGACCAACTCGTCGATGAGATCCGCCACTCGCTAGAGCACTCGGACATCCTCATCACGTCCGGCGGACTCGGACCGACCGAAGACGATATGACGCGCGAAGCGCTGGCCGAGGCGCTCGGGCTGACGATGGAGGTCGACGCGGGCATCATCGAGCGACTCGAGAAACGATTCGCCGCGCGCGGTTGGGTGATGCCGGAGGTCAACAAGCGACAGGCGAATGTGTTCGTTGGACAGACCACGCTGACGAACGAACGCGGCACCGCACCCGGATTTCATATCGAGCACGACGGAAAACACGTGTGGGTTTTTCCCGGCGTGCCGCATGAACTGGAGTGGATGGTGACGACGTACCTGACGCCGTGGCTGGCGTCGACCACCGGCGGCCAGTCACGTTTCCGGCGCGTGCTCAAAATCGCCGGCATGACGGAGTCGGGCGTCGAGGAGCGGCTCAAGACGTACTACGCCGCACATCCGGAGCCACTGACGATTCTGGCGACGAGCGGGCAGACCGAACTTCATCTCGCCGCGGACGGCGCGGAGTCCGAAGCGCTCGCGCTGATCGCCGCGCGCGAGGCTGAGCTGCGCGAATTGTTCGCGCACAAAATCTTCGGCGTGGATGACGACACGCTCGAAGCAGTCGTCGGACGCATGCTCACGGAGCGCGGCGAGACCGTAGCCACCGCCGAATCGTGCACGGGCGGATTGCTGGCGTCGCGCATTACCGACGTTCCGGGAAGCTCCGCGTACTTCATGGGCGGCGCGGTCTGCTACACCGCCGCGGCGAAGATCGATCTCGCGCGCGTCGATCCCGCGATCATCGCCGAACATGGCGAAGTCTCCGAGCCGGTCGCCATCGCCCTCGCGCGCGGCGCGCGCGAGCGCTTCGGGACGACGTACGGAATCGGCGTCACCGGGATCGCCGGACCGGGCGGCGGCACCGAGGCGAAGCCGGTCGGTACCGTCCACATCGCAGTCGCCGGCGCGGATGCGCACAAACATTGGAAACTGCTCTGGCCGATGGAACGCAGCCTCTTCAAACGCATCACCACGCAATCCGCGCTCGACCTGCTGCGATTGTTCATCGTGCGCACGTAACGTAGACTTTCTTCATGAAGCGGATGCACGTCACGCTCGATGAAGAGGCGCTGGCAGCTGCCCGGCAATTGACGGGCAAGAAGAGCTACTCCGACACCATCAATCATCTGATTAGCGAAGCCCTTAGGCGAGAACGCCTGATGCAGGCGATCAACGAGCTTGCGAAGGATCCCGATCCCTGGTGGCCCGGCTACATCGAGGAAATGGCGCCCGACGTCGCTGAATACCTGAGGAACAAGGACAAGAAAAGCAACCTCATCCCTTCCGCATCACGTTCGTGATCACGTCGTTGTAGATCACGACGATCATCAGCGCCGCGAGGACCGCGAAGCCGACCTGCTGAATGCGCTCCTTCACGCGCAGCGAGAGGTCGCGGCGAGCCACGCCTTCGATGAGCAGGATCATGATGTGGCCGCCGTCGAGGACCGGGATGGGGAGCAGGTTCATGATCCCGAGCTGCAGCGAGATCATGGCCATCAGCGCCACGACCGGCATCACGCCGCGGCGGACCATCGCGCCGGAAATGCGGGCGATGGAGATCGGGCCGCTCAACTCCTTCACGCTTCCCTCGGCGCGGAAGAGCCGGCCGAGCGTGATGAACGCGTAGCGCAGCATCTTCCAGTTCTGTTGGACACTGTCTTTGAGCGCGGGGATCAGGGACAGCTTTTTCACTTCTGTCGGAGGCATGAAGCCGCGGTAGGGGTCGTTCGGATCGAAGGTGGCGACGACCGGCAGCGTGGTGTGGAAACGCTCATTTCCGCGCACGACGTCGAGAGCGATGGCGCTTTTCTTCGCGGCGTCGAACCATACGTCGAGCTCTTTGAGCTGCGAGACGGGATGGCCGTTCACGGTCACGATGCGGTCCCCGGTGCGCAGGCCGGCCGCGGCGGCGGGAGATCCCGCCGTGACACGGCCGAGCGTGGTGTCGAGATACGGCCAGAGGCCCGCTTTGCCGATGGGGCCGAACTCGCTCTCTTCGCGTTCCGGCGTCATGACCGTCGAGCGCAGCTGTCCGCCGCGCAGGTAGTCGACGCGCACGGGCGTGCCACCGTGCATGCCGATGTTCATGCGCAGGTCATCGAAGTCGTTGATCTTCTCGCCATCGATGGCCACGACGCGGTCGCCGGGCAGCAGACCCGCTCGCGCGGCCGGTTTGCCTGCCATGACCTCGCCGATGACCGGTTTGACGATGATCGACTCGGTTCCGACCATGCTGATGATGGCGATGAAGGCGATGGCGATCACGATGTTCATGAACGGACCGGCCACCAGAATCAAAAACCGCTGCCACTTCGGTTTTGACAAAAACTCTTCGGGATTCGCCGGCTGGTTTTCTTCGGGTGTGTCGCCGGCCATGCGCACGTAGCCGCCGAGCGGGACGAGCGAGACGCGGTAATCGGTCGCGCCCTTGCGGAAGCCGAAGAGGCGCTTGCCGAATCCGAGCGAAAAGACGAGAACGCGAACGCGGAAGAGCTTCGCGACGAAGAAATGTCCCGACTCGTGCGCGAACACGAGAAAGCCGAGGACGATGATGATGCCGGCTAAGTTTGTGGCGATGGTTTGCATGGGTTCAATGGTTACTGACGGACTGCAACATCAATTCCTCGCGCTTCTTCCCGCGCCCAGCCGTCCCACGCCAGCGCGTCATCCACCGAGCGAATCGGCGCGACGTTTCCGGCGTGGCGGTCGAGGACGCGCGACACCATATCTACGATTCCTGTGAACGGAAGTTCGCCAGCCAGGAAACGCTCGACGGCGATCTCATTCGCCGCGTTCAAAACCGCGGGCATCGACCCGCCGGCGCGGCACGCGGCGTAGGCCAGCTCGACGGCTGGAAAGCGGTGCGGATCGACAGCGGTGAAGTCGAGGGTGCGGATCTTCGCCAGGTCCAGCCGTGCGAACGGTGCAGCCACACGCTCGGGGTAGAGGAGCGCGTACTGGATCGGAAACTTCATGTCGGTCGTGGAGAGCTGCGCGATGAACGAGCCATCGACGTACTCGACCATCGAGTGCACGATCGACTGCGGATGGATGAGGATGTCGATCGCATCCGGCGGCATCGCGAAGAGGTGATGCGCTTCGATGACCTCGAGGCCTTTGTTCATCATCGTCGCGGAGTCGATCGAAATCTTGTTGCCCATCTTCCACGTCGGATGCGCGAGGGCATCGGCGATGGTGATGTCTCCGAAAGTATTCAGATCGCGGCGAAGAAATGGTCCACCCGAGGCCGTGAGAACGATTCGCTGAACCTCGGCGTGATCGCCGCAGCGGAGAGCCTGATGCACCGCATTGTGCTCGGAGTCGACGGGAAGGATTTCGCCGCCGTTTTCCGCCGCGGCGCGGGTCATCACGTCGCCGGCGGCGACGAGCACTTCCTTGTTGGCGATGCCGACGCGCTTGCCGGCCTTGAGCGCCGCGTAAACCGGCGGGATGCCGGCGGCGCCGACGATGGCGGCGATGACGGCATCCGCACTCGGCATCGACGCAACCGCGGAGGCGCCGTCCGCGCCGCAGACGATCTCGACGTTGCGCTTCAAACGCGAGCGCAGCGCCGCGACGTCGCCAGGATCGCGAACGGACACGATCTCCGGCGAGTAGCGCTCGATCTGTGATGCGAGGAGATCGAGATTGCGTCCCGCCGCGAGGCCGACGACGCGCAACGCGTCCGGGAACGCGTCGACGACGTCGAGCGTCGAGCGTCCGACGGAACCGGTAGAGCCGAGGATGGAGATTCTGCGCATTCGGTTTTACGCCGACATGATTTTGAAACTCTGGAAGTTGTGCACGATCAGGAACCAGTACACGTACAGGATCGGCGCCGTGTAAAAAATCGAATCGAACCGGTCCAGGAACCCGCCGTGGCCGGGGAGCAGCGTGCCGGAGTCTTTCACGGCGGCGGAGCGCTTCCACATCGATTCCGCCAGGTCGCCGATCACGCCGGCGATCGAGAGGATCACGCCGGCGATGATCGCGTGCAGCAGCGGGAAGTTGCGGAAGAATGTGAAGTGGATGATCACCGCCGTCACGACCGAGGCGAAGACGCCGCCCATCAATCCCTCGACCGTTTTCTTCGGACTGATGCGCGGCGAGAGTTTGTGCTTTCCGAACGTGCGGCCGAAGTAGTAGGCGCCGCTGTCGCCGAGCCAGACCACGAGCAGGAGGAAATAGACAAGTTTCCAGCCGTCAGCGAAATCGTCGTGCAGACGGATGAGCGAGCCGCCGAGCATGCCGACGTAAAGCGTCGCCAGCACCGCAATGCCGCTCGACGGCAACGCCTCTTCGAGTTTCCCTCGGGAAAAAACATACGAGCCCGGGATGACGATCAACGCTACGAAGACGCCCATCTCGACGGAGATCGGCTCGAGGATGAATGCCGCGTTGATGAAGAGCATCACCGCGATGCAGAGCGGGACGGGGATGTCGAAGCCCTTCTTCCTGCCGAGATCGAGGAATTCGTAGAGCGCGAGCGCGGCGCAGAGCGACATCGCGGCGTCGAAGACGTACGGATACTTCGTGCCGACGACCCAGATGGCCAGCGGCGCGGCGATGAGTGCGGTTAGCTCGCGCTTCATAGATTGAAGGCTGCCCGCCTACGATTGCTGATTGTCGGCCTCGATGAACATCTGCGCGTCGGATTCATCGACTCCGCCGTAGCGGCGTTCGCGCGATTGGAAGTCGATGATCGCCTCGAAGAGATCGCGACGGCGAAAATCGGGCCAGAGTACTTTCGTGACGTGAATCTCCGCATACGCAATCTGCCAGAGCAGGAAGTTCGAAACGCGCAACTCGCCGCTGGTGCGGATGAGCAGGTCGGGATCGTCGATGTTCGCGGTGTAGAGATGGTCGGAGAAGAACTGCTCGTCAATCTGCGCATCGCTCATCTCGCGCTCGCGCAGGACGGCCATGATGCGATTGACGGTGTCGACGATTTCGGCGCGCCCTCCGTAGTTGAGCGCGATCTGAAACAGCAGCCCGCTGTTCTTCGCCGTCTCGTTCTCGGCGTACTTCAGCTCGCGCTGCACCGAAGGATCGAGGCCATCCACACGTCCGATTGCGGTGAAGCGGATGTTGTTGTCCATCAGCGTCTTGAGCTCTTTGCGCAGGTACTCCTTGAGCAGCATCATCAGCGTGGCCACTTCGTAGCGGGGGCGTTTCCAGTTCTCGACGGAGAAGGCGTAGAGGGTCATGACGCGCAGCTCGAGTCGGGCCGCGGTCTCGACGATTTCGCGCACCGAGGCGATGCCGGCGCGATGACCTTCGACGCGCGGCAGGTTGCGCCCCTTGGCCCAGCGGCCGTTGCCGTCCATGATCACCGCGACGTGCCGCGGGAGCCGTTTCAAGTCGACGCGGTCGAGCAACGTCTCCTCGATCGAGCCCGGTTCAGCGAGTTTGCGCAGGTCAATCATCTGAAGCGCGCGATGTTATCGCAGACTGCGCGCCGCGGCGTGAGTCCGCGATGGTCTTAACTTCGCGTGACGGAGCGCTGGCGTCCTCGCCGGCTGGGCCGGCGGCGTCTCGCCGCCGAACCGCCAAACCCTCAACATTTGCTGGTAACACGACGCCCGCGCAAGCCTCCCATTCGGCGGCGAGGACGCCGCCGGTCCAGCCGGCGAGACGCCAGCGCTCCGGCCCCGAGCGCAGAAGCGCGTGAGCTAATACTCGACGCCCCACAACGTCAACCCCTTCGCCGGCGCGGTCCAGCGCGCCTCGGTCCAGATCGCGTCGGGCGCGAGTTTGCCGCGGCCGATCTCGATCAGCGAGCCGGCGATGCGGCGGACCATGTAGCGGAGAAAGCCATCGGCCGTAACGCGGATCGCGATCGCGTTACCCTCCCGAACGACGTCGATCGCGGTGATCGTCCGCTCCGTCGAGCTGACCTCGGGACTGATTACGGTGAACGCGGCGAAGTCGTGATGGCCGAGCAGTGGCTGAGCGGCCTCGCGCATCCGAACGGTGTCGAGCGGCTGCGGAACGTGCGCGTGGGTCTGGTGCGCGAAGACATCCGCGATCTCAGCATTCCAAATGAGATAGACGTAGCTCTTCAATTTCGCGGCGAAGCGGCAGTGGAAATCGCCGGCGACCGTCTCGATTTCCGCGACGCGGATGTCGTGAGGCAGCAGGTTGTTGATGCCTTGCAGGAATCCGCGCGGCTCGATTGCGAACGGTACGTCGAGGTGCGCACGCTGGCCGCGCGCGTGGACGCCTGCATCCGTGCGGCCGGCTCCTTCGATGCGGACCGAGGTTCCGAACATCTTTGCCAGCGCGGTTTCGACGACATCCTGAATCGCAACCGCGTTCGTCTGCGACTGCCAGCCGGCGTAGCGCGTGCCGAGGTATTGAAGCGTCAGAAGAACGCGCAAGGTTCGCTGCTACTTCATGGTCTCGATATGCGTGAGGAACGCGTCGGTGAGCTTCCAGGCCGCGCCGTTCTTCTCGTAGATGAGAGTTGCGTCGGCGCGCGCGGGTTTCGTCCGGTGCGACTCAGCCTGCCCGAGCATGGCCACGGCACTGTCGTCCAGGTCTTCTGAGGCGATCGAGCAAGTCTCCCGAGGGACTTGCAGGGAGACGTTGTATTCGCGTTTGACGTCCGACAGATTCTTGATGCCGGTGAGCGTGAATTGAAGGAAGTCGTCGAGCGAGCGAAAGGTCGCGTTGTTCAGACCGCGGCTGATGCCCGGCTGCACGATCTGATGTTTCTTCAGCAGATCGTCTTTCATCTGCGCGATCAGCGCGGCGTCCTGCGGAACCGGCGGCGCGGCAGGGAGCGGCGGATTGCCGACAAGCATCGCGTAGCGGCAGAGAGTATCTTTGTCAGACGCTGGCGAGGTGTGGAAGACGACGCGCGTAACGCTCCCGGATGCATCGGCCCGTACGTCGAGCGAGCCCGCTTTGAGGATGCCTTTCGCGGGCGTCGCCCAGTCCATCGACGCTCCCGCGGCGGCGAGCTTGCGCGGAAGCATTTCGATGACCTCCCTGGGAGCGAGCGTTGTCAGCACTGAGGTTGTGGCCGACGTCGCGTCGGACTTGTAGTTGACTGCGCACTCCGGCTCGCTGGCGAGCGCAGCGGCGGCGATGAGACAGAGAGCGGTCGGGATGACGATTCGATGGATGCGCATGGCTTCCGACAGAACCTCGTCCGGCGGCGGCCTAATCCACGTCTTACAATCGCGACATGAAGTATTGGCTGATGAAGTGCGAGCCGTCCGCGTACACGATCGAGAAACTGGCGCGCGACGGGACCACGAGTTGGGAAGGCGTTCGCAACTATCAGGCGCGCAATTTCATGCGCGATGAGATGAAGAAGGGCGACCGCGTCCTTTTCTACGCCTCGAACGCCGATCCGTCGGGTGTCACCGGCGTGGCCGAGATCGCTCGCGAGGCGTACGCGGACAAGTTCGCGACGAAAAAGGGCCACGACTACTTCGATCCGAAAGCGACCGCAGAGAATCCGATCTGGTACATGGTCGACATCGGATTCGTGGAGACGTTCCCGCACATCGTGCCACTGGAGACGCTGAAATCGACGCCCGGCCTGGAAGAGATGGTGGTGACGAAGAAAGGTTCACGCCTTTCGATCCAGCCGGTGACGAAGAGCGAGTTCGACATCGTCGTGAAACTGGGCCGCGCGAAGTGACGCAGTTCGAGGTCGTCCGGGGCGACATCACCAGACTCGCCGTCGATGCGATCGTCAACGCCGCCAACTCGTCGCTCCTCGGCGGGGGCGGAGTGGACGGCGCGATCCACCGCGCCGCCGGGCCCGAGCTCGTCGCCGCCTGCCGCGTCCTCGGCGGATGCGAAACCGGCGACGCGAAGATCACGCCCGGCTTCCGTCTGCCCGCGAAGTTCGTCATCCACACCGTCGGCCCGGTCTGGCGCGGCGGGACGAATGGCGAGCCGGAGTTGCTTCGGTCGTGCTACCGGCGAAGCCTTGAGGTCGCGATCGAGAACGGCGTCCGCTCGATTGCGTTTCCGGCGATCAGTTGCGGCATCTACGGCTATCCGATCGATGCCGCCGCCGAGATCGCGGTCGGTGAAACGAAACGCGTGCTCGCGGACAGCGATGCAATCGACCGCGTCCTCTTCGTTGCATTTGGCGAGGACGTTCGCCAGACACTGGAACGCTCTTTGCGCAACGGCTGACGCGGAGGGACCGAATGTCCGAAGAACGATACGAGCCCGTTTCGTGCGATTACCATGACGAGCTCGAAGCAGCAGCGATGCACAAGCAGCAGGTCGAGCTGGAGTTCGATCTCGAAGGCGTAACGCAGCGCGAAAAGGGGACGATCGCCGACGTCTACACGGCCGAGGGCGCGGAGTTTGTGAAGTTCGTGGGAGGAGCGGGGGCGATCGATATCCGGCTGGATCACATCATTTCGATGCGTACTGCAAACGAGTAGCTTCTTGGGTGTTGGGTGTCGGGTGTCGGGTGGAAGTCGACCACGTCCTCGTTCCCACGTAGTTCCTGCGACTCCCGACAGCCGACAGCCGAAGAAACGAAGTGCTACCCTAACCACTCCATGCCGAAGTTTTTCTTCTACGCAGGCACCGGCTTCTGTCTTTTTCTCGCGCTTTGCGCGGCGGCGGGAGTGATGTCGCAGGCGGACGGCGGCGCGCTGGCGTTCGTGGCCGTGCACGGCGCGATCGTCTCGGCGAAGAGCGCGGCGGCGTGGGCAATCATCGTGGCGCTCATCGCGGGTATCGCCACGTCGGCGATCCTCGTGCGGATGGCGGCGCTGCTCGCGGCGCGGAACGTTTTCGGAGCACTCTTCGCGCTGCTCTCGACCGCGGCGGCGGTCGTGTCGCTGGCCTGGACGTTGTTGCTGCAGACGCGGATGTTGATGCTGGTCCGCCACGGCGCCGCGTACGGCGATCTCGCGCAGTTTCATTTCGCGGCCGTAATGATGCTCGGCTGCTTCGTCTCGCTCACGTTTCTGGCGTTGCGTCCGTACTTTTCGGTGCAGGCCAGCCGCGTCCTTTCCGCGCTCGTCTTTCTGCCATTCCCGCTCTACTGCCTGATCCTGGCGCAGGAGCTTTTCGTCTCGACGCGGCTCTCGCCTCTGCCATCCGCATCGCCCGCGGCAATCGTGTTTTTCGGAGTCGTGGCCGTCCTCTTCTTCTCCATCGCGATCCATTGCATCCGCCACCGTCACATGTTCATCGAGACGACGAACCTCCGCGAACTGCTCGACACGCGTGTCGACCGTTCGGCGCGTCCCCTCGGTACCGTGGCCTTTGACTCGTAGGCTACAATCCGCCCTTCCATGCGAAATCTCCGGCTCCTCGTAACCACGCTCGCCCTCTGTCTGCCCGTTTCTCTCTTTGCCGCCGCGCCGCTGACCGATTACGTGGCCGCGGTCAACAATCTCAAGCTCGGGCCGGAGACGGCCACGGTCAGCAACGTCACCTGGACCGTCGGGCACATGAAGTTGCGGCTGACGTCCGGTTCGATTGCGCGCGTCATGGCCGGCAACGAACCGATCGGTGTTTTCTTCAAGGGCAACGGCTCGTTCGATTACGAGACGGTCGAAGCGGCCGAGCTGCCCGTCGTCGAGCACAACGTGAAGGCGATCGCGCATGTGAAGATGACGGCGGACGCGCAACACGCGACGCTCAGCGACGACTTCACGGAGATCCTGATCGCGGGCGGCGGCGTCCCGATGCCCGCCGTCACGGAAAGCGGCGCCGCGACACTCGCGGATGCATTCGCGCAGCATGTGGCCTTCTTCGGCCGCGCGCGCGTCACGCCGCTCGCACACATCCTCGCGGTACAGAAGTTTTCGTTTCCCGCCGCGAAACGCCTGCGCATCGAAATCCGCGGCGGCCGCGACAATCTTCTCTACGACCTGGATGAAGCCGAAGATCACGACGAAAGCCTGGTCACGGTGGCGGGTCCGACGCAGTTCGTTTCCGACAAGCGTGTCAAGGACTGGCTCTTCCCGAATTTGCTATCCGATCAACCCGTGGGCCGCGACCACTGGACGACCGCCAGGCCGCCGTTCGCGCTGACGGGACTCGACTACACATTGACCGCGGACGACGACAACGCCAAGGCTGACGTCACCGAGACCATCGCGCGGCTTACGCCTGGCCAGAACGTTCTCCGCTTCGATATGCAGAGCGAGCGGATCGTGCGCGCAAACCAGCCGGCGCGGACCTACCACGTTCGTAGCGTGACCGATGCGCAAGGGCGTGCGTTGCCGTTTCACCACGACATGAATGATCTGGTCGTTGCCGTCGACACCGTGGCGGATCCGACCTTGAAGATCAAGTTCGTCATCGACGGAGACTTCCTCGTCCGCGAGGGCGGAGACAACGCCTGGCAACTCCGCCTCGGAGAGCCGTGGTTTCCTCTTCCGAGGCAGCTGGCGGGGCAGGCCTACACCGTTCACTCCGTACTTCGCATCAAGAAGCCGTTCATCGGGATCGCGCCCGGCAACACGATTTCGCGACGGGACGAAGGCGACTACAACGTCGTCGAAAACGTTCTCGACAAGCCGGTCGAGTTCACGATGGTGGAAGGCGGCAAGTACAACCTGTCGGAAGAAAAACGTGGCGAACGAACGGTCCGCGTCGCCACCTACGGTCTCCGTAATGACCGCGCCTCGAAGCAACTGACCAACCTCGCGTTCGACTTCATCGAGTATTACGAGCTCTTTCTGGGAGCGTTCCCCTGGAAAGAATTCAACATCATCCAGGTCAATACCTACGGCTACGGACAAGCGCCGCCGGCGACGATGTTCATCACGAACGAGGCCTTCAACTCGATGCTGAGCAGCGTCGACGAAGACGCCGTATCGGCAGACCAGTTCTTCTCGCAAGGCATTAACGAGCGCTTCGCCCATGAGATCGCGCACCAGTACTGGGGCTATGTCGTGCGCGATCCGAGCCCGGAAGAGACGTGGCTCGCGGAATCATTCGCCGAGTACTCCGCGGCGCTGGCGCTGAAGAAGCTGATGCCGAAGGGCGAAGGCGTCTACAACCGGCTCGTTTCGCAGTGGCGTACCGGCGCCAGGCAGGCCACCGCTGTCGCGCCAATTCCGTATGCGAACCGTATCGAAGGTGATCCGTCGCTCACGTTCCGCCAGCGCTTCGGCCTTTTGTATGAGAAGGGACCGTATCTTCTCTATGCACTGCACAAAGAAGTCGGCGACACGATCTTCCTAACGTTTCTGAAGTCGTATCAGAAATCGTTCGCCTTCAAAGCCGGCTCGACGAAAGATGTGGCCGGGTTGCTCGGCTTCATTACGAAGAAGGACTACAAACCGTTCTTCGACCAGTATTTCTGGGGAACGGCGATGCCGCAGTAGGCGTCGCCTCCCGGTTCTACTCCTGGTAGAAAGATCGGGTCACTGCACAGAATCAGGTGCCAATTGGCGGACCCGGGCCGCTAAACTTCCCGTTGCCCCGATGTCGTTCGCTCACCTCCACCTCCACACCGAATTCTCCCTTCTCGACGGTGCCAGCCGGCCCGACGAGCTGGCCAAGCGTGTCGCCAAATTGGGCATGCCCGCGTGCGCCATCACCGACCACGGCAACATGTTCGGCGCGGTCGAGTTTTACAACGCCATGAAGAAGGAGAAAGTGAAGCCGATCATCGGCTGCGAGATGTATGTCGCGTACGGCTCACGCTTCGATAAGGCGGGCGTCGAGGATGGCCAGGCCGACGCCGGCGCGAACAATCACCTGATCGTCCTCGCGTCGAACGACGAGGGGTACAAGAACCTCGTCAAACTCGTCTCGGCTGGATATACCGAGGGTTTTTATTACAAGCCGAGGATCGACAAGGAGTTGCTGCGGGAGCATCGCGAGGGGCTGATCGTTCTCTCGTCGTGCTTGAAGGGTGAAGTGTCGCAGTCGCTGGCCGGCGGCAATCTCACGAAGGCCAAAGACGCTGCGCTGCAATACAAAGAGATCCTTGGCGCGGACAACTTCTTCCTCGAGATTCAGGACCACGGCATCCCCGACCAGCAGAAGATCGTGCCGATGATGGCGCGCCTCGGCGAAGAGACCGGACTGCGCCTGGTCGCCACAAACGATTCGCATTACCTCTCGAAGGATGACGCCTTCGCGCACGAGGTCCTGCTCTGCATCGGCACGGGCAAGACCCTCGGCGACGAGAAGCGGATGAAGTTCTACAGCGACGATTTCTACGTCAAGAGTCCCGACGAGATGCGCCGCATTTTCAGTGGCTACGGTGAGGCGCTCGACAACACGGTGAAGATCGCCGAGCGCTGCAATGTGTCGCTCAACGTCGAGGGGTATCACCTGCCGAACTTCCCCGTACCCGAGGGGAAGGATCTGGCGGGGTACTTCGCGGAGATCGCGAGGGCGGGACTGGAGCGCAGGCTGAAAGCGGCTGCGCCGCTCTTCGCCGCGAACAAGAAAAAGCACGAGCCGCAGGAGTATTACGACCGGCTTCAGACTGAGATCGACATCATCAAGAGGATGGGCTTTCCGGGCTACTTCCTCGTGGTGTGGGACTTCATCAAGTACGCGAAAGACCACGGCATCCCGGTCGGTCCCGGCCGCGGTTCGGGCGCGGGCTCGCTGGTCGCGTACTCGATGGGAATCACCGACGTCGATCCGCTCGACTACGACCTCCTCTTCGAGCGCTTCCTCAATCCCGAGCGCATCTCGATGCCTGACATCGACATCGACTTCTGCATGAACCGCCGCGGCGAGGTGATTGAGTACGTCCGGCGCAAGTACGGCGCCGACAAAGTCGCGCAGATCATCACCTTCGGAACGATGGCCGCGAAGTCGGTAGTGCGCGACGTCGGCCGCGTACTCGGGCTGCCGTACACGCTCGTCGACAAAGTGGCGAAGACGATTCCGACCGGGCCGGACGTCACGCTGCCGGCGGCAGCGAAAGAGTCGCCGGCGCTGATCGAGGCGATGAAGAACGACCACGAAGTCGAGCGCATCATCGAGATCGGCTCGCGTCTCGAAGGGCTTTCGCGTCACGCCGGCATGCACGCGGCGGGCGTGGTCATCACGCCCGAGCCGGTCACGAATTACGTTCCGCTCTACCGCACGAATCGCGATGAAATCGTGACGCAGTACGACATGCGCATCGTCGAGAAGATGGGTCTTCTCAAGATGGACTTCCTCGGCCTGCGCACGCTGACAGTGATCGACGATGCCATCAAGTCCGCCAAAGCCGTGGAAGGCATTTCGATCGACATCGAAAACCTGCCGCTCGATGATCCCGAGGTGTTTCGCCTGTTCCAGGAAGGGCGGACGAAGGGCGTGTTCCAGTTTGAGTCGGGCGGAATGGTGGACGTTTTGCGCAAGTCGCGTCCAACCCAGTTCGAGGATCTGGCCGCGCTCAACGCGCTCTATCGTCCCGGTGCGCTCGACGCGGGCATGGTCGACGTCTACGTCAAGGTCAAGACCGGCGCGCAGAAGCCGCGATACCTCGTGCCGCTGATGAAGGAGTTGCTCGAGGAGACGCACGGCGTCATCGTTTACCAGGAGCAGATCCTCCAGATCGCGCAGCGGGTGGCGGGCTACTCGCTCGGTCACGCCGATCTGTTGCGCAAGGCCATGGGCAAGAAGGACGCCGCGGTCATGGCCGCGGAACGAAGCAAGTTCGTCGACGGCGCGATTGCGAATGGCTACGACAAGAAAAAAGCGAACGAGATCTTCGACTACATCGAGCCCTTCGCGCGCTACGGTTTCAACAAGTCGCACTCGGTGGCCTACGCGCTCGTTGCCTATCAGACCGCGTGGCTGAAGGTTCATTACCCGCGGCACTTCATGGCCGCGCTGATGACCTCGGAAATGGACCGCACCGACTTCGTCGTGAAGTTCATCAACGAGGCGTCGCAGATGGGTATCCGCATCCTGCCGCCGGACATCAACGAGTCGAACTACGCGTTCACCGTCGTCGGCCCGAACATCCGATTCGGCCTCGGCGCGGTGAAAGGCGTCGGCGAAAGCGCGATCGAATCGATCCTCGAAGCGCGCCAGAAGAAGGGGAGATACACATCGCTGCTCGACTTCTGCGAAGCCGTCGATCTGCGCGCGTGCAACAAGAAAGTGATCGAGGCGCTGATCAAGTCAGGATCGTTCGACTTCCTGGGGTCGAGCCGCAGGGCGCTCTTCGACTCGCTGGAAAACACTGCCGACTCCGCGCAACGTGCTCGCGAAGAAAAAGAGCGTGGACAGAATTCACTCTTCGGAATGCTGAGCCCCAGCGCGGCGCCGGTTTCCTCGCCCGCGAGAACGCTCGCAGCCGCCGAATGGCCCGACGACGAGAAGCTGCGCTTCGAGAAAGAGACCCTCGGCTTCTACATCACCGGTCATCCGCTCAACAAATACGCCGATGACCTGAAGCTCTTCGCCAACGCCACCACCGACACCCTTCATCAACATGTTGACGACGTTGTCAATATCGGCGGCATCGTCTCGCAGATCAAGAAATCGAAGATCAAGAAGGGGCCGAACGAAGGGAAGCTGATGGCGAAGTTCATTCTCGACGATCAGCGCGGCTCCGTCGAAGTGGTGGTCTTCTCCGATCTCTATTCGAAATACGCCAAGTGGCTGGAGAACGGCATCGCCGTCCTGCTGACGGCCGCCGTGAAAGACACTGGCGGCATGCAGGCAGGCCGCAGTGCGGCGTTGCAATCCGCGGAACAGAACGCGCACCGCTCCGATGAGGACTACGCGCAGATCTCCGGCTACGACGTCAGCGAAGACGACGTCGATGACGATCGCGATCCGAAAGAGATCGAGGCAGAGAAGTATGGCGATCGCAGTACGAACCTTGGGTTGTTTGCGGGAGTGGGGAGTCGGGAGTCGGGGGTCGGAGATGAGGCAGTCGCGCTTGCAGATCCCGACGAAGATTTCGCCCCGACCTCCGACCCCCGACTCCCGACTCCCGACGATGAGTCATTCGCCTCGCACGCCGCCTCATTCCACGAAGCGCCTATTACGCCGGAGTTGAACGCGCTGGAGATCGTCCCGCTGGACGGTATCCGCGACAAGAAGGTGAAAGAGATCGCGCTCGAAGTGCCATACCCGCGCATGACCGAAGAGACGGTGCGAAAGATTCGCGAGATCGTGGAGGAGCACCAGGGCGAAATACCGCTCAGCGTGACGATCGTTGAGTTGCCGCAGGTGCTGGCAGACAGCTCCAACCGCGGTGAAGTGCGGTTGAAGATCAACCAGCATTTCCGCGTGCAGCCGGGCGCGGCGCTCAGCGCAAAACTGCAGCAGGTACACGCCACCGCCAAATACGTTTTCTAGCCCCTCATGCCCCCTCGGATTGTCCTTGCGCTTCTCGTCGCGCTGCTCGTGCCTTCACTCTCCTACGCCGGAAGTGCGTGCTGCGAATTCTGCCCCGACCAGTACCAGCAGGAAGGACAGTTCCCGTACTTCGAAGTGATCCGGACGCGGCGGCTGATTCCTGACACCAGCGTCGTGACCGCCGAGGGATGGAAGCGGATTTTCGAGAGTTGCGCGCAGGCGGAACGGGTGAACATCACCGCCTCGACCAACGTCACCGTCGTCGCTCGGGCGTTTCTGCAGCTCACCGATCAGACCACGCCGGACATTGACATCGAATACCGCTGGCTGCTCGACGACGTTCCGGTCGGCGCGACGTTTCGTTCGCGAACCGGCGATCGTTTTCCGCACGCGGACGACATCAACATCGTGCTGCCGCATGTCGCAGCCGGACGCCATCGCGTTGCAATCGAAGCGCGCGTGATGGGCGAGGGACATGTCGATCTCCGGCTGCTCTTCATTACCGCGCAGGGATTTCCCGCGGCTCGTTTTCCGGCGGACTCGCGCATCGATACGCACAGCCGGACCATCGGCACCAACTGGAGTCTGGCCGGTCCGGTGCTCGATCTGAATTCGCCAGAGCCGGCTCGCGTCTACTTTCAGGGCTATATCGAAGGTTCTCCCGGCGACGCGTTCGACGTTCGTTTCGTGATCGACGACGCGCCTCAGTCGCCATTTCATGTCGTGATTCCGGCCGGCGGCGGCCTCCCGCTCTGGGATCACGCCGCCGATCCCATCGCGGCCGGCGCGCACACCGTCCGGCTGGAAGCGCGTGCAACGACACCCTCGGTGCTGCTGACGCTGGAGCAGGTCGAAGCGGCATCGGCTCCCGTGACGCTGCTGGACAAGACGCTTCCGTCGCTCGATGCGTCGAGCACCGGCTCGTTCGGTATCGAACATCAGCCACTGAACTGCCTCATCGTCAGCGCAGGCGGCGACGGCGGCGGCACGGGCGGGTTGGGCGGGACGCCGGTCTGTGGCAAGTACGATCTGCTCATTGATGCGACGCTGCCGGCCGCGTCACCGAGTCCGTTGGGAGCTTCCCCCGACGAGTACACCGTCTTCGGCGATGGCTATGTCGAGATCGACAATCGCAGCGGCACGAGCGGCATCGTCGCGTTGACGGTCGAAGCAATCTACGAAGATGGCAGAGCCGCAAATTGCAACGCGCTGATCGAGACGGCGGACGCTGCATGCCCGAGCGCAAATGCGTGCGCGACGGCCGACTTCACGCTCGTCGAATTCGCAGTGCCGCCGGGACGCTCGCAGAAGTTTTTCTACGTCGATCCGATCCATTGGGGATCCGCGGCGCCGAACCGCATTCGCGTCTGGGCGCGTTCCGGCAACTGCTTCGGCATACCCGCAGCCGACGTGGCGTACGGCCGCAGCCGGATCGGGATGCAGTTCGTGCCGGCCGGCGCAGGCGCCTGTTTTTCCGCGCGCGATTTCGGCCGCGCGGCAGCGCCGGCGCTGACAGCGTCGATCAACGGATCGAAGGTGCTCTTGGAGACGCACGTCGTGGCGCCGTCGTCGATCGGCTCGATGGAGATCCTTCGCGCGCAAGGCGAGGGATCGTTCTCATTGCTCGTGCGCTTGCCCGACACGACTCAATCGTTTATCGACGTCACCGTTCGCAGCGGCGTGATGTATCGCTACCAGGTGCGCGCATTGGAGAATTCGGCGAATTCGCAGTTGCCGTACTTCTCGGTGTGCGGTACTCCGTCGCCCGAAGTCCGCATCACGGTCCCGCCGATTGCGGCGCGAAGGCGAGCTGTGCATTGACGTCCATGCGATCCTTTTCGACACGAGGAGGGTTCGTCCAATGGCCGAGGCAACGCAGTCGTATGGCACGCATCGCCGCTATTTCCCGCTGTTCCACTTTTTCGCGATTCCGCTGCTGGTCGCGAACCTGATCATCCGAATCGTCTACGCATGGATGCATCGCGGCGCGCGGCTGGTGTGGTGGGAAATCGTCGTCGCGCTGGCACTGCTCGCGGTCGCGTTCGCATCGCGGATCATGGTGCTCACCGTTCAGGACCGCCTGATCAAACTCGAAGAGACGACGCGCCTGCAGCGTTGCCTGCCCGACGATTTGCGCGGACGGATCGGCGAACTTTCCGGTGGACAGTTGGTCGCCCTCCGTTTCTGCGGCGACGAAGGAGAGCTGGCCGGTCTGACTCGTTCCGTTCTCGACGGAAAACTGAAAACCCGCAACGAGATCAAGCAACAGATCAAGACCTGGCGGCCGGACAACCAGCGAGCGTAGCTGGTCTTCTCCGCTCCTCCGCGTCTCCGCGTGGACCCGTCTCCTCAGAAGTTTCGCGCCACTGATAGCGACCACGTCGTCTTCTGGCGGAACGTCTGTTCGTCGAAGCCGTGCGACCAGAGCTGGTGATAGACGCCGGGCGAGATCGTGACGCCGCGCCACGGAAAAGAAACCTGCAATCGCGCGCCGCCGTCTTCGAATCCGCTGCCTTCGTCGACGACGCCGCTCCAGCGTCCGAGGGTTTGGTACTGACCGTCAAGGCTCGGCGTCATCGTGATGCCGCCGGCGCGGACGCTGCGTCCGAGCGACCAGGTGAAGGTCGTCGGCGCGCGATACCCCTCCCGGTTTTCATACACGCTCAACTTCCCCTCGGCGCGCGCGAAGAACTGGCTGTGACTCCACTTCGCGGCGATGCGCGGCTCGAATGTGCCGCTTCCGAACTGGATGTGCTCGTGCGTTTTTCCTTCACGGCCGAGGACGATCGGATCGTCAACGATGTGACCGACGGGAAGTGTCGTTCCGAGACCGAACAGCCAGTTCTGACTCGGCGACCAGTCGATGCCGAGGGAGGGATCGGAGATACCGTTGAGAGTTTCGGTGCGATGGTGAATGTCGCCGTACGGCGGCACGAACGGTTCGCCGGTCAGCGTCGTGTAGCGAACGCGCATCGCTTTCACGTCGTATGGCATCCGAAAGGTGAGCTGCGCGCGATGACCGAGTCCGTAATCCGTCTGCAGTTCGAGGTGCGTGAGTCCGATCGAGACGACGTGCTTGTGCGGCGGAATGAAAGTCGTTGCGCATTCGGGCGCGACGTCGGGACACTCAGCCACGTGCGAGGTGAGGAACGTTCCTTCCGCCGCGGTGAGCGACACGCGCCAACGCTCGGCGCCGATGATGCTGGTCTGACCCGCTCCGCCGGAGAGGTTTGGATTCGCTCACGCGGGTCAGGCGGAGAGCGAGGATGCGAAGAGGACGATCGCGAGGAAGAGCAGGATTGGGCGCATCCTCGAATGTTGAATGTTCAATGTTGAATGTCGAATGTTGAATGTCATCACGTGTCTTCGGTCCTTCATTCAACATTCAACATTGAGCATTCAACATTCAACATTTTCTTTCTCACCGCCCCGCCTTCTCAATCGCCGCCAGCACTTCGTCCCACATGCCGCCAGTCACTGCGGTCACGAACTTGCCGCGCGCGTCGTACACGCGAATGTAGGGGAGCGCTTCGGCGCCGAGGTGGGTGGCTTGCGCAGCGGCGGCGTTGTTCCACTTGCCGATGTCAGCGCGGCGAACGGCGACGTTCGGATGCGCGGTAATGTAGCGCTCCAGCCGCGACTCGAGCACGTTACAGGGCCCACACCAGTCGGCGTAGTAATCGATGATGGTGATCTTTCCGGGCGCGACGACCTTCGCGATATCGAGCGCCGACTTGCCGTCGTAGCGGACGATGTCGAGCGTCTTGACGACGTCGGCGGGCAGCGGCTGGATGTCGGTGCGCTTCTCGCCGGGAAACGTCGCGTCGAAGCCGGCGTTCGAAAGCGCCTCGCGCAGTTTCGCTTTCTCGAATCCCGAGGGCACTTCCACCGTCGCCGTCTTCGCATTCACATCGACGGAGACGTTCGTGACTCCGGCGACCGAGGCCAGCGCCTTCTTCACCGGCGGCGCGCACGACGCGCAATCGATGCCGATGACGTTGAAGGTAAGTTTGTCGGCGAACGCGGGAGCAGCGACGAAGATGGCGAGGAGCAGGAGCCGTTTCATGCGCGGTCTAACGCAGGTGGCGAGCGAAGCAATCCTCGTTTTCTTTTTCAATCGTCCCGAGCCTCACCAGCACAGACAAGAGTGTCTGTGCCACACGGACTTTCGTCAGTAGCGGCACCTGCGCGATCGGGCAGGACGGTGTGGCACAGACACTCCTGTCTGTGCTTGGCAAGGTGCAGCGCCTGATGCAGGTAACGCGCGACTAGTGCGTCTTCAGATGGCTGTCGAACCACCCGACCAGCCTCCTCGCGATGTCGCGCTGGTGTTCCTTCTTCGCGATGCGGTGGCCTTCGTCGGGGTAGACGACGAGTTGCGTTTCGACGCCGAGGGTCTTGAGGGCGTGCCAGAACTCGAAGGATTGTGGAGCGGGGCATTCGCCGTCGCGTTCGCCGACGAGCATCAGCGTCGGAGTCTTGATGTTCTTCACGAACGTGATCGGTGCGCTGCGCGCGTAGACGGCGGGGTCGTCGTAAACGGAGGCGCCGAAGTAGGGGATCATCCAGGCGTCGATGTCGTTCTCGCCGTAGTAGCTCTGCCAATTGGCGATGCCGGCGCCGGCCACGGCGGCTTTGAAGCGCGTCGTCTGCGTCACGGTCCACATGGTCATATAGCCACCGTAGCTCCAGCCCCAGATGCCGAGGCGGGCGGTGTCGATCGGGTTGGACGCGGCGGCTGCGTCGATGCCGCTCATCACGTCGCGCAGATCGCCGTAGCCGAAATCTTTCACGTTGGCGCGCGTGAATGCCTCGCCCTGACCGTAGCTGCCGCGCGGGTTGGGAAAGAAAACGTAGTAGCCGCGGCGCGAGAGCAGCGCCGCGCGATTGTCGGGCCACTTGGCGAGCGACGCCGAGGCGGGCCCGCCGTGGATCCAGACGATGAGCGGGTACTTGCGCGCGGCGTCCATCTGCGCCGGCGCGAGCAGCCAGCCCTGCACGTCGAAGGCGTCGCTCTTCCAGCGGATCGAGCGCGCCTCGCCCCAGGTCGCACGCACCGATGCGTTCGTCGTGGAGACCCGCTTCCAGTCGCCGATGCGGCCGGCCCAGACGTCCGGCGCACTTTTGAAACTGCTGCGGATGACGGCGGAGGTGACGCCGTCGTTCGCGAGCGATGCGCCGATGACGTCGTGGCTGGTCACGAGCTCTTCGCCGCGCCAGAGCG
>Ga0213876_10000622_pt1 | contig 26029 bp, 18 predicted proteins | sample BarmaccomBMRX_R9_FD_160113 | JGI IMG/M metagenome (GOLD analysis project Ga0213876, IMG submission 160113) | Root-associated microbial communities from Barbacenia macrantha in rupestrian grasslands, the National Park of Serra do Cipo, Brazil - RX_R9 | ecosystem: Host-associated > Plants > Roots... | reverse complement strand
ACGTGGTGAGTTACTCCCTGCCCGGCTCGGGGGCGAAGAGGTCGATGGACATCTCCGTCGAGCCGCAGTTGCAGGCCGAGCACGGGCTTCTGGCCGGCAACCCGGGCGAAGTGGTGGAGGTTAGCTTCGGCCTCGAAACGTCGTACCTCGCCGACCTGAATCGGGGCGTGTCTCCGACACGTGCCCCCGTCACGCTCTTCATCGCCGACGCGTCGGTGGCCGAGCTGGAGCCAGGGCAGACCGCATCTCAGTTGACGGGGGACGACGGCTTTGCCACCTGGAGGGTTCGGCTCAAGTCGGCGGGCGAGACGACGCTCAAGGCCGTCGCGCCCGGCTTCGAGCCGGCCGAGGCGCGCCTCGTCAGCTCGCGCCCGCCCGCCACTTCCCGCGAGAGTGACGCCGATAAAAACGCCGACAGGGCGGCGGCCGCGGCGGCCGCGGAGGGGAAGCACGCCCGCGCCGCGCGCGCCGAGTCGGAGAAGGCCGCGGCCGAGATGCTCATCCTCAAACAGCGGACGGCCGCGGGCGAGAAGGGAGGCGGCGCGGCCGCGCTGGAGAAACGCCGGAACCAGGCCGCGGACGAGATGCAGAAGGCCGAAGCCCGGCAGGCGCGGCAACTCAACGAAATGGCGACCATGCGCGCCCGGCTTGATGAAATAGTGAACGTGCGCACCGGGCGTGCGGGCATCGTCGCCAACCAGGTCGGCTCGCCAGAAACGGTCTTCGTCGAGGAGCCGCTCTCGTTGATATCTCCCGACCGGCTCCTGCCGGGCGACATCATCCTGATGCGCGGCTCCAGTATCTACAGCAAGGGCATCCTGCTTGCCGAGACTTTGAACTTCTTCCGCGCCGTGCCTTACTCGCACACGGCCCTCTACGTCGGCGACGGCATGGTGGCCGAGATGCTGAAGCCCGGGTACGTCATGCACGAGCTCGGGCTCAGCATCGAGGGGGCGACTTACGCCGACGTGTACCGCTGGGAAGGGCTGAGCGACGCGCAGCGCGAGTTGATCGCCGCGAAGGGGAAGAGTTACAACCGAGAGCCCTACCCGCCCTACGCCATACCGCAGATCGGCGTGCTCGGGTTGGCGGCCACCGGGGCGGCACCGCTGGGCGCGCTCTCGTTAGTCGCCGCCACCGCCGGCGCGGTGAGCGGCGGCGACAGACAGATGATCTGCTCGGAGCTGGTCGCCAGGTCGTACCACCACGCCGGGCTCGACCCCACGGTGGCGGACAGGTGGCAGGTGCGCTTCTGGCCGACGCTCGCCGAGATTCTGTCGAGCGACGACCGCAGACACGACTACACGACGCCCAACGCGCTCGCCGCCAGCCCCCTGCTCCGGGCGGAGGGGCGGCTCAAGTAACGCGACGGACGCCTTCGACTACGAGCGGGCCGGCGGCGGGGCTCATCTCCCGCCGCCGGCCTTTTCGTCGTGCCGTCGGGTGTCGTTGCCTACGATGAGGCTCAAAAGGTTTGCGAAGCGCGGGTCGGTGCGGAGGTTGTCGAACCTGGGGTCGAGCTCGAAAAGGACGAGCAGGCTGTAACGCTCCCGGTAGGCGGCCGTGAGCCAGCGGAATGCCTCGTCCGTCTCCCCGAGGGCGGAGTAGATCATCGCGATGTCGTGCGGCGGGACGTAGGCGTGCCGGGCGCGCTCTTCCAACTCGGCGAGGATGCCGCGCGCCGCCCCGCGCTTCCCCATCAACGCGTAGGTGTGTGCGATTGAGGCGCGGGCGTCCGAGCCGCCTTTGAACGGCGCCATCGCCTCCGCCGCCGAAGCGTCCGCCGAGAGCGCAATCGCGGTCTGAAAAGCGTTGACGGCCTCGACGTACTCGCCGAGCTGCTCGTAGGCCAGCCCCGCGCGGAAATGCGCCGTGACGAAGTTCGGCTCCGCGTCGAGCACCCACTGACACTGCTTGATGGACTCTTCGAACCGGCGCGTGTAGTAGAGCGCGCAGGCCACGTCGGTGTTGATGAGCAGCGAGAGCGGGTCGAGCGCCTGGGCTTTTAAGATGGAAGCCCACCCCTCCTCGGGCCGCCCCCTGGCCGTCAGCCAGATGCCGTACCAGTCGTACACGGCGGCGTAGCTCGGGTTGAGCCGGAGCGCCTGCTTGAACTCCTTTTCAGCGCCCGGCCAGTCGCGCTCGTAGAACATCTGCACCAGCGCCAGCGAGGCGTGCGCCTCGGCCACCGAACTGTCCAGCTCGATGGCCCTGAGTGCCGCCGCCTTCGCCCGCGGCATGGCCTCGCTCGGGAGCATGAGCCCGTAGATTTCCAGGTGGACGTACGAGACGGCCATGCCGGCGTAGGCCAGCGCGTAAGCCGGGTCTTTGGCGACGGCGTCGGCGAAGCATTCGAGGCTGCGGTGCAGCCCTTCGGCCGTCATCTTGTTCCAGTAGTAACGGCCCTTGAGGTAGGACTGGTAAGCCTCGCCGCTCTCCGTGTAGTGCTTGCTCAGGGACTCCAGCTCCTCGCCCGTCAGCTTCAACATCAACGCGCCCGCCACCTGCTCGGAGATCGAATCCTGCACGGCGAAGATGTCCGTGAACTCTTCGTCGAACTTCTCCGCCCAGATCGTCGCGCCGTCGCCGACGTTGACCATCTGCACCGTCACGCGCACGCGCCCGCCCGCCCTCTGCACGCGGCCGTCGAGCAGCGCCTCCACCTTCAACTCGCGCCCGACGGCCAGCACGTCCTGGCCCGCGTCCGTGTACTTGAGGACGGCGCCGGTCGGGCGGACGTTAATCCGGCCGAGGTTGCTCAGCTTGATGATGATCGCGTCGGCCATGCCCAGCCCGAGGAACTGCCCGCCGCCCTCCTGCCCGGGCATCTCCTTGAAGGGCAGCACGGCAATCGAGCGCGCGTTCGTAATCGAGCGCGCGCTGGTCGGCGCGCCCGTCTCCCTGACGCCCGCGACGAAGCGGTAGCCGCGTTTCGGGATGGTCTCGATGAACTTGTGCCCTTCGCGGCCGTCGCCGAGCGCCTTCCTGAGCGTGGAGATTTGGCGGTTCAAGTTGCCCTCTTCGACGAAGCTGTCCGGCCAAATCTCGCGCATGAAGACCTCCTTCTCCAACGCGCGCCCGCCGTTGCGCACGAGCATGAGGAGGATGTCGAAGACCTTCGGCGTCAGCGTGACGGGGGTGTCCCGGCGCAGCAGTCGCCGCTCGACCGGGTCGAGGCGGAAGGGGCCGAATTCATAAAAATGGCCGGCGGGTTCGGTGGGCATAAACCTCTTTCGGAATTTTTTCGGGAATTTCTCCGCGCGCCGTAAGGACTTCCGGGGCCTTTACGGCCTATCGTCTGCCGCCAGGGCGAGAGGCGGCGGGACGTGCGAGGCGTTGGCCCCGCATTGTAAGGCCGCCCGCCGTGAGGAGCAATAGATGTCGGAAGTCGAAAGACTCTTGCACGTTCGTCGAACGTTTAAGGAGACGCCATGAAAAAGATGACTCGTTCAAAGAGCGGTTCGGAGACGAAGGGCGCGCGGCTCGCCGTCGCGCTGTTGGTGCTGCTGCTGGGCTCCGTCGCCGCGCCCCGCGCCCGCGCCGCGACGCCGGACGCCCGGCAAAAACAGGACGGCCGGATCAAGGCGAAGGGTGCGTTCACCTGCGACTTCGCGCTGCCCGCCGACTATCCGTTCGGCCAGGTGGGGCCGGTCATCGAGCGCGACCGGATGTACATGGCCGAGCGCCCCGGCATGCAGCGCAAGCAGATTCCGATGCGCATCGACTTCTCCAACGGCAACCTTCTGACGGGCGGCCGTTACCTCTTCGACACCGAAGAGGACGCGGCGAAATACAAGTCGTGGATCGAGAACGACTACGTCCTCGACGGCACGCACTTCCTCGAACGCCCGTACTTCCTCGACCCCGACTGCCACGCGTGGGGCGTCGTCGCCGCATACAACCTCAAGGACATCCAGCAGCAGATCGTCATGCGCACGGAGCGCTGGAGCGTGCCGCAGGCGAGCCAGACGCACGCGCTCAAAGAGAACTGGCCTTCGATTTTGCAGGAGGCCGAGCGGCGCGGGATGACCGGCGTGTGGCTGCTCTACGACGAGCAGGAGAACCTCGCCGAGCTGGTCTACTTCGCCGACCGCATCGTCCCGCAAGACCCGTACGTGCCCGACTTCGCCAGCCTCGGCGCTTTAGAATCGGGCGCGCCGCTCGGCGCCGCCTTCGAAGGCCAGCCCGGGTGGACGAAGACGTTCGACCGTTCGCAGTGGGTTCTGACGGTCTGGTTCCCGTTCGCGCTCGGCGACCACGGACAGCCGGCGCTCTGGCCGAACTCGCCGCCCCTGCCCGAGCCGTACATCGGCGACGGCGTCTGCGAAGTCAGCCGCGGCGAGAACCACGCCAACGCGCCGGCCGACTGCGGCCCCCTCTGCGGGAACGGGGTCTGTGACGCGGGCGAGGACACGCAGAGCTGTCCCGGCGACTGCCGCCTGCCGTAGCCCCTCGCGGAAGCCGCATCAAACATCAAGGCCGCGACCCACCTTAATCAGGCGGGCCGCGGCCTTGTCCGATGCCGTCCGTTTACGGGAAGCGCACGACGACGCTGTCGATCGGCATCTCCAAACGGCGCCGCTCGACCTTGAAGTTCGGGTCGGGCCGCCAGACGCCGTCCTTCAAAGCCTGCGGCGACTCGACGCCCAGAACCTCGAACGAGTCGAAGACAAAGGGCAGCCCTTCGCCGCCGAGCGCGACCGGCGAGTCGGCGATCTGAAAGTGGAGGTGCGGCCCGACGGCGTTGCCCGAGTTCCCCAGCAGCCCGAGCACCTGCCCGCGCTTCACGCGGTCGCCGACCCTCACGCGCATCTTGCCCGGCTGCATGTGCGCGTAGAGCGCGTAGCGCCCCCCGCCGATGTCGAGCACGACGTGGTTGCCCGCGACCGTGTCGAACGAGATGGGCACGGCCGTCGTGCTCTTGCTCGGGTCGTTCTCGGGGATGCGGTCGCGCACCTCCACGACCTTCGCGTCGGCCACGGCGATGAGCGGCTCGCCGTAGCAGTAGAAGTCCGTGTTCTTCGAGCCGTCGCCGGTGCGCAAAGCGTTCCAGTCGTCGCCGAACTTGCCCCAGTCGGTGGCGAAGCGCTGCGAGATGGCCGCCTGCCCGTTGACGACCAGCAGCCCGCGCCGGTGGAACGAAGTGCTGCCGTTGAAGCGCGCGACCCAGCCCGCCCCGCGCACCGGCGGGCCGATACGGACGGGGCCGTCCCGGCGCACGGCGACGCCCCCGCCGTCCACGACCTTCTCCTCGCCCGCGGCCGCGTTCGGGATTTTGAAGTAGAGGCGGTGGCGCAGCCGCGCGGGCACGGCCGCCGCGTTGTCGAACGTGAGCCAGAGGTAGACGACGGCGCGCATCCCCGCGGCGATGAGGCGCGGGTCGGAGAGCTGGCCGCCCGTGCCGGGCCGCGCGAGCAGGTTCTTCAAGTCCGCCTCGGCGTAGCTCGCGAGCGGCGCCGCCGCGGCCTCGTCGTCGTTCAAGACCTCGACGCGCGTGAGCAGAAGGTCGCCCGCGCGGAAGCTGGTCGCGTGCAGCTCGTAGACGAGGTTCAGCTTGCCGTTGGCCTTGAAGGCCGTGGGCGCGGACGGGACTTCGAGCGCGACGGGGAACATCGGCGTCGGCTGCTGCCGCGCCGCGCCCGCCCCGGCGAAAGGTAAGAAGATCGCGCCCAGGAAAAGCAACGACGTGGCTCTTAACGTACGCCTCATCTCTCGGCCTCCATCTTCACTTCTTCACGAACGTGCGCTTCGAGTGCTGCGGCCCGTTCGGGCCTTTGACGTCCAGCTCGATGGTGAGGGTCTTGCCGTCGGGGAGCAGCAGCCAACGGCGCGTGAAGTTGAAAGTGACTTCGCCGTTCGGCGAGTCGAACTTCTCCTCCTCCGTCACCTCGAAGCCGTTGCCGTCGGCCGCCCACTTCGCCGTGCGCTTGCCCTTGCCTTCCGCGTTCGAGCGCTTCGGCGTGTAGCTCGTCTCCTGCCCGTCGAAGGTGTACGCGGCCGTGACGGTCTGGTCGCCCTGGTCGGTCACGACCTTCGTCTCGACGCTCAGCGCGTCCCCGTTCTGCGTGACCGTCATCGTCTGCTCCATGTCCGGCGGCACGCCCTCGCTCCGGCCCTTGTCCAACACCCATGTGCCGGCGAAGTCCGCCTTCGCGGCGGCGACGCCGAGACTCAGCGTCAGCACGACGCCGACCAGAATGCCGAGCGCAAGTATGCGTTTCATAAAGTCTCCTTTCGAGTCGGCAAGTCGCCGCCGTCTTCCTCACTCACATCATCGAATAGGTGGCCGTGACGCCCTTCGGAGTCACGTAGACCAGCTTGATGACGTAAGGCGCTTCTTTCGTGAGCCAGAAGGTCATCGGCCCGTTGTCTTCGGTCTCGACGACCCACGCCTTCACCCTTTTGCCCGGCCCGGCCTCGACCGTCTCCGCGCGCGCCACGCGGAACGTCGCCCAGCGGAGCGTCTCCGTGCTCTCGTCCAGGCTCGGGAGGCTGGCCGTAAAACCTTCCTTGAGCGGGAAGGTCGCGAGCAGCAGTCCCCAGAGCCCGCCGTAGAAATCGAAGACGGGCACGTCGAGCCGCGCGGCGCCCTCCTTCAACTCGCCGCCGGGGGCCGAGGTGCCGCGGTACTTGATGGCCCGGCCGTCGAACTCTATCTGTTTGAGCGGCCCGCGGCTGTCGCGGAAATCCCTTGAGACCGGGGCCATCGTCTTCGGGTCGAAGACGTTGACGGTCGTCATGCTGATGTCGTTCCGTGTGTACTTCGCCACCTGCGTGCGCTTGAGCAGGGTGCGCCCGTTCAGACGGAGTCGCTCGACCTCGTCGCTCCAGGTGGCCGCGTCGATGGATTCGCCGCTCGGCCTGGTGTAGGTGAGTCGCCACAGATTTTTGTAAGGCTTGATGAACGAGCCGTTGACGACGGGGTCGCCGACCCGCACCTTCAACGCGCCGCCGTCCTGCGCGCGCGCGAGGGCCGGGAGTAGAGCCAGACCCGCAAACAGTCCGACGCGAAGCAGCCGCCCGTTGATTCTCATTTCTCGCCTCCTTCCAGACACGAATTGAGACAGACGAGCAGCGCGCCCCCGGCCGTCTCTTTGAAATGGACTCTCTGCGCGCCGACCCAGCCGTAGATGGCGCGCGTGCTGACGCGGCAGAAGCGAGCCGCCTCGCGCGGCGGCAGCAGCCGCGACGCGCCGCCGCAGTCCGCGCACCAGGCGGGCGCCGGCGCGTCGAAGACGCGCACCGTGAGCAGCTCGTGCGTCTCGACGATGATCTCCGTCCTGCGCTTCTTCATCTCTGCCAAAGTTGTTGTCGCCGCCGCGCCCCTGCGTTTAGAATGAGGTGAAAAGTGGGCCGCGCCGCCTGACGGTCTTCGCCAAGACGCAACGGACAAACAGCCGCCTTCTCACCCCGGACGCGCACTCTAGCGCGCGCGCCGCGCCGCCGTCTTTAAGCCGTCTCAAAACGGACTTCAAATTTTTTTCAAACCGGCTTTGAAAGGGGCTTTCGTGGATTTGTGAGGGCCGCGATGGACACGCAGACGAAGCAGCTCTACGCCTTCGGCGACTTCTGTCTCGACCCGGGCCGGCGCCTTTTGCTCCGGCTCGACGGCGAGCCCGTGCCGCTCACGCCGAAGGCGTTCGAGACGCTGCTCATCCTCGTGCGCCGCCACGGCAGCGTCGTCGAAAAGGACGAGCTGCTGCGCGAGGTGTGGCCCGACACGTTCGTCGAGGAGGCGACGCTGGCGCAGAACGTCTTCACGCTCCGCCGCGCGCTCGGCCAGGGGCAGGCCGAGCCGCGCTACATCGAGACCGTCCCGAAACACGGCTACCGCTTCGTGGCGGACGTGCGGGAGCTGCGCGCCGACCTGGTCGTCGAGAAGCACACGCGGACGCACATCGTCGCCGAAGAGCTGGAGGTGCCGGACGCGCCCGCCGAGGCTTCACCGGTCACGAAGGCCCGCGGCTTCTCACTCCCGGCAATCGCGCGCGGCGTCAGACGCCACCCCGGCGCGTCGGCGCTCGGCGCGTCGTGCGTCGTCATCGCCGCGGCCCTCCTCCTCTTCAACCTGTACGGGCGGCGGCCCGCCCCCGCGCCGTTCGAGCGGATGCGCCTGAGCATGTTGACCGACGACGGCGAGGTCGTGCGCGCGGCCATCTCGCCCGACGGCAAGTACGTCGTCACGGCGCGCAGGGAGGGCGCGCGCGAGGGCCTGTGGGTCAGGCAGACGAGGGCCGCCGAGCAAGTGCAGATCGTCGCGCCCGCCGACGTGCATTTTCAGGGGCTCACGTTCTCGCCCGACGGCGCCGCGGTCTACTACGTCGCCTACGAGCGCGGCAGCCACGTCGCCGCGCTCGACCGCGTGGGCGTGCTCGGCGGGACGCCCGCGCGCGTGCTCGTTGACATCGACAGCCCGGCCGCCTTCTCGCCCGACGGCCGCGCGCTCGCCTTCGTGCGGAACGACCCGAACACGCGGACGGACGCGCTCATGGTTGCGAACGCGGACGGGACGGACGCGCGACCAATCGCGGCGCGACGCGCGCCCGAATACTTTTCAAACGAAGGGCCGGGCTGGTCGCCCGACGGGCGCGAGGTCGCCTGCGCCGTGGGGCGGACTGAGTTCAACCGCTCCGTGATGGGCGTCGTCGCGGTGCGTGCGGCGGACGGCGTGGAAAGAGTGTTGACGCCGCCGCGTTGGGACTTCGTGGGCCAAGTCGCGTACACGCCGGACGGCGGCGTGCTGTTGGACGCGTGGGACTCCGGCGCCTCTCTGCTCGCAAGGCAAATCTGGCGGCTCAACGCCGCCGACGGGACGGCGCGCAGAATCACCAACGACCTGAACAGCTATCACGGGCTGAGCCTGACGGCGGACGGCGGCGCGCTCGTCTCAGTCCGCGCCACGCGCGCGACCAGCTTCTGGCTCGCGCCCGGCGACGCGCCCGCCGACGCGCGGCAGATCACTTCGGGCGCGGGCGACCTCGTGGGCGAAGGGATGGGGCTCGCCTGGACGCCGGACGGGCGCCTCGTCTACGGGTCGAACGCGGGCGGCGACGTGGACGTGTGGGTGATGGACGCGGACGGGCGCAACCGCCGGCAGCTCACGACGACGGCGCGGCCGGACGTGAAGCCGTCGGTCTCGCCCGACGGGAGCCGCGTCGTCTTCGTCTCCTGGCGCACGGGCACGTCGCACCTCTGGCGGATGGACGCGGACGGGTCGAACCTCCTGCAACTGACGAACGGCGCGGCGGAGAGCTACCCGCAAATCTCTCCGGACGGGCGCTGGGTGGTCTACCTCTCGGCCGAGCAGAACAGGTCGTCGCTGTGGAAGGTTCCGATTGAGGGCGGCGAGCCGGTGCGCGTCAGTGAACGCTGGTCGATGACCCCGACCTTCTCTCCGGACGGGAAGGAGGTCGCCTGCTTTTATGAAGACGAAACGAGCGGCGCGCTCAAGCTCGCACTCGTCCCCTCGGGCGGCGGCGACCTCGTCAAGCTTTTCGATCTGCCGCAGACGGTCTTTCTCCGCGCGGGCCTGCACTGGACGCCGGACGGGGGCGCGCTGCGCTACGTCGATAACGGCGGCGGCGTCTCGAACATTTGGGAGCAGAGGGTCGCGGGCGGCGCGCCGAAGCGTCTGACCGACTTCACCTCGAACAAGATATTCCGCCTCGCGTGGTCGCGCGACGGCCGACAACTCGCCTTCGAGCGCGGGGCCGAGTTCGACGACGCGACCTTAATCAGCGACTTCAAGTAGCAGCCTCTTCGTGCGCCGCAGTGGATTACAATACGAGGCGCGTCAGGACGGGCGCGCGGCCTCCCGCCGATTCGAAAACATGAACTCCAACCGAAGGATCATCTACGAGTTCGGCCGGTTCCGGCTCGACTCCGTCCGCCGTCTGCTGGCGCGCGACGGCGAGGCCGTCCCCCTCACGCCGAAGACCTTCGACCTCCTCCTGACCCTCGTCCAGAACCGCGGGCAGATTCTCGCCCGGGAAGAGCTGCTGCACAGGATTTGGCCGCGCACGGTGGTCGAGGAGAGCAACCTGACGCAGAACATCTTCGTGCTGCGCAAGGCGCTCGGCGAGACGCCGGGCGACCACTTCTTCATCGTCACCGTGCCGGGCCGCGGCTACAGGTTCGTCGCGCCCGTCCGCGAGCTGGAGGAGGAGGGCGCGCGGGCGGAGTGGGCGGAGGCGGGCAACGGCCCGCAGCAGGGGGCCGTGACGATTGCCGTCCTGCCCTTGAAAAGCATCGACCGGCAGGCGGGCGAAGAGTACTGGGGGCCGGGGCTGGCCGGCTCGCTCATCAACCGGCTCAACCGCCTGCGGGCGATAGCCGCGCGGCCCATCACCTCCGTCCTGCGCTACGCCGACACGAGCCGCAGCCCGCAGGACGCCGGGCGCGAACTCGGCGTGAGCGCCGTGCTCGACGGCACCGTCCAGCGCGCGGGCGAGAGCATCCGCGTCAACGTCGAGCTGATCCGCGTCGGCGACGGCGTCACCCTCTGGGCCGGCCAGTTCGACGACCGCCTCACGGACATCTTCGGCACGCAGGACGCCATCGCGGAGCAGGTCGCGCGCGCTCTGTCGGTCGAGCTGACGGGCGAAGAGCGCGGGCGGCTGCGGAGCAGGGACACGGACGATGGCGAGGCGTACAGGCTCTACATCAAGGGGCGCTTCTTCTGGGAGCAAAGGACGCGGCGCGGCCTCCTGCGGGGCGCGGGGTACGCGGAGCGCGCGCTCGCGCTCGACCCGAACTACGCGCGCGCCTACGTCGGGGTCGCGGACTCCTACCTGCTGTTGGGCGAGTACCTCCACCTGCCCCCGGCCGAAGCCTTCCCCCGCGCCAAGGGGGCGGCCCTGCGCGCGCTGGAGCTGGACGACTCTCTGGCCGAGGCCCACGCCTCCCTGGCCGAGGCGCTCTTCTTTAACGAATGGGACTGGCCGCAGGCCGAGGGGGAGTACCAACGGGCCTGCGAGCTTAACCCGCGGTACGCCTCGGCGCACCACTGGTACGCGTGGTTCCTGTTGGCGCAGGAGCGCTTCGACGAGGCGCTGGACGAAATATCTCTCGCGCAGAAGCTCGACCCCGGCTCGCTCACGCTCGCCACCGCCACGGGGCTGCCCTTCTACTTCCGCGGCGAGTACGAGCAGGCGGAGGAGCGTTACCGCGAGGCGTTGGAGATGGAGCCCGACTTCACCCTGGCGCACTACTACCTCGGCCTCGCGCTGCTGCAACTGGGCCGCTACGCCGAGGCGATCTCGTCGCTGCGCAAGGTGCGGGCGGTCGATTACCAGCAGCAGGTGACGGCGCAGCTCGGCCGCGCCTACGCGTGCGCCGGGCGGCGGGCGGAGGCGCTCGCCGTGCTGCGCGAACTCCGGGCCATGAGGCGGCGCGGTTACGTCTCCCCGTACATGGAGGCGATGGTGTACGCGGCGCTCGGGGAGAAGGAGGAGGCCGCGGGCTGGCTCGAACGGGCGCACGGCGAGCGCGCCCCCTGGATGGTCTTCCTTCGGGTCGAGCCGTGCTTCGACGCCCTGCGCCCCGAGCCGCGCTTCCGCCGTTTGGTCGAACAGCTTTGGGGCTGAGTTCCGACAACTAACCGCAGAGACAAAGAGGCACAGCTTGAAGTTATGGTTCTTCAAGCTGTGCCTCTTTGTGTGCGCGGCTCTGAGAAATTTTGAGAGAAATTCATCTGTCCCCGATGTGATTCGGGGCCGCCGGTGCCAGGATGGGCGAAGAGGCCATGCCCACGGGAAGAGATGAACCTCCTTCAAAATGAAAGTGAGTGGCACCCATGAAGAAGTTACTCGGATTTGTCCTGAGCGCGCTGACCGTCGTCCTGCTCTGTCCGGCGGGCGACGTGAGCGCGAACCCCTTTGAATACTCCTGGCAGCAACTCGCGCCGGGCGTCTGGGCGGCCATCCGGCAAGACCCCTTCGAGCTGCCGCAGGAGGGGAACTCGGTCTTCGTCGTGACCGAGCGCGGCGTCGTCCTCTTCGACGCCGGCGGCAGCCCCGGCATGGGCGAAGCCATCGTCGCCAAGGTGCGCTCGGTCACCGACAAGCCCGTCACACACGTCGTTATCAGCCATTGGCACGGCGACCACATGCGCGGCCTCCAGGCCATCAAAGCCGCCTTCCCCCAGGCCCAGGTTTTCGCCCACCCGCACTCGCGCGACTTCATCGTCGAGACGCAGGACAGGTGGCTCAAGCGGCGCGTCAGCATGGTGCCGAACATCCGCAAGAACGTCGCCGCCGCCCTCGGCAATAACCAGGACATGAGCGGCCGGCCCCTCATCAAGGAGGAGCAGGACTGGCTCCAAAAAGGTCTCTCCATCACCGACCAGCTCGACAAAGAGAACAACCGCACGGCCTACGTCGTCCCCGACGCGACGTTCGAAGACCACCTGACCCTCTACGCGGGCGGCAGGGAGATTCAGTTCCTCCACCTCGGCAACGCACACACCGCGGGCGACCTCGTCATGTGGCTCCCGCAGGAGAAGATCGTCGCGACCGGCGACGTGGTGACCGGCCCCGTCCCGCTCATGCCGAGCCCCTACACGAACGAGTACGTCGGCGTGCTCAACCGCATCAAGGCCCTTGGCTTCAAAACGCTCGTCCCGGGCCACGGCCCCGTGGAGTCCGATACGCAGTACGTCGATCTGCTGATCGACACCATCCAGAGCGTGTCGGCGCAGATGAAGACGCTCGTCGCTCAGGGGCTTTCTCAAGAGGCGGCCGTCGCGAAGGTGGACTACTCCGGCGTCGAGGGGCGCTTCACCCACGGCGACCCTTTCCTCAAGAACCGTTTCCAGGACTACGTCTCGCGCGCGGGGCTCTCCGCGGCGGCCTACCTGGTCGAGACCGGCAAAGGCCCGCAGGAGGTCTTTTAAGAAGGCCGCCCAACGGGCGTGCCGGGAGTGATATGGCCTACGACGAGCACGACACTCACCCGACCGAAAAGCTCGGGAGGAGAAGCTTCCTTCAGATCGGCGGCGCCTCTCTGCTGGCCGCGACCCTGGCCTCCGCGGCTCGTTCCTTTCACGCGCCGCGGAGGGACGGCGACGAGTTGAAGATTCAGCGCCTGTCGTGGGCGGGGCTGAAGCTGGTCGCCGGCCAGACGACCGTCTTCATCGACCCCTGGGTCAGCCCGGAGACTTTGAACGGGGCCTGGAAAGGCCCCATCGTCCCCGTCGAGGTGGAGACGCAGGCGCGCGCCGTCCTCATCACGCACCTGCACAACGACCACTTCGACCCGAAGGCGATCAGCGCCGTCTTCGAAAAGTCGCCCGGCGTCGTGGTCTGCCACGCGAAGGTCGCCGACACGGTCGCCTCAAGGGGTTTCCGCGTGCGCGGGCTCGACCTCTACGAGCCGCTGACCTTTGGCGACTTCACCGCGGCGCCCGTGCCCGCCGTGGACGGCTTCGGCGAAGACCAGGTCTCGTGGGTCGTCACGGCGGGCGGGCGGCGCGTCATCCACGGCGGCGACACGCTGTGGCACGGCCAGTGGTGGAAGACCGGGCGGCAGTACGGCCCCTTCGACGCGGCCTTCCTCCCGATCAACGGGGTCGTCATCAAAGAGGGCGCGCAGGAGCCCGCGAGCGACCTCCCCGTGGTCATGACGGCGGAGCAGGCCGTCGCCGCCGGCATCGTCCTCGGGGCGAAACTCCTCATCCCCATCCACTACGGAGTCAGAGACCCCGCCTCTTACGTCGAAGACCCGAAGGCCGAGTCCTCCCTCCTGGAGATAGCGCGGCGCCGCAAACTGGCCGTCGAGCTGGTCAGGCCCGGCGACTGGGTTAAATGGCAGCCGAGCGCCTGAGCCTTCTTGGTTACACTCAACTGCGAGCAGCTATAATGCATTTATGACAAAGCTGCTGCTGCTCGTCTCCCTCTCCGTCTTGCTGCCCGGCCAGACGTACGGTCAGGAACCTCCGATTGGAATCATCGACTTTTACGGTCTGCACAGCCTCTCCGAACGGCAGGCGCGGCAGGCGCTTCAGATCAAAGAAGGTGACCCGGTACCCACCTCGCACAAGGAAGCGGAGCGCCGCCTGGAAGCCTTGCCGAACGTCCGGCAGGCTTCCATCGCGAACGTCTGTTGCGAGGCGGGCAAGGCGCTGCTCTACGTCGGCATCAGAGAGAAGGGCGCGCCCTCTTTGCAATTTCGTCCCGCACCGCAGGGCTCGATTCGTCTGCCGGAGACGATGCTCCGGGCGGGCGACGCCTTCGGGGATGCTCTGGAGGAAGGGCTTCTCAAAGGCGACGCCGGCGAAGACGATTCACAGGGACACGCCTTGAACTCCTACCCCAAGCTTCGCGCCGCACAGGAGCAGTTCATCGTCTTCGCCGCGCAGGATTTCAAACTGCTCCGGGCCGTGCTGCGCGAATCGGCGGACGCGCGACACCGCGCCCTGGCGGCACAGATCATCGCCTACACGGCGAACAAGCGGGACGTGGTGCAAGACCTCGTCTACGGGATGAGCGACCCCGACGGCGACGTGCGCAACAGCTCGCTGCGCGCGCTCGCCGTTCTCGCCGACTTCGCGCAGCGGTCTCCCGAGCGGCGGATCGAAGTCCCCGTCGAGCCGTTCATCGACCTGCTCAACTCAATCGTCTGGACTGACCGCAACAAGTCTTCGATGGCCTTACTCCACCTGACGGAAAAGCGCGACCCGGCGATTCTCTCGAAGCTGCGCGAACGCGCCCTGCCGTCGCTCGTCGAAATGTCGCGCTGGAAAAGTCGAGGCCACGCGTCATCCCCCTTCTTCCTCCTGGGGCGCGCAGGCAACTTACCGGAAGCAGAGATTCTTAAATACTGGCAGAGCGACAACCGCGAGGGCTTGATTGAGGAGGTTTTAAGAAGGGTTAAATCGAAGTGATGCACCTCGCCGCCAAGCCCCGTCGGCCCGGCGGTGTAATCCTCCCTTCATCTTCTCTCCCATATAATCGGCCGCCGAGCAAGGAGGACGAGATGTCTCTGAATGTCTGGACGCTCAAGAGAATGTTCCGCGTGGCGGCACTCTGCGCCGCGTTCGTCGCGGGCGCGTCGGCCGGGGCCGCGCAGAGTCAGCCGGCCGCCGACCGCCAGGAAGACAAGCCCGCGCCCGCCGCGACGCCCTCCCCGACCCCGAGCCGGGAGCGGCGCTTCTTCGCCGACATCCTGCGCGACCAGCGCGCCATCTGGACTTCGCCGTTCCACCTCGGGCGCGACGACGCGAAGTGGCTGGCCCCGCTCGGCGCCGCGACCCTGGCGCTCGCCGCCACAGACCAGTATACCGGGCAACTGAGCGACAACGACCAACGCATCTCCGTCAGCAGAGACATCAGCCAGGCGGGGGGCATCTATTCGACCGCCGGCCTCGCCGCCGGTTTCTACCTGGTGGGGCGCGCCGCGGGGAACGAGCGCGCGCGCGAGACGGGGCTGCTCGGCGGCGAGGCGCTAATCAACACCGCGATTGTCTACAGCGTGCTCAAGAACGTCTCGCAGCGCCCGCGCCCGCCCGTGGACGACGCGCACGCGGAGTTCTTCGACGGCGGCCACTCTTTCCCCTCCGGGCACTCCGCGAGCGCCTGGACACTCGCCACGGTCGTCGCCAGCGAATACCACGACCATCGCGCGGTTCAGGTCGCCGCCTACGGCCTGGCGGCGGCGGTGAGCGTGTCGCGTTACACGGCGCGCAAGCACTTCCTCTCGGACGTGGTGGTCGGCGGCGCCATCGGCTACGGCATCGGCCGCTACGTCTACAAGACGCATCACGACCCGGCGCTCGACACCGCGGACGCCGGCCCGGAGGACGGAGCGGAGGTGAAACGAGAGTCGGCGCGTTCCAAACTCGTGCCCCTCGTCGCGCCGAGCTTCAGCCGCGCGCAGCGCGAATACGGCCTCGCGCTCGCGTGGGGCTTCTGACTCGCCGCGCCCCGCCGCGTTGCATTAAGATTCCGGTCGCGCGCCGCCCGCGCGCAACGGCCATGAGGATACTTCTCGTCGAGGACGACCCGCGCATCGCCCGCTTCGTCTCGCAGGCGCTGCGCGAGCAGACCTACGCGGTGGACGCGACGGCCGACGGCGACGACGCGCTCTTCAAAGCGTCGGTCAACGACTACGACGCGGTCATCCTCGACGTGATGATCGAGGGGCGCGACGGCTTCGAGGTCTGCCGCGAGCTGCGCGCCGCGGGGTCGGTCGTGCCCGTCATCATGCTCACCGCGCGCGACGCCGTGCCCGACCGCATCGCCGGCCTCGACTCCGGCGCCGACGACTACCTGACCAAGCCGTTCGAGGTCGCGGAGCTGCTCGCGCGCCTGCGCGCGCTGCTGCGGCGGGGGCGCGCGGTGCGGCCCGCGCTCGTCGCCGTCGCCGACCTCCGGATCGACACGCGCGCGCACGCCGTCACGCGCGCGGGCCGCCGGGTCGAGCTGACCGCGAAGGAGTACGCGCTGCTCGAATACCTCGCGCGCGAGTGCGGCCGCGTGCTCACGCGCGCCGAGATCGCCGAGCACGTCTGGGACGAAAACTTCGACCCGCTCTCGAACCTCATCGACGTGAACATCAACCGCCTGCGCCGGAAGGTTGACGACGGCTTCGCGGTGCCGCTCATCCACACGCGGCGCGGCGAAGGCTACATGCTCGCGGCCCCGGAAGATTTGCGCGGCGACGAAGAAGGGGCGGGGGGCGGCCGTGTTTGACTCGATGCGCTCGCGCCTGACGCTCTGGTACACGGCCGTCCTCGCGCTCGTGCTGGTCGTCTTCGCCGGCTCCGCCTACGCCTACCTCGCGCGCGCCGTGCGCGAGGGCACCGACCAATCGCTCGCCGACGACGCGCGCTTCCTCGCCTTGAACCTCGCGGCCGAGTTCGAGGAAGACCAGACCGGCGACAACGCCGCGCAGGAGGTCGCGCGCGCCTTCCAGTTCGAGGACAGGCAGGCGTTCATCTTCGACGAGCGGGGGCGCGTGGCCGCTGCGTCGGCCGCCCCCGCGGGCGGGCGCGGGCGGAATGGGTGGCCCGAGGCCGCGCCGCTCGCACAGAGCCTCGCCGGACTCGTCGAGGCGGCCCGCGGGCCGGGGCGCGCCTACTCGACGTTGCGCTTCGGCGGGAGCAGCGTCCGCGCCTGCGCCGAGCGCGGGTCGAGTCACGGGAAGACGTTCTTCGTCGCCGTCGCGCAGTCCCGGCACGGGCAGGAGGAAGAACTCGAAAGGGTGCGGCGGGCCTTCTACGTCGCCGTCCCCGTCGCGCTGCTGCTGGCGAGCCTCGGCGGCTACTTCCTCGCGCGCAAGAGCCTCGCGCCCGTCGTCGAGATGGGGGCGCGCGCCGCGCACATCAACGCGGAGAGTTTGGGCGAGCGTCTGCCCGTCGCCAACGAGCGGAGCGAGCTGGGCCGCCTCGCGCGCACGTTCAACGAGCTGCTCGCGCGCCTCGACGTTTCATTCGAACAGCAGCGCCGCTTCATGGCCGACGCCTCGCACGAGCTGCGCACGCCCGTCGCGATTGTGCGCGGCGAGTCGGAGGTGGCGCTCTCGCAGGAGTCGCGCAGCCCCGAAGAGTACCGCGAGTCGCTCGCCATCTTGCACGAGGAGGGGAGGCGGCTGACGCGCATCGTCGAAGACCTCTTCACGCTCGCGCGCGCGGACGCGGGGCAGTACGGCCTCGACCCCGCCTCCTTCTACCTCGACGAGACGACGGCCGAGTGCGTGCGCGCCGTCCGCTCGCTCGCCGCGCGGCGCGGCGTCGCCCTCAGACACGAAGACGCCGGCGGCGAGATGCCGATGCGCGGCGACGAAGGGCTCGTGCGGCGCATGCTCCTCAACCTGCTCGACAACGCCATCAAGTACACGCCCTCGGGCGGCGAGGTGCGCGTCGAGCTTGCGCGCGAGGGCGCGGCTTATATCATTCGGATAAACGACACGGGCGTCGGCGTCCCCGAGGAGGCGCGGCCGCACATCTTCGAGCGCTTCTACCGCGCGGACAAGGCGCGCTCGCGTAACGGCGGCGCCGGGGGCGGCGCGGGGCTCGGGCTCTCCATCGCCTCCTGGATCGCAGAGGCGCACGGCGGGCGCGTCACGCTCGAACGCACGGGCGAGGGCGGCAGCACCTTCCTCGTCTCACTGCCTTCCACGCTTAAGGATTAACCACAGAGGCACAGGGACACGGCTAAAACAATTTCAAATTTCAAATTTCAAATTTGAAATTCTTAAGGCCGTGTCCCTGTGGTTAATCGGCTCAGTAATCCTCCTGTCATCTTGCAAATTGTAGAGTCTTGGCTTAAACCAGGGTCAAGACTAAAAGCCGGAGCACAGTTGTTGTTGACGAAGAGGGGAGCGACTCGGAGGAGTGGCGCGCGTGTCGGTCTGGGCGTGCGCGCGCTGCGATCCGTCGCGCTGCTGGCGGCGGCCTTCGCCGTCGCACTCTCGGCACGTGGTCAACAGACGGCGCCGGCCCCGCAGAATACTCCCACGACAACACAGACGCCTTCGCCCGCGCAGACGCCGGAGTCGCCCCCGCCGACGGCCCCGAACGTCACGGCCGCGCCCCCCGGCACGACGCCGTCGAGCACGCAGGCCGGTCAGACTCCGTCAACCTCGCCGGGCCAGCTCGGCCTCGACGAAGTCCTGCGGCTCGCGAACGCGCAGGTCTCGGGACTGCGGCAGGCGCAGTTGAACGAGAGCGTCGCGGAAGAGGACGTGCGGCAGGCGCGCGCGGCCTTCCTGCCCAAAGTCACGGCCCCCTTCGACTACATCTACACCTCGCCCTCGCTGGGCCTCGCGCGCGGCGAGCCGCGCGTGCAGAGCTACATCGCCAACAACGCCATCAGCGAGTACCAGGCGCTCGTGAGCGTCGCGGGCGACATCGACCTCTCCGGCCGCCTGCGTGCCGCGCTCGCGCGCAGCCAGGCGCTGCTCGACGCCGCGCGCGCCGGCACGGAGGTCGCGCGGCGCGCGCTCCGGCAGGCGAGTACGGAGGCTTACTACGGGCTCGCGCTCGCCGCGGCCGAGCGCCGCGCCGCCGAGCAGAACCTCGCCGCCGCGCGTGAGTTCGAGAACATAACTTCGCTCCTGTTAAGCGGCGGCGAGGTCGCGTCCGTAGACCTCACGCGCGCGCAGTTGCAGACCAACCAGCGCGAGGGCGAACTCGAACAGGCGCGCTCGGCCGAAGAGGTCGCGGCCGCGGCCCTGCGCGTCTTCGTCGGCTACGAGCAGGCGCGCGCGATTGCGGCCGCAGACCTCTCGACGCTCGCACCTTTGCCGGGCGAGGTCGAGCGCTTCACGGCCGAGACGGTCAAGCGGCGGCCCGAGTTCACGCAGTTCGAGGCGCAGGAGCGCGCCGCCGAGCAGGATGTCCTCGTCGCGCGCGCCGACCGGCGCCCGCAGCTCTCCTACACTTTGAACGGCGGCTTCGACACGGACTCGCTGAAACCGGCGCGGCTGAAGGAGCACACGGGCGGCTCCGCAACCTTCAACCTCTCCATCCCCATCTTCGACTGGGGCGCGGCCAGGAGCCGCGAGCGGCAGGCGCAGGTGCGTTTGCAGATCGCGCAGAACGAGCGCGCGCAGGCCGAGCGCGGCTTCGCGCAGGAGTTCAACGCGGCGCGCGTCCAGGCCCTCTCCGCTTCGACGCGCATCCGGCTCGCGTCCGAAGGGATCAGGCTCGCGGAGGTTAACCTGAACACTTCGGTCGCGCGCTACCGCGCGGGCGAGGCGCAGGTCGTGGAAGTGACCGACGCGCAGACCACGCTCGCGGCGCAGCGCCTCGCCTTCTTCCAGGCGCTCTTCGACTACCAACTGGCGCTCGCGCGCCTGCGACAGGCGGCGGGACAATGAGTGACGAGCGAGACAGACCGGACTCGACGGACGACGACGCGCGCGAGGCGGCGCAGTACGTGCGGACGCCCGACGAGCGCGCGGCCGACGCGCTGAACGCGGGCGGGCCGGCGGCGCGCGGGCGCGGCGCGGCCGAGCGCGTCGAGGCGGAGAGGGTCGAGGCCGAGCGCAGACGGCGCACCGTCATCGTCGCCGTCGCGGCGGTCGCTGTCATCGCCGTCGTGGCCGTCCTGCTCATCCTGCGCGCGCGCAAAGGTGCCGAGCCGGCGGCCGAGGAGAAGGAGGCGGCGGTCGTCAGCGTGAAGGTCGCGAAGGCCGAGCGCGCCCCCATCGCCGCGCAGGTCTCGGCGCTCGGCACGATCTTCCCGCGCGACACCGCGCAGGTCTCGCCCAAAATCAGCGCGCAGATCAAACAGATGCCGCTCTGGAAGAACCGCGTCGTGCGCGCGGGCGAAGTCATCGCCGTGCTCGAAGCGAACGACCTGCGCGCGCAGAGAGGCGAGGCCGCGGCCGCGCTCAACGAGGCGCGCGCCAGCGAGCGGAGCACCGTCACCGGAACCATCCCGCAGAACACCGCGACGGATGAGAAGGCGCTGCGCGACGCGCGGGCCGCCGTGGACAACGCGCGCCGCACCTACGAGCGGCGCCTCGCGCTCTACAACGCGGGCGGCATCTCGAAGAAAGACCTCGAAGCCTCGCAGCTTGATTTAACAAGGGCCGAGAACGAGCTGCGTCTCGCGGAGGCGAACGTCAGCCTCCGCACGAAATCTCTCAACCCCAACGACCGCGCGCAGGCCGCGGCCCGCGTCGGCCAGGCCGAGCAGCACGTCGGCGCGCTCGACGCGCAGTTGGGCTACTCGACCGTGCGCGCGCCCATCTCGGGCGTCGTCATCGACCAGGCGCTCTACGAGGGCAGCTTCATCGCGTCGGGGACGACGCTCGTCACCATCGCGGACACGACCGAGGTCATCGTCAAAGCCCCCTTCGCCGACACCGTCGCGGCGCAGTTGAAGACGGGCGACGCGGCGACCGTCCAGCCCACGGACTTGCCCGGCGAGCAGATGACGGGGCAGGTCACGCTCATCAGCCGCGCGGTTGACCCCGCGAGCCGCACGGTCGAGGTCTGGGTCACGCTCGGCAACGGCGCGGGCCGCCTGCGCGTGAACGGCGCGGCCCAGGTCACGGTCGCGGCGAACGCGAAGTCGGATTCGGTCGTCGTGCCCGCGTCGGCCGTCACGCTCGAAGCGTCGAACGGCGACGAGGGCACGGTGATGGTCGTGGACGACGCGTCGGTCGCGCACGAGACGAAGGTCAGGGTCGGCATCCGCGCGGGCGACAAGACGGAGATTCTTTCGGGGCTCGAAGGCGGCGAGACCGTCGTCGTCGAAGGCAACTTCTCCCTGCCCGACGGCACGAAGGTCGAGGTGAGCGAGGGCGACGATGAGGAGAAGGGCGCCGAGAAGAAGTCTGACGAAGAGAAGAAGTCGGGCGACGAAGAGAAGGGCGGCGGCAAAGAGAAGAGCAACGATAACGCCGGGAAGGGCGACGCTTCGAAGAAGGGTGACGAGAAGTGACGCTCGCGCGACTCATCTCGGAGCAGAAGCGCGCGGTACTCGTCCTGATAGCCCTGCTCTGCGCCGCGGGCATCTACGCCGCGTGGCAACTGCCGAGCGCGATCTTCCCCTCGACCGACTTCCCGCGCATCATCATCATCGTGGACAACGGCGTCGTGCCCGCGCAGCAGACACTCGTCTCCGTCACGCGCCCCATCGAGGAGGCCATGAACGGCATCCCCGGCATCAGGGACATCCGCTCGACCACGCAACGCGGCTCCTGCGACGTGAACCTCTTCTTCGACTGGAGCGTGGACATCAAGCAGTCGCTCCAACTCGTGCAGGCGCGTCTGTCGCAGCTCAACCTCCCGCCGCCCGCAGAGATTCGGCGCGTTGACCGCCTGACCTTCGCCGTCTTCCCCGTCGCGGGCTACAGCCTCACCTCCGAGACGCGCGACCCCGCGAGCTTGCGCGACATCGCCAACCTCGCCGTGCGCCCGAGACTCGCGCGCCTGCCCGGCGTGGCCGGCGTCGCCGTCGCGGGCGGGCAGGTGCGCGAGTACCAGGCGACGATTGACCCGCAGCGCCTGGCCGCGCGCGGCGTCTCGATCCAGCAGGTCGTGGACGCCGTCAAGAACTCGAACATCATCGCCTCGCCGGGGTTGATCGAAGAGAACCACCGGCTCGAACTCGCGCTCGTGAGCGGGCAGGCTTTGACCTTCGACGAGCTGAACTCCATCGTCGTCGGCACGGTCAACAACGCGCCCGTCAAGCTCGAAGACGTGGCGACCGTCGGGCAGGGGGTCGAGCCGCAGTACACGATTGTGACAGCGGACGGGCGCCCGGCCGTCCTGCTCAACGTAACCAGACAGCCGGACGCGAACACGGTCACGGTCGTTGACGAGCTGACGGCGGAGCTGAAGGCCGTCCGGCCCCTGCTCCCGAAGGACGTGCAGGTCTCGACCTTCTACGACCAGTCTCTGCTCGTGCGCGAGTCGATGAAGTCGGTGCGCGACGCGATCCTGCTCGGGCTTTTGCTCTCGGTCGTCATCCTCTACGCGTTCCTGCGCAACTGGGGGACGACCTTCGTCGCCATCCTCGTCATCCCCGTGACGGTGCTCGTCACCTTCCTCGCGATGTGGCTCGTCGGCCTCTCCTTCGACCTGATGACTTTGGGCGGCGTGGCCGCGGCCATCGGGCTCGTCATCGACGACGCCATCGTCGTCGTCGAGAACATCTACACGCACCTCGCGCGCGGCCAGTCCAGGCGCGTGGCCGTCGAGGCGGCCGTCTCCGAGATCACCGTCCCCATCATCGGCTCGACCGTGACGCCCGTCGTCGTCTTCCTGCCGCTGACTCTCCTGACCGGCGTCACGGGCGTCTTCTTCCGCTCGCTCGCGCTGACGATGGCCGTCGCGCTGCTCACGTCGCTCGTCCTCGCGCTCTCCTTCACGCCCGTGCTGGCCGAGAGATTCGTGAAGGCAAAGAGGCGGGACGAAGAGGTCGCGGGCGGGCCGCGCGACGAAGAGGAGGAGGAGCAGGGCGGGCGCTTCCTGCGCGCGGTCATCCGCCGCTACGAGTGGGTGCTCGGCCACGCGCTCGACAACCGCTGGATTATTCTCTTAATCATGGCGGGCGTGCTCGTCGGCTCTTACCTGCTCTACCGGGGCCTGGGCTCCGAGTTCCTGCCGTCCTTCGACGAGGGCGCGTTCGTCCTCGACTACATCGCGCCCGCGGGCTCCTCGCTCGAAGAGACCGACCGCGTGCTGCGCCACGTCGAGCAGATGTTGAAGGAGACGCCCGAGGTCGAGAGCTACTCGCGCCGGACGGGCTTGCAGCTCGGCCTCTCCATCACGGAGCCGAACACCGGCGACTTTCTCGTCAAGCTCAAGTCCGGCCGCAAGCGCTCGACCGAGGAGGTGCAGAGCGACCTGCGCGCAGAGATCGAGAAGTCGGAGCCCGCGCTCCAAGTCGAGTTCGTCGGCATCCTCTCCGACCTCATCGGCGACCTCGTCAGCTCGCCCGAGCCGATAGAGATTAAGATTTTCAGCGAGGACACGAAGGCGCTCGACGCCAAGGCCGAGGAGGTCGAGGCGGCCATCCAGAAGGTCGAGGGCGTCGTGGACACGAACCCCGGCGTGGTGGTGAGCGGCCCGGCCGTCACCTTCAAAGTTGACCCGCCGCGCGCCGCGCAGTTCGGCGTCACGCCCGCCGACGTGGCCGCCGCCGTCACGACGGCCATGTCCGGCGATGCCTCGTCCTCCATCCTGCAACAGGGGCGTCTGGTGAACGTCCGCGTCATCTACCCGGCGGCGCTGCGCACGTCGCTCGAAGCGCTGCGCTCCTTGCAGGTGCGCTCCTCGACGGGCGCGCTCTTCCGGCTCGACCAGGTGGCCGAGGTCTCGTACGACGAGGGGCAGACCGAGGTCAACCGCGAGTCCCTGCGGCAGTACGTGCCGGTCACGGCGCGGCTCGAAGGGAAAGACCTCGGCACGGCCATCTCGGAGATCAAGGCGCAGCTCGCGAAGTCGGTGAAGTTCCCGCCCGGGATGACGGTCGAGTACGGCGGGCTCTACCAGGAGCAGCAGGCATCTTTTCGCGAGCTGGCGCTCTCGCTCGTCCTCGCGGTCGTGCTCGTCTTCATCACGCTGCTCATCGAGTTCCGCTCGTTCGCGCACCCCGTGGCGATAGTCGCGGGCGCGGTGCTCGCGCTGGGCGGCGTGCTGCTCGGGCTCTTCCTGACGGGCGAGACGCTGAACGTCGTCTCCCTGATGGGGATGATTATGGTCGTCGGCATCGTGGCGAAGAACGGCATCCTGATGCTCGACGCCGTCGAGGAGCACCTGGCGGCGGGCGACGCGTTGCGCGAGGCGCTCCTGCGTTCGGGGCGCAGGCGCTTCCGCCCCGTGCTGATGACGAGCTTGGCGGCCATCCTCGGGATGCTCCCGCTCGCGCTCGCCCTCGGCGCGGGCGCGGAGCTTTTGCAGCCGCTCGCCATCGCGGTCATCGGCGGCCTGGCCGTCGCGCTCCTGCTCTCGCTCGTCGTCACGCCGACCGTCTACGTCATGCTCCGGCGCGAGCCCGCGGGGTAATTTCAACTTTTCGACAGGAGGCCCAACACAATGTCATGCAAACGGCGTTTCGCTTTCCTCTGCCTGCTCTTCCTGTGCTTGAACGTCGCGGCGCTCAACGCGCAGACGAAGACACAGGCCGGCTATCACGTCATCAACCAGTACAAGCTCGGCGGCGAGGGCGGGTGGGATTATTTGACGCTCGACGCGAAGGCGCGCCGCGTCTACGTCTCGCACGCGACGCACGTCTTAGTCGTTGACGCCGACACGGGCGCGGTCGTCGGCGACATCCCCGACACGCCGGGCGTCCACGGCGTCGCCGTCGCGGAGGAGGCGGGCAAGGGCTACGTGAGCTGCGGGCGCGCCTCGTCCGTCACGGTCTTCGACTTGAAGACTCTGAAGACGCTCAAGCAGATTCCGGTCGGCAAGAACCCGGACGCGATTATTTATGACGACGCCTCGAAGCGCGTCTTCACGATGAACGGCGGGAGCAGCGACACGACGGCGATTGACGTGAAGACCGACGCGGTCGCGGGCACGCTCGCGCTCGGCGGCCGCCCCGAGTTCGCCGTCACCGACGGGCAGGGCAAAGTCTTCGTCAACCTCGAAGACAAGAGCGCCATCGTCGAGTTCGACCCGCGCCGCCTCGCCGTCGAAGCCACCTGGCCCATCGCGCCCGCCGAAGAGCCGTCCGGCCTCGCGTTCGACCGCAAGCACCGACGGCTCTTCTCGGTCGGCTCGAACAAGCTGATGGCGGTGGTGAACGCGGAGACGGGGAAGGTCTCGGCGACCGTGCCCATCGGAAGCGGGGTGGACGCCGCCGGCTTCGACCCCGAGACCGGGCTCGTCTTCAGCTCGAACGGGGAGGGCACGCTCACGGTCGTGCACGAGGACTCGCCCGACAAGTACACGGTCGTCGAGACCGTCAAGACGCAGAGGGGCGCGCGGACGATGGCGCTCGACCCGAAGACGCACCGCGTCTACCTCGTCACGGCCGAGTTCGGCCCGCCCCCGCCGCCGACGCCGGAGCGCCCGCGGCCGCGCCCGAGCATCGTGCCGGGCACCTTCACGCTCCTCGTCGTCGGCCGCTGAGGCACTAAGCGGGAACCGCGCCGCATGCCCCCCGCACGCCCTCCGCCCTCCTTCTTGAGAGCAGGGCGTCGAGAGACCATCTGCCCGGCCCCGCCAAGAGCAGGAAGCCGGTCGTCATTAACTGCGCGTACTCCGAGCGTATCTCGTGCAAGACCGCCCAGAACCCGACCTGCGGCGGAGACGGGGGCAGCGGCAGCGGGGAGGTTCCCAGGTACAGAGGGATTTTGGTCGAGAGCATTGCGACCAGCATCTCTACGACGAAAGGGATGCTGACGAGCCGCGTGAGAAAGCCCGTGATGACGAGCAGCCCCCCGACGATCTCGAACGCCCCGTCGAAGTTGGCGGTCGCCTGCGGGAAGGGGAACCCGAGCTTTGTGAAACGTCCCACCCCCTGGTTCGCGTAGACGAATTTAAGGACGCCTTCCCACAGGAACACGCTCCCGGCCATCAGGCGGAGTAAGATGGTCGCCGCCGGTGCGTCGGTGGGCGTGTCGA
>Ga0213876_10000621_pt1 | contig 26059 bp, 23 predicted proteins | sample BarmaccomBMRX_R9_FD_160113 | JGI IMG/M metagenome (GOLD analysis project Ga0213876, IMG submission 160113) | Root-associated microbial communities from Barbacenia macrantha in rupestrian grasslands, the National Park of Serra do Cipo, Brazil - RX_R9 | ecosystem: Host-associated > Plants > Roots... | reverse complement strand
CCGCGCCCCTGGCCGAGCAGGTCCTGACCAATTTCGGCTTCGTGCCGCTGCGCTATGCACCCAATGCGCTGCAGCCGGGAAGCCTTGTGGACCGCGCGATTCCGTTCGTCAGCTACATCTTCCTGCATGCCGACGCGATGCATCTGACGGTCAACTGCCTCTGGCTCCTGGCTTTCGGCCCGGCGGTGGCGCGCCGTTACGGGACCTGGGCCTTCCTGCTCTTCTTCTTCGTCTGCGGCATCGCCGCGGCGGCGGTCCATCTGGCGCTCGACTGGCGCGCGGCGGGCGTGATCATCGGCGCGTCGGGCGCGATCTCGGGACTCATGGCGGCCGGCATCCGCACGCTGCGCCCGCCGCAGCAGGCGCCGAGCGCGGCGCTGGTGCCCATCCTGTCGCCGCAGGTTCTGGCCTTCACCGCGCTGTGGGTCGCGATCAACCTGGCGGCCGGGTTCGTCGGCGTCGACATCTTCGGCGCCGGCCACGAGATCGCCTGGCAGGCGCATCTGGGCGGTTATTTCACCGGGCTGCTGCTCTGCGGCCCCTTCGACCGCCTGGTGGGGCTTGAAACCGCGCCCGCAGACCCAACCTAAGGGACATGGAGATCTGACCATGTCCGAATCCGGCAACAACACCCAGGCCTATCCCGTTCCCGTCCGGCCGCCGTTCCCGTTCGAGCGGCTGTTCTATGCGCTCGCCTTCGCGGTCATCGCCTGGTTCCTGTTCCCGGTGCTCGTGGTCTTGGGCATCGCGCAGTTCGCGGTCTATGCCATCGAGGGGCATGCCAACGAAGAGCTCAAAAGCTTCACCCGCCGACTCGCCTGTTATCTGTGGGAGCTGTTGACCTTCATCTGCTTTGCGCGGGACGAAAAGCCGTTCCCCTTCGGTCCTTTCCCCAAGGAAAAGTGACGGCACGCGGCACGCGAAATCGCTCGGCCTCGCCTGCGACGGCAGAATAGATTTCCGAAGTAAATCAATAAGTTACACGATAAGTTCCCGCGCTATTCTAAAGTTGCGATAGCGGGGGGCGAAGCGTGTTTCACTGTGGCATATTGGGTACAAAGCTTTCGCGAAATTGCGTCGCCTGGGGATGGCCGGGACAATCCCCTTGCGCGGGCTGCTGACATTCCATCAAATTCCAACCGCCAAAATGCGTCGTGCTGGGTCCGCTCGGGATGAGTGGGACGCGCTTGGCGTCAGATGGCCTCGGGGCAAACGGGGCCGCAACGGGGAGTTCAAAATGCCTGTGAAGCTCGGGACGGTTCAGTCCCTTACGTTCCTTGGCGCGCTGCTCGCGACCACCGCATTCACGGTGCCGGCATACGCGCAGATCGAAACCGTGATCGTCACCGCGCAGAAGCGCGCGGAAGACATCCAGTCGGTTCCGATCGCGGTCACCGCCTATACCAGCCAGGACCTGGCCGCGCATCAGGTGAACGGCTTCAAGGACATCCAGTTCTCCACGCCGAACGTGTCCTACACCAAGGCGAACTTCACCGGCACGAACTTCCAGATCCGCGGCATCGGCACGCAGGTCATCTCCGGCGACGCCGAAAGCGGCATCGCCTTCAACATCGACGACGTCTATTACGCGAACGCGCCGGTCGACAGCGGCCAGTTCTACGATCTCGAGAGCGTGCAGGTCCTGCGCGGCCCGCAGTCGACCCTGTACGGTCGCGGCGCGACCGGCGGCGCGGTGAACGTGTTCTCCGCCAAGCCCAAGCTCGACGCCTTCGCGGCCAGCATCGACGCCAGCTACGGCACCTACAACACGTCGGAGATCAAGGGCATGGTCAACATGCCGATCATCACCGACGAGCTCGCGGTGCGCGTCGCGGCCGATTGGATCCGCCACGACGGCTATGCCAACAACCTCGACACCGCGGTTCCGGGCGGCGACCACCACCCCGACTCGCGCGACCAGTGGTCGGCCCGCGGCCTGGTCCGCTGGCAGCCGACCGACAACACCACGGTCGACGTCATCTATTCGCATGCGGACGAAGACGACACCCGCATGCGCGCGCAGAAGCAGCTCTGCCACACCGACCCGACCGGCGTGCTGGGCTGTCTTCCCGACAAGCTCGACACCGGCCCGGTGAACCCGAACGCGACCTTCTTCAACATCCCGGTCAGCCGTCAGGCGGCTGCCGAGCTGTTCGCGCCGGAGCTGGGCGGCGCCGCGGGCCTGCTCGGCCTGTTCGACCTGAGCCAGCCCTTCGTCGCGACGCCGGGCATGGTTCCGGCCAATCCGCGCGACATCAACACCGACTTCACGCCGACCTTGAAGTCGCACAGCAATTCGATCACCGGCGAGGTCAAGCAGAAGTGGACCGACTGGCTCGATATGACCTTCGTCGGCGGCTATGCCGACGGCAGCGTCCTGTCGCAGGAGAGCTACACCAACTCGCCCGGCCAGCCCTTCGCGCGCGGCGCCTGCGGCCCGACCCCGACGATCGACTGCTCGAAGGGCGTGTTCCAGGCCACTCTGGATACCTATGCGGGCCTGGGCCTGGTGCCGGCGTCCTATGCCGATCCGGTGAACGGTCCTTACGCCTTCATCCTCAACCCGAACTTCGCGGGCCTGCTGCCGACCGGCAACTTCACCAACAACAGCGTCATCGGCGGCGACATCAACCGCTACACCAACGGCCCGTTCGCCTATGACCAGTCGAACGGCTCCAGCAAGCAGTACTCGGCCGACCTTCGCTTCAACACGAACTTCGAAGGCCCGCTGAACTTCATGCTCGCGGCCTATTACCTGAACGACCAGCAGTGGGGCGACTACTACGTCGCGTCCAACACGCTGGACTACGGCCAGACGCTCCTGGGCGCGATCGCCGGTCCGTTCACCGGCGTGCCCGGCTGCGCCACGACGGGCTGCATCTTCGGCAGCACCTTCTATGACAACCGCACCCAGAAATCGACGATCGAGTCCAAGGCTGTCTACGGCGAAGCCTATTGGCAGGCGATCCCGGATTCGCTGAAGATCACGCTGGGCCTGCGCTATACCGAGGACGTGAAGAACAACATCGGCCGCATCACCATCTTCAACGGCTTCGAGCCGATCGGCTCGACGAACTCCGACCAGGCGCTGGCGATCTGCAACCAGCAGGGGCAGCCGGGCTGCGACTTCGATCCGGCCACCACGGGCTCCCAGCTCTTCGAAGAGACGCATCGTCAGTTCGACAAGCTGACCGGCCGACTGGTGGTCGACTACAACCCGCATTGGGACCTGACCGACCAGACGCTGCTCTATGCCTCGTATGCGCGCGGCTACAAGGCGGGCGGCTCCAATCCGGGCGTGCAGCAGGGCAACCTGGGCGTTCCGGCGACCTATGAGCCGGAATCCATCGACGCCTACGAAATCGGCGCCAAGAACACGCTGCTCGACGGCCGCCTGCAGGCGAACCTGACCGCGTGGTACTACAACTACGGCAACTACCAGATCTCGTCGGTCATCGCGAACACCTCGGTGAACACCAACATCACCGCGTTCCTGGGTGGCTTCGAAGGCGAGTTCCTGTGGGCGCCGAACGACGCGTGGCAGTTCAACCTGAACGCCGACTGGACCCAGTCGCGCATCGGCAACACGGCCCAGATCGACACCCGCAATCCGACGGGCGGCGATCCGAACGCGCTGCTGATCAAGGACGGCACGCTGTCGGCGACCAACGCGCAGAACTGCGTGCTCTACTATCACGGCAACAACTTCGCGACCGACTTCGCCAACCTCAGCGCTTTCTCCGGCGGCATCTTCTTCGCGCCCCCGGGAGGCACCGGGTCCCTGGCCCAGTACGGCGTCGCGCACTCCGCCTACGGCCTGTGCACGGAAGCCGAGCTCAACAATCACAGCGCCGGACATCTGGGCCAGGCGCTGGACGCGACGAACTTCACGACCACCGATCCGACGATCGGCGGAACGCTCACCGGCGTTCCGGTCAACCTGCAGGGCAACCAGCTGGCCAACACGCCGCCGTACTCGATCAGCTTCGGCGCGCAATACACCCTGCCGATGAGCCACGGCTACAACCTCGTCAGCCGCGCCGACTACTACTGGCAGGCGCCGATGTTCGGCCGCATCTTCAACGGCCCGGCGGACAAGCTGAAGTCCTACAACATCCTGAACGCGCTGATCACGCTGAACGCGCCGGACAATCAGTGGTACGTCTCGGCCTATGCGCGTAACCTGCTCGGCGGAAACCAGATCACCGGCGAATACCTGACGAGCTCCTCGTCGGGTCTCTACACCGGCGTGTTCTACAACGAGCCGCGCAACGTCGGCATCACGATCGGCGCCCGCTTCTAATCGAAGCCGCGTCGGGACAGAATTGGGGCGCCGGGCGACCGGCGCCCTTTTTCTTTTCGGGAGCAGGACATGAAGACGCGCGCGCTCGGCAATTCCGGCATCCAGGTCTCGGTGGTGGGACTGGGCTGCAACAACTTCGGCATCCTCGACGTCGCCGCCTCGCGCCGCGTGGTCGACCGCGCGCTGGAGCGGGGCATCACGCTGCTCGACACCGCCGACATCTACGGCAACCGCGGCGGCTCCGAGAGCCAGCTCGGCGAGATATTGGGGCCGCGCCGCAAGGACATCGTGCTCGCGACCAAGTTCGGCATGGCGATGGACGACGACGCGAACGCGGCGCGCGCCGCGCGCGGCTACGTCCTTTCGGCGGTCGAGGCGAGCCTGAAGCGCCTCAAGACCGACTGGATCGATCTCTACCAGCTGCACACGCCCGATCCGAAAACGCCGATGGACGAGACCTTGCGCGCGCTCGACGACCTGGTGCGGGCCGGCAAGGTGCGCGCCGTCGGCTGCTCCAATCTGCCTGCTGCCGGGATCGACGACGCGGCGGCGATCTCGAATGCGCAAGGTCTGGCGCGTTTCGTCAGCGCGCAGGACGAATACAGCCTCCTGGTGCGCGGCGCGGAGGATGCGCTGATCCCCGCCGTCGAGCGCCACGGCATGGCCCTCCTGCCCTATTTCCCGCTGGCGAGCGGCCTCTTGACCGGCAAGTACCGGCGCGGGCAAAAGCCGCCCGAGGGCACGCGCTTCGGGCGCATGCAGCGCTTCTCCGACCGCTACATGAACGACGCGAACTGGGCGATCGTCGAGAAGCTCGACGCTTTCGCACGAGCCCGCGGCCGCACGCTGCTCGACCTCGCTTTCGCCTGGCTGCTCTCGCGCCCGGCGCTCGCCAGCGTCATCGCCGGCGCCACGCGCCCCGAACAGATCGACGGCAACGTCCAAGCCTCGGCGTGGGAGCTGACCGCGGACGAGGCGGCCGAGGTGGACCGGATCAGCGCGAAGGCGTGAACGCTACTCCGCCGGCTGGTGACGCGCCGGCATGCGGAAGCTGAAGCGCTGCGCGACGCGGTCGAGATACACGAACAGCACGGGCGTGATGTAGAGGGTCAGGAGCTGCGACAGCAGCAGCCCGCCGACCACGCACAGCCCCAGGGGCCTGCGCGTCTCGGAGCCGGCGCCGAAGCCGATGGCGATGGGCAGCGTGCCCATCAAGGCCGCCATGGTCGTCATCATGATCGGGCGGAAGCGGATCATCGCGGCCTCGTAGATCGCCTGCTCGGCGCCCACGTTCTCGGCGCGCTGACGGCCCAGCGCGAAGTCGATCATCATGATTGCGTTCTTCTTGACGATGCCGATCAGCATCATCATGCCCACGAAGGCGAAGAGCGTGAGCGGAATGTCGAACAGCTTGAGCGTGATCAGCGCGCCCACCGCGGCCGACGGCAGGCCGGAAAGAATCGTCAGCGGGTGGATGAAGCTCTCGTACAGGATGCCCAGCACGATATAGACGACGAGAAGGCCCGCCAGCAGCAGCCAGCCGATGCCGCCGGTCGAGCTCTGGAACGCCTGCGCCGCGCCCTGGAACGAGGCCTGCACGGTCGACGGCATGCCGATCTGCGCTTCCGCGCGCGCGATGGCATGCTGCGCGTCGCTGAGCGCATAGCCCGGCGCCAGGTTGAACGACAGCGTGACCGAGGGCAGCTGGCCCAGATGGTTCACGCTCAAGGGCATCGAGCTCTGCACCGTGCGCGTGACCGAGGTGAGGGGGACGAGCGTCACGCCGTCCGACGCCGTCACATAGAGCCGCGAAAGCGCGGTCGGATCGGCCTGGTATTGCGGCAGCAGCTCCAGGATCACCTCATAGGTGTCCGACGAGCCGTAGATCTGCGAGATCTGCGCGCCCGCATAGGCCGCGCCCAGCGCCGTCTGCACCGCGGCCGGCGTCACGCCGAGCGCCGCCGCGCGGTCGCGGTCGATCGTTACGTTGATCGCGGGGCTCGAGAGCTGAAGGTCGGTGGCCACGTCCTCGAGCTCGGGCTGGCGGGCGAGCGCGTTCTTCAGCTTCTCGGACGTGTCCTGCAGCTCGTTCAGGTCGAGGTCCTGCAGCGTGTACTGGTATTGCGACTTGGTCAGCTGGCCGCCGATGCGGATCATGGGCGGGATCTGCAGATGCACCTTGATGCCGGGCAGGGCCTCGAGCTTGCGGCCCAGCTCGCGCATGACCAGCATCGCGCTGTCGCGCTCCGCGCGCGGCTTCAACGTCATGAAGATGCGCCCGCTGTTGGTGCCGGTGGTCGAGCCGCCCGAGCCCACGGACGACATGAAGCCCGCGACGTTGGGATCGCGCTGGACGATCGCCGCCGCCTGCTGCTGATAGGCCGCCATCTGGTCGAACGAGGTTCCGTTCGGCGCTTCGGTCAGCGCGAAGATCTGCCCGGTGTCGGAATCGGGCAGGAAGTCCTGCTGCATGAACATGAACATGCCGACGGTGGCCGCGATGGACCCCAGGAACACCGCGAAGATCGCCGGCTTGTTGTGCAGGCTCCAGCTGAGCGTGCGGTCGTAGAAGGCCTGTATGCGGTCGAACGTGCGCTCGCTCCATTCATAGAAGCGGTTGTGCTTGCGCGCATGCTCGGGACGCAGCACGCGCGAGCACAGCATCGGCGTCAGCGTGATCGAGACCACGCCCGAGAACAGGATGGCCAGCACGATGGTGACGGCGAATTCGTGCAGCAGCCGCCCCATGATCCCGCCCATGAACAGGATGGGGATGAACACCGCCGCCATGGACAGCGTCATCGACAGGATGGTGAAGCCGATCTCGCGCGAGCCGATCATGGCGGCCTCGAAGGGCTGCTCGCCCTCCTCGACGTGGCGCACGATGTTCTCGAGCATGACGATGGCGTCGTCGACGACGAAGCCCACCGACAAGGTCAGCGCCATCAGCGAAAGGTTGTCGAGGCTGTAGCCGAAGGCCGACATGCCGGCGAAGGTGCCGATCACCGCGATGGGCAGGGCCAGCGAGGGGATGATCGTGGCGCGGAAGGTGCGCAGGAAGACGAAGATCACCATCACCACCAGAAGCGCCGCCAGCAGCAGCGAGGTCTGCACGTCCGACACCGCGTCGCGGATCGAGTTCGAGCGGTCGTAGAGCACCGACAGCTGGACCGAGGCGGGAAGCTGCGCCTGGAACTCGGGCAGGATCTTCTTGATCGAATCCACCACCGCGATGGTGTTGGAGCCCGGCTGGCGCTGGATGGCGAGCACGATGGCGCGGTGGCCGTCGAACCAGCTCGCCACGTATTTGTTCTCGACGCCGTTGACGACCTGGGCGACGTCCTTCACGCGCACCGGCGCGCCGTTCTTGTAGGCGATGATCTGGCGGCTGAAGTCGTCGGCGTTGTCGAGCTGGGCGTTGGAATGGATGACGATCGACTGCTTGGCGCCGTTCAAGGTGCCGGTCGGGATGTTTGAGTTGGCCGAATTGGCCGCGGCCGCGACCTGGTCGATGCCGATGCCCCGCGCCGCCAGCGCCATCGGGTCGGCGGCGATGCGCACGGCGAATTTCTGCGAGCCGTAGACGTTGACCTGCGCCACGCCGTCGATGGTGGAGATCTGGCGCGCCAGCAGGGTCTCGGCGTATTTGTCGACCTCCTGCAGCGGCAGGGTCGGCGAGCCCATGGTCAGGTACATGATGGGCTGGTCGGACGGGTTGACCTTGCGCAGCGACGGCGGCGAGGGCATCTGCGTCGGAAGCTTGCGCTGCGCGGTGGAGATCGCCGACTGCACGTCCTGGGCCGCGGCGTCCAGGTTGCGGTCCAGGTCGAACTGGATGGTGATCGAGGTCGCGCCTTGCGTGTTCGACGAAGTCATCGAGCTCACGCCGGCGATGGTGGTGAACTGGCTCTCCAAGGGGGTCGCGACCGCCGAGGCCATGGTGTCGGGATCGGCGCCGGGCAGGCTCGCCTGCACGACGATGGTCGGGAAATCGACGTTGGGCAGCTCGCTGATCGGCAGGGTGAAATAGCCGAACAGGCCGAAGATCACGAGCGCCGCCATCAGCAGCGTCGTCATCACCGGTTGCAGGATGAACGGCCGCGAGATGTTCATGGGGGTCGGTTCACTTCGGGGATTGGCTTCACTTCTTGGCGGATGCGTGCCCGCCGCCATTGTCGCCCGCAATGCTCACGGGCTTGCCCGGCAGCACGCGCAGCTGGCCGTCGGTGACGACCATGTCGCCGGCCTTCACGTCGCCCTCGATCGCCATGGTGGCGCCGGCGTCGAACAGCACCTTGACGATGCGCATGTCCGCCTTGCCGTCCTTGACGACATAGACATAGCGGTTGTCGGGGCCGATGTTCACCGCCTCGCGCGGCACGACGATCGCGTTGGCCAAGTTGTTCAGCGCCACCGACACGTCGATAAGCTGGCCGGGGACCAGCCGCATGTCCTGGTTGGCATAGGTCGCGCGCAGCTCGATCGTGCCCGTGGTGTTGCTGACCGCGTTGCCGGTGAAGTCGACGTCGGCGATCAGCGGCTTGCCGCTCTGGTCGTGCAGGTCGATGGCGGCGGTGAGGCCTCCCGCCTGCTGGCGGTCCTGGATACGCGGCAGGTCGGACTGCGGCAGCGAGAACGACACCTTCACGGGCCGGATCTGGGTCACGGTCACCAGCGGCGCGGTGCCGTTGGCCGCGATCATGTTGCCGGGCTGGATCAGGATCGGCCCGGTCTTGCCGTCGATGGGCGAGCGGATCTGGGTATAGCTCACATTCAGCTGCGCCATGCGCACCGCGGCGCGGTCGGCGGCGACGCTGGCGACCAGGCCCTTGGCGTTGGCGTCGGCCTGGTCGCGCTGCTGCGACGAGCTGGCGCCGGCCTTGAACAGGGTCTCATAGCGCTTGCGGTCGTTCTGGGCGCTGGTCAGCATCGCCTGGTCCTTGGCGAGCTGGGCTTGCGCCTGCTGCAGCGCGGCCTCGAAGGGGCGGGGGTCGAGGCGGAACAGCAGATCGCCCTTATGGACCAGGTCGCCTTCCTTGAAGGCGGCCGACATCAGCTGGCCCTCCACCCGGGCCGTCACCTGGACGGTGGCGTTGGCGATCACCGTGCCGATGGTGCGCTCGGTCACCGTCACGTTGCTGTTCACGGCAACGGCGACCTTCACCGGCGGCGCGGCCCTGGGTTTCTCGGCGGGCGCGAACAAACCGCCGTTCAACAGGATCCAGACCGCGGCCACCAGCAGGACCACCCCGGCCAGGCTCGCGATCAGCCGCAGGCGCGGGCTCACGCCGGACGCGAATCGCGCCTTGCTACCGGTCGCCGTGGCGGAGTCGAACGCGTTCGAAAAGCGGATGTTCATCAACCAGGTCCCTGGGGCCCGACGGGGTTTCGGCCGGCCCCGGCGCTTATATGCGGGCGGCCCCGGCCTTGTCCTATCACGGCTGGGCGAAAGTTTGGCCTAAACCGCGACTTTTTTGTAACGAAATGCACGATTCCAAGTCCCTGGCGACGAAGAAAGCTCGGCCTTGCCTGGCGGTAACGTTCGAGGGGGCCGGGGCGGTACCGCTTTCGGCCTGGGGCGGCGCCCGCGTTATTGTGCAGCGCAGCGATTGCCCGCACCGGACCGCCCCGATATAAGCCGCCCGACTTTCCCCTGACACCGACCCGAAGGCGGCCGAGACCGGCCCAAAAAGATCCCCATGGAACTGCGCAACATCGCCATCATCGCCCATGTCGACCACGGCAAGACCACGCTGGTGGACCAGCTCCTCAAGCAGTCGGGCTCGGTGCGCGAGAACCAGCACATGCAGGAGCGGGCGCTCGATTCCAACGACCTGGAGCGCGAACGCGGCATCACCATCCTGGCCAAGTGCACCAGCGTCGAGTGGAACGGGACGCGCATCAACATCGTCGACACGCCCGGCCACGCCGATTTCGGCGGCGAGGTGGAGCGCATCCTGTCCATGGTCGACGGCGTGGTGCTCCTGGTCGACGCGGCCGAGTCGGTCATGCCGCAGACCAAGTTCGTGCTCTCCAAGGCGCTCAAGCTGGGCTTGAAGCCCATCGTCGTGATCAACAAGATCGACCGCCAGGACGCCCAGCCGGCCGAGACCCTGGACAGCATCTTCGATCTATTCCTGGCGCTCGAGGCCAACGACTACCAGCTCGATTTCCATCACCTTTACGCCTCGGGCCGCAACGGCTGGGCGGTCAACGAGCTCGAAGACGAGCGCAAGGACCTCTCCCCGCTGTTCAAGCGCATCGTCGATGACGTGCCGCCGCCCAAGCCGGTGGCGCTGGCGGGCGACGAGCATCCCTTCAAGATGCTGGTGACGACGCTCGAGGCCGACAACTTCCTGGGCCGCATCCTGACGGGGCGCATCGAGAGCGGTGCGATGACCGTCAACCGCGTGATCAAGGTGCTCAACCGCGAGAGCAAGGAGATCGAGCGCGCCCGCGTGACCAAGCTTCTCGCCTTCCGCGGGCTGGCGCGCACGCCGGTGGCGCGCGCAGAGGCCGGCGACATCGTCGCCATCGCGGGGCTCCAGATCGCGACCGTCGCCGACACGCTCTGCGACATGGGCGTGAACGAAGCCATTCATGCGACGCCGATCGATCCGCCGACGCTGGCAATGACGGTGTCGGTGAACGACTCGCCGCTGGCGGGCCGCGAAGGCGACAAGGTGCAGAGCCGCGTCATCCGCGAGCGTCTGCTGCGCGAGGCCGAGGGCAACGTCGCGATCAAGGTGAAAGAGACCGGCGACGGCGCTTTCGAAGTGGCCGGCCGCGGCGAATTGCAGCTCGGCGTGCTGATCGAGACCATGCGCCGCGAGGGCTTCGAGCTGTCGATCAGCCGTCCGCGCGTTCTGTTCAAGAGCGAGGGCGGCGAGCGGCTTGAGCCGATGGAAGAGGTCACCATCGACGTCGACGATCCCTATACCGGCGTCGTCATCGAGAAGATCTCGACGCGCAAGGGCGAGATGACCGACATGCGCCCGACCGGCGCCGGCAAGACGCGCATCGTCTTCACCGCGCCGTCGCGCGGGCTGATCGGCTATCACGGCGAGTTCCTGACCGACACGCGGGGCACCGGCGTCATCAACCGGATGTTCTCGGGCTACGCGCCGCACAAGGGCACGATCGCGGGGCGCACCAACGGCGTGCTGATCTCGACCGGCGACGGCGAGGCGGTGGCCTATGCGCTGTGGTACCTGGAGGAGCGCGGCAAGCTCTTCATCGTGCCCGGCACCAAGGTCTATCAGGGCATGATCATCGGCCAGAACGCCAAGGACAACGACCTCGAGGTCAACCCGCTGAAGGCCAAGCAGCTCACCAACATCCGTACGACCTCGAAGGACGAGGCGGTGCGCTTGACGCCCATCGTGCCGATGACCTTGGAGCAGGCCATCGCCTATATCGAGGACGACGAGCTGGTCGAGGTGACGCCGCAGTCCATCCGCATCCGCAAGCGCGAGCTCAACCCGCACGACCGCAAACGCGCCGCGCGGGCGGAGGCGGAGGTTTAGGTCTCACGCATCCGGCCGCGGCAGGATCATCCCTTCATAGAGATAGAGGTCCGGCCGCCCGGCCGAGCCGGGGCGGATGCGCGCGAGGCTGTAGGCCGACAGCGCGATGCGGCGCGGCGGCGCGAAGGCGGTGTCGGGAACGGCCGCGATCGCCTCGGCAAAGGGCTTTCCGCCGTCATCCACCAGTCGCGCCACCGCATAGGTCACGCCGCCCGCGCTCGTGGGCAGGGGGATGACCACCAGATCGTCCGGAGCATGTTCCATGTCTCTCTCCAGCACGCCTTGACCGCCCGGCGGACGGGCGTTCGCCGGACCGGCGCGCGCCATACACCGGACCGTTCAGGGCCGCCCCACCTTCACGCCCGTCTTGCGGTGGCTGGCGAAATAGAGCCTGAGCACCCAGTTCATCTTGGTCTGCCAGCCCTTGCCCTGCTTCTTGAACCAGCGCACCACGTCCTCGTCGAGGCGGATGGTGATGCTTTTCTTGCGGGTCCCGGGCATGGGGAAGAGACCGACATAGATCGGACCATTGCGAATTTGCTGGTCCGTCAGCTCGGGAATGTCGCTGAAGTCGATTTGATCGTCGGGAAGCGCTGCAAGCGCATCGAGTTCAGCTTTAAGTTCCGGCGTCAGCTTAGGGCGCTTCTTCGTAAGCCTCACGCTCACGAGGTGAGGCTTTTCGCGCCGAGACGATGCGGTAGACTTCTTCGTCGCCTTCTTCACGGACCGTGTGGGAAACAACGTAGAGTCTTCCGTTGATTTCACCGATCGTACGCCAGCGGATCTCTCCATGATCGTCACCTTCGATATCCGGTCGTCTCAGCGGGTCGCAAAACACTTGTATGGCGTTTTCGAACCTTATTCCGTGCTTACGCCGATTGGCTTCCGATTTCCTCGGATCCCATTCGTACCTGATCTTATCCGCCATCCTAGCCCCGCAGCCGTGTAGCTACAAGTGTACGTACACGCGCGGCCGCAGCCGCCTACCCGGGGTAATCGTAGCTTAAAGGCGGCTTTTACGGCAAGGTCAGCGGCGCAGCAGGCCCAGCCGGCCGCCGATCATCCTGTCGACCACGCGCTTGGGCAGGGTGTTCAGGATGAAGTTCTGCAGCGGCTCGGGCGTCAGCGTGTAGCGCCATTTGGGCTTGCGCGTGATGAGCGCGTGATGGATCGCCTTGCCCAGCTGCTCGGGCTTGAGGCCCTTGGGCCCGTTCGTGACCGCATAGCTGAGAACGTTCTCGAGTTTCCCGCGATAGGGCGTGTCGTCGTATTGCGACGTATCGATCTCTTCCGCCTTGGTCCAGATCTGCGTCGCCACCGCCCCCGGCGCGATCACCACGACGTCGATGCCGAACAGCATCAATTCGCGGCGCAGCGATTCCGACAGGCCTTCGAGGCCGAACTTCGAGGCGCAATAGGGCGCCATGAACGGGTTGGCGTTGCGCCCGCCGACCGAGGAGATCATCACGATCCTGCCTCGCCTGCCCTTGCGCTGGGCATCGACGCCGAGCAGCGGCGCGAAGGCCTGGGTCACGATCACCTGGCCGGTCAGGTTGACCTCGAGCTGGTGGCGGAACTCGTCGATCTTGAGATAGAGCAGCGGGCCCGCGATCGCGACGCCGGCGTTGTTGACGAGGCCGAACAGCGTCTCGCCGGCGAGCGCGTCCGAGACAAGCTTGGCCGCCGCGTTCACCGCCTCGACATCGGTCACGTCGAAAAGCAGCGGCACGAAATTGGCGCCGAGCTCGCGCCGCAACCGCTCGCCGTCCCCGGGCTTGCGCACGCTGCCGAAGACGCGGAAGCCTTTCCTGGTGAGCACTTTCGCCGCGCCCCAGCCGATGCCGGTGGACGAGCCTGTTACGACGACGCTTTTCATGGCATGAACCCTTAAAATTGCGATTGAGACGAATATACATGATCGACGCTGAAACCATCGCTTTCGCGCATCGCCTGGCGGAGGTCGCCGGCGAGACGATCCGTCCCTATTTCCGCAAGAACCTCGCGATCGACGACAAGGGTGCAACCAAAGGCAGCATCTTCGATCCTGTCACCGAAGCCGACCGCGGCGCCGAGCGCGCCATCCGCGCCGTCATCGCGCGCGAGCGTCCGGACGACGGCATCCTGGGCGAGGAGTTCGGCGAGACGGCCGGCACGAGCGGCTATCGCTGGGTGCTCGATCCCGTCGACGGCACGCGCGCCTTCATCAACGGCCGCCACGAATGGGGCACGCTGATCGCGCTGGAGAAGGACATGCGTCCCGTGCTCGGCCTGATCGATCAGCCGGTGATCGGCGAGCGCTTCCTGGGCGTCAACGGCACGGCCTCTTTCAACGGCGCGCCGATCGGCGTGCGCAGCTGCGCGAAGATCGAGGACGCGGTGCTGTGCTGCACCCATCCCTACGCCTATTTCGAGGCCGACGAGCGCGCGGGCTTCCGCCGCGTGTCGGGCGCGGTGCGCATGAGCCGCTTCGGCGGCGACTGCTACATCTTCGCGATGCTGGCGATGGGTTTCTGCGACGTGATCGTGGAATCGAGCTTCCACCGCTGGGACGTCGCGGCCCTGATCCCGCTGATCGAAGGCGCGGGCGGCGTCATCACCGACTGGGCGGGCGGCGATCCGAGCGCGGGCGGACGATGTCTGGCGAGCGGCGACAAGCGCGTGCACGCGCAGGCCGTCGCGCTGCTCAAGGGCGGATAGCCGTCGCTATCGAACGCGGGCGTCGCGGATTGCTCTTTGCCTTCCAGGGCTTGGAAGAAATTCGCGCAATCCTTATCGAACGCGCCTGAAACGGGCGGATAATGCGCCATGACCCAAAAGAACGAGCAGCCGGTAGCTCCTGAGCCGGCAACACCTCTCCCCGCCTATCCCGTGGATCTGGCGCCGGAGCTCCTTCGACCCGAGATCACCGAGGTGATGTTGCGGGCTCAGCTGGCCGAAGCGTTGTTCCTGATACGCGATGCCGGGTTCCTGTATCGCAACACGGGGGGCGAACCCATAGATCGCGGCGGCTTCGTCAACCACGCCGAAGGCCTGATGCAGTCCTCGATCAAGGTCGCGGACTGCATTGCGCGGCTGAACGGGGCCGCACCGCCGGCGGCGGAGAAGCGTGCGCGCAAAAAGGAAAACGAATAGCGCCATGACGGCCAGCGGCATCGTGCGGCGCAAGCGCGGCGGTCAGCCGGGAAACAGGAACGCGCTCAAGCATGGCTGCACCGTCGCCCGCGCTCGCGCTCTCAAGGCGCGGGTGCGGGCTTGGCGCAAGCGAACGCGTGCGCTGATCGCGCTTGCGGAGGTGCAGGTCGCGTTACGGCGTGCGGATGAAGCCGTGGATGCCCGCCAATCCGTCGTCGAAGGTGTAGCCGACGATCGCGCCCGAGGGCGAGATGCCGCTGACCAGGGTGCCGCTTTGGGCGGTGTGCGCACCCGAGACGTCGAAGATCTCGTCGGTTCCGTCGCCGTGATGGATGAACCCGTAGTTGCGCTGGTCGCTCCCCTCGAGCCAGCCCACCACCTGCCGGTCGCCGTTCACCGCGGCCATCGTGATGATGTAGGTGTTGACGGGATTGTCGCCCGGAAGCTCGAAGGAGCGGAAGCCGCCGGCCACGTTGCGGATATAGCCGTGCCGGTTGCCGGTGGCCTTGTCGGTATAGATGCCGCTGACCGCGCCGGTGTCGTCGATGGCGCTGATGCCGACGTTCTGCCAGCCCGCATGCTTGACGAAGGTGAGCGTGCCGTCGGGGGCGCGCAGATAGGGCAGCGACCTGCCCTTGTGCAGGCAATTGCCCGCCATGGTGCCGGCGGCATTGATGCCGATCGTGCCCGTGAAGCCGCAGCCCTTCAGCTTCAGGACCTTCACGTCGCCGTCGGACGTGCGCAGGAAGACGTCTTCGCGCGTGGGGCCGGAGTCTGGCCTGCCGCGATGCCGGAATCGTCGAGGCCTTTGACGATCGCGTCGGCCTTCTTGAAGAAGATGTCGGTGAGCGTGCCGTCGGGGCTGCGGATGAAGCCGCGGTTGTTGTGCCCCTTGAGATAGACGCCCGCGACCGTCGCGTCGTCGAGGACCGTTTCCGCGCCCATGTTGGTGGCGGCGAAGACCGGGAAGGTCGTGAACGTCCCGTCGGGCATGCGCAGATAGCCGCATCGCATTCCGCAAGCGTCGGTGTGGGCGGGAGCGTAGGCGCCGGCGACGATGCCCGAGGGGCTGATCGCTTCCGCATAGGTGATGCTCGCGCCGGGCGCGTCGATCCTGGTGACGACGGGCGCGGCGAGAGCGGGAGCAGCCAGCGCCAGAAGCGGAGCGATCGCAAGACACCGCATGATCGTTTTTCCTTTATGGCGCGCGCGTCGAACTCTCCGTCAGGTGGCGAGCCTGCGCAATGCTACCGAAAATCGCGTTCGGATGCCATGCGCATCTTACGGCGTCCTGACGAAGCCCCGCATCGTGACGCCGTCGATCGACGAGGTTCCGGCGATGACGCCGGACGCGCCGATCTGGGCGTCGAGCGTGCCGGTGCCGGGATCGGTGCCGTTCACGGCGTCGAACATCTCGATGCTGCCGTCGCCGTGGCGCATATAGCCGTGATGGGTGCCGTCCTTGGCCCGGAACGTACCGACCACCATGCGGTCGTCGGCGACGATCGCCATCGACACCGGCGACATGTCCTTGGCGTGGGGAAGGTCGAAGGTCGCGATGCTGCCGTCGGGCGTGCGCACGAAGCCATGCTTGTTGTCGCGGTTGTCGACGAAGAGGCCGGCGACGGCGCCGTCGTGGTCGATGGCCTGCGCGAAGGTGCCTTGCCTCTGGTGCGTGCCGGCGCCCGGGACATCGAAGATCGTCACGGGCCCGCCGCTCTGGTAGAGAAAGCCGTGACGCTCGCCGTCGCCGTTGAAGCAGCTGCCGGTGATGAACGCATCGGCATTGATGTCTTGCGGGTCGGTCGTGGAGAATCTTCCGATATGGAACGTCCCGGTCGTGCCATCCGGAGCGCGGACGAAGCCGATATTGCGCCTGGAGACCGCGAAGGCCTCGCCCACGATCAGGCCGTCGGCATTGATGTCGCGAGCCTCGACGGCGGTCGCGTCCGCCACGCCAAAGGTCGTCAAGCTCCCATTGGCGGTGTGCACGAAGCCCTGTTCCGCGGCGTTGCCGGGAAAGACGTATGTGCCGGTCACCGCGCCGTCGTTGTTGATGTCGGCCGGAAGCGTCTGCCCTTGTCCGGGCACCTCGAAGACCGCGAAGCTGCCGTCGGGCGTGCGAAGATAGCCGCAGTAGTGGCTGCAGCCCGCAATGTTATGCCCGATGGCGCGGCCCGTCACGGTGCCCGTCGCATTGATCCCCGTGACGGTCGTGTCATGCGCGCCCGGCACGTTGAACTGGATGATGGTCGGGCTCGCGGCGGCCGGCGCGCACAACACGAGCGACAGGACTGCAACGTCACGCAAACGCATCGAAGGCACTCCAGAACCGCGCCCGGATGGTATCATTCTCCATCAGGATTTCATGCTCGCTGTCGAACATATCGACCCAGGTTCCGTTGGGCAGGCGACGCGTGAAGTCCTGCGCCGCGGCATTCACGCAGATGCGGTCCTTGCCTGCGCCGCAGACCAGCACCGGCGCCGTGATCGCTTCCGCGAAGCCCGGCGCGCGCAGCCGCGCCATCGAGCGATAGGCCGCCTCCAGCCAGCCCCAGGTCGGGCCCGCAAGGCGCAGATCGGGATGGTCGCCCAGGAATTTCTGCGTGGCCGCGAAGCGCTCTCGGTCCGAGGTCACCAGCTGCGTGTCGAATGTGATGAGGAACGGGTCGCGCGCGGCCATGCCCCAGGCGAAGGCGTCGCCTTGGCCGAGCGCGTTCTCGGCGGCGCAGACCGCGCGCGCCAGCCAGCCGGGATAGCCGCGCGTCGAGACCTGGATCATCGGCGCGGTGACGGCCGCGGCGCGGATCGCGCCGGGGCGGTCGTGCAAGGTGCGCAGCAGGATATGCGCGCCCATCGAATGGGCGAGCGCCAGCGGCGGCGTCTCGCTCAGTGGACGGACGATCTGGTCGAGGAAGCTTTTCAGGTCGTCGTCGTATTGCGCGAAGTCGCGCACATGGGCGGGCAGGGGATCGGCCAGCGCCCGCGCCGATCCGCCCTGTCCGCGCCAGTCGAAGGTGGCGACGGTGAAGCCGCGCGCCAGAAGCTCTGCGACGACCTCGTCGTATTTCTCGATGAACTCGGTCTGGCCGTGCAGCAGCACGACGACGCCGCGCGTGTGCTCCGCGCCGCCGAATATGCCGCAGCGCAGCCGCGTGCCGTCGGCCGTGGTGACGAAGCGCGGTGTGAAAGGAATCAGCCGCGCGCCTTTTGCAGGATGGGGCCGAGCTTCATCGCCAGGCCCATGTCGCCGGCGACGCGCAGCTTGCCCTGCATGAAGGCCGAGGTGCCGTCGAGCTCGCCCTTGACCATCTTCTCGAAGGTCTCCATCGCCATCGACAGCGTGCAGTCGGCGTTCTGGCCCTCGCCGTCGGTGACGGAATTGGGCACCGACTTGCCGTCGATCAGCACGCTGCCGTCGGCGCCGAAATCGAACTTGAGCGTGCCGCCCAGCCCCGAATTGGTGCCGATGGCCGCACCCAGCTGGTTGATGATTTCCTGGATCCGTGGCGAGGGCATGGTGTCCTTCCCTTATGTTCTCCCGACGGCCCTTATATACGGGCGCGGTGGGAGCACAAAACCTCCTCAATTTCGCCGTGCGCGGTCCTATGCTAGGGTATGCAAGGGCAAGAAGGGCATCGCATGAGCGTCCTGAAGGACGACGACGTGCCGGCACTGGCGACGACGGCACCGTCGCCGGTCGAGAAGAGAGATCTGCTCGGCAGTTTCTGCTTCTATTTCCACTTCGCGGTGATGATCTTCATCGTCGCCGGCTGGGCGCTGCCCTGGGCGCCGGCGCTCTGGTTCTATCTCGGCTTCCTGCCTTTGGTCGCGCTGCACTGGCAGTTCAACAGGAACTCCTGCGTGCTGAACAACATCGAATCGCTGATCCGCTACGGCACCTGGCGCTCGCAACAGAACGCGGAAGAGGGCGCCTGGCTGATGACCTTGATCAAGAACGTCACCGGCGTCGCGCTCAAGGCCTGGCAGACCGACCTGCTCACCTATGCCGTCATGGCGACCTTGTGGTCGGTAGGGCTGGCCCATCTCAAGGGCTGGTGGTGAAGCGCTTCGCTCTTGCGCTGGCGCTGGTCGCCGCGCCGGCGGCCGCGCAGACGCAGGACTGGTCCACGAACATCGAGACCGTCGTCGTCCATGCCAACGAGCGCGGGCCGCTGGTCTGGCGCGTGACCAAGGGCGATGCCGAGGTCGACCTGATCGGCCAGGTCGAGCCGGTGCCGCAGAGCCTGGCCTGGAACACGCACGGCATCGAAGAGACGCTGAAGGGCGCGAAGGTGCTCTACACCAACGCCCAGGCCTCGGTCGGCATCGCCGAAGGGCTGTGGTTCCTGGCCTGGCATTCCAACGCGGTCTATCTGCCGGGCGACGTGCCGATGGAGTCGACCTTGCCGGCCGATCTGCGCGCGCGCTTCGCGGCCCGGCGCGACAAGATCAAGCGCGGCGCCGACCGCTATGCCTCGCTGCGCGTGCCGCTCGCGGCGCTGCGGCTCGAGGGCGATTTCCTGGAGGCGAACCACCTCACGCGCTACGAACCGGGCAAGACGGTCGAGAGGCTGGCGCGCAAGCTGGACGTGCCGGTGAAGCCGCTTGCCGAGTACGAGGCGCTGCCGATGATCGAGAAGCTGCCGACGATGTCGAAAGCGGCGAACGAGGCCTGCGCCAGGGACGCGCTCGACGACATCGACGCGCTCGACGGGCATGCGGATGCGGCGGCGCAGGCCTGGGCGGTCGGCGATCTCGGCGCGATCAAGGCGAACTATTCCGAGGAGCGCTTCCAGGCCTGCATCCAGGCGGTGCCGGGTGCCGCCGCCCTTTTCGGCCGCGCGGTGCATGACAGCGTCGCCGCCATCGACGACGCGCTCGCCAAGCCCGGCAAGACGGTGATGCTGGTCGGCATCGGCGTGATCCTGAGGAAGGGCGGCATCGCCGATCAGCTGAAGGCGCAAGGTTTGGCGCTCGAAGAGCCTTAACCTCGAAGAGCCTTAACACGGCGTCATTCCCGGCGAGCATCGGCGCGACAGCGTCGATGCGAGGGAGGGAATCCTAGGCAACCGGCTAGGCATTCGGCGTGGATTCCTTCCCTCGGGCCGCTCGCGATGCGGGCGATCCTCGCCGGGAATGACGCTCAACTCCGCGGCGAGCCGCGCGACATCGAGCGCGCGAGCGGCGTGCGCAAGAACAGGTCGCCGCCTTCGGCAAAGGCGCGGGGGCCGGTGTCGCGCAACAGGTGATCGCGCACGTGCTGCGGGACCGCCGCCGGTTCCCACAAGAACGCCTCGCGCTTCATCTCGTCATAGCGGCTATCGTCCTGCTGCGCGTCGCCCGAAAGATTGCCGCGCCGCTCGAGCAGGCAGGCGGCCGAGGCCGGCGTCTGCGGCCCGTCCTTGGCGATGGCCATGAACAAGCCGTCCATCACGTCGACCTGCGGCATGTTCACGCCGTTGAGCAGGCAGAACAGGATCGAGTCGTCGCTGCCGTCGATCAGGATGCCGTGCAGCTGTCCGGCGAGCTGCAGCAGCGGCCCGCGGCATTCATACGCCGAGTTGCCCCAGCGCATGTGCAGGATGCCGTTCTGCTTCCTGATCATCAGCACGTCGTGGAGGAACTCGCCCGGCCGCGTGAAGGCGAGCCGCGTGCCGTTCCAGAAGCCTTCGAAGCCGTGGCCGCGCCGCGCCGTCTCGTTGCGCGCCGTCTCGATCAGGCGCGCGGGAACGTCGAGGCCGGCCACAGCGTCGCCGTTCGCGGCGGCGTCGCGCGTCAGGACGGCGGCATCGACGCCCAGCCGCTCGGCCAGCGCGTTCAAGCCCAGATCCCAATCGAGCATCGAGAAGCCCTGGACGCGCTTTGCCATCAGCCCGGTCAGCGCGGTCAGGTTATGCGCCGACGGCGTCACCGCGCCCGCGACCCAGCGCCCGACCAGCGACTTGTCCACCTTGAGCTCGGCCGCCAGCCTTCCGCGGCTCATCGAGAAGGCCTTCAGCACCAGGTTCAGCTTGGGTCCGAAGTCGCTGCTGGGCATTGCTGTCCTGGCCGTAATCCTGTCGCCACCATCGCAAATCTGCACCGAAATGCAACGGTTGCATGCGCCGTTGCACAGCGCGCCGCCCGCCGATGCAACTGGGCGCAACGCCCGGATCACCCCAAAAGCCGCGCCATCGTTCTTCTAGGGGGTCAACCTATGAACAAGCTCACCACGCTGGCGGTGGTTTCCGTGGCCGCTCTTCTCGCCTGGGGTCCGGCCGCGGCCGCGACCTACAAGAACCTGCACGGCTTCTGCGCCAAGGCCAGCTGCGCCGACGGCCAGCAGCCGCGCGCCGGCCTCGCCCACGACATGGCGGGCAACTATTTCGGCACCACCACCGGCGGCGGCGCCTACAACGGCGGCACGGTGTTCCGCTTCAGCTTCGACGGCACGCAGTGGAAATACACCCTTCTGCACAGCTTCTGCCGCCGCCCTGACTGCACCGACGGCTACTTCCCGGAAGCCGGCGTCATCGTCGGCCAGTCCGGGGACCTCTATGGGCTGACCAGCGCCGGCGGTCCGGCGAACCGCGGCACGCTCTACAAGCTCTCATTCGTGTCCGGGCGCTGGGTGTTCAAGTTGCTGCACAACTTCTGCAGCCATGCGAGCTGCACCGACGGCGCCGATCCGCTCTATTCCGGTCTCGCCTATCAGGGCCAGCAGTCGGGCGCGCTCTATGACGGCACCTCGACGCTCTACGGCACGACCAACAAGGGCGGCGCCAACGACGAAGGCACGGTGTTCGCGTTCACACCCGATGCCGGCAACGGCAAGTTCGGGGTCGCCTATCATTTCTGCCGCCGCACGGAATGCCTCGACGGCGCCGAGCCGGCCGCGGGCGTCGGCGTCGATGCCATGGGCCGCATCTACGGCACGGCGCTGGGCGGGGCGATGCATGTCGGCGTGCTCTACCGGCTCGACAAATCGGGCGACCGCTGGATGCCGACGGTGCTGCACGACTTCTGCAGCGACTTCGACGGCACGACCTGCCTGGACGGCATGAACCCGGCGGCCGTGCCGCTGATCGACGGCACCGATCTCTACGGCACCACCGCCGGCGACGGCGAGCACGACCGCGGCGTCGCCTACAAGGTCGCAATCGGCGGCACGCACCCGAAGTTCACGGTGCTGCACCGGTTCTGCGCGCTCAGCCGCTGCAGCGACGGCGCGATCCCGCTCTATGGCCTGACGATGGATGCCTCCGGCGCGCTGTTCGGCACGACGCTGCAAGGCGGCTTCCACGACGGCGGCACGCTGTTCGAGCTCGGCGGCGCCAAGCATGACCAGTTCGCGACGCTTCAGGTCTTCCGGCCGCGCACGGGCGCCACGCCCTTCGGTCCTCTCGCGCTCGGCCCTTCGGGCGAGCTCGTCGGAACGCTTTCCGGGGGCGGCAGGAAATTCGGCGGCGTCATCTACAGCCTGACGCCCTGACTTGGCGCCCCGATCCGAAGCCACCGAACCAACCACATCCACGAACACGCGAAAAAGGAGATTCTCCATGCGCACGATCTTTGCCTTGACGGTTGCCGTCGCCACGCTTGCCGCCACCGCGGCGGACGCCACCCAGTACAAGCCCCTGCATGCCTTTTGCGGCCTCAACAACTGCAGCGACGGCTCCAAGCCCTGGGCGACGCCCACCGGCGACGGCGCCGGCAACTACTACGGCACGACCTATAGCGGCGGCGCGCCGAGCGATTCCGGCACCGTCTACCGGATGCATTACGACGGCACGCGCTGGGTCTATTCGCGAGTCCATGTCTTCTGCACCAAGATGGATTGCCCCGACGGCGCCCATCCGCGCGCGCAGCTGATCGTCGGCACCGACGGCACGCTCTACGGCACGGCCTCGGACGGCGGCCGCTACGGCTGGGGCACGATCTTCAGCATCGCGCCCGACGGCAGCGGCTGGACCTACAAGGTGCTGCACCACTTCTGCGCCAAGTCGGGCTGCCCCGACGGCGCGCGTCCGACCTATGCCGGCTTGAGCTATCAGGGCCAGCAGCCCGGCGCGCTCTATGACGGCACCTCGCCGCTCTATGGCACCACCGTCAACGGCGGCAGCCAAAACCAGGGCACGGTCTACACGCTGACGCCGGGCGCGACCAAATGGACGCAGAAGGTCATCCACAATTTCTGCAGCGAGGCGAGCTGCGCCGACGGCGGTCAGGTCGATGCGCCGGTGACCGTCGACGCGATGGGCCGCGTCTTCGGCACGACCACGGTCGGCGGCGACTACAACCACGGCAACATCTTCGCGCTGACCCACGGCGCGGCCTGGCACTACACCTCGCTCTACAGCTTCTGCGCGGGTGGCGGGTTCTGCTCGGACGGTGACGGGGCGGTGTCGCAGCTCGTCGTCGACGGCCAGGGCGATCTCATCGGCACGACCTATTTCGGCGGCGCGCATGCCAAGGGCTCGGTGTTCAAGCTCGTGCCCAACGGCGCGCATTCGACCTTCTCGACGCTCTACAGCTTCTGCGCCCAGGCGAATTGCGCCGACGGCCAGAACCCGCAGGCCTCGGTGACGCTGGATGCGCAGGGCCGCCTCTACGGCACGACCTATGGCGGCGGCAGCGGCAACAAGGGCACGGTGTTCAAGCTTTCCGGCGCGAACCTGTCGACCTTCACCTCGCTGCATTCCTTCGGCACCACGACGACGTCCGGCTCCTATCCGACCGCGGGCCTCGCCCTCGATATGTCGGGGACGCTGTACGGGCTGACGATCACCGGCGGCGCCAACGACCTCGGCCTCTTCTATTCGATCGCCCCGTAATTCGAGACACAGGACAACGACGATGAAAAAGCTTCTCGCAATTCTGATCGGCGTGGCCGCGAGCTGCGCGCTCGCGCAGACCGCTTCGGCCGCCGGTCTCAAGCCCGTCCATGCCTTCTGCGCCAAGACCGATTGCGCAGACGGCGCGCAGCCTTGGGCGCCGCCCGTCACCGACGGCAAGGGCAACTACTACGGCGTCACCGCCCAGGGCGGCGCCAAGGGCAAAGGCACGATCTATCGTATGACGCTGGCGAACGGGCATTGGAGCTTCACCCGTCTCTACAGCTTCTGCACCGACAAGAACTGCACCGATGGCGCGGAGCCGCGCGGCACGCTGGTCGTCGACACGGACGGCAATCTCTACGGCACGGCCGAGCTCGGCGGCGACATCGGCAACGGCACGATCTTCAAGTTCCAGCCGAGCGGCGCGGGCGGAACCTTCAAGCGCCTCTACAGCTTCTGCGCCAAGGCCAATTGCGCCGACAGCGCGATCGCGCAGGACCTCTCGCTGGTTTATCAGGGCCAGTCTTCGGGTCTTCCTTACGACGGCACGTCGCCGTTCTATGGCGAAACCTCCGGCGGCGGTGCGACCAACCACGGCGTCGTCTTCGCGTTCACGCCCAACGCCGCCCAGACCAAATGGACGTTCAAGACGCTCTACAGCTTCTGTCCCAAGGCGAACTGCCTCGACGGCGCGGTGCCGTACACGACCGTGGCGATCGACGGCGCGGGCAACCTGTTCGGCACGACCGCAGCCGGCGGCAAATACAACTTCGGCACCGTCTACAAGCTCGCGCCCGACGGCGCCGGCTGGACGCACACCGTCCTGCATCATTTCTGCGCGCAGAAGACGAGCACCTGTCCGGACGGCACCTCGCCCATCGCCGCACCCGTGCTCGACGGCGCGGGAAACCTCTACGGCACGACCTTCAACGGCGGCAGCACGACCTTCGGCACCGTCTACAAGCTCGTGCCCAACGGCGATGCGTACAAGCTCACCACGCTGCATACCTTCTGCAACGACACGACGGGCGGGGTGTGCGCCGACGGGAGCAATCCCTGGTCGGGGCCGATCTTCGACGGCCAGGGCCGCCTGTTCGGCACGACCTATTTCGGCGGCGACACCGGCCAGGGAACGCTCTACCGGCTGGCGGGCCCGAGCCTGAAAAGCTTCGCCCGGATGGTGAGCTTCGACGGCACCACGGCCTCGGGCGCGGCGCCGCTGGCGGGCCTCATGCTCGATGCGTCCGGCGCGTTCTACGGCAGCACGGTCATCGGCGCGCCGAACAACGCCGGGGTCTTCTACAAGTTCACGCCGTGACCGCGAATCGGCGGCGGGTGCACCGGTTGACCCCCGTGAAGCCGCCGCCGGGAAGCGCGGGGTGCGAGAGATCGCACCCCGCGTTTTTTGCCCCTTGAAACCCCTTTGACCGCTACCTACCTAGGTTTCGTCCGGGCGGCCAGATGGCGCGCGGACCTGAAAACGGCCTTTGCCCTGCCAAGGGAAGGGCCTCAACCAAACGCTTTTGAGGAGGTTTGACCATGCGCAGTTTCGACTTTTCCCCGCTGTTCCGCTCGACCGTCGGCTTCGACCGTATGTTCGACATGCTCGACCAGGTCGCGGATACCAGCCAAGGCTATCCCCCGTACAACATCGAGCGTCTCGCCGACAGCCAGTACCGCATCACGGTCGCCGTCGCCGGCTTCGGCGACAAGGACCTCAACATCGAGGTGCGCGACGGCGTGCTCTCGGTCGCGGGCAAGCGCGAGGACGCCGAGAAGCAGTCCTATCTCCATCACGGCATCGCGGGCCGCGCCTTCGAGCGCCGCTTCCAGCTGGCCGAGCACGTCGAGGTGAAGGGCGCCAAGCTCGAGAACGGGCTGCTCCATGTCGACCTCGAGCGCGTGGTCCCTGAGGAGAAGAAGCCGCGGCGCATCGCGATCAACGGCCAGACCAATGCGCAGAGCAACGGTCTCGGCGCGCCGGAGCTCAAGACCATCGAAGGGTCCGCCAAAGCGGCGTAAGCCTCCGCTCGGGCGTATCGGAAAAGGCCGGGCCGCGAAAGCGGTCCGGCCTTTTCGCTTGGCCCGTGTTCCGCCATGTGGCATATTTAATCCGACACTTGGCGGTGACGGATATGTCCGACGAACTGGAGCGCGTGCAGGAAATCTTCGGCGGCCGTCAGGCCTTGGGTCAGGTCCTCGAAACGGGTTTCGACGCGCACCAGATGCTGGACAAAGGCCTCAAGTCCAAGGCGCTCGTCCACCTGGTCCAGAAGCAG
>Ga0213876_10000620_pt1 | contig 26119 bp, 22 predicted proteins | sample BarmaccomBMRX_R9_FD_160113 | JGI IMG/M metagenome (GOLD analysis project Ga0213876, IMG submission 160113) | Root-associated microbial communities from Barbacenia macrantha in rupestrian grasslands, the National Park of Serra do Cipo, Brazil - RX_R9 | ecosystem: Host-associated > Plants > Roots... | reverse complement strand
CGGGGTTGTCGTTCGCGCCGTGGATGGTGATCGTGATGGTCGTGTTGGAGGTCAGGCCCGCGGCGTCGCGCAGCGTGTAGGTGAACACGTCGGTGGCGGTGTCGCCGGACGTGCGCAGCCCCTGCACCGTCGTGTTGGTCTGGTTGACGACGTAGGTGTAGCTGCCGTTCGAGCTGAGGGTCAGCGTGCCGTAGTTGTTGCTGCTCGTAATGCCCGAGCCGACGTTGCTGCTGAGGACGGTGTTGCCCTGGTTGCCGCCGGCCACGCCCTTGATCGTCAGCGTGTCGCCGGCGTCCGGGTCGGTGTCGGCGACCGAGCCGGTGCCGGTGCCGGTGATGACGTTGAACCCGGACGTGATGTTCGTGCCGGCCGTCCCGTTGTTGACGCCGCCGGCTTCGGTGACGGACGCCGTGTCGGGGTTGGCGGTCGGCGACTCGTTGGCGTTGGACAGGTTGACGGTGATGGTGGCGGTGCCCGAAAGGTTGGGCGTGCCGTTGTCGGTCACCTGCACGGTCAGCGAGAAGGTCGGGGTCGTCTCGAAGTCGAGCGCCGCGCTGTTGTTGACCGTGATGGCGCAGGTCGAGGGGTCGATGGCGAAGGCGGTGCCCGTGTTGCCCGCGGTGATGGCGCAGGTCTTCGTCTGCCCGGCGTCCGGGTCGCTGTAGGTCACCGTGCCGACGCTCGTGCCGTTGGCGCTGTTCTCCGCGATGGCGAAGGTGGCGGGGTTGACGACCGGCGCCTCGTTAACGTCGTTCAGGTTGACGGTGATGGTGTTCGAGCCCGAAAGGTTGGGCGTGCCGTTGTCGGTGACCGTGACGGTCAGCGAGAAGGTCGGGGTCGTCTCGAAGTTCACCGCGGCGCTGTTGGCGACGGTGATGGCGCAGGTCGAGGGGTTGATGGCGAAGGCGCCGCCCGTGTTGCCGGCCGTGATGGCGCAGGTGTGCGTCTGCCCGGCGGCGGGGTTATCGACGTCGCTGTAGGTCACCGTGCCGACGGCCGTGCCGTTGGGGCTGTTCTCGTTTAAGGAGAAGGTGGCCGGATCGACCGTGGGCGCGTCGTTGGCGCACGTCACCGTCATCGTCACCGTGGCGGTCGAGCCGCCGGGCGAGAGCGTGTAGGTGAAGGTGTCGAGGGCCGAGCCCGGAGGGTTGTTGCAGTAGTTCGCGTTCGGCGTGTAGGTCAGGTCGGCGCCGGAGTTGGTGATGGCGACGGTGCCGTTCGCGGGCTGCGTCACGCTGGTGATCGACTTCGGCCCGCCGTCGGGGTCTGTGTCGTTGGCGAGCACGTTGATGGTGTTGGCGCCCGAGTCCTCGTTGACGGTCGAACTGTCGTTGACGGCCGTCGGCGGCTGGTCGAACGAGACGGTCGAGACGGCCGTATTGCCGTCCGAGGTGCCGTCGTTAGACACGAAATGGACGACGCGCGCCGTCGTGTTCGGGCTGGCGGCCGTGTCCTGGTACTTGACCGTGCGCAGCACCTGCTGGAAGTTGGCGACGGTGTCCGGGCCGGTCAGCGTCAGCGTGCCGGCGCCGGCCGACTCGGCGTAGTTGGCCGTGATCGAGGTGCCGGTAACGTCGGCCGAGAGCGTCTCCTTGCCCGAGTCGAGCAGGTTGGTGATCGTGACCGTCAGCGAGGCGAGGGTCGTGTTGTCCACGTCGGAGACGGAGGCGTCGGCCGAGTCCTCGATCAGGGACGCGGCGCCGCCCGGCACGAAGGTGGCAGCGAAGTCCGAGCCCGAAGTGCCCTTGTCGTCGTTGGCGTCGAGGTCGATGACCGGCCCGTCGTTGACGCAGGTGACGGTGACCGTGACGGTGGCCGAAGAGCCACCCGGGGTGAGCATGTAGGTGAAGGTGTCGAGGGTGGTGCCCGGCGGGTTGTTGCAGTAGTTCGCGTTGGGCGCGTAGGTCAGGCCGGCGCCGCCGCCCGTGATGACGACCGTGCCGTTGGCCGGCTGCGTCACACTGGCGACGCTCTTCGGCCCGCCGTCGATGTCGGTGTCGTTGAGGAGCACGTCGATGCCGGTGGCACCGCTGTCTTCGCTGACCGTGGCCGAGTCGTTGACCGCCACGGGGTTGTCGTCCACGCAGGTCACCGTGACGGAGACGGTGGCGGACGAACTGCCCGGGGTGAGCGTGTAGGTGAAGGTGTCGGGGGTGGTGCCCGGCGGGTTGTTGCAGTAGTTCGCGTTCGGCTGATAAGTGAGCCCCGTCCCGCCGCCGGTGATGACGACGGTGCCGTTCGCGGGCTGCGTCACCGACGCGATCGACTTCGGCCCGCCGTCCGTGTCCGTGTCGTTGGCGAGCACGTCGATAGAGTTGCTGCCGGAGTCCTCGACGACGGTGGCCGAGTCGTTGACCGCCACGGGCGCGTCGTCCACGCAGGTGACCGTCATCGTCACGGTCGCGGACGAGCCGCCAGGGGCGAGGGTGTAGGTGAAGGTGTCGAGGGTCGAGCCCGGGGGGTTGTTGCAGTAGTTGGCGTTGGGCTGATAGGTGAGCCCCGTCCCGCCGCCGGTGATGACGACAGTGCCGTTGGCCGGCTGCGTCACCGAGACGACGCTCTTCGGCCCGCCGTCGATGTCCGTGTCGTTGGCGAGCACGTCAACGGCGTTGGCGCCGGAGTCCTCGACGACGGTGGCCGAGTCGTTGACCGCCACGGGCGCGTCGTCCACGCAGGTGACGGTCACGGAGACGGTGGCCGTGGAGCCGCCCGGCGTCAGCGTGTAGGTGAAGGTGTCGAGGGGCGAGCCGTCGTTGCAGTAGTTGGCGTTGGGCTGATAGGTGAGCCCCGTCCCGCCGCCGGTGATGACGACGGTGCCGTTGGCGGGCTGCGTCACGCTGTTGATGGACTTGGAGCCGCCGTCGGGGTCGGGGTCGTTGGCGAGCACGTCGATGGCGGTGGCGCCGCTGTCCTCGTTGACGGTTGCGGAGTCGGCCGCGGCCCCGGGGTTGAAGTCGATGGTGACGGTGGCCGTGTCGTCGGGCGAGTTCGAGTTCGTCGCCGTGTAGGTGAAGCTGTCGGTGCCGGAGAAGGCGCCGGCGGGCTGCGTGTAGGTGAAGGAGCCGTCCGTGTTGAGCGTGACCGTGCCGCCCTTCGTCGTCGGCCCGTTCGAGATGGCGACGGCCGAGGGGGCGGGCAGCCCCGAGTCGTTGGAGAGCACGCCGCCGGCCGGGACGGTGAGCGGCGTCCCCGCGGTCGCGGTGTAGGCGTCGTTGCGCGCCAGCGGCGACATCGTGACCGAGCCGGGGACGAACGTCGTGTTCGCGCCAACCGAGTCGGTGAACTGGACGTTCGTGGCGTCCCCGCCGGTCGCGGAGACGTTCACCGCGTAGGTGATCTCGTCGCCGGGGGCGGCCTTGCCGTCGCCGTGGTTGGGGAACGAATCGGTCTTCGTGGCCGTCACGGTCGTCGCCGGGGGGGCGAGCGGCGCCGGCTCGGGCGCGGCATTCAGCCCCTGCACTTCACCCGCCGCCGTGCCTTCCGCCTTCGCGGCGGGCGCGGCGCGCAGCCCGGAGTTGTTCGAGGCCAGCGCCAGCGGCGCGACCTGGCCGACCAACATCAGGTATGAGAGCAGCGTAGCGATGAAGACCCTGACGTTGCGGCGGCTGGGGGTCTGCTGGGTAAAGTGCTTCATAAATCTCCTTGGGAAATTAGAAACGGGCGCACGAGCTGCGACGGGGCGCGCGTGAGGGGGGAGTCGGGTGTTGACTGGGTTAAAGCTCATCGGGGACTTGCGGCCGCGTGGGGCGGCGCCTTTCAAGCTTGCGGCGGCGCCGCCCCACGCGGGAAGGTGTCGGCACTAGGTGCGCGGCGGATAGACGCCCTGGAGCGCGATGTTAAAGTAGAGGGTCAGGTAGGGCATCATGTTGTTGTGCGGCTGGTCGCCCCCGGCCGGCGCGAGCGCGTTCGGGCTGAGCGACACCAGGGCGCCCGGCGCCGCGTACGGCCCGATGCCGATGCCCGTCGCGAACAGCTCGTTCGCGGGGGTCTGGTCGTTGCCGTCGGCGAACGAGACGGCGGCCGAGTGGCTGTGCGCGGGTATCTCCGACTCCAGCAGCGACACGGTCTCGGAGCCGCCCGTCTCGCCCAGGTCGTGGAGCGAGAGGCCGGGGCCCTGGCCGGGGTGCATCGGCGCGCGGCCCTGCAAGTCCGGCAGCGCGAAGTTCGACTTGCCGTTCCCGCCGTAGGTCGTCCCGAGCAGGGAGAACAGCGCCGTGTTCTGGCTGAGGGGCAGGAGCTGCCCGTCACACCAGGCCCAGCCCTTCGGGGCGAAGTTGAACGGGAAGATGCGGATTTCAGCGACAAAGGGGTCTGCCATCAATGTTCTCCTTAAGTTGGGCTGGGGAAGATCCCGAAGAGCGAGATGATGAAGTCAACGCACAGGTAGGGCTGGAAGTTGGTGTGCGGTTGACTGCCGCCGACCGAACTGACCGTCTGGGGGCTCAGTGTCCCCTTCGGGGCGTCGGAGCCGTAGGGGGTGATCGTCGAGAGCGCCGTGATGGCCGGCAGGCTGGTGTTGCTCGGCGCGGTGGTCGCGGCCTGGTTGCTCGTCGCCAGCATCGGGTGGCTGTGCGCCGGAATCTGGCTGACCGTCAGCGTGATCGTCTCGGCGCCACCCGTCTCCGCCAGGATGAAGCCGTTGCCCTGGTGGATGGGGATGCGGCCGCGCAGGTCGGGCAGCGCGAAGGTTGACTGCCCGTCGCCGCCGTAGGTCGTGCCGATCAGGTTGAAGAGCGTCTCGTACTCGGAGATGGGGAGCAACTGGCCCTCGCAGAACATCCAGCCGGCCGGAGCGAAGTTGCCCGCGAACATTCGTATTTCGCCTACGTATGGTTGTGCCATTCGTTTGCTCCTTTAGGTGGCGCTGGGGAAGATGCCCTGGAGGGCGATGCAGAAGCTCAACGTCAGAAACGGCTGCATGTTCAGGTGCGCCTGCGAGCCGCCGACGTTGCCGATCTCGGCCGGCGACATGGCGATAAGGTTCGAGCCGCCGCTCGCGTAGAGGTTCGACGCCGTGCTCTGGGCGAGCATGGCGCCGCCGTTAATGCTCGACGGGTCGTTGGTCGTCGAGACGGCCGACGTGGCGTTGAAGACGTGCGTGTGCGTGGGCAGCTCCGAGATGGAGAGCGTGTGCGCCTGCTCGCCGGCCCTCTCGCCGAGCGTGTGGCCGCTGCCGACGTGGATGGGGGTGCGGCCGCGCAGGTCGGGCAGCGCGAAGTTGACGCGGCCGTCGCCGCCGAAGGTGGTGCCGAGCAGGCTGAAGAGCGGTTGGTTCTGGTTGATGGGGAGGAACTGGCCGTTGCAAAGCGCCCAGCCCTTGGGGGCAAAGACGAAACTCATGATCCGTATTTCACTGAGGAATGGCTCAGCCATTTATTCACTCCTTACGGTCTGGACTGAAAGAGCGGGTGGCGGCCCGGCTGCCGGCGGCGGGGCAAAATAACAAGTTCGCGCCGGTTGAACCGAACTGTAGTTGAAGGATCGGGTCGAAGATCTTGACGAGCGTTTACCTGGGCTTGTCCGTGGAAGTGCCTGTCCGTGCTTGTCCGTGGAAGTGCCTGTTCCGTAATGCGTTCAACGAGGACTGTTGGGTAAGCCTTGCGCCCCTTAAGCGAAGCGGGAGAGATTGTAAACGGAGGTGGGCGGTTTTTCAAGGAGCAAATGGGGCGCAACAAGTTTTTCGCGCCGCAAAGCGTTTGGGGGTTGAAAGCTGTCGTTCAAGCATCTACACTGCTGAGCCCGGCCCTCGTGGGGGGGCGGGTTGTCCTACCAGTTCAGAAGGGAAACCGTTCGCAACTCAGGAGAATAATTTAACCCGATGAGTGTCTCTAGAAGAAAATTCTTGAGGACGGGGGCAGTGTGCGCCCTCGCGACCTCCGCGCTTTTGCGAAGCCCCATCGCGGCGCTGGCCCAGACGGCAGCCGACAAGGCCCATGACTTCCAGGTTCCGTACGAGGTCACCACGTCCCCCATCTTCTACTTCACGCGGGGGACGTTCGAGCCCTACGTGGGCGGCGTCTTCACGGCCGCCGGCGTCGGCGGGACGAAGGTGGAGCTGACGCTCGTCGCGGTGCGCGGCTACGCGCCTTCGACCACGACGCGCCTCTGCACCAAGCCGCACCGCCGGACGGAGAGCTTCTCGCTGCTGTTCCGCACCACGGGGCAGTTGAGTGAGCTGACCACCACCCACGAACTAGAGCACGGAGCCCTCGGCCGGTTCAGCCTCTTCATGACCGAGTCGAAGAGCAAGGAGGGCTTCCGCTTCTACGAGGCCGTCTTCAACCGCATCGCCGACAACTAAGCCCTCCCCGCTTCCAGGGCCTCAAAGGCGCGCGCGCCGCGGGCGTCGGCGACGCCCCGCCAGGGGTGTGCCCGGGGCGGCCCGCTGTGTTAAGACATGACCGGAGGTGACTTGCGACAGATGGGGAGAGGGGAGAGGCAGGTGGGGGAGGAGGCGGGCGGCGAGCCGGTCGTGCTGCGCCCGGTCACGCCCGAGGACGACGAGTTCCTGGTGGCCCTTTACGGCGGCACGCGCGCGGAGGAGCTGGCGCAGGTCGAGTGGGCCGAGGGGCAGAAGGAGCAGTTCGTGCGCTGGCAGTTCGCGCTCCAGCGGCGCGAGTACGACGCGCGCTTCCCCGACGCCGACTACGACCTGATCCTCGTCGGCGGCCGCCCGGCGGGGAGGCTGTGGGTCGGCGAGGACGGCGCGCAGATGCGCCTGCTCGACATCGCGCTCCTGCCCGAGTTCCAGAACAGGGGCGTCGGGGCGCTGCTGCTGCGCGCCCTCATCGAGGAGGCGGGCCGGAAGGGACTGCCCCTGCGCCACATGGTCTTCACCCTCAACAACGACGCGCACCGCTTCTACGAGCGGCTCGGCTTCGTCGTCATCGAAGACCTCGGCGCCTACAAGCACATGGAGTGGCGTCCGGGAAATGATGAACGACGAGTGATGAGTGATGAATAAGACGCAACTCGCCCTTATTCATCACTCGTCACTCATCATTTCTCCCTGAAGTAGTTGAAGACGACCTCGTAGTGGAAGCCGGCCTCGTCGCGGCCGACGGGGACGACGAAGAGTTCCAACTCGCCCATCGAAGGGTGTTCGAGCGCGTAGGTGTGCTGCGGCAGGAAGATGTCGGCGGGGCCGGTCAGGAAGAGCGAGAAGCGCTCCATGCCGTCCTGCTCGTTCGCGCCCGCGCTGTAGACCTTGACTTCGTTCAGCTCCAGCTCGACCGGCCGCGGGCTCTCGGCGCGCACGCGGAACTTCGTGTTCAGGTTCTCGGCGAAGGCTTCCGCCGTCAGGTTCGAGGGCATCGTCTGTGTTCTCCGGGGATGAGAGACGGCGCGCGGCGCCGCCCGATTTCGCACGGCAAGATAGCACGGCGCCCGCCCCGCGCGCGACGTGCGCGCCCGCCGCAGCCGTTCAGGCTTCTTCGAGACGTGCCGCCGCGGGGCCGTCCTTCGACGCCAGCAGCCCCGCGAGCAGCGCCGCCGGCCCGAGCGCGAGCAGCCACATCATCGACGCGAGCCCGTACCTCTCGGCGAACGCGCCGAGCGCGAGCGGGAAGAGGCTCCCCGCGAGCCCGAAGACGTTCCCCAGAGTCATCGCCACCGCCCCGCTCTGCCCCGGCAGCTCGTCGTAGAGCTTCGACTTGATGATCGCGTACCACCCCGCGTTTGCAAGCCCGAGGAGCCCGAGCAGCAACAGCTTCGTCGAGAAGCCCGGCGCCAGCAGCATCAGGGGGAAGAGCACCATCACGACCGACGTGCTCACGCGCAGGTACGTCAGGCCGCGCACCCTTTCGAGCAAAGGCACCAGCGCGAAGTCGCCCGCGAGCCCGACCCACGTCCAGACCGCGACGGCGAGCGCCGCGCCCGCCCCGCCCGCGCCCACCACGTCCACGAAGTAGAGCGCGAGGAAGCCGCGCATGATGTCGTAGGTGAAATCGCCCAACTCCAACAGCACGAGCCAGCGCAGCACCGCGCGCCTGCGGAGCGCGCGCAAAGCCTCGCGCAGCCCTTCGAAGAGCGCCGCGCGCGTGTGCCCGCCGCCCTTGGCCGACGGCGTCTCGAACGGCTGACGCCCGGCCGCCGCGACCGACAGCAGCATCAGGACGCCTGCGGCGACGAAGCCCCAGCGCCAGCTCAGGCCCGCCCACACGCACGCCCCGACCGCGGCCGGCCCCACCGAATTTCCCACGGAGCCCGCCAGCGCCCAGCGCGCCATGTTCTGCTCGCGCCGCGCGGGCGCGGCGTCCATCAGCGTCGCCTGCGAGAGCCCGATGAAAGCCCCCGAGGCGGGGTTCGAAATGATCGACGCCGCGAGCAGCAGCGCGAAGCCCGTGCTCAGACCCACGAGCATCGTCCCCAGGGCGAAGACGACCCCGCCTGCGAGCACGAGCGCGCGCCTGCGCCACACGTCGCCGAGGACGCCGAGCAGTGGCTCGACGAGGTGGCCGACGATGGGCGGCACGCTCAAGACGACCCCGACCTGCGTGTACGACAGGCGCAGGTCGTCGCGCATCAGCGGCCAGGCGGCCTCGCGCAGTCCAAAGACGACCTCGTCCAGAAACTCCACGGCGAGCAGCGTGAGGACGAACAGGGACAAGCCACGGCGCGCGCTTACACTTTGGCGCGAAGCGGGGGCGGACTTTTGTGCGGAAGACATGAACGGTGATTCTCCTTTCCGAGGAAGCCTTTGACGTTCTCTTTCGTCGGCGCCTGAAAACGTCACGGCCGCGGGGGAGGAATCACCGAGCGCGCGAGGGCGCGCCGCAGCCTCTTCGAAACGCGCGCAACTCCGCGTGCGCCGCGCCTCTCGGCTGCGGTCGAGCTAACCTCTACGGGGAGGGCTTACCAGGGAGGGAAGCGTGTGCTCTTGCCTTTCAGCATGCCGCGTATTGCACACGCGCGTGGGACGGAAGTCAAGAATTTTTTAGCCTACGCCCCGGCGCCGGAGGCGCGCCCGCCGCGGACGCGCTCGGTCTCCGACTCGAAGATGTAGGAGAGCGACTTGTAGATAAGCTTCGCGCAGAGAAAGGCAGAGGCGCTGAAGCCCTCGACGTATGAGTACTCGGTCAAGTCCATCCCGACGACGCGGCGGCCCCGCGCGAGCGTGCGGATGAGGCCGAGCACCTCGTACCAGCCGAGGCCCCCCGGCTCCGGCGTCCCCGTCTGCGCGACGAGCGAGGGGTCGAGCCCGTCGATGTCTATCGTCAGGTAGACGTTCTCCGTGAGATGGCTGACGGCCTCCTCCCACCAGTCGGTGCGCCCCGCGATGTCCTTCGCCCAGAAGATGCGCGTCGGGAACTGTTCGAGCGAGCGCGCCTCCTCGGCCGAAATCGAACGGATGCCGACCTGCACCGCCGGGAGTTTCAAGTCGCGCACGACGCGCGCCATGATCGACGCGTGCGAGTGCGGCGTGCCGTCGTACGTGTCGCGCAGGTCGGCGTGGGCGTCGATCTGGAGGACAGAGAGGTTCTCGTACTTCTCGGCGTGCGCCTGGATGACGGGCGCGCTCACCGAGTGCTCGCCGCCGATCATGCAGACGAACTTGCCCGCGCCGACCAGTTCGCGCGCCCTTTCGAGCAGCGTCTTCATCATCGCCTCGGGCGTCTCGGCCGGCGGCGTCACCTCGGTCGTGTGGAGGCCGAGCCGGTAGACTTCGGCGTCGGTCTCCTCGTCGTACAACTCCATGTTGCGCGACGCGTCCACCACCGCCCACGCCCCCTCGCCCGTCCCCCCGCCGTACGAGACCGTGCCCTCGTAAGAGACCGGCCACACGACCACGCGCGCTCTCTCGAAGCCCGACAACTCCTCGTCGTCGATGCCGCCGAAGTTCATCGGAAGGTTTGCTGATTCAGACATGCCCCGGATTATAACGCAGCCCGTTTCCGACCAGGAAAGACCTTGAAAGCCCGCACGGCTGGGAGGATAATCCCGGCATGAGTGAAGAACTGACACAACCCCTTCCTCAAGACGGCGTGAGATTAATTCTCGCCCGTCTCGACTCCATCGACTCTCGGCTCGACAACGTCGAGGGTCGGCTCACAGCGCTCGAAGACAAGGTCGAACGCCGCTTGCAAGACACCCGCCCCATCTGGGAGCAGGTGCTCGTGCGGCTCGACGCAGTCGAAGGTCAAATCGTGAACTTCGACGGCCGGATGGTTAGCTTTGAAGGCCGGCTCGACGGATTCGAAAAACGACTGGATGACTTCGGACTCCAGTTGCGTTCGAGCCTGCGTAGTTTTGAGCGCAGCGTGGCAGAGATGGCGAAGGACGTTCTGGATGTTCGCGGATACCAGAATGATCTGGAGGCACGAGTGGATAAGATAGAGTCGAAGGCGACGTAAAGGTCGCAGGGGGCGGGAACCTTAAACACCACGGCGCCGGTCGCCGCCACGTCCCGGCGCACGGGTACGGGTTTACTCAAAATCAGTGTAAGTAAGACGGCCGGCGTCCCGTTGAGATTAACGGAACCGCCGGCCTTATTCACTTCTTGATAACTCTTTCCCTACGGCACCTCGACCGTCAGGTCTTTGCCCATGAAGGTGAAGTTGGGGCGCTTGCGGCCCTTCATGTATTTGGCCGCGGTCTGCGAGAGCGCCGTGACGAGGATGGGGAGCGCGATGGTCGGGTCGCAGGAGACGTAGGCGGTGGCGGCGCCGCGGGCGAGCTTGCCGAAGACGAGCGACTCGTCGTCGGTGTTGGGGCTGGTGCGGCCGCCGTGCGCGGGCAGCTCGGTCGAAATCTGGATGGCGTACTTGTGGCCGCGCGCGGGCGTCTTGATGATCTCGGAGGCCGACTCCATCTGCTGGACGTAGCTGCGACTGGTTCCGCCGCCGAGGTTGATGACGCCGGTCACGCGCGAGCGCGCGCCGATCTGCATCAGGTCGAGCGTGTCCTGCGCGAGGTCGAAGCAGAAGGTGTTCTTCTTCTCGAAGCGCGCGCCGGCGATGCCGACCGTGATCGAGCTGTCGGAGATGGTCGGGCAGAAGACCGGGATGCGCGCCTTGTAGGCCGAGGTCAGGATGCCGTCGTCGGTGGCGATCTCGGCCAACTCGCGGCCGAGCAGGTGCAGGAACTCGCGCGTCGAGTAGGCGCGCGTCTGGTCGAGCTGGTTGGTGAAGCCGCCGACCCACTCGTTGGCCTCGCTGTACTCCTCCTCGCTGGCGAGCACGTCCCACATGCGGTTGATCTGCGAAGCCTCCAGCTCGGCGTCGGTCATCGAAGGGTGCGCCTGGAAGTGCTGGCGGCCGAGCGTCTCGTGCAAGTCCTGGAAGAGCATCGCGCCCGAGCAGACCATCACGTCCACGAAGCGGTTCTTGATGACGTAGGCGAGGAGGCGGCGCATGCCGGCGGGGATGAGCGCGCCGTTGGCCGCGACGACGACCGTCGTGTTGTCGCCGAGCATGTCGAGCCAGATGCGGTGTGCCTCCGCGAGCTGGCGGCCGCCGAGGCCCGCGCCCTCCATCTTCTCCAGCAGCCCGGCGACCGAGCGGTCGCGGTCAACCTGGACGGGCCGGATCGGGGCGGTGAGATACTTCGTGGCTCGCGGTTTACGTTGGGTAACCATAGATAGTAAGTGATGAACGATGAATGATGAATGATGAATTAAAGGCAGCTCTTAATTCATCACTCATCACTCATCACTCATCATTCTCCTTTCACCGCCGTCGGCGCTTCTCTTCGGGCTCGCCGTTGGCGGCGAGGTAGGTGTAGGCGTTGATGCGCGACTCGTACAGCTCGATCATCTCGGCGGCGTCGGCCTCCGACAGCTCGCCGCGCTTGACGCGCTGCGCGACGATGCGGCGGAAGCCCTCGTGGAGCTGGCCGCGCTCGTAGCGCGCGCGGTAGAGCGCCTCGCCGACGGTCGTGCCCTTGACGACCTTCTTGATCAGGTAGCCGTCCTCGTCGATGTGGATGTGCGCCTCGTTCGGCGCGCCGAAGAGGTTGTGGTTGTTGCCCATCACCTCCTGGTAGGCGCCGACGAGCATGAGGGCGATGTAGTAGGGCTCGTCCTCGTTGAGGGAGTGCAGCTCCAAGACCTGCTTCACGTCGTGGAGGTCTACGAACTTGTCCACGACGCCGTCCGAGTCGCACGTGATGTCGCAGAGCGTGGCGTACTCCGTCGGCGGCTTGTTCAGGCGGTGGATGGGGATGATGGGGAAGAGCTGGTCGAGCGCCCAGTGGTCGGGCACCGACCGGAAGACGGAGAAGTTCGTCAGGTACTTCGCGCGCAGCAGGCGCCGCAGCTCGGTGAACTCCTCCGACACGTACTTGGCGAGCTGCGCGTGCTTGTCGGCGCGCTCGCACACGTCCCAGAACAGAACCTCGCCCTTCGCGCGGTCTTCGAGCGAGATGAGGCCGAGGTTGAAGAGCGTGAACAGCTCGTCGCGGTGCTCCAACGCGTCGTGGTAGAACTCGCGGTAGTTCTTGACCGTGATCGTCTCGCGGAGGTCGGCCAGCTCGATGACGACCTGCGGGTCGTCGTCGTCAACCTCGATGGGCGTGATGTCCTCGACGACGGTTTCGATTTCACTCAGGACGTTCGTGACGAGGATGGCGTGGTAGGCCGAGAGGTAGCGGCCGGACTCTTGAATAATCGTCGGGTGCGGGACGTTCTCGTCGTCGCAGACCTGCATGATCGTGTAGACGACGTCGTTGGCGAACTCCTGCGCCGTGTAGTTGGCCGAGGAGTCGAAGGCCGTCTTCGAGCCGTCGTAATCGACGGCCATGCCGCCGCCCACGTCGAGGAGGTCAACCGGCACCTTCATCTGGACGATCTTGGCGTAGACGCGCGCGGCCTCCTTCATCGCGTTCTTGATGCGCTTGATGTCGGTGAGCTGCGAGCCGATGTGGAAGTGCAGGAGCTTGAGCATGTCCACGCGCCCGGCCTCCTGCATGCGCCCGATGGTCTCCAGGATTTCGGTGGTGGTGAGCCCGAACTTCGCCGCCTCGCCGCCCGACTTCTCCCAGCGCCCCGAGCCCTTCGAGTAGAGCTTGACGCGCAGGCCGACCATCGGCAGGTCGCCGTCCTCGAAGCGGTCGGCCATCTTGAGCACGTGGTCTAACTCGTTCAGCTTCTCGATGACGATGACGACGCGCTTGCCCGAGCGCGCGCCGAGGAAGGCCAGCTCGATGAACTCCTCGTCCTTGAAGCCGTTCAGCACCAGCAGGCTGTCGGGCGACTGCTCCATCGCGAGCGCGCCGTACAACTCGGCCTTCGAGCCGGCTTCGAGCCCGAAGTCGTAGCGCACGCCCTCGCGCAGGTACTCCTCGACGACCGCCCGGTTCTGGTTGACCTTCATCGGGTAGACGCACATGTGCGAGCCCTGGTACTCGTACTCGCGGATGGAGTTGCGGAAGGCGCGCTGGAGCTTCCTGACTTGGCCCGCGATGAGCTGCGGGAAGCGCAGCAGCACGGGCGTCGAGATGCCGCGCCGCCTGAGGTCGTCGATGATCTCGCGCACGTCGGCCGCGCGGTTCTGGTCTGACTCGGAAGGGTGGACGACGAGGTTGCCTTTGCGATTGATGCCGAAGTAGCCGGCCCCCCAATTCTCTATGCCGTAGGTCTCAAGCGTCTGTTCGATGGCCGTGGTCAACTTCTAGCTCTCCTGCCTCCCTGCGGGTTCGCGTGCGTTGGACAAAGTAAGCGGGGGGTCAGCCTCCTCGTAGGGCTCGCGTGCGGTTCGAAGCAACTGGATTGGACTTGCTTAATGGCGCAATTTAACAGAAAAGGCGGGGGGCGGTCAAAAACTATTTTTTTCGGGCCGGGGGCGTACGCTTCGGGGCTAAACGGCGCACGAAAAAGGTTTATCCTGCGCGTCGGGTCGCGTGTGCGCCGCGCGTCAAAACGTCCGGCGCGCAAGCGCTTGACGGCGGGCGCGGGCGCGCGGCTATAATGCCTGCTTTTTAAGGCGGCTTGAGCTGCTTTGATGAACGACCGCCCGCTCTCTTTTCCGCCGCACAGAGGCCGCCGCCGCCGGGCGGCCGACACCTTCCACCCCCTTAAAACGCACCTTCAGGAGAGATTATGGACGCAAAAGCGGTCTTGAAGTATTCCGAAGACCACGAGGCGAAGTTCGTCTCGGTACGTTTCACAGACCTCGTCGGGGCCTGGCACCACCTGACTTTCCCTTTGCACGAGCTGGACGAGGGCTCGTTCGAGGACGGCTTCGGCTTCGACGCCTCGTCCCTGCGCGGCTGGGCGTCGATCCACGAGTCGGACATGCTGCTCATCCCCGACCCGTCGCGCGTCTTCATCGACCCGTTCGCCGAGGAGACGACGCTCGTCGTGATCGCCAACGCGGTTGACCCCATCACGAAGGAGGGGTACGGGCTCGACCCGCGCTCGGTCGCGCAACGCGCCGAGAGTTATTTGAAGTTCACCGGCATCGCCGACACGGTCAACTTCGGCCCCGAGGCCGAGTTCTTCGTCTTCGACGGCGTCGAGGTCAACAACGAGCCGCACCACTCGGGCTACCGCGTCCATTCGGACGAGGGCATCTGGTCTTCGGGGCGCGGCGAGGACGACTTCCGCGGCCCCAACCTCGGCTACCGCATCCGCAACAAAGAGGGCTACGTGCCAGTCCCTCCGGCCGACTCGCTCTCCGATCTGCGCTCGGAGATTTCGCTGACGCTCGAAGAGTGCGGCATCACGGTCGAGTGCCACCACCACGAGGTGGCGACCGCCGGCCAGTGCGAGATCGATTTCCGCTACTCGACGATGTTGGGGACGGCCGACAACCTGCAAATCTTCAAGTACATCGTCCGCAACGTCGCCTACCGGTACGACAAGGCGGCGACCTTCATGCCCAAGCCGATGTACGGCGATAACGGCTCGGGGATGCACTGCCACCAGTCGCTCTGGAAGGACGAGAAGCCGCTCTTCGCGGGCGACGGCTACGCCGGCCTCTCCGACATCGCGCGCTGGTACATCGGCGGGCTGCTCAAGCACGCCGCCTCCGTCGTGGCCTTCGCCGCGCCGACGACGAACAGCTACAAGCGTTTGGTGCCGGGCTTCGAGGCGCCGGTCAACCTCGCCTACTCGGCGCGCAACCGCTCGGCGGCGATTCGCATCCCGATGTTCTCGACCAACCCGAAGCTGAAGCGGCTTGAGTTCCGCCCGCCCGACCCCTCGTGCAATCCCTACCTCGCCTTCTCGGCGATGCTCATGGCGGGCCTCGACGGCGTGCAGAACCGCATCGACCCGGGCGAGCCGCTCGACAAGGACATCTACGACCTCGCGCCCGAGGAGCTGAAGAACGTCCCCTCCCTGCCCGGCTCGCTCGACGAGTCGCTCAAGGCACTGGAGAACGACCACGAGTTCCTCTTGAAGGGCGAGGTCTTCACGCCCCAGCTCATCGACCGCTGGATCACCTACAAGCGCGACAAGGAGATCAACCCCATGCGGATGCGCCCGCACCCGCTGGAGTATTCGCTCTACTTCGACATTTAAGAGCAGTAGGCAGCAGGCAGTTAAAGCAGGAAACATCCTGACGAAGGCGGCCTGAAAGAATCGGAGGCGGTAGGGTTTTCACCTCGCCGCCTCCGATTCTTTCAGGCCGCCTTGCCTTCTTTCTAACTGCCTACTGCCATCTGCCTACTGATACTTATAATCCGCCGCGCAGACCTCGACGCGCTGCGGGGTCGAGGAGTTGACGACGAGGACTTTCTTGAGGGCGCGGTGCAGGTGGAAGGAGATGTTGTTGGCGGTGTTGCCGACGAGCTTGGCGTTGATGACGCCCGTGCCGGCCCACTCGGCCGTGAGCACGCCGACCTGCATGTTCTCGACGTACATGTCACCGCCGTCGAGCTTCCCGTTCCGCTCGTAGACGAGGAAGTAGAGCGAAGTGTTCTTGTCCGTGCAGCGGAACTGGTGCGTCTTCGTCTGCGGCGCGGCCGCGCCGTAGGCGAGCGCCGCCAGCAGCAGCGCGACGGCGGCGACCGAAGTGACGAGTGCGACTCTCTTCATGCGGCTCCTCCTTGCCGGCCCGACTCCGCCGGCGGTCAGCAATTCAGTCCGTGATTGTGGCGCGGGTTCGGAAGAAGCCCCCGCGGGTTCTCTTAAAGGTCGGCGGCCGCGTAATATATCACCACCTTGCCGGCGCCGGACGAAAAAACCGAATCACTCATCCGCGAGCTGCCCGACCCGGAGGGCGCGCGCCTCTTCTACGAGCGCGTCACCGCGGGGCACGCGCGCGCGGCGCGCACGTTCGCGCGCGACGGGGGGCTCCTCGCTGACGCGCTCGCGCTCGCCGCGTGGAGCCCGCTCCTCGGCACGACGCTCGAACAGAACCCGGACTATCTCAACTGGCTCGCGCGCGAGCGCTCCGACGCGCGCGTGCGCACGACCGAGGGGCTGAGCGAGTCCTTGGCGCGCTTCGCGCTGACGCACACGCAGGCGAGCCCGCAGGTGCAGCTCGCGCGCTTCCGCCGCCGCGAGCTTTTGCGCGTCTACCTCCACGACATCAGACACGCGACGACTTTGGTCGAGACGACCGAGGAGCTTTCGAACCTCGCCGACGCCGCCCTCGTCCACGCCCTGAGTCTCGCGCGGCAGGAGCTTGAGAACCTCTACGGCGTGCCGCAGGCCGCGGACGCGCGGGGCCGGAAGAGTTCGGCCGAGGTGACGGTCGTCGCGCTCGGCAAGCTCGGCTCGCGCGAGCTGAACTACTCGTCCGACATCGACCTCCTCTTCCTCTACTCCGAGGACGGCGAGACCTCGGGCGCGGGCGAGCGCGGCGCGACGACCAACCGCGAGTTCTTCGTCAAACTCGCCGAGCGCGTCGCGCGCATCGTCGGCAGCCCCGCGGGCGAGGGCGCCGCCTACAGAGTCGATCTGCGTCTGAGGCCGCACGGCCGGGACGGCGCGCTCGCCGTCTCTCTGAAAGAGGCGCTGCGCTACTACCGCGAGAAGGCGCACGCGTGGGAGTTGCAGGTGCTCATCCGCGCGCGCGCGGCCGCGGGGTCGCAAGGCTTATTCGCGCGCTTCGGCGAGGGCGCGCGCGGCCGCGTCTACCGGCAGGAGCAGACGGTGGCGCAGGCGCTGGCGGACGTGCGGCTCGCCAAGCAGAAGATCGACCGCTTCCACGCCGAGGAGTCGCGCGGCTTCAACGTCAAGTTAGGCCGCGGCGGCATCCGCGAGATCGAGTTCATCGCGCAGGCGCTCCAGCTCGCGCACGGCGGGCGCGACGCGTGGCTGCAAGCGCCGCACACGCTCATCTCCCTCGGGCGCCTCGCCGACCGCGGGCTCATCGAAGAGCATGAGCGGAGCGAACTGTCCGACGCCTACAACTTCCTGCGCACGGTCGAGCACCGTTTGCAGATGGAGCAGGGCTTACAGACGCACACCGTGCCCGAAGACCCCGCCCGCCGCGCGCTGCTCGCGCGCCGCATGCACTTCGCGCCCGAGCGCGCGACCGAAGAGTTCGACGAGGCGCTCCGCCGTCACACCGCGGCCGTCGGCCGCGCCTTCGCGCGCGTCTTCGACGTTGAGGATGAGAGCCGCCGGGAAGGGGACGCGCTTCGTGTCAGGGCTGACTCGGCCGCCGCCTCTGCTTCGAGTGACTCCGGCTCCGGCGGTGCAGAGACTCAAGCGGAAGGAACGACTCAAACCCAAGCGCAGCCTCGGCCCGAGCCGGACGAGGCGGCCGAGGACTTGAACGTCCGCGCGGCGGCGGCCGTCTTCGCGCAAGGGCTCGCGCGCGGGGGCGACGAGCTGCCGTCGGCGGGGGAGGTCGAGCGCATCCTGCGCGAGGAGGCCGCGCGCTCGCTGAGCAGGCGGCGCGCGCTGCTGCTCTCGGCGCGCGTCGGCGCGTCGCTGGCGAAGACGAGCGGGGGCGAGGGCTTCTCGACGGAGGCGCTGCGGAACCTCGTGAGGCTGTGCGGCGCGTCGGAGTACTTCGGCGAGGTGTTGATGTCGAACCCTTCGCTCATCCCTTCGGTCGCGACGCCGGCCGCGCGGGTCTTCGCGCGCGACCAGCGGGCGCTGCTGCGCGCGGCCGTGGACGGCGAGCGCACCTTCCGCGGCGAGCTGGCCGCGCTCCGCCGCGCGTGGACGCACCTCGTCGTCGAGATCGGCGCGCGCGACGCGGCCGGCGAGCTGACCTTGCAGGAGTCGAACGCGCTTCAGACTTCGCTGGCGGCGGCGAGCATCAACGTCGGGCTCCTGGTCGCGCGGCGCGAGCTGGCGCGGCGCTACGGGCGTCTGGCGGCGGGGCCGCGCCTCTCGGCGCTCGGGCTCGGGCGGCTCGCGAGCGGCGGCATGGACTACGGCTCCGATCTCGACCTCGTGCTCGTCTACGACGAGGAGGTGCCGTCGCCGATTAAAGGTCTGACGTGCGAGCAGGCGTACGCGCGCATGGTCGAGCTGCTCGTCAACGCGCTCTCAAGCCTGACGCGCGACGGCTCGCTCTACCGCGTGGATTTGAGATTAAGACCCGACGGGAAGAACGGGCCGCTCGCCTCTTCCTCGCGCGCGTTCGTCGAGTACGTGCGCACGCGCGCGGGCGTCTGGGAGTGGCTGGCGCACGTGAAGCTGCGGGCGGTGGCGGGCGACCAGGAGTTCGGGCGTCTGGTTGAAGCGAGGGCGCGCGCGGCCGTGCACGAAGGGGCGGCGGCGACGGACGCCGCGCTCCTCGCCGCCGAGACGCGGCGCGTGCGCGAACGTCTGGAGCGCGAGAAGGGCGCGGCGCGCGCGACCGACATCAAGTACGGCGCGGGCGGCATGCTCGACGTCTACTTCGCCGCGCGCTACCTGCAACTGCGCGACCGTCAGCCGGACGCGGGCGAAGACCGCTCGACGGGCGCGACGCTGAAGCGCCTGCGCGCGGCGGGCTCTCTGTCGGAAGGGGACTACGAGGCGTTGCGCGAGGGGTACCTGCTGTTGCGGAGGCTCGACCACGAGCTGCGCCTGCTCGCGGGTCGCTCGACGCGCCTGCCCGCCGCGCAAGACCATCCAGTCCTGCGCGACCTCGCGCGCCGCGCACGCTTCGGCTCGCCCGCCGAGCTCACAAAAGAGCTGGCGGCGCGCATGTCGGCCGTGCGCGCCGCCTACGAGAGAATCACGAGTTAAGCAGACGGTGAGAGCGGGGGACGGGGTGACGGGGAGAAAATGCGGCTACGCACGTCTTCTCCCCGTCACCCCGTCCCCCGCTCTCACCGTCTCAGAACTTACTGCCCGCCGGAGCTGTTGTAGTCTTCGAGGAGCTTCTGCGCGCGCTCGCCGGGGCTGAGGACGCCGAGCTTGCGCTCCCAGTCGTAGCCGCTGAAGACGCCGATGATCTGCGCGCGGTCGTTGTAGACGGGGCTGCCCGAGAAGCCGTCGTGGCCGTCGATCTTGGCCGCCCAGTACTGCTTGCCGCGGAAGGTGTAGGGGCCGGAAAACTGGCCGCGCCGGACGCTCTTCTCGCCGTTCGGGCGCGCGATGAGCAGGAGCCGCTCGTCCTCGCTGAGGTTCGTCTGGAAGGCCGGCGCGGCCACCTTCCGCGGCGTGCGGCAGACGCGCAGCAGCGCGAGGTCGGCCTCCTCGTCCACGCGCACGACCTCGGCCTGGCAGCCGTTGACGTAGGCCCGCACCTCCAGCTCGTCCTTCGGGCTGAAGCCGAGCTGCGTCTTCTTCGAAGCGCTCAGCTTGCCCGAGACGACGTGGTAGGCCGTCATCACCAGCCGGTCGCCGACGACGAAGCCGGTCGCGTACCCGTTCGTCCCGTAGTCGAGGAAGGAGAGGACGTGCTGGATGGAGTTCTGCCTCTTCTTGTCGAACCGCAGGTCGAGCGAGACGGTGTTGCCGTCCTGCTTGATGACGGCCGCCAGCGGGTCGTCGGCGGCGGTCGTCGGCGCGAGCGTGGGCGCGAGCATCGTGGCGGCCAGCAGTGCGAGTGCGAGGCCGCAGAGCATCCTCTTCATCTTGTGAAACTCCTCCGGGGCGCAGGGCTGCTGTCAGTTCGTTCGGCGAGGATACGTTACCGCACACGGCGGAAGTCTTGCGCGGACTTCGGGGGAAGTGGAAACAGATGATACTCGGAATCCCGGATTAATCAAGACCAATTTGCACGGCCGCGCCCGGCGCCCCTCAGAGCAGGCCGAAGAGCCGCCCGAAACTCGCGCGCGCGGCGGCCGGCCACACGGCGAAGAGTGCGAAGCCCGCGCACGCGACCAGAAGGCACGCGAGCCTGTAGACGTGGCCGCTGTAGAACGACCCCAACACCTGACACGCCACGACGCCCGACAGCAGCCCGAAGAGGTAGAGCGCCCACGCCGCCCACAGCCCCGCCGCCGCCGCCGCGTCGTGCGTGAGGAGCGCGGCGAAGGCCGTCCAGCCGAGCACGAGGATGCTGCTCGCGAGCAGGTTCGAGCCGACGAACGCGTCCGGGTGCGAGTACAGGTCAACGCGCAGACGCCTCTGCACCCACGCCGCCAACGCGTACACCACGAGGACGACGACCCAGAAGAGACCGAACCCCTCCAGCAGCCTCAGCCCCACCCAGGGCATCCCCGCCGGCCACAACACGACGGCCGCCAGCGCCGGCAGCAGCAGGCACAGCGCGACCGCCGCGATCACCTGCCACGCCTCCGCGCCCGCGCGGTCGAGCATCCACTTCAGGGTTTGCCACACGTCGCGTCAATCCTTTTTCAAGCGTTGCGGGGGGCGCCGGAGGTCTCCTCGAACCAGCAGCGCGTGCAGAAGAGGTGGCGGGCGGCGCGCTCGGCCGGCGTGAAGTCGGCCGAGGCCGGGAGGCGCGCGGCCACCTCGCGCTCCTCCGCGCTCAGCTCGTACCAGGCTTTCAAACGCCCCTCGGCGCAGCGCGGGCAGCGCCCCTCGCCCTGCGTGCTGGTCGTGTAGTCGGCGTCGCTCATGCCCTTCCTCCCCGGTGCGAAAGTCCCGCGGGCGCGCCGCCTTCCCCGTTCGCGCGCGGCGGGTTAATATCGCCGCTGTCTTTAACACACACGCGGCCGAAAGAGAAGACCTTGCCCGGCAGCTTTTAGCAAACAGCCAACAGCTAACAGCTAACAGCCATCTAAGACCCATGTTCCAACTCAGGGCGGGATTCAGCGAGCAGGTGGAGTGGCGGACGAGCGCGGAGGCGGCGCGCGAGTTCTTCGGCGACCTCAGGAACTTCGTGGAGCTGATGCCGGGCGTCGAGCGCATCACGGCCGACGCGCGGGGCATCGCGCGGTGGCTCATCCGCGCGGAGGTGCCGGTGGTCGGCGCCATCCGGCAGGCGTTCGCGGTGCGGAAGTCCGTGGACGAGCCGACGCGCATCGAGTGGAGCCCGGCCGCGGGCGAGAGCCAGAACCTCCTGCGCTACACCGCCAGCTTCGAGAACCGCGGCGAGACCACGCGCATCCGCATCGAGCAGCGCGTCGAGCTGCGCCGCGCGAGCGCCCGCGAGCTGCACACGCTCGCGGCCCTCGCCGGCGAAGGCCGCCTCAGCGCCGCCCTCCAAAAAGGCGTCACCGAGATGCTCCAAGCCTTCCTCACGAAAGCCCGCGCCCGTTTAGAAAAATAGATTAACCACAGGGACACAGAGGCACGGCTTGTTGAGTAAACCTCTTCAAGCCGTGCCTCTGTGTCCCTGTGGTTAATCCCTTCAGAAGCGGAAGCCGATGCCGGCCGTGACTTGCAGGTTGTGGCGCAGCTCGGCGGGGAGGCGCGGGGGCGGGGTGTTGAGGAAGCTCGAAGGGTTGTCGCGTTCGGGGTAGCGGATCATCGTGTCGCCCACGTCGAAGCGCGTGAGGAGGCGGCTCGTCGGGTAGAACTCGAACACCCCGCCCACGTCCATCGAGAAGTAGGTCTTGTCCGTGTACCTGAAGTCGGGGAAGAAGAACGTGTCCCCGCCCAGGAAGGTGACCGACTCGTAGCCCGACACCTCCGCGACGTTGCTGAAGTGGACGACGCCGGGCCGCGCCTTGCCGAAGACGCCGAAGCGCTCGAACCGCCGCCCGTACTTCACGCCCGCCTGCGCCTGCGAGGGGTAGCCGCCGACGGCCGTGTCCGAGCCGAAGCGGCGGCGCGGGTAGAAGTTCCCTTCGACCTCGAAGGCCAGGTTGTCGGTCGCGTTGACGCCGAAGCGCAGGCCGCCCCCCGCCTCGGCCGAAGCGCTCGGACTCTCGAAGCGGGAGCCCGTGGGCGTGCGCAGCACGAGCGAAGAGAACTGCGCGCCCAGCTCGAAGCGGCGCACGCGCTCGCCCGTCGAAGGCGCCGACTGCGCGCCGCCCGCCTCGCCCCCGCCGCCGAAGCGGAAGCCGACGCCCGCCGTGAACTGGAAGTTGTGCCTCGTCTCGGAGGGCGCGGCCGCGACGGGCCGCTGGTCGCGCGGGACGAGGGCGACGACGTTGGCAAGTTCGTCGTGCGCGCCGTAGCGGATGATCGTGTCGCCCGCGTCGAAGCGGACGAGCGTGCGGCGCGACGGGTAGAACTCAAGGACGCCGCCCACGTCCGTCGAGAAGTGCGTCTTGCGCTCGCGCTGGAACTGGACGAAGGGAGTCCCGCCGAACGTGGACTCCACAGGCGTGAGCGTCCCGCCGAAGCTGACGAAGCCGGGGCGCGCCTTGGCGAAGAGGCCGAAGCGGCGCCAGCGCCGCCCGACCTTCACACCCGCCTGCACCTGCTGCGAGGCGCCGCCCGTCACGTAACTCTGAGGGGTGTCGGAGGGCGAGAGGTTCCCCTCGGCCTCGACGGCGAAGTAGTCGTTGAAGTTGTAGGTGACGCGGCCCCCGATCCCGACGGCGTTCTCCGTGCCGCCGCCGCCGAAGAAGCCGGGGATGTTGACCGAGAGCGAAGAGTACTGGATGCCGACCTCAAGCTTCGGCACGTCCTCGTCCTGCGCGCGTGCGCTCTGGTTGAAAACGAGTAGGAAGAGGACGAGTGCGTTGAAAGTGAAGAGGGCGCGGGTTTTCATCGCGGGTGTTTCTCCTTTGTTCGTGGCGGCCGCTCGGGTACACGTCGGCCGTGCGGGCTCAAGGGGAGTTGAGTCCGTGTCAGTGGGCCTCTGTCGGGAGACTGTCGGCTGCTACTTCTGCTGTCCGGGGAAAAGTTGTTCGACGCCGTCGGCCGAGCCGATGACGACGCGCGTGCGGCGCGGGCGTTGGGGCTGCTGCCCCGCGCGCGCGGACGGCGCGCCGTACTCCGCCTGCGTGTTGCGCTCCCTCAGGCGGCGCGCGGCGGCGTCGGCCTGCTGCGATAAAGTCCTGCCGGAGTCGGCGTCGGGCGCCGCCGGCTGTTCGAAGAGGTCTACGCGGTAGTCGGGGTCGTGCAGCACCCAGAGGTTCCAGTTGCCGCCCGTGCCGACGACGGGCAGGCTCGACTCCCACTCGTACTTGTCGCCGCCCCACTCGAACGCGACGACGTTGTTGCGCACGGCGCCGACCTTCTTGAACTCGAAGCCCGGCCGCTCGACGAGCGAGAAGACGAAGCGGCCGCGGTCGCCCAAAGAGAACCAGATGACGGCGCCCGCGCAGCCGCCCGTGCCGCGGTAGACGGTCTCGCCGTTGACCTTCAGCTTGTAGTCGGAGACTTTGAGCTGCACGCCCTCGGGCGAGAAGTCGCGCGGCTCTTCGCTGGCGGCCTGCCGCAGGCTCGGGTCGGTGAGCGAGACCTGGATCACGTCCACGATCTTCGTCCCCGTCCGCGGGTTCTGGAACACGTCGAGCGCGAAGGTGTCGCCGTCGCGGAGGAACTGCGGCGAGGCGGGGAAGGTCGTCGCGTTGTAAGACGGGTGCAGGCGCCGGCCGCGGAACGAGGGGCGCGCTTGCAGCTCGCGCAGGTAGTCCTCGCTCAGGGCGCGCACCGTGACCCAGAAGTAGCGCGACTCGGCCGCGCGCTCGACCAGCAGCTCGTAGCCGAAGAACATCTCGTTCCGGCTGTCCACGAAGACGCGGTGGATCAGGTTCGGCTTGTCCTCGGACTCGACGAGGTCGCTCGTCGCCTCGCCGGCCGAGGGGGGCGCGGACTCTGTGCGGATGATGACGAAGGCGCCGCTCTGCATCGGGACGATGAGGCGCGACTTGCCGTCCTGCGCGGCGGCGAGCCGCACGGGCGCGGGGCCGTCGCCCCACGCGCGCGCAGGGGCCGCGAGGCAGAGGAGCAGCAGCGCGACGGCCGCAAGCCTACTTCTCATCGGTGCCACCTCTGCTCACGATGCGGAACTTCACCTCGTTGGTGGGCTGAAAGTCTTTCATGTCAACGTGCGTGAAGTAGCCGGCGTGCGCGTCCTGGCCCTGCGCGGGCTCCTGACGTTCGGGGGCCTCCGCGTCACGCGCGTTCTTGTTGTCTCGCCGCGCAGACTCTTCACTCGCGGGCTGACGGCGGGAGGCGACCTGTTCGCCGCTCCGCCCCTTCTTCTCGACGTAGACCGTGCGCGTCACCACGCGCTCCTGCACGACCGGCACCTCGACGACGCGCACGGCCGCGGGGGGCGCCTCCGCTTGAGCCGCGGCCGGTTCGACGCGCGGCGTCCGGGCGCGCGCGCCGAGCACGTAGAGCGAGCCCAGCAGCAACAGGCCCATGCACGCCGCGACCGGCAGAGGCACGCGCACCTGCGCCGAGAGCGCGCGGCGCCAGAGCGGCGGACGTTGGACGCTCGCGCGGAAGTCCGCGAGCAGCCTCGCGCCGGCCCCGGCGTCCCGCGCCGGCACGTCCCAGGTGCGGAGCAGGGCGGTCAGCTCGGCGTCGGCCGAAAAGTCTTCCGCATCATTGGCGCGCGCGTCCGTGCGCGCCGCGCGGCGGAGGCGGAACGGCAGGAGCCGCGTCTGTCTCTTTTCGTCACTCATCTTCCGACCTTCCCGGCGCGGGCGACCCCGCGGTCACTTTTAAAGTAGAAGGCGAGGGCGCGCCGCAAACGCCTGCGCGCGCGGTGCAAACGCGACTTGACCGTGCCCACGTCGGCGCCGACGACCGCCGCCGTCTCAGACAGGGAAAGCTCCTCGAACTCGACGAGCACGACGACCTCGCGCTGCAAGTCGGGCAGCTCCGCGACGGCCTTGCGCACCTCCTCGGACAGCTCGGCGTCGAGCAGGCGGCCGAGCGGCCCCTCGCGCTCTTCGACCTCGGGCTCGTCTTCGAGGTCTTCGAAGGGGAATTCGCCGCCGTGCCGGCGCAGGTGCTTGGCCGAGAGGTTGCGCACCGCGGCGTAGAGGTATGTGCGCAGGGCGGCGCGCGCGGGGTCGAAGGCGTCGGGCCGTCGGACGAGCGAGAGGAAGCAGTCGTGCGTGACCTCCTCGGCGAGCGCGGCCGAGCCGAGCATGCGGTAGGCGAAGCGGAAGACCGTGTCGCGGTGTCGCTCGTAGAGCGCGAGGAAGGCCGCCTCGTCCCCGCGGCCGGCTTTGTGCAGGAGCTTTTCGTCCGTCATCCGACGGGGCGCCGCTGCCGCGCCCCCTCCTTCAGAGCTCGCCTTGCTGAATGTGATTACCACGGAAATCCCAAAGGATACGGCCCGGCGTGAGCGTCGGGCGCGGGTCGGGGAACGGCGTTGCGAGGCGTCGCAACGCCATTGTGAGGCGTCACAACGCCATTGTGAGGCGTCACAATGCCATTGCGACGGCTTGCAACGCCATTGCGAGGCGTCGCAATGGCATTTCCACGCGTCGCAATGGCATTTCCACGCGTCGCAATGGCATTTCCACGGGCGGAAATAGCATTCCCTCCCGTGGAAACGCCATTTCCGCCCGTGGGAACGGCATTTCCACGCGCGGGAACGCTATTCTCACGCGTGGGAATGGCATTCCGATGGATGGGAATGGCATTCCCACGCGTGGAAATAGCGTTCCCACCGGCGGAAATGCCATTCCCAGGCCCGCGCACGCCGCGCACGCCGGGCCGACCGCCGCCGCCGCGCACAGACGCAGCCCGCCTACAGCACTTACGCGATCACGCCCGGGCGCTCGGTCAAAGGGTGCGCCTGCTCGTAGGCGTGCGCGAGGCGGAGGATGTCTGCCTCGCCCCAGTGGCGTCCCATCAGCTGGAAGCCGACGGGCAGTCCCGAAGGGGTGAGGCCGCAGGGGACGCTCACGCCGGGGATGCCCGCGAGGTTCGCCATGCAGGTGTAGATGTCCGAGAGGTACATCGAGAGCGGGTCGTCCGTCTTCTCGCCGAGGCGGAAGGCGGGCGTCGGCG
>Ga0213876_10000619_pt1 | contig 26132 bp, 21 predicted proteins | sample BarmaccomBMRX_R9_FD_160113 | JGI IMG/M metagenome (GOLD analysis project Ga0213876, IMG submission 160113) | Root-associated microbial communities from Barbacenia macrantha in rupestrian grasslands, the National Park of Serra do Cipo, Brazil - RX_R9 | ecosystem: Host-associated > Plants > Roots... | reverse complement strand
ATGTCCTCGGCGTAGCGGATGCCGTTCGTCGCGGCGAGGATGCGGTAGAAGCCGACCTTCTTCGCGTAGGCGACGGCGTCGAGGAAGTAGGGCGAGAGCGTCGGCTCGCCGCCCGAGAAGAGGATGATGATCTGGCGGCGCGGCTTGAAGGAGACCGCGCGGTCTAAAATCGCCTTCGTGTCCTCGAACGTCGGCTCGTGGACGTAGCCGACTTGATTCGCGTCCATGAAGCACGGGTTGCACATCATGTTGCAGCGGTTCGTGAGGTCGACCGTCAGAACCGCGCCGCGGCCGAACTGGATGTTTGAGGTGCCGTGCTTGTGGACGTGCGTGTCCTCGGCCGAGCGGAAGTCGCGGCCGAAGAAGAGCGACTCGATGCGTTCGAGGAAGCGCGCGTCGGTCGCCATGAGGTCTTTGAACTCGCCGTGCTTCGGGCAGGTCTTGCGCATGAAGACCTGGCCGTCCTCCTCGACAATCTGCGCCTTGATCTCGCCCGGGTGCTCGTTCATCAGCAGCTCGAGCGGCGTCTCGCCGGAGATGACGCTCTCGCGCACCTCCTTGACGCAGCGCGGGCACAAGGAGTCGGTCTCGCGCGGGAAGCCGAGCGGCGGCGCGGTGCGCTCGTAGGACTTCAGGAGCGGCCCCGGCGCCCACTTCGGCCGGACGGCCTCGCCCTCGGGAATCCGGCGGTTGACGGACTGGAACGCCTTCCACGCCACGTCCGACAGACTCGAAACCAGCTTCGACCGCTTCACGCCGCTGAAGCGCGTTTTCTCCGTCTCGCCGCGGCGGAAATTATCGCTGAACAAGGCTCTCTCTCCTTAATCGAGGGACATGCGCGGGCTTGAGGCGCGCCAATCAAATTATAAGTGCTTCCAAAAGGTCGCCCCGTTGCCCAGATACACGACGACGAGGCCGTTTCCAAAACCGCAACATGATACCGGCATCCTTGTGCAAACACAAGACGTTAGCCGCCGGGGAGGGTGCCGGGTGTTGGGTGCTGGATGCTGGTAAAGGCATAACCCGTTCCTGTAAGACCCAGCACCCAGCACCCAGCACCCGGCACCCTCCCCTTGCCTTTTGCCTTTCCCTCCCCGTACCATCGCGCTCAAGTCTTTACTTCATCCCGCAGTTTTAAAATCCTATGGAGATACATCCCACGGCAGTCGTCAGCCCGCGCGCGGAACTCGCGAGCGACGTGCGCGTCGGCCCTTACGCGGTTGTCGAAGAGCACGTGCAGGTCGGGGAGGGCTGCGAGATCGGCGCGCACGCCGTCGTCAAGAGGTTCACGACGTTGGGCGCGCGCAACCGCGTCTACGAGCACGCGACCCTCGGCGGCGAGCCGCAGGACGTGAAGTTCAAGGGCGAGCGCAGCGCCCTCGTCATCGGCGACGATAATCTGATACGCGAGTACGTCACCGTCCACCGCGCGAGCGGCGAGGGCGAGGCGACGCGGGTGGGGAGCCGCAACTTCCTGATGGTCGGCGTCCACGTCGCGCACAACTGCGAGGTCGGCGACGACAACACCTTCGCCAACGGCGCGGCGCTCGCCGGGCACATTGTGGTCGAGGATCACGTCTTCTTCTCTTCGAACGTCGGCGCGCACCAGTTCGTGCGCTTCGGCCGCTACGCGATGGTGGGCGGGAAGTCGAAGATCGTGCAGGACGTTTTGCCGTTCTTCACGACCGACGGCAACCCGCCCTCCGTACGCGGCCTGAACACGATAGGCCTGCGCCGCGGCGGCTTCACGCCGGAGTCGCGCGCGGCGTTGAAGCGCGCCTACCAAGTCCTCTTCCGCGCGCGCCTGCCGCTCCCGCAAGCCCTCGCGGCGCTCGAAGAGTCCGGGGACGAGAACGTGCGCCACCTCGCCTCCTTCATCCGCGCCTCGCGCCGCGGCTTCACGCGCGAGGAGCGCGACGCGAACGTCTCGCCCGAGCGCGAACTCCTCTTCAAAGTCTCGCGCTGAGGGCGCGCACACTTTATGAGTCAAAACGCGGAAGGCAGAGCCGTCGCCGAGCTGGCCGAGTTAATCGGCGGGCGCGCCGTGGTTGACGCGGGCGCGTTCGTGCGGCGCGTCTCGTCCATAGAGGCGGCGGGCGAGGGCGACCTCGCGTTCGTGGAGGACGAGAAGCTGTTCGAGTCGGCGCGTTCGTGTGGCGCGTCGTGCTTGATCGTGCCGGAGGGCGCGGCCGTTAAGTTGGAGGGGTTCGGCGGCGCGGTCATCGAATCGCCGCGGCCGAAGCTCGCCTTTGCGCTCGCGGCCGAGGTGCTTTACGCGAGAGGGGCGCGCGCGGCGTCCGTGCACCCGACGGCGAGCGTGGGCGAGGGCGCGAGCATCGGCGAAGGGACGCAGGTTCATGCAAACTGCGTCATCGGCCGGAACGTCTCGGTCGGGCGAGACTGTGTGCTGCACCCGAACGTGGTGCTCTACGACGGCGTCAGCTTAGGCGACCGCGTGGTGCTGCACGCGGGCGTCGTGGTGGGCGCGGACGGGTTCGGGTACGTGCGCGACGCCGACGGGCTCTACCACAAGTTCCCGCAGGTGGGCACCGTGGAGATCGAAGACGACGTGGAGGTCGGGGCGAACACCTGCATCGACCGCGGCGCGCTGGGCACCACGCGCGTGGGGAAGGGTTCGAAGATAGATAATCTCGTGCAGGTCGGGCACAACGTCGAGATCGGCGAGCGCGTCGTCATCGCGGCGCAGACGGGCATCTCGGGCAGCACCGTCATCGAGTCGGACGCGGTCATCGGCGGGCAGGTCGGCTTCGGCGACCACGCGCGCGTGCAGTCGGGGGCCGTCATCGGCTCGCAGGCGGGCGTGCTGCCGGGCAAGATCGTGCGCCCCGGCGTCTGGTGGGGCACGCCCGTCCAGCCGCTCGAAGAGTACAAGCGCCTCAACGCCCTCTGGGGCCGTCTGCCCCGGATGAGGGAAGAGATTCAGGAGTTGAAGCGGCAGTTGAAAGAGCTGACCGAGCGGTCGGGTGAGAAGTCTTAACTAAATTCATCCGTTCGTTTCTCAAACGCCGTTTGAACCACAGAGACACAGAGGCACAGCCTGTTGAGTAATTTCTTCAAGCTGTGCCTCTGTGTCTCTGTGGTTCAATGTTCTTACCACCACACAGCCCCGCACTCAAAAACTCTTCCCCTTCCACTTTCTAACAGCACGCAGCACGGCTTCGGCCGCGCGGCGCGAGGCGCCGCCTTCGCCGAGGCGGGCCGTCGCCTCGCGCAGGCGCGCGCGCGCCTCCCTGTTCTTTTCGGGTTCGAGCAGCGTGAGCAGCTCGCGCGCGAGCGTGTCGCCCGTGAAGTCGTCCTGCAACAGCTCGGGCGCGAGGCGGTAGCCGGCGACGAGGTTGACGAGTCCGTAATGCTCGACCTCGATGAGGCGGCCGAGCGTGTGCCAGTTGAGCGCGGACTCTTTGTAGACGACGGCGAGCGGCGTGCCCAGCAGCGCCGCTTCGAGCGTCGCCGTGCCGCTGCACACGGCCGCCGCGTCCGAAGCGGCGAGCGCCTCGCGCGCCTCGCCCCGGACGACGCGGGCGCGCGGCTTAAGGTCGCGGTGAGCTTCGAAGACGCGCTCGGCCTCCTCAAGCGAGCGGCGCGCGGCGAGCGCGAGGACGAACTGCGCGTCGTTAATCTCTCGGGAGAGGCGCGCGGCGGCGTCGAGCATGACGGGCGTGATGCGCTCGAACTCTTTGCGGCGGCTGCCGGGCAGGAGCGCGACGATTGGTCGCGAGGGGTTGAGGTCGTGCCGCGCGCAGAACTCTTCGCGCGAGAGGCGCGAGCTGACCTCCGCGGCGAGCGGGTGGCCGACGAACTCGACGTGCGTGACGCCGCGCGCCTCGTACCAGGCCTGCTCGAAGGGGAGGATGGTGAGCAGCAAGTCCACGTCGCGCCGCACCTGCCGGACGCGGTGCGAGCGCCAGGCCCAGAGCTGCGGGCTGATGTAGTAGATGACTTTAATCCCGCGGCGGCGGAGCGCGCGCGCGAGCGCGAGGTTGAAGTCGGGCCAGTCCACGAGCAGGACGGCGTCGGGGCGGCGCCCGAACGCGGCCTTCTTCAAAGACCGGTACGCTTCGACGAAGCGCGGCAGGGCGCGCGCGATCTCGACGAGGCCCGTGATAGCCAAGTCCTCTTCATGCACGACCGGCTCGACGCCCTCGCGCGCCATCGCCGCGCCGGCCGAGCCGAATAGCTCGAAGCGCGCCGCGGGCGCGGCCTCTCGCAACGCGCGCACGAGCGCCGCCGCGTGCGCGTCGCCCGACTCCTCGCCCGCCACCAGCATCAGGCGGAAGCTCTCGCCACCCTGTTCAGGCATCCGCGCGATGATAGCAAACGCGGTGGGCCGTAGGCAGTTGAAGCCCCCGAGGGGCGTGATGTCTATAGCTCAATGTTGATTATTAATCCCGAAGCTCCGCAGGAGCGACATCGTCATGCCGCCCCTGACGGGGCTCCGGGTTAATAACCGTCTGTCGCTATAAACATCAGGCCCCTCCGGGGCTCAACCTTAACTGCCCATGCGCTCGTAGTGGCGCAAGGTGTCCGTGCTCACGCCGGCCGCGCGCGCCAGTTCGCCCGCGCGCACGTAACCCCTCTTCGAATGAGCGCCGCGCACGCCGGCCATTATAAAGTTCCGAACCGGTTCCAGGGTCAAGAGGTATTTGCGACGCGCTTGGGCTTGGGTGGCGAAATCGTGCGGGGCGGTGTTAGACTTGCGGGCACGGCGACGGGCTTTGCTAAGAAGGAGTCTTGACCTTAAGCCGCCTGCGCCGTCCGGGAAGTGCCGGCCCCAGGGAAGTCCCGCGCCCTTTAGTTTAAATCCCGTAGACAATCCGACCGAGGTTAGACCGGAGAACTATGAGCAGACTGATTTACGCAACCCTCTTGGCCCTCACGCTCGCGTGCGCCGCCGCCGCGCAGACAAGACGCGGCACCCAGACCGCGGCCCCCGCCCGGCCGAAGCCCGCTACGACCCCGGCGCAGACGACGCCCAAACCCGCGCAGACCCCCGCGCCCGCGCCGAGGCCGCAGCAGCAACAACAGGCCGCGCCGCCCGAAGACTGCGGCTGCGAGGCGGGGCCTGTGCCCGAAGTGCTCGGCGCGGTCAACAGCGTGAAGATCACGCGCGCAGACCTCAGCCCGCAGGTGCAGCAGCGCGTGACGCAGCTCCAGCAGGAGGTCGTCGAGGCGCGCAAGCGCGAGCTGGACTTGCAGATCAACAGCATCCTCCTCGAAGCCGAGGCGAAGAAGCGCAACATCTCCACCCAAAAGCTCATCGAGGCCGAAGTCCTCAACAAGTCGGTCGAGCCGACCGCGGCCGAGGCCGAGGCCTACTTCAACCAGAACAAGTCGGCCATCGAGGCGCAGGCCGGCCGCTCCGTCGCCTTCGCCGAGGTCAAGGACAACGTCATCGAATACATGCGCCAGCAGCGGCAGCAGGATCGCGCCGGGCAGTACGCGCAGAGCCTCCGCGCCACCGCGCAGGTCAAGAAGAACGTCGAGTTCGCGACGCCCCCCTCGAGCGCGGCCGACCGCGCGCGCGTCTTCGCCACCGTCAACGGCCGGAACATCACCTCCGGCGACGTCGAGGACGGCCTGCTCCCGCTCATCGCCTCCGTGCAGGAGGAGGTCTACCTCCTGCGCAAGAACGACGTCGACCAGAAGATCAACGACATCCTCCTCAGCCAGGAGGCGCAGAAGCGCGGCGTGACCGACCGCGCCCTGCTCGAATCCGAAGTCGCCAGCAAGGTGCCGGTCATCACCGAGGCGCAGGCGCAGGACTTCTTCAACAAGAACAAGGAGCGCATCGGCTCCGCGGACTTCGGGCAGATCAAGTACCAGATCATCGACTACCTGCAGGATCAGGAGCGGCAGCGCCTCTCGGCCGCGTTCGCCAGCCAGCTCCGCAACGGCGCGAGCGTGCAGACCTTCATCACGCCGCCCGCGCCGCCCGTCTTCCAGATCGCGACCGACGACCAGCCCGCGAAGGGTAAGGAGGGCGCGGCCGTCACCGTCGTCGAGTTCACGGACTACCAGTGCCCCTCGTGCGCGGCGGCGCAGCCCGTGCTTGAGAAGCTGATCACGGAGTACGGCGACCGCGTCCGCTTCGTCGTCCGGGACTTCCCGCTCCAGATGCACGAGGACGCGCGCAAGGCGGCCGAGGCGGCCGAGGCGGCGCGCGCGCAGGACAAGTACTGGGACTTCACGGCCATCCTCTTCCGCAACCAGTCGGCCCTGAAGCCCGCGCAGCTCAAGGAGTACGCGCGCGTGATCGGGCTCGACCGCGCGAAGTTCGACGCGGCGCTCGACGGCGGCACCTACTCCGACAAGGTTGACCGCGACCTCATCGACGGCCAGAAGTTCGGCGTCAGCGGCACGCCCACCTTCTTCGTCAACGGCCGCCGCGCCAAGGACGCCAGCTACGATTCGCTCAAGGCCGCCATCGATGACGCCCTCAAGGCTAAGTAGTAGGCGGTAGGTGGTGAAGAGGGTGTTGGGTGTTAGGTGCCGGGTGTTGGGTAAAAGCAGGTTCTTACCCAACACCCGGCACCTAACACCCAACACCTTCTTACTGCCTACTCCCTTCCCGTCCGAGAAAATGTACTTATTCTAAGCGCGGTACCAACCTCACACCCCGCCGGCGCGTCTAAGCCCCGGCCGCATCCACTCCCGACCAGCAAACCTTGGAACTTTAACCCCGCGCGAAGGGAATAAAGAGGTTACGCGGCCGCCACGCGCGTTTTCCCGCGACAGTTCGGGAACTATCGGCGCGGCCGGCGCGTAGAAACACTGTCACCGCCGCGTGGCCTTCTTTACTCAGACAGACAGTCTTTTTTGTAACTTCTCCGCGCGATTCGCGTCTTACAGACTTATGAGGAAGCACACGATGAGGAAGCCCCTTCTGTTCACGCTGGCGCTCGCGCTGGCCCTTACGGCCGGCGTGTTCTCGGCCGGCGCACAGTCCCCCGGCAACAACGTCCTCGGCGACGTGGTCGCCGTCGACGCCTCGGCCAAGCAGATTTTCGTTAAGACTGATCTGGGCGCCGTCGTCATCGTCAGCCTCTCCGACGCCACGCGCGTTTTGAAGAACCCCCCGGGCGAGACCAAGACCGACAAGGCCGTGCCCTATACGCTGGCCGACATCGTCGCCGGAGACCGCGTCCTCGCGCTCGGCAAGCTCTCCGAGGACGGCAAGACCTTGGCCGGCCCGCGCATCGTCATCGTCAACACGAAGGCCGAGCTGACGGCCAAGCAGGAGAAGGAGCGCGCCGAGTGGCAGGCGCGCGGCGTCACGGGCGTCGTCACCGCCGTCAACGCCGAGACCAAAGAGATCACCGTCAACACGCGCACGCCCGACGGGCCGAAGCCCGTCGTCATCAACGCGGGCGGCGCGAACGTTAAGCTCCGGCGCTACGCGCCCGACTCCATCAAGTTCGCCGACGCCAAGCCCTCGACCTTCGAGGAGCTGAAGGCCGGCGACCAGCTCCGCGCCAAGGGCGACAAGAGCGGGGACGGCGCCAAGTTCACGGCCGACGAGGTCGTGACCGGCTCGTTCCGCACCACGCTCGGCACCGTCAAGGCCGTCGACACGGCGAAGAACGAGATCACCATCGAGCAGCCGGACAAGAAGCCTTTAACGGTCGTCGTCCGCCCCGACTCCATGCTCAAGCAGTTCCCGGCCGACATGGCGGCGATGATGGGCGGCGGCGGCGCGCCGGGCGCGGGCGGTCAGGGCGGCGGCGGCCAGCGCGTCGTCATCCAGGGCGGCCCCGGCGGCGGCGGGGCGGCCCCAGCGGGCGGCCCGGGCGCGGCCGGCCCCGGCGGCGGCCCCGGGCGTCGCATGATGATGGACCCGCAGCAGATGCTCGAGCGCCTGCCGAACGTGACGCTCGCCGAGCTGAAGCCGGGCCAGATGATCGTCGTCTCCAGCACCGTGGGCGCCGACCCGACGCGCGTCACGGCCATCCAGCTCGTCTCCAACGTCGAGATGCTGGTCGCGATGATGTCGCGCCGCCAGGGCGCGGGCGGTGCCGGCGCGGGCGCCGGCATGGCCATGGCCGGCGGCGGCATGAACTTCGGCTTCGGCATCGGCCAACCGTAACGGAAAGGATGAAGGCGGAAGGATGAAGGATGAAGTTAAAGCCCTATTCCCTTCATCCTTCATCCTTCCGCCTTCATCCTTAGTTTTCATTCCCTCGTTTAAAGGTATCGATCATGAAAGCATCTTTTAAGGCGGTCGGGCGCGGGCTCGGTCTCTTCCTCGCGCTCGCGCTGTGTGCGGGCGCGGCCCTCGCGCAGCAGGCGGGGGCCAGCTTGCGCGGCCAAGTCTCGGACGAGTTCGGCGGCGTCATCGTCGGCGCGACCGTCACCTTGACGGACGCCGCGGGCAAGGCCAAGTCGGTCGTCACCGACAGCGACGGCGGCTTCAGCGTCGCGGGCCTCCAGCCCGGGCGCTACAACGTCACCATCGTCTCGACCGGCTTCGCCCCCTTCGTGAACCCCGAGGTGGACGTGGCCGCCGGCCGCAACGAGCTGCCCAAGGTCACGCTCGGCGTCTCGCTCGAGAAGGAGGAGGTGACGGTCGCCTCCGAAGGGCCGCTCAGCGTGGACACCGCGAGCGCGGGCGCCATCGTCCTCAAGGGCAAAGACATTGAGGCGCTGCCCGAAGACCCGGACGAGTTGGCCGCGGCGCTCTCGGCGCTCGCCGGCCCGGCGGCCGGCCCCAACGGCGGCCAGATCACCATCGACGGCTTCGAGGGCGGGCGCATCCCCTCGCGCGACTCCATCCGCGAGATACGCGTCAACGACAACCCGCTCTCGGCCGAGAACGACCGCCCCGGCTTCGGCGGCATCCAGATTCTGACCAAGCCCGGCACCGAGAAGCTGCGCGGCAGCTTCGGCATGACCTTCAACGACGAGAGCCTCAACTCGCGCAACCCTTTCCTCCGGAGCGAGAAGCGCCCGCCCTTTCAGTTCCGCCAGTACTCGGGGAACCTCTCGGGCAGCATCGTCCCCAAGAAGGCTTCGTTCTTCCTCGACTTCTTCCGCGGCGAGACGGACGACAACGAACTCGTCAACGGCTCGCGGCTCGACCCGGCGAATCTCGCGACGGGGACGCTCCCGCTCAACTTCGCGGTGCTGACGCCGCGCCGCAACTGGAGCATCAACCCGCGCGTCGACTACGCCATCAACGACAAGCACACGCTCGTCGCGCGCTACAGCTTCTTCCACAACAGCGACCTCAACCAGGGCGTCTCGCAGTACGCGCTGCCCGAGCGCGCCTACGACTCGGTCGGGAGCAACCACACGGTGCAGCTCACCGAGACGTCCGTCCTCAACAAGTCCACGGTCAACGAGACGCGCTTCCAGTTCATCCGCTCGCGCTTCCAGCAAGACCCCCTGAACGTCGGCATCCCGGTCGTCAGCGTCTTCGACGCCTTTACGAGCGGTGCCGCGAGCGTCGGCAACTCCTTCAACGAGAACACGCGCTGGGAGGTGACGAACACGACGACCCAGGCGCACGGCGCGCACTCGCTCAAGTTCGGCGCGCGCCTGCGCGGCGTCCGCCTCTCGGACTTCTCCGAGGGCAACTTTAACGGCATCTACTCGTTCCGCTCGCTGGCCGACTACCGCCGTGCGGTGGCGCGCGAGATGCTGACGCTGCCCGACGGGACGAAGGTGCCGGCCGTCGTGCCGACGCAGTTCTCGCTCAACGCGGGCGAGCCCCTGGCCGAGATCAGCCAGGTGGACTTCGGCGGCTTCGTGCAGGACGACTGGAAGGTGCGGCCGAACCTGACGCTCGGCGGCGGGCTGCGCTACGAGCGGCAGACGAACCTCGGCAGCAACTTCAACTTCGCCCCGCGCGTCTACCTCGCGTGGTCGCCCGACGCGGTGGGCGGCAAGCCGGCGAAGACGGTCATCCGCGTCGGCTTCGGCCTCTTCTACGACCGCATCAACGAGAACATCGCGCTCACGAACGAGCGCCTCGCCAACGGCGGCCTCCAGCGGCAGTACGTCGTCCGCTCGACGACGAACCCCGACGGGACGCCCATCCTCAACGCCCAGCGCGCCCTGCTCGCGGGCGTGCTCTTCGACGCCTCGGGCCACGTCGCTTCGGGCGGCCTGACGGCCGCCGACCTCGCGGGCTTCGGCGTGGCGCAGGCGACGCGCCAACTCGCGCCGGACGCGACCACGCCCTACAGCTACATCAGCGGCCTCATGATGACGCGCCAGCTGACGAAGACGACCCAGCTCAACCTCTTCTTCTCGACCTACGACACGCGCCACCTGCTGCGCTCGCGCAACATCAACGCGCCGCTGCTGGACGCCTCCGGGGCGCTGCCGCGCGACGCCGCGGGCAAGGCCATCATCGTCCGCCCGCAGCCCGGCGGCGACATCCTCCAGTACGAGACCTCTGGCACGCAGAGCATGAAGCAGCTCAACATCGGCGTGACCAAGCAGTTCCGTCCCGGCTTCTCGCTGACGGCGAACTACACGCTCGGCAAGGCGCAGTCCAACGCCGACTTCGGCGCCTTCCCGATGAACCAGTACGACCTGACGGGCGAGTACGGGCGCACCAGCTTCGACACGCGCCACCGCTTCATCATGTTCGCCAGCCTCGCGGTGCCGAAGCTCAAGCTCACGCTCAACCCGATGGTCATCGCGAACACCGGGCGCCCCTTCAACATCATCACCGGCTCCGACAACAACGGCGACGGCCAGATCAACGACCGCCCGGCCTTCGCCGACTCGCAGACCGTGGCCTGCGCCGCGGGCCAGCGCCTCGGCACCAGCCTCACGGCGGGCGGGCCGGCCTGCGGCCTCGTGCAGACGCGCTTCGGCAACTTCGACATCCTGCCGAAGCCCGGGCAGACCATCGTCCCGCGCAACTACGCGGAGGGGCCGGGCTTCTTCTCGGTCAACCTGCGCGTCGGGCGCACGTTCGCCTTCGGAGACCTGCCGGGCGCGGCCGACCGCCGCAGGGCCGCTCAGCAGGAGCAGCAGCAGAATAACCGCGGCGGCGAGCGCGGGTCGAACAACAACCGCGGCGGCGGCAACGGCGGCGGTGGTGGCGGCCAGCGCGGCGGCGCCCCGGGCGGCGGCGGCATCCAGGGCATGGCCGGCGGCCCAATGATGATCATGATGGGCGCGCCGGGCGGCACGGAAGGGAAGCGCTACTCGCTGAACTTCTCGCTCAACTTCATCAACCTGCTCAACCGGACGAACCTCGGCCAGCCGGTGGGGAACCTCAGCTCGGATCAGTTCGGGCAGTCGCTCTTCCCCGTCAGCGGCTTCGGCTTCGGCGGCGGCAACCCGAACTCCGGCAACCGCCGCGTCCAGGCGTCCGTCAGGTTCAACTTCTAAGGCGGCCGGCAGAAGCCCGACCGTGAGGGAGGGCGTCGGCCGAACATCAAAGGCGGGATGACGAGAGGCACGCTGCCTTTCGTCATCCCGCCTTCTTCTGTCAGACGTACGCCCTCCCTCACGGTCGGGCTTCTGCCTGTCTTAGACGCTGAGGAGTTCCTGCTCCTTGGTCTTTGCCAGTTCGTCCACCTTGCCGATGTAGGTGTCGGTGAGCTTCTGGACTTCCGCCAGCGCGTCGCGCTCGGCGTCCTCGGAAATCTGTTTGTCCTTGAGCAGCTTCTTGAGGCGGTCGTTGGCGTCGCGGCGGACGTTGCGGATGGCGGTGCGGTGCTCCTCGGCCGCCTCGTGCACCTGCTTGGCGAGCTGCCTGCGCCGCTCCTCGGTCAGGGGCGGGACGGGCACGCGCACCAGCTTGCCGTCGTTCGAGGGGTTGAGGCCGAGGTCGGCCGAGCGGATCGCCTTCTCGATGGCGCCGAGTTGCGTCTGATCCCAGGGCTGCACCGTCAGCATGTTCGCCTCCGGCGCGTGCACCGAGGCCATCTGGTTCAGGGGCGTCGGCGTGCCGTAGTAGTCCACCGTGACGTTGTCGAGCAGGCTCACGGCCGCGCGCCCCGTCCGGATCGTCGCCAGCTTCTTCCGCAAGTCCTCGACCGCCCCATCCATCCGCGGCCGCGTCTCCTTGATGACATCCTTCTCAGACATAGCTTCTCTCCGTTGGAATTCGTAAACCGTGAACCGTCAAGAGGCGTGAGCCGTGAACCGTAAACGGTGACAAGAAAGAACGGTCTTTCGCTTGTCACGGTTTACGGTTCACGGTTTACGGCTTTTTCATGCAGACGCGCGTGCCGACCGTTTCGCCGGAGACGACGCGGACGATGTTGCCGGGCGTGCGCATGTTGAAGACGACGATGGGGAGGTCGTTGTCCATGCACAGCGAGATGGCCGAGGCGTCCATCACCTTCAACTGCTTCTCGAGTACTTCCTGGTAGGTGATGCAGTCGAAGCGCGTCGCGGTCGGGTCTTTCATGGGGTCGGCCGTGTAGACGCCGTCCACCTTCGTCGCCTTCAGGATCGCGTCGGCCCTGATTTCGAGCGCGCGCAGGGCGGCCGCCGAGTCGGTCGTGAAATACGGGTTCCCCGTCCCGGCGGCGAAGATGACGACGCGCCCCTTCTCCAGATGTCTGATGGCGCGGCGGCGGATGAAGGGCTCGCCGACCTGGGGGATGTTGATGGCCGAGAGCACGCGCGTGTGGACGCCGACCTTCTCGAGCGCGTCCTGCAGGACGACGGCGTTCATGACGGTGGCGAGCATGCCGATGTAGTCGGCGCTCGACCTGTCCATGTCGCCCGCGCTCTCCGAGACGCCGCGGAAGATGTTGCCGCCGCCGACGACGACCGCGACCTCGACGCCGAGGTCGTGGACGGCCCTGATCTCCTCGGCGATGGCGCGCGCGACCTTCACGTCCACGCCGTAAGGCTGCGACCCCATCAGCGCCTCGCCCGAAGCCTTCAGCAGAATCCGCTTGTAGGCGGCCGACGCCCGTGTGTTAGCTGATGACATGGTTGTTGCGGAGTCGTGGCAGAAGCCCGACCGTGAGGGAGGGCGTAGTCTTCCACAACGGCGCAAGCCGAGTGAGACTAACGCCCTCCCTCACGGTCGGGCTTCTGCCTGATTACTGGTTGCCGCCGGCGAGCGCGGCGACCTCGCCGCCGAAGTCGTCCTCGCGCTTGGCGAGGCCCTCGCCCATCTTGTAGCGGGTGAAGCGGCGGACGGTGATGCGCTCGCCGGTCTTGGCGATCTTCTCCGTGAGCAGCTCGTTGATGGTCTTGGCCGGGTCCTTGACGAAGGGCTGGTCGAGGAGCACCACCTCCTCGTAGAACTTGTTGAGGCCGCCTTCGACGATCTTCTCGATGATCTGCTCGGGCTTGTTCGCGTTCTTCGGGTCGTTGGCGATCTGCGCGCGCTTGATCTCGCGCTCCTTGTCGAGGATGTCCGAGGGGACTTCTTCGCGCGAGACGTAGCGCGGCTCGGCCGCGGCGACGTGCATCGCGATGTCTTTGACGAGCGCCTGGAACTCCTCGGTGCGGGCGACGAAGTCGGTCTCGCAGTTGACCTCGACGAGGACGCCGACCTTGCCGCCCATGTGGATGTAGGAGCCGACCGCGCCCTCGGCCGCGACGCGGCCCGCCTTCTTGCCGGCCGAAGCCATGCCGCGCTTGCGCAGGATTTCGACCGCCTGCTCCTCGTTGCCGTTCGCCTCGGTGAGCGCCTTCTTGCACTCCATCATGCCCGCGCCCGTCTTCTCCCTGAGCGCCTTCACCGCCGCGCCTGTAATCTCCGCCATGATAGTTCTCCTGAATGTAGACAGTAGTCTGATTGCTCAAAAAGAAGCGCAGCCCGGCGGGTTCATCCGCACTGGAGGGCTGCGCTCGCCGTAGTTTGAAAGTTGAAAGTGTTCGGGCCTGTTACTTGGCCGCGCCGACCGTCTCGGCGCCCTTCTCGGCCTCGGGCGACTGCGGGGCCTGCGTGCCCTCGGAGTCGGGGGAGCCGGTCGCACCGCGCACCGGCGCGCCGGTGCCGACCTGCGCGTGGTCGCCGACGCTGTCGGGCTGCTGGCCCTGGCGCGCGAAGCCCTGGTTGCCGGGGACGGAGGTCTGCACGTCGGCCGAGACGCTCGACACGTCCTGGCCCGCGACCTGCGTCGACTGTGCGCCGGGCTCGATCTCGCGCGTGCTGTCGACCGAAGAGGTGACGGCGCGCGAGGTGGGGGCGGCGGCGCCGGCCGCTTCGGCCGCGGCCTGCTCGTCGTCCTCGGCCGACTTGCCGCTCACCTGCTGGCCCTCGACGACCGCGTCGGCGATGCGCGAGGCGAAGAGGCGCACGGCCCTGAGCGCGTCGTCGTTGCCGGGGATGACGTAGTCGATGCCCTCGGGCGAGCAGTTGGTGTCGACGACCGCGATGATCGGGATGCCGAGGCGGTTCGCCTCCTTGACCGCGATGTCCTCCTTGCGCACGTCGATGATGAAGAGCGCGTCGGGCAGGCGGTTCATGTTCTTGATGCCCGAGAGGTTCTTCTCCAGGGTCTCGCGCTCGCGGTCGAGCTTGATGCGTTCCTTCTTCGTCAGCTTCTCGTAGCGGCCGTCGGTCTGCATCGCCTCGAGGTCGCGCAGCCGCTTGATCGACTTCTGCACGGTCTGGAAGTTCGTGAGCAGGCCGCCGAGCCAGCGCTGGTTGATGTAATACTGGCCCGCGCGCTCGGCCTCCTCGCGGATGGCGTCCTGCGCCTGGCGCTTGGTGCCGACGAAGAGGATGTTGCGGCCGCGCTCCTCGCCCATCATGCCGGTGACGAAGGCGATGGCGTCGCGGAACATCTTCTGCGTCTTCTGGAGGTCGATGATGTTAATGCCGTTGCGCTCGCCGAAGATGTACTCCTTCATCTTCGGGTTCCAGCGCCTGACCTGGTGGCCGAAGTGGACGCCGGCCTCCAGTAATTCCTTCATCGTGACGGTGACTGCCAAACTAACCCTCCTTAGGTCTTGATTGGTTTCGTGTACTCGCCGCGCCCCACGGCCACTCTCTCTGGAGAGGGCAACCAACCGGGGCGGGGCAATGGATTGTGCGAACGGTAAATGGTCAATGGTAAATGGTGAATGGCAAATCCATTTACGATTTACTATTCACGATTTACCAGCGCGTTAGCGCTTAGAGAACTGGAAGCGCTTGCGCGCGCCCTTCTGGCCGTACTTCTTGCGCTCCTTGGCGCGCGGGTCGCGCGTCACGAGGCCGGCGTCCTTGAGCGCGGGGCGCAGGTCGGCGTTGAACTCCATCAGCGCGCGGGTGATGCCGTGACGCACCGCGCCGGCCTGGCCGGCGGGGCCGCCGCCCGCGACGTTGACCAGGATGTCGAACTTGTTCGCGGTGTCGGTGAGCGTCAGGGGCTGGCGGATGACCATGCGGAGCGCCTGGTTCGGGAAGTAGTCGTCGAAACCCTTGCGGTTGACCTTAATCTCGCCCGAGCCCGGCCGAAGGTAGACGCGCGCGGTCGCAGTCTTGCGCCGCCCGGTGCCGTAATACTGGATGTCTGCCACAGTTCCTCTTCCTTACCTTAAACTTCGGTCTTAAGCCTTCTGCGCCGCGGCGCGCGGGTCGAGGGCCAAGGGCTCCGGCTTCTGCGCCGCGTGCCGCGTGAGGCCCTCGGCGTCGGCGTAGACCTTGAGCTTCTTCGCCATCGCGCGGCCGAGCTTCGTCTTCGGGAGCATCCCCTTGACGGCCAACTCGATGACCCGCTCGGGGTAGCGCTGGAACTGGTCCTTGACCGAGATGGAGCGCAGGCCGCCCGGGTAGAGCGTGTGGTGGTGGTACATCTTCTGGTCGTTCTTCGACCCCTTGAAGACTGCCTGCTTGGCGTTGATGACGATGACGTGGTCGCCCATGTCGAGGAAGGGCGTGTACTGCGGCTTGTTCTTGCCGGTCAGCACGCGCGCGACCTCGGTCGCGAGGCGCCCGACGGTCTGGCCCGCCGCGTCCACCACGTACCACTTGCGATTCTCAGCGAGTCCGTCCCCGCTCGGGAAGTATGTTGACATAAGGATAACTCTCTCAATTTTAAGCGTCTAAAACGCGAACGGGTAGAATACTTAACGGCTTTTTCGTTGTCAAGCCGCCGCGCGGGCCTCACCGGGGCCAATGTTCTTCCGCTCAAGCCGAAGGCTCTCAGGTTGTTCGAACCTGAGAGCCTTCTTCGGCCTTTCGCAATGGCCGCCCCGCGTGCTCAGTCCTCGGGCGGGGTCTGCTGCTGCTGGTCGTCGGTGCGCTTCTTGAGCTGCGGCGCGTCCGACTTCTTATCGGCCGGCGCGGCGTTGGGGTCGGTCGGCGTGCCGTTCTCGTCCGCGTTGGGCGAGCGGCGCTTGAGCGTCGGGCGGCCCGGGGCGCCGTCCTCGCCCGGCGCGATGTCGCCGGCCGAAGAGGCGCGCGCGTTCGAGAGCCGGAGCAGCCGCGCCTTGACGCGGTTGAATTCCGAAGTCGAGAGGACGTACTCCTCCTTCTCGGGGAAGCGCGCGACGAGCTGGCGCGTCGCCTCCATGCGGTCGACCGACTGCGGGTGCGTCTCGAAGAGTCTTGAGAAGGTGCCGGGCTTCTTCTTGTTCTTGGCCGCCAGCTTCTCGAACATCGTGGACATCGCGTTCGGGTCGTACCCGGCGGCCCACATGTACTGGACGCCGAGCATGTCGGCCTCCGACTCGGCCCCGCGGTTGAACTTCATGAAGGTGAGCAGCGCGCCGAACTGCCCGGCCTGGTTGATGAGCAGGCCGCCGAGGCCGCCGAGGAAGATCGAGCCGGCGATCATGAGGCCCTGCGCGATCATGCCCTTGGCCTGATTCTCCATCGCGTGGCGCGCGGCGACGTGCGCGATCTCGTGCGCCATCACGCCCGCCACCTCGGCCTCGTTGTCGGCCGCCAGAATCAGCCCCTTGTTGACGTAGAAGAAGCCGCCCGGCAGCGCGAAGGCGTTGACCTCGTCGGAGTCGATGACCTTAATCGTGAAGGGAATCTTCGAGTCGGAGTGGAGGACGACGTTCTGCCCGACGCGGTTGATGTACTCGGTGATGACGGGGTCGTCGATGAACTTGGCCTCGCGGTCGACCTGCGCGGCGAGCTGTCGGCCGAGCGCGACCTCCTTGTCGATGCCGCCCGCGATCTTCGGGATGATGAGACCCTTGTTGATGTTGCGCTTGCCGATCATGCGCGGGTCTTCCTTCTCCGAGAGCGGCCGGCCGGCGCCCGACGACGCGGCGGGCTGGGCGGAGGCGACCTGCTCGTCCGTCGCCTCGTCGCCGCTGCCCTTCTTGTCCTTCTGATCCTTGGCGGCGGCCGCGTCCTGCTTGGCGGCGGCCGCGGGCTTCTGTTGTGCGTCCTGACGGCGCAGCGGCGCGGCCACCACGCTGATCGAACCCGCCCAGAGGCTGGAGATGAGTCCGACCGCGACGAGCGAGCGGGAGAATCTGTATTGCATCACGTGTGCCTCCAAAAAGTTCTTGTCTACAGTCTGCGGCCGGAAGGAAGTCGAACCTCTTCGGCGGATCCCTCGCGCCAGTTAAAGTTCTCTGCGGCCCGACTCTCGGCCCAACTGGGCGACTGCTGAGGGTTTGAATCGGACGACCGTCGAAAGGGAACCCGGAAAGGCGCGAACCTTTTGATGCGGCGGGGCGCGCCGCAGGTTGTGTCCGGCCCGGCCTTCATGTTGGAGGAGACTCGGCCCGGATTATAGCAGCAGGCGCGCCCCTCGCGGGAGCAAAAAACTTATCCGTTGCCACCGCGCGCGCCAGCGTGCTAGATTCGAAAGTGCCCTTCCTCCCTCATTCGTTGAGGAGCCGGCCCTGGCCTTTGCCGCATTTTCCCGCCGGGAGCGCATGAAACGGATACAGGATAAGATCAAGGACCTGGTCGAGCCGCAGTCGTTCGAGCAGGTCGGGAATTTCGCAGAAGACCCCGCGCAGGCGCTGGCCGCCTACCGCTTCACCGACGTCACTTCCGACCTGCTCTCGCGCTGGCTCGACGGCCTGGCCGAGCTGTCCGCCGGGAAAGGCGCGGCGCGCGCGCTCGCGGGCGCGCGCGGCGTCGGCAAGAGCCACACGCTCGCCGTCTTCGGGGCGCTGAGCGGTTCGGAGCGCCTGCGGCAGACGGTCGAAGACGGGCACGTCCTCGCCAGCGCGCAGCGCCTGGCCGGGCGGCGCTACCTCGTCGTGCGCGTGGAGCGCGGGACGCGGCCGACGCTGGCCGACGAGCTGGCGGCGAGCTTCGCGGCCTTCTTCGGCGGGAGCGAGTCGCAGTGGGGCAACCGCGACCCGGCCGAAGTCCTGGCCGTCGCCGCCTCGCGCGCGATGGGCGAGACGCTGGTCGTCATTATCGACACGGCCTTCAACCGGCCCGCGCGCGTCTCTCGCGACGACGGCCCGTACCTGGGTTCGTTGGCGACGGCCGCGCGCGACCTGAACGTCTTCCTCGCGCTCGCGCTCGACGACGACATCGCGGACGCCGACGGCGCGAACGTCGCCGTCGCGGGCACATACCGGATTGACTACCTCGACCCGGAGAACCTCTACCGCGTCGCAGACCAGTTCGTGCTGCGCAAGAAGCCGCAGGTCGGCGACACGCTCCGCGAAATCTACCAGGCGCTGCGCGCCACCGTACACGAGTTCAACTGGAGTCAGGCGCGCTTCTCTTCCGTTTATCCAGTCCACCCGCTCGTCGCGGAGGTCGCGTCGGGCGTGCGCCTCTTCCTGCCGAAGTTCGCCTTCCTGCCGTTCGCGGCCGCGGCCGCGGCGCGCGCCACCTCGCGCCCCGCCCTCGCGCTCGTGCTGCTCGACGAGGTCTTCGACGCGACCGAAGAGGACTTGCGCCTCAACCCGGAGCTGCGCGAACTGTTCGCGACCTACGACCAGTTGACCGCGGCCTGCATCGGCCAGCTCCCGATCATGCAGCGCTACCAGGCGCGGCTGATTTTGAAGAGCCTGTTCGTGCTCTCGCTCGACGGCCGCGACGCGACGCCGGGCGAGATGTGCGCCGCGCTGCTTTTGACGGACGAGGACGCGGGCGGCGACGCCCCGCGCCGCGTGGCCGAGACGCTCGCGCGCTTCGCCGCAGAGGCACCCGAGGGCAGCTTCGTCCTCGCGGACGGCCCCGGCGGCGAGACGCGCTACCGCTTCCGCATCGCCTCGCACTTTGCGACGCCCGCCGCGCAAGTTCAGGAGTCCGCGCCGAAGGTCGAAAGGGTCGAAGCGGCCGAGGCGGTGCCGCCCGAGCCGGAGCCGCCGAAGCCGGAACCGCCCAAGCCTTCTCCCGAAGTCGTCGAGAGTCCGCGCCCGGTTCACGTCGAGGAGCCACGCCCGAAGGCCGAGGCCGCGCCCGCGCCTTCGCATGAAGCGGCCGAGCCGCTCTCGGCAGAGCTGCTCGACTGGGCGAGACTGCTGACGGGTCGTCCGGCGCTCGGCGAAGGTCAGGCGGGCGGTGTGCGCGCGGAGGTGCGCGCCGCGCTCCTGCTCTGGGCCAAAGAGTGGACACTTCTGGGACTCGCGCAGAAGTTCGACGCGCTGCCCGACGCCTGCCTGACGACACGCGTCTGGAAGGCGGAGGCGCAGGTGCGCAAGAGCTTCGGGCGCGCGGCCACGGCCGTCGAGGCCGAAGCTTCGGGGAAGATTAAGTTGGAGGAGGCGCTCGAACGCATCGCGCGCGCCTTCGGCCGCTCGCCCTCCGCGGTCGCGCGTCTCACGAGCACGCTCGAAGACCTCTGCGGGTTCGTCGAGACCGTCGCGGCGCGCGAACGCGTGCGCGCCTACCTCGCCGCGGCCGAGCCGACCGGCGTGGAAGAGATTGAGGTGGCGCGGCGCGAGCTGCTCAACCTCGCGCACGATTCGAACAACTTCCTCGAAGGCGCGCGGCGCGAACGCTTCGAGCGTCTGTGGCGCGAGTGGCGTTCGCGCTACGGCGAGCATTACGCCGCGCTCCATGATAAAACTGTGGGCGCGGGCGGCGCGCGCGACTCCCTGCGCGACCTGCGCCGCTCCGAGCGCTGGCGCGAGTTCGAGTCGCTGGCGCGTCTGCCGGTCGTGAGCACGCAGGTCTGGCGACAGGCCGAAGCTCTCTTGCGCGCGGCCGAGGGGGCGCGTTGCGGACTCGACGTGCGGCGGCTGCTCGCGGGTCAGCCCGCGTGCGCGTGCCAGTTCCGCCTGTCGCGCGCGGAGGAGTTGTCGGAGCTGCCGCAGGAGCTTGAGGCCCTGATGGAGCGCGGCCTCGGCGTCTACCGCCGGACGCTGCGGCTGTTGGGGACGCCGCTCGCCATCTCGCTCGACGCCCTGGCGCGGCGCGACGTGGAGTCCGAGGCGTCGAAGCGCGCGCGCCTGCTCTCGGCGGCCTTCGCGCACGACAACCTGCCCGAGAGGTTCGCGCGCCAGGACGCGCGGCTCATCGAGCGCGCGCTCAAGCGCATGCCCGCGCCGCCGCCCGTACGCGTGGCCGCGCCCAACGGCGAGTCCGGCCTGCTCACGCGCGACGAGCTGCGCGCGCGCTTCGAGCAGTGGCTGGACGAGCTGCCCGAACAGCCCGTGCTCATCGAAGTCGTCTCGAAGGCCGAACTCAACGCACCGTGACGCGGAAGGATGAAGGCGGAGGGATGAAGGCGGAAGGGAAGGCAACGCGCCACCCTTCCGCCTTCCGCCTTCCGCCTTCCGCCTTCCAGCAGACGCCCTCCCCTTCAACACGTTCGGCGGTCGTCGTCGGCGCGGGTCGTCTGGGGACGGCGCTCGCACGCGCACTCGACGCGTGCGGTTACGAAGTGCGCGCGCTGGTCTCTCGTCAGGCGGCGCACGCGCGCCGCGCGGCGAGGCGCGCGTGTGTAGGAGCGCTCGCGCTCAACGTCGAGGAGCTTGAGAGACTGCCCGCCGCGCGCCTTCTCTTCGTCACGACGCCCGACGACGCCATCGCGGAGACGGCCGAGAGGCTGGCCGCGCTGCCCTCTTTAAAGTCTCGCGTCGCGCTGCACGCGAGCGGCGCGCTCTCTTCCGAAGCGCTCGCGCCTTTGCGCGCGCACGGGCTTGCGGTCGGCTCGATGCACCCGCTCGCGTCCGTGAGCGACGTCGCTTCGGGTGCCGAGAGTCTGCGCCGCGCGCACTATTGCGTCGAAGGCGACGCGGCCGCCACGCGCGCCGCGCGCCGGCTCGTGCGCGACCTCGGCGGCGAGACTTTCACCATCAATCCCGAAGACAAGGCGCTCTACCACGCCGCGGCCCTGATGTCTGCGGGCCACGTCGTCGCCCTCCTCGACGTGGCGCTCGACGCGCTCAAGCGCTGCGGGCTGTCCGATTCCCGCGCCCGTAAAATCCTTGTGCCCCTCGTGCGCAGCGTCGCCGATAACCTCGCACGCCAGACGCCCGCGCGCGCCCTCACCGGCAGCTTCGCGCGCGCCGACGCCGAGACCGTCCGCAAACACCTGCGCGCCCTCACGCGCCTCGAAGACGCGGACGCCCTCGCCGTCTACAGACTCCTCGGCGCGCGCTCCCTCAAACTAGCCGAGGAGGCCGGCGCCGACCCCGACCTCGTCGAGAGGGTTCGGCGGGAGTTGAGAAAGTAGTAAAGAGCAGTTCACCACAGAGACACAGAGACACAGCTTCAGGCTTGAGACCTCAACAAGCTGTGCCTCTGTGTCTCTGTGGTGAAATCCTTTGCTTGCGCATGCGTGCTTGTTGGCGCTAGAGTAAAAACCAAGCCCCAAAGCACTTTAAAGACACGGAGCGAAAGGAAGACTTCCGCCTTGGCCCTGCCGCCGAACACACCGAGCGCGAGCTACAGCCTGACCTTGCGCGTGAAGATTTCGAACCGCCCCGGTCAGCTCGGCCAACTGACGATGGCCATCGGGCAGGCGGGCGGCGACATCGGCGCCATCGACATCGTCAGCGTCGGCCGCGATTTCATCATCCGCGACCTCACCGTCAACGCGGCTTCGGCCGACCACGGCAAGGCCATCGTGGACGCCGCGCGCTCGGTGGACGGCATCGAGGTCATCAACGTCTCCGACCGCGTCTTCCTCATGCACCTCGGCGGCAAGATCGAGGTCGTCTCCAAAGTGCCCCTCAAGACCCGCGCCGACCTCTCGATGGCCTACACGCCCGGCGTCGCGCGCGTCTGCGAGGCCATCGCGCGCGACCCCGAGAAGGCTTTCACCCTGACGATTAAGCGCAACACCGTCGCCGTCGTCACCGACGGCACGGCCGTCTTAGGATTAGGAGATATCGGCCCGGCCGCCGCGCTCCCCGTGATGGAGGGCAAGGCGATGCTCTTTAAAGAGTTCGCGGGCGTGGACGCCTTCCCCATCTGCCTCTCGACGAAAGACCCGGCCGAGATCGTCAACACCGTCAAGCGCATCTCGCCCGCCTTCGGCGGCATCAACCTCGAAGACATCTCCGCCCCGCGCTGTTTCGAGATTGAAGAAAGGTTAAAGGAAGAGCTCGACATCCCCGTCTTCCACGACGACCAGCACGGGACGGCGGTCGTCGTGCTCGCGGCGCTCATCAACGCGGTGAAGCTGGTGGGCAAGCGGATGGAGGACTTGAAGGTCGTCGTCAACGGCGTGGGCGCGGCGGGCGTGGCCTGCTCGAAGATCGTGATGAGCGCGGGCGTGCAGAATCTCATCGGCTGCGACCAGCACGGCGCCATCTACGAGGGGCGCGGCGAGCACATGAACTGGGTCAAAGACCACTTCGCGCGCATCTCGAACCCGAACAAAGAGCGCGGCTCGGTGCACGACGCGATCAAGGGCGCGGACGTCTTCTTCGGCCTGTCGGTGCCCGGCGTGATTGATGTGGAGGACGTGAAGCGGATGGCGCCCGACCCGATCATCTTCGCGATGGCGAACCCGACGCCGGAGATCATGCCGGAGGAGGTGGAAGGCATCGCGGCGGTGATGGCGACGGGGCGGAGCGACTACCCGAACCAGATCAACAACGTGCTCTGCTTCCCCGGCATCTTCCGCGGCGCGCTTCAGTGCCGCGCCTCGCGCATCAACGAGGAGATGAAGCTCGCGGCCGCCGAGGCCATCGCCTCGATCATCACCCCCGAAGAACTCCACCCCGAATACATCGTCCCCTCCGTCTTCGACAAGCGCGTCGCCGAGGCCGTCGCCCGCGAGGTCGAAGAGGCCGCCTACCGCACCGGCGTCGCCCGCCGCGAACGCGCCCGCACCGACGTGCTGATGTAAAATGCGTTTTGAGTGGGACGAAAAGAAAGCAACTGTCAACCTTACCAAGCACGGCGTCTGCTTCGAAGAAGCGACCACCGTGTTCGGCGACCCGCTCTCCGACACCTTCAATGATCCCGACCACTCCATAGAGGAGTAACGGTTCCTTATCATCGGCATCTCCGACCGGGGTAGAATGTTGGTGGTGGCACACACCGATGACGGAGTAACCGTCCGCGTTATCAGCGCGCGGGAGCCGACAGCGGGAGAGAGGGAATTTTATGAAGAGAGTAGAAGCTGAGCCGGGAGATGAGATGCGGCCCGAATACGATTTCTCACAGTTGAAGGGCAGGGCGCGCGGAAAATACGTCGGGCGTTACCGTGAGGGGACGAACCTGGTCCTGCTCGACCCCGATGTGGCGGCGGCATTCCCGGACGCGAAGGCGGTTAACGAGGCGCTCCGCCTGCTGATGGATGTCGCGCAAAGGCAGCGGCCTCAGCAAAGCTGACCCTTAGGGCTACCGGCGTCGCCCGCCGCGAACGCGCCCGCACCGGCGTGCTGATGTAAACAGAGATGAAGAGGGGCCGCGTGCGTGCCCAGGCGCACGCGGCCCACGCCCCGTGCGGTGAGGCCGGGGCCGCGGCACCGTCCTGCCCGTACAGACGTGCCGGCGCTAATCGCTAACCAAAATGCTCATGTGCTATCCTCGCGCGCGTTCTTGTCTTTGAAATAAGGCAACGGCCGGATGCGTAGCTCACCATCAGCCTCAAGCTAAATGATGGGCGTCGCCGTTGAGCATGAGAGGTCTCTACTCACGGCGGGAAATTTACGCAACGGCACTTTATACCATCATCGGTATAAAGGCAAGCTCATTTCTGACACGTTGGCCCTATCGGGAGGTGACTCCTGATGGGGACGGCGCGTCAGAGGGCGGAGCGTCTCGCGGAAAAGCTCTTGCAGGTGCGCCTGACGTTGGGGCTGTCTCAGACTGAGATGCTCAAGCGCTTAGGCGTTGAGGACATGATTGTCTACAACCGAATCTCGGATTACGAACGGGGCACGAGGGAACCGCCGTTGCCAATCCTTCTGAGTTACGCCCGCGTGGCCGGCGTGCCGACCGAAGTCCTCATCGACGACGACCTCGACCTCCCCGACAGACTCCCCGGCCCCACCGACCACAAAGAGATCAAACGCAAATTCTCCCCGCGCAGAAGGAAGTCGTGAGGCTGCAACGGTGGTGTATAGGTTACAGCCCTAATTCTTTATCTATAGGTACCGTTTTGAAGACCTGCGTGTGCCACTCGGAGAGCTTCTCGTAGCTGAGGAACTTGACGGAGTCTTTGATTGAAGAGTAGGCAGATGAGGATATTTTTCTTTCGAACTCTTTTCGACGCTTAACGTCGGCAACGATGTAATACTTAACGCGAAAATCCTCAAAGTCCTTGAACTTTACCAAGGAGTTCCACATAGGCGTTGAATGCTCAACCTCAAAGAAAGCCTTCGGAAACCTTCTGTCGTTAAACCACGAGACATCAATCGTCTTGGCTCTTTGCAGAAGAGAGTCGTAAGTAAATTCATGAAATTTCTTCAGCGTGGCGACCTCAGCCAACTTCCGGCCAAGGAAAGGTCTGTTCTTGTCTTGAGGTGGGACGAAGGTTTCGTAGTCCTTCAGGTTGCCGATTTGGACAAGCAGCCCTTGGTAGTATGTATGGTTGAACTCTTCGGGGTTGCGTGAGTCGAATTTCGCGTCGAGGGCGAGCTTAGCTAAGACCTCATCGCGTTGTGAGGCGAGCGCCCAGAGGCCGGGCCTGATCTTGAAGAATTCTTTGTGCTCTTGGACGATGCGGCGGATGCTGGCGAAGGGCGTCTTCGTCCCCCAATGAGTGTCGGGAACGCGGGTGGCCGTGCGGTAAAGGTGGCCGAGAGTGGCATATCCACCGCTCTCGCGCATGGCTTGCATGACCGCTTCGTGCTGCTTCACTGTCGCACCGCCTCACAGAGACTTTGGGGCGCGGGAAGTATACAACTAAGCGGCGAATTCTTTCTGCCCTTTTACCCCGGCCAGAAGCAGGCGGCGCAGGGCCCACTCCAACTGACCCTCTTTGGCGAGGTGTATGTTGATGAGGTGTTCGACATTGTCGAACGATTCGCGCAGGGCACGAGTCATCTTCAGCCAGCCGCGGCCGTCAGTAACCCAGATGAAGCCTATGCCCGCCTCCTTTAAGAGTTGTTGGCGCGCGATATATTCGGCCGCGATGGACTCCGGCTTAGAGCCTGTCGAGCCGTAATGGTTGACCTCTACGACGGCGAAGCGGCGTGGAGCTTTAAGCGTCCAGAAAGCCCAGTCCCACTTTTTACCCTTAACTCTTCCCGGCAGCGTGCAGCCCTGGGCGCCCAAGAAGGCATAGGTGGCCTCAGCTTTAGACTCTATTTGCGGGAGACGGCTTAGCGCTTGTTCTACCGCCGGGCGGAGGGCCGCAATGGCGCACTTGCCGCTGCGGTTCTTACGAGCGTTACTGTCGAGCCCTACCTCGACGCCGGTGACGTAGTCGAAGACAGATTTAATTTGTTCCAGTAAGAAGAGGACACCGGATTTGAGAAGAAATTCGACATACGTTTCTATCTGGGTCTCGGTTAGAGGAGCGACGGGGGTCGAGAAGTCATAAGACTTTATAATTCCCTGGCTCAAGTCTTCGGCCAGATGAATAACACAGCGCGGCGTGTTCCGGTCGGCGTTCGCTATGAGCGCGGGCAGCACAGGAACCACCTGCGGGTATTTGCGGAGCAATTCCCGCGCGGCCTGCTCCTTGTCGGGGGCGCTACAGAGTGAGCTTAGAAGGAAAAGCTCGTGCCGGTAGTGCTCGACGTGCTTGTATACCTTTTTCCAGTCCACGTAGTAATCGGCGTCGTAATAAGTCCGAAGCTCGGCAACAAAAAGGTCAAAAGCCTTGTCAAGGGACGTGATCCCAAAGCGGCTCTCGTAGAAGGAAAGGTCAGGCACCTGTAACCCCCCCCCCCCCCACAAATAACGGGGG
>Ga0213876_10000618_pt1 | contig 26166 bp, 19 predicted proteins | sample BarmaccomBMRX_R9_FD_160113 | JGI IMG/M metagenome (GOLD analysis project Ga0213876, IMG submission 160113) | Root-associated microbial communities from Barbacenia macrantha in rupestrian grasslands, the National Park of Serra do Cipo, Brazil - RX_R9 | ecosystem: Host-associated > Plants > Roots... | reverse complement strand
GGAAGCTTCCGCAGAATCGTTTCTGGGCGGCATTTCGCGAGCCTTTGCGACCTTCCGCGCCAAGCACAGGCTCAACAGGATGCGTGCACGCGCGATGTCGCAGAATTTCGGATGGCGTCACTCCGCCCGCAATTACGGCCAGCTCTACAACAGTGTGGCAGCCTAGATTTTCAGGAGTATGGACATGGCAAGGTCGTCCAAAAGCCGCCCCGCCAAAGCCGTCAAAAGCCCGGAGCCGCTGATCGGGCCGGGTGGCGAAACCCACCAGGCGAATGTCTCCGGCACCTTGCTGACGACAAACCAGGGGATTGCGGTTTCCGACAACCAGAACTCGCTCAAGCTCGGCGAGCGCGGACCTGTGTTGCTCGAAGACTTCGTCCTTCGCGAAAAGATCATGCATTTCGACCACGAGCGCATTCCGGAGCGCGTCGTGCATGCCCGCGGCTCGGCGGCGCATGGCTATTTCGAATGCACCGCGGACCTTTCCAAGGTGACGCGCGCCGCCTTCCTGCGCAAAGGCGAGCGCACGCCGGTCTTCGTGCGCTTCTCGACGGTGGCGGGCAACAAGGGCTCGCGCGACCTTGCCCGCGACGTGCGCGGCTTCGCGGTGAAGTTCTACACCCAGGAAGGCAATTTCGACCTCGTCGGCAACAACATGCCGGTGTTCTTCATCCAGGATGCCATCAAGTTCCCCGACCTTGTCCATGCCGCCAAGCCCGAACCGGACCGCGAGTTTCCCCAGGCCCAGACGGCACACGACACCTTCTGGGATTTCATTTCGCTGATGCCGGAAAGCATGCACATGATCATGTGGATCATGTCGGATCGCGCCATCCCGCGCTCTTATCGCCTGATGGAGGGCTTCGGCGTGCACACCTTCCGGCTGCTTGACGGCAGGGGCAAGTCGACCTTCTGCAAGTTCCACTGGCGCCCGGTGCTGGGCATGCAGTCGGTGGTGTGGGACGAGGCTTTGAAGATCAGCGGCGCCGATCCCGACTATCATCGCCGCGACCTGTGGGAGACCATCGACGGCGGCGACACGGTCGAGTTCGAGCTCGGCCTGCAGCTCTTCACCGAGGAGCAGGCGATCGAATTCGAGTTCGACGTGCTCGACGCGACCAAGATCATTCCCGAGGAGGTCATTCCGCTCAAGATCGTGGGCCGCTTGGTGCTCAACCGCAATCCGGGGAACTTTTTCGCCGAGACCGAGCAGGTCGCGTTCTGCGTCGGCAATGTCGTGCCGGGCATCGACTTCTCCAACGACCCTTTGATGCAAGGGCGGCTGTTCTCCTATCTCGACACCCAACTGAAGCGCCTGGGCGGCCCCAACTTCCACCAGATCCCGATCAACGCGCCGAAATGCCCCTTCGCCAACTTCCAGCGCGACGGCCATATGCGGATGGACGTGCCGCTGGGCCGCGTCAACTACGAGCCCAACAGCTTCGCGCCCGATGCGGCGCGTGAGAACGCCGCGCAAGGCTTCCGCTCCTTCGCCGACGAGGAGCATGGCGGCAAGCTGCGCGTGCGCGCCGAGCTGTTCGCCGACCATTATACCCAAGCGCGGCTCTTCTTCCGCAGCCAGACGGAGATCGAACAGGATCATATCGTCGCCGCGCTGATCTTCGAGCTCAGCAAGGTCCAGACGCAGCCGATCCGCGCGCGTCTGGTTTCGCATCTTCTGAATATCGACGCGGCGCTGGGGCGGCGCGTTGCCGACGGGCTCGGCCTTGAAGGTGTCGCACCCGCCAAGCCTGCGATGGAGCCGAAGGACATGGAGCCGTCGGACGCACTCAGCATCGTGAAGAAGGCCAAACCCATCCTGGAAGGCCGCGTGGTTGGCTTGCTCGTCAGCGATGGCGCCGACGCGGGATTGGTCGCGGCGCTTCAGAAGGCGATCGCCGCGGCGGGCGCGAAGGCGAAGATCGTCGCCGAGAAGATCGGCGGCGCCGAATTGTCCGACGGCAATATTCTTCCGGCCGACCAGCGGGTCGAGGGCGGTCCCTCGTCGCTGTTCGATGCCGTCGCGATTATCGCCTCCGACGGCGGCGCGGCGCGACTCGCGAGCATGGCCGCGGCGCAGGATTTCGTCCGCGATGCCTTCGCGCATCTCAAGACGATAGGGTTCACCGGCAATCTCGCGGAGCTCTTCACGAAAGCAGGTCTTGCGCAGGAGGATCTCGACGAGGCCTGCATCCCGTTGTCAAAGCGCGCCGATGCGGGCCAATTCGTGGATACCGCGGCAAACGGGAAGTTCTGGGCGCGGGAGCCCAAGGTCCGACCGTTGCCCTGATCGGGTGGACGATCGACAGGGGCGTCCTGGCCTCGGTCAGGAGCTGGAGCCGATGAGGATGGGAAATCCGTTTTGACGTACGCCTCCTCGCCCGTATGGGTGCGGAGGTCATGGCGGCCCACCCGGTCTCCGGCCGGATACGCACCGGTCTCGGAATCGGTGTCTGAAAAGGTCGCGGAAGCGGTTCGGAGCGGGCAGAGACAGCGGGTCGATTTTGCTGGGCCAAACGGCTGTCCGCGGAACAGCGAACGGAGTCCTGGCCAACAGCGAATTTCAGCCTCGATAACAGCGAAATTTGGCGGGCGGCGAGCTCTACGCCTCCAGATAGGCCGCCGTCGCCATGCCGCCTGCGGTGCAGACCGCCACGACGGCCTTGTGCCTGCCGCGATGACGCAGCTCGAGAAGGGTCGAGCCCAGATAGCGGATGCCGGACATGCCGTAAGGATGGCCCAAGGCGATGGCGCCGCCATTGACGTTGGTTGTCTCCCAAGGGGTCTGGAGTTGTGCCTGATTGTAAAGCGTGGTGACGGCGTAAGCCTCGTGCAGCTCCCACAAGTCGATGTCCGACATGCCCAGCTGATGATGCTTCATCAGCTTCCGGATCGCGGGCGTGATGGCGATGCTCATTTCTTCCGGCGTAACGGCCGCCAGCTGCATGCCGCGAAAGGATCCCAGGATCGGGAGACCGCGACGCGCGGCGACATCGGCCGCCATCATGACGATCGCGGCGGCACCGTCCGACAGTTGCGACGCATTGCCGGCCGTCGTCGTGCCGCCTTCGTAGATGGGCTTCAGCGCCGCGAGCTTTTCGAACGTCGTATCGGGCCGCGGCCCCTCGTCGCGATCGAGGACGACGTCCACCATCTGCGTCTGTTGCGTGACCTTGTCCGTCACCTTCTTCTTTGCCGCGAAAGGCACGATCTCCTCGGAAAACCGCCCGGCGAGACGCGCCGCTTCCACGCGCCTTTGGCTCTCGACCACATAGCGGTCCAACGCCTCGCGACCGATATTGTATTTTTCCGCGACGAAATCCGCGGTCTGATTCATGGTCCACCATACGGCCGGCATGCGCTGCTGCAGCGGTTCATAGAAGAAGCCGTTGAAGTTCATGTTCATCTGCGTGAGGCTGATGCTCTCCACCCCGCCCGCAATCGCGATATCGGCCTCGCCCGCCGCAATGCGGTTCGCGACGATGGACGCTGCCGTCAGGCCGGAACCGCAATAGCGGTTGATCGTGACGCCCGGAACGCCGACTCCGAAATTCGCTTCGAGCGCGGCATTGCGCGCGATGTTGTGACCGGTCGCACCTTCGGGAAGCCCGCAGCCGAGCACCACGTCCTCGACCTCGCCCGCCTCGATGCCGGCGCGCTTGACGGCCTCGCGCAGGACATGAGCCGCCATCGGGATGCCGTGCGTCTGGTTGAGCGCGCCGCGAACCGCCTTGGCGATACCGGTACGGCAATAGGAGACGACGGCAACGTCACGCATGGAAACCTCCGCGAAGCGGCGCCGGGGTATTGAGCCTCAACGCCACGGCACAAACCATTGGACCATCGTATCGCCGAACCGGAGACTGGGCGGCAATGACTGAGCGGCGCGCCGCAAAGACTGGCATATTTCAGTGGATTCCGCTTTGATTGCGGGACATCGGAGCAGGTTCGCAAATCGTGAACGCCAAGCGGCATCCTCCCACTCGCGGCGGCAATACGGATGAGCGCGTCATCCGCGTGGTCTCCTATACCGATTTTCTCTGTCCTTATTGCCGCCGCTTCCGCACCGTGCTCAAGCGTCTTCGTCAGGCGTTCGGCGAGCGCATCGCCTATACGCTGCGCCACTTCCCCATGGAGCGTATTCATCCCGGCGCGACGTTCGCCGCGCGCGTGGTCGAAGCTGCCGGCAAGCAGGGCCTGTTCTGGGAGATGCACGACCGTCTGTTCGAAGACGAGCCGCCGTTCAGCGAGTCGCAAATCCTCGACATGGCCCGGGAGATCGGGTTGGACATGGAGCGTCTCGATCGGGATCTCGCCGATCCGGAAACGCTCGGTCGCGTCGAAGACGATATCGCCGAGGGCCGCAGGCACGGCGTAAGCGGAACGCCGACCATCTTCGTGGACGGCGAGCGCTATGACGGCGCCTGGGATTTCTATTCGCTTGCCGATGCGTTCGAGCAGCCGGTGTCGGAACGCATCCGCCGTTCGGCGCATGCTTTTGCGAGCCTGCCGGCGTCCGGCGGCCTCGCGCTGTTGATTGCCGCCGCTCTCGCGCTGATCTGTGCCAACACCCCGCTGGCCGGCGCCTATCATGCGTTCATCGCATCGAGCTTCGGCATAGGCCCACCGGATACGCCCTTGTCGTTGACGGTAGGAGACTGGTTCTCGGAGGGCCTGCTTGCGCTTTTCTTCCTGCTGGTCGGTCTGGAGATTCGGCGCGAGATGACGGCCGGCGCCCTCTCCGATTTCAGGGCCGCCCTGCTGCCGGTGGTTGCCGCCATCGGCGGCGGGATCGCGCCCGCGCTCGTATACCTTCTCTTCAACCATGGAGGCACGGCGCAAGGCTGGTCCGTGCCGACCGCCACCGATATCGCCTTCGTGCTCGGGATCCTGGCGCTGTTGGGCGATCGCGTGCCGGCGCAGCTGCGCGTCTTCATCGCGGCCTTCGCGGTGATGGACGATATCATCTCGGTGCTGACGCTCGCGATCTTCTATCCGCACAACTTCGAAGCCATGTGGCTCGTGGGCGCAGGCGCGGGAATACTCGTGATGTTCGCGCTGAACCGCGGTCATGTCTATGCCGGCTGGCCCTATATGGCGGTCGCTGTCGCGGTGTGGTTTTGCCTGCATGCCGCGGGCGTGCATGGCGCGCTGGCGGGCATCGTGCTGGCCGGCTTCCTGCCGACGCGCCCGGAGCCCGATGCCGGACCGTTGCTGGCCCAGGCCGCGAACGCGCTTGCCGCGCTCGAGATCGCGCAGGCGGACAAGAGCGCGGACGAACGGGACCGCGACACGGTTCTGGATTGGGCGGGGCGCAATCTGTCCGCGGCAAGCGAACGCTTGCTGTCGCCAGCGGACAGGATCGAGCGTTCGGTCGCGCCATGGAGCACCTATCTCGCACTTCCGCTGTTTGCGTTTTCGGCCGCCGGTGTGAGCTTCGACGCCGACCTTTCCGCGCCGGGTGCGCTGTCCATCCTTGCGGGCGTGATCCTTGGCCTTGTTGTCGGCAAGCCCCTGGGCATCGGGCTGTTCTCGCTCGCAGCGCTCAAGACCGGAGTCGCACGTGCGCCGAAAGGGGTGGGCATTCACACATTTATCGGAGCGATCTGTCTTTGCGGCGTCGGCGACACGGTCGCCCTTCTGATGGCGGATCAGGCGTTTCCTGAAGGCGGCGATGCGGCGATTGCCAAGATCGCCGTGCTCGTCGGATCCGTGATCGCCGCCGCACTCGGTGCTGCGATCATCGCGCTCAGTCCCGGTAGAGCCTTAAGCGCCGAGGAAGCACCCGCCTGACCGGAGCTGTCACGCACCGGCATTTGTCGTTCGCGCTTTTTCGGAACCGAGTTCCGGAAGCATCCGCGGCAAGTCCAATTCGCCGTCGCGGGTCTGGAAGCCGAGCGCTGCGGCGTCGCGGCTGCGCCGTTGCGCTTCGGGCGCGGCTGCCAGCTCGCCGAACAGGCCAGAGTCGCGGCTGAACTCCGCCGCCGGTGCGAGCGCTATGGCGTTGATACGCTCCTTGATCGCGGCAAGAGACGCGGCCGGAAAGCTTGCGATCCGCCGCGCCAGAGCGCGAACGAATTCGCCCAAACCCTCGCTCGGTAGCGCACGATTGATCCAGCCATAGCGTTCCGCCAGATCGGCATCGAAGTCGTTACCGCTCAATATGGCTTCGAGCGCACGGCCACGTCCCATCAGGCGCGTGAGGTGTTGCATGCCGCCCGCGCCGGGCAAGAGGCCGAAGCCGACCTCCGGCTGGCCGAACAGCGCCTTCCCCCGCGCGGCGAAGCGCATGTCGCAAGCCAGCACGAATTCGCTGCCCGCGCCGCGGGTGCGGCCCGCGATCTGCGCGATCGTGATCAAGCGGCTTGCGCTCAGATAGCGGAACAGAAGACCGATCGATGGTTCGCCGCCTGTCAGCTTCACCGTCTCCTTGCGATATTCGGCAATGCGTGCGACATCGACGTGGGCGATGAAATAGTCGGGGTCCGCGCTCTTGAAGACGAGAACGCGGAGCGCCGCGTCGGCTTCAGCCTGCTCGATGAGCGCAACCAGATCGCGCACGAGCGCGGGCCCCATGAGGTTCATGGGGGGAGCCGAAATCTCGACCGTCGCGATCGCGCCGTCCCGCGTAACGTTCAGCGTTTCGAACGTCATGCCGCCGCCTCGAGCGCATGCGCCTGCCCCATGGCGCGGCGCGTCGGACGGTTGGCGGCATTCGTGCGTGCCAGCGCCAGCGCACGCCTCGGGTCGTTGCCGCTGCCGGCGTAGAACTCGGCAGCGTGGTCGGCGAACGCCAGAAGATGCCGCTCGAGCAGCTCCTCGAAGCCGAGCCGGGCGACTTCGAGCTGCGCTTTGGCTTCCTCCAATCGTCCCTGCGCAAGCAGCACGTCGCCCAGACGCCAGCGCACTTCGGGGTCGCGGCTCGACAAGACGGGCAGCAGCAAGGCTTCGGCCTCGGATGCTTGACCCTGGCCCAGGTAAATCTCGGCCAGATGCACGCGCGCTTTCGGGAAAAAGGGTAGATAGGCCACGGCGCTCCGATACCACTGCGCCGCCTGGTCCAGGTCGGGCTCGGGCATGAGCTCTCCCCAAAGCTGGCCCAGCTGGAAGCAGACCCAGGCCAGAGGAAACGGCGAAGTGCCGCTATAAGCGTTATGGGCTTCCCGATAGACCGTGGCGGCCTCTGCAAACCGTTCAAGGTCCGCGAGCACGGCACCGAGCGGCACCAGGTCTTCGAGCCGCCCGCCGGCGCCCGCAAGCCGACGGCGCGCCGTTAGCACAGCGTCGAGATCCGTGCCGCAAGCCTGATCGATGCTCAGCAATTGATGCTTGGCCGCTTCATGGGGCGCGCGCGCGAGATGACGGCGGGCCTCATCGAAGCGATGCGCGGCGGAAGCGGCCGCGGCTTGGACAAGCGGCGAGCCATCCACGCGCGCGAGCGTCTCCAGACGGTCGAGGGCTGCGGTGTCGCCGAAGAATTGGAGTTTCAGCCGCTCCATGTCGACGATAGTTTCGGCGAGGCCCTGAGGTCGAGGGGCCCGGCCGAAGCGAGCCCAGGCTTGGCGGCACGCGCTGTCCAGATTCAGCGCGGCGATCTCTCCGTCGGTCGCGAGCCGGCTCATGACGCGGCGAGGATGGCGACGCCCGCGAGCGAGATCGCGGCGCCGACGAAATGGACCATCCGCCGGTTGCGGATCGCGAGGCCCAAGCCGATGCCGACCGAATGAAGCAGCGCGGTGGCGCAGACAAAGCCCGCGCCATAGGCGAGCCCGGACGCCTCGGCCCCGTGCGCATAGCCGTGGAAGACCGCGAAGAATCCGACCAACCCCATCGCGGCGAGCGCCGGCATGTTCCATTGCAGCGCGACGGCCAGCCCGAGCACGACGACCGACAGGCCGATGCCGATCTCGACGAACGGCAGCGCCAGGCCCGTCATGCCCGCGATGCCGGCAAGCGCCATCGCCGACACGAACGTCAACGGCAGCAGCCACAGCGCGCGGCCGCCCAGGTGTGCGGCGAACATGCCGACAGCGACCATCGCCAGCACATGATCTATGCCGCCGAGCGGATGCGCCAAGCCGTAGGCGAAGCCATGGGTGTGGCCGGCGATGCCCGGATGCGCCGACGCCGCGGCGGGCAGCAATGCGATGGCAGCGGCACAAAAGCGTAAAACGATGCGGTTCATGTCACGGCTCCAAAGCGGTTTTTGAGGTTTGCCATGCCGGTCTTGAGCAGTGCCGCGATCCGGCCGTGCACGATGACGTCGGGCTGATCGTCGGCCAGGTATGCGACGCTCCAGGCGGCGACCGAGCCGCTGCCCTTCGGCTGGACATCGACGGTGCCCGCATAATGGGTCGCGGGCATGCCGGCGACCATCGCGTAGCGGTGATGCCGCTTCGCGTCGTCGATCTCTTCGAGGCGCTCGACGATCTGGCCGCCATCGCGCGTCGTGATCCGGCGCAGCTGGCCGATGCCGGCGCCGATCAGGCTGACATGGGCAACCAGCGGGTGCCAATCGAGGTTGAACCGCCCGATCACGTCCCACACCGCATCTGGCGATGCCGCAAGCTCGACGGATTCGGATACGACCTGCAATTGCGTGTTCGGCGTCGCCAGATAGGGGAAGACCTTCATGCCGGGCTTGGTCGCACCCGTCGCACCGCCCAAAAGGAATTCGCGGTCGCGGTTGATCAGCCAGGTGAGCAGGATGTCGATCACGTTCGCATCGATGGTGCGTCCGCCGCCGGTAAGGTACGGCGCGCCGCTTATCGTGCTCTTCTCGATCTCGAGATGGCTCGTATCGGTGATGGGCTTTGCGACATCGAACAGCAGGAAGTCGTCGAGGAAGACATTGGCGTTGGCGGCCAAGGCCTCCGGCGTCCAATCCGCCTTGCCGTCGCGCATGTCCCACTCGGCGAAGCTGTCCTTCAAGCGCTGGAGGAACAGCGGCTTCAGCGTCCCGGCGATCGCGAACGGGTTCTGCTGGTTCCACAGATCGCGGAGATCGTCGGCGCCTGTGAGCCCGGGATTGCTCAAGCGGATGTTCGTCTGCTCGGGCTTTCCGACCCAGTCGATGCGCGCGGCGGGATGGCTGACGCGGCCGGGCGGCCCGAACGGCACGGTCTCGGCGATGGCGCCGAACAGCGAACCGGCCGTGGGGTTCAGCATGCGCTCGGTGTCGAACTCGACGACCAGCGAGAGCACATTGTCGTGCTGGAGCAGGTTCGGGACCCTGGTCAGGGTTGCCGCGATCCAGGCGAGATAGAACGGATCGGAGCGCAGGCCGGCAAAGACGCGGACATCGCCCTCCGGCGTGGCGGCGCCTCTTTCGTCATTCATGACGAGCGCGATCTTGCGACCGTCGGGAAGCGCGCAGGTGCCGCGCTGCAGAACCTTGCCCGCCGCGTCCCGCTCCAGCACCTGGAACACGAAGCTGAAGCGAAGCTCCTCTTCGGCGGGCTGGAACTTCGCGGCATTGCCGACTCCGGCGACGCGCACGCGGCGCACCGCGATCGCATGCTCGATGGCGTTCGAGAACACCGCGGTCTCGCCGGCCGAAGGAAAGACGCACATCGCGAGCACGGTGCGCCTGGGATCCTCCGGGCTCGTGAACGCGAAGAGGTCGGTGACATCGGCAGGTGGATCGCCGATGGAACGCGGCCCGTCGACATGATCGGACATCGTCAGCCTCCCAGGTTCGCGAGCCAGCGCAGGGCGCTGAGACTCGGCATGAAAAAATATTCGCCGCCGCGCAGCACGTTGAAGGTCTCGAGGCCGTGACAGCGGCGCCGGACCGGCGCCTTGGGAATCGTGAAGGTTGCGCCCTCGTCCTGCCGCCCGATGATCGGATCGCGCTCGTCGCCGACGCCGATGAAGTTGCCGTCGTCGATCCATTCCTGCTGCAGGAACTCCATCGTCGCCATCGCCTTGGCGCTGATGAACAGGAACATCGCGCCGCGCTCGACCTCGTCGTCGGCTTCCGACAGCGCGTTGGGATCGTACGGCAGGCCGTAGGTCGTGCCGCGGCGGATGAGGCGATGGATATTGACGTCGGTGAGCCGCGTGAGCTCAGTGTCGCGCGGATTCATGCGCCGGATATGGCAGCCGAACGGCGCCTTTCGCCCCTGTGCATCGCTCGCGTAGTTGAAATCGTTGTTGCGATGCGGGTCGGCGCCGAGCGCCGGATCGTCGGCCTCCGGCGCCAGGGTCAACGGCGCGCCGCTGCGCCAGCGCCCGACGAGCTTTGCGGCGAGCAGCTCGCGCTCCGCTTCGGTCTTTCCGTTGGCATGCAGGAAGCGGTTGAAGGCACCGACGCGCGATTGGTATTTGCGGAAGCCCACATAGGTGCCGTTGCGGCCCAGCACCTCCGGCTGCGGCATCGGCAGGGGAACGCCGGCCTCGCCCGGATAGCCGAGGATGAACTCGCCGGCTTTGATCGGCCGTCCCTGTCCAGGCAGGGGATCGACGCCGCTGCCTTCGATCGCCGGCTGGTCGATTCCATCCTTGTAGCCGAGCGAGTTGCGGTCGCCGGGTTGCAAGCCGAAGTTCTGCACATCGAGGACCGTGACCCCCGACAGACCGTCATATTGCGCGCGCGCCATGGTCATGACGCGACGCCATTTCTCTTCGGAATCGCTGAAGGCGTTGAGGCCGATATGGATGCGGCCTCCGCCGAACAGCTTCTCCCAGTTCTTGGGGTCGTTGACGCCCTCGTCCCGCAGCTCGCGCGCGCGCGCCGCCATGCCAACGCGGAAGGCTTCCGGGAAGCTGTCGAGCGAGGCCTGCGGCACACCGAGCGCCTCCAGCCCCGCATAGCTGATCGCCACCGACAGCCAGGCATTGGCCGGCTTCCACCAGTTCGTGGCGGAGTCGACATGCGGCGCCAACCGCCGCAACAGCTCGCGACCGCCCTGCGGATTGTCGACGCGCAGCGCGACGTGCGAGCCGACATAGGGCGCAGGCCGCAACCGCAGCACGGTCGACTGGATCTCGTGCAGGTCGAGCATCGACGCTTCTCACGCCACCTTGTCGAGGAATTCGTCGAGCGCTCGGCCCACCTTCTCCAGCCTGTGCGCCTCGGCGACCGACAGGTTCGGGTTGGAGACGTACCAGGCGTCCGCGGTGACCTGATTCTTGACCAGATAGTCCTTGATCACGGGGCTGCGGATGCCGGGCCAGCCTTTGCAGTTGCAGAACAGGATATCCATCGAGTTCGGGATCTTGGTCACGAAGTCGTCGATATACGCGTCCCACTCGCCGTCGTAGGTCGTGCAGAACAGGAGCTTGGTGTCGTCCTCCAGGAGCACGAAGCGCATGTCGTGCAAGGTGCCGACGACGTCCGCGCCCTTGAAATTGCCTTCCAGCACGTCCAGCAGGCCGCGGATGCGCTTGCCGCCGCCGGGCTCGAGCGGAATGATCGCCGTCAGCTCCGACACGCGCCCCTGGCGCGCGCCGATGCGGCCGGCACTCTGGCGGCCGGGAACCGCGGCGAGCTCCCGCTTGAGGTTGTCGAGGCCGTTCTTGAGCGCTACGCGGCCGACCTCGGGCGCGTCGGCATAGAGCTCCTGTACTTTCTGGATTTTCTCGTCGGGGGTCATGGCTGTGTGCTCCTTTCAATTTGTTGAGGAGAGGTCGGTGGTGAGCAGGTCGGCGTTGACGCCCTCGATAAGCCATTCGTTGAGCTCGTGATCGGCGAACACGCCCGCGGCGAAGAAGGGATCGCGCTCGAGATAGGACATCGCGTCCTCTCTGCTGGCGGCGCCGTAGACGAAGAGGCCGCCCTCGTCGTTCGCGAAAGGACCGGCCAAAGCCAATTTGCCGGCGCGCTTCAAATTCTGGTCATACGCCCAATGCGCCGGGCGGGCGGCCGCGAGCTTCGATCCGTCCGCGCCGTATCGCGCGTAATTCGCGAACAACCTGACTTGCGAGACGGCATGATCGGCGGATCGATTTGCGCCGGCGAGCAGATCGAGATTTACGCCGCGCAGGCGCCATTCGCTTATGTCGTAGCTGCTCAGCGCATTCGCGAGCGTGAACGGATCTTCCTGCGCAAGGGCCAACGCCGCCTCGTGTGAAGCCGCTTCATAGATGAAGAGCAATCCCGCGCGCAGCCCCTTATCGTCGAGAAGCGGGCCGCCGACGGCCAGCTTGCCCTGTGCGCGCAGCCGATCCGCATAGGCGAAATGGGCTGCGCGCGCGTCGGCGATCTTGCTCAAATCTCCGTATCTGACGAAGTTGACGAACTTCATGGCCCGGCTCGTTCTCTACCCAATCTTGTCGAGAAGCTCGTCGACGGCCTTGCCGATGCGCTTGAGGCGATGGATCTCCGCCACCGTCAGGTCTGGATGGGCGACGTACCAGCCCTCCGCCGTGATCTGGTGCTTGGCGAGATAATCCTTCGCCTGCGGGCTGCGGATGCCGGGCCAGCCTTCCCAACCCTCGTCGATGATATCGAGATAGTCGGGGATCTTGGTCGCGAAATCGTCGATATAGGCGTCCCAGTCGCCGTCATAGGCGGTGGCGAAGAGCAGCTTGGTGTCGTTCTCCAGGAACACGAAGCGCATGTCGTGAAGCGTGCCGACCTTGTCGGCGCCGGCCGCGGGATTGCCGTGCACGAGCTTCAGGAACGCGCGCAGCCGCGCCGCTGCGCCGGGCACGAGGGGCACGATGATCGTCAGCTCCGACACCTTGCCGACGCGCGCGCCGGTGCGGCCGGCGCTTTCCACCGGCAGCCATGTCACCTGATCGGACGCCTGCGACTTGAGATCGCGCAGCGTGTTCGCCAGCGCCTGTTTGCCCAACGGCGATGCATCGGCGAACAGCTCCTTGAGACGCTCGACCGTGCGCAGCCGCTCTTCGGCCGTTGCTTGCGTTGCCATGACGATCTCCGTCGGTATTGCAGACGCTCTTGGAGCACGTCGCGCGAAGATGAATCTATTGGACGATGGTATCGTTCGCGTTCCAACCGCCGCCCATTGCCTGATACAGCGCGACAGCGGCGTTCAATCGATCCGCGCGCGCCTGCACCAATGCCAGTTCGGTCGAGAGCAGCACACGCTCGGCGTCGAGCTGATCGAGATAAGGCGAATATCCGGCGCGATATCTGTTCGTCGCCAGTGTCAGTGCGCGCGCCACCGCGTCGCGCTGCGCGATGAGCGATCGCTCTTGTTCGTCCAAGCGGCGCACCGCTGCAAGACCGTCCTCGACCTCGCGGAACGCCGTCAGCGCGGTTTTGCGATAGGCGAAAGCGGCCTGGTTGCGTTGCGCGCCGACCGTGTCCTGCTGCGCGTCCAGGCGTCCGGCATCGAAGATCGGGCCGGTGATGCTGCCGGCCAACGAGTAGATCCATACCGGGCTTGGGAACAATGTCGAGCCGACGACACCGCCATCGGCGGACAGCGACACGCTGGGCATGAATGCCGCGCGCGCGGAGTCGAGCGCATGGTCCGATGCCACGAGCTGGTTCTCGGCCGCGACGATGTCGGGACGGCGCCTGAGCAGAGAGACCGGCACGCTGACCGGCACGGCCGGGATCGTGAGCTGCCCGAGCGCCATTCCACGCTCGATCGCGCGCGGATTTTGGCCCAGCAGGATGGAGAGACCGTTCTCCTGCCGCGTGATGGCAAGCTCCGCGGTGGGGATTTGCTGCTCCGCGGCGCGATAGTCGGCGTCCGCCTGGGCCAGGTCGAGCGCGGAGCCGTAGCCGGTGTCGCTGCGGCGCTTGATCACGCGCAGCGACTCCCCGCGCGCGGCGAGCGTGCGGCGCAGGACGTCGAGGCGCGCATCGAGCGCGCGCAAGGTGACGTAGCCGCTGGCTGCCGACGAGGCGACGGCCAGGCGGACATTGTCCCGCGCCGCTTCGCTGGCGAGAAGTTGCGCGCGCCGCGCTTCGCTCGCGTCCGCGAGCCGGCCGAACAGGTCGAGGTCGTAGGAGATGGAGACGACGGCCTTTCCGGCAAACTGCTCTTCGGGAAATCCAAAGCCCGGATTGACCTCGCGGTCACGGCCGCCGCCGGCGCCGCCGGTCACCAATGGCAATTGCTGCGCCCGGGCGTAGTCGAACTGGGCTCTGGCTTCCGCCACCCTTTCCGCCGCGATCGCGATGTCGGTGTTGTTGGCAAGCGCAGCTTCGACGACCTTCGCAAGCACCGGATCGCCGAAGCCCTGCCACCAGTCGGCAGACACATCGCCCGTCGACATTTCGGCACGCCAAGCTTCAGGCGGCGCGACGGCGGCGCTCTCGGGAATCTCCGGCCGTGGCCCGGCGCAGGCGGAAAGCCCGACCATCGCGACGATGACGAGCCGTCTCACGGCGCACCACTCGTATCGACGCGCGTTTCGACCGACATGCCCGGGCTGAGACGCTCGATGCCGCGCTGACGGGGATCGATGGCGATGCGCACGCCGATGCGCTGCGGCACCTTGACGAAATTGCCGGTCGCATTGTCGGGCTTGAGCACGGAGAACTCCGAGCCGGCCGCCGGCGATACCTGCTCGACGCGGCCGGTGAAGCGCGCACCGCCCAGCGCGTCGACGGTGAAGCTCGCCGTCTCGCCCGGCGCCATCCGCGCCATCTGCGACTCTTTGTAGTTGGCGATGATCCAACGGTCGGGCGGGACCAGCGAGAACAGTTGCGTGCCGTTGGTGACGTACTGGCCCAGGCGCACGCCGATCTCGCCCACTTGCCCATCCTCCGCCGCGTGGATGACGGTATGCTCGAGATCGATCTGGGCGAGCTTCAGTTGCGCGCGCGCGGCATCCACGCCCGCCGCCAACCCATCGCGCCCGACATCGACGGTGCGCACGTCCTCGGCCGCGATCTGACCCGATGCGCGCGCTTGCGCCAGGGCCGCCGAGGTCTGATCGCGCTCGCGGATGGAGACCGACCCGTCGGTGACGAGGTCGCCGACGCGCGCCATGTCGGCTTGGGCGCGGCGCACCTGCGCGCGCGCGCCCGCAAGCGCCGCGACGCGCGAAGCGTGCGCCTGATCGGAATTGGCGAGCGACGCTTTGGCAGCTGCAAGCGAGGCTTCGGCCTGGGCGACGCGCGCGCGATAGATGCGGTCGTCGATCACGACCAGCACCTGGCCCGCGCGCACAGACTGGTAGTCGTGGACGGCGACCTTGACCACGTAACCGCTGACCTGCGGCGCGATCACCGTCGTTCGGCCGCGCACATAGGCGTTGTCGGTGGTCTCGATGCTTCCGCCGAAGGGCCAGAGATCCCACGCCCAGAGGATCGCCAGGATGGCCATCAGCGCCAGGCCGGCGATGACGGCCACCGACCGCTGATGGTGCACGTCCGGCCGCCATGTCTGCTTCTGCGGCGAAGTTTGACCGATGGCGCTCATGTCCGGCGCGCCTCCACGACGAGCTGGAAAGCGAGATAGACGGCCGTCGCGAGCGAGGCATACATCACCAGCCGGAACACGTCGTCGAAGGCGAGCGTCGTCGCTTCGGTCGCCAGCGCGCGCCCGAGCAGGCTGGCTCCTTCGGCGCCGCGCAGCAGCGGATCGCTCAGCACGCCCGACAAGGCGCCGGCGCTCTGCTGGATGCGCGCCACCACCATCGGGTCACCGGCGACGAGATGGTCCGCGAGCGCAGCCGCGTGTGCCTTGGCGTACATCACCTGCGCCGTGCCGAGAATCGCAGAGCCCGCCAGCCCGCCGACGTTCTGTGTCGTGCTGAACACCACGACCAGGCTGACCAGATGGCTCGGCCCCTGGCGGAGCATCTGCAGGAAGCCGTAAGCCAATGATGGCCCGATGAAGAGCGTGCTGCCGAAGCCGATCAGCGACTGGCTGACATAGAGCTGCTCCGGGCGTGTGACGCTGGTCGAGTGGCTGTCGAGGAAGGCACCGAAGGCGATGATCAGCGACGCCGCCAGGATTTGATAGCGGGGGCTCTTCTCCGACATCGTCACGCAGGCGGTGACCATGCCGAGCAGGATCGCGAAGAACACATAGATGAAAAGCGTGTGGAGCTGGTCGCTGGTGAGACCGCCGGACGCGAGGAACCCGACCGAGCCGTAGGTCTGCTCCGCCAAGGCGAGACGCACGAGCAAGGCGACGGCGAAGTAAGCCAATATGTCGCCGCGCCCGATCCAGTCGGTATAGAGCAGCGGTCTTCCGCGGCTTCGCTCGATGGCGATGGCCGCCGCGATCATCGCCACGGAGGCTGCCAACGCCCAGCCGAGCCACGCGCGGTCGGTCCACCAAAGCAGCCGCCCCTCGGCCAGCACGAGACAGAACAGTACGAAGGCCGGAATCGTCAGCGCGATGGTGACGAAATCGGGCATCTCGAACGCCGGGCCGATGTCGCTCGGCGGCAGCGGGACGGTGATGATCGCGGCGCTCACCAGCAACGCCGTGCCGAGCTCGATCAGCGACAGCCCGTGCCAGTGACCGGTCGCGAGCACCTCCAGCGGGACGAGCCGTGCGAGCGGCGTGCCGAGCTGAATCAGGCCGATGCCGATGACGAGCGCGAGCGGGCGCGCGCGGGCAGGGAGGACTTCGATGAAGTAGTAGACCGTCAGCGTCGTCAGGCCCGCCGCCATCAATCCGCAGCTCGCGCGGGTCGCGATTGCCGTCGCATAGCAAGGGAAAGCGAGCTGCAGGAACGCGCAGAAGGCATAGAGGCCGACGAGCGCCAGCGTCAGGTTGGGAATGCCGAAGCGCACGCGCGCACGGATGAGCGTGAGGTTGCCGGTTGCGTTCAGCGCGACATAGAGCGCCGGCAACGCGCTCACTTGCGCCAAGGTGAGATCGAGCGAACCGGCGAGATTGCCCGCATTCACGTTGACCAGCGCATTGGTGAAGGTCGTGCAGGCGCCGATGAATGTACCCGCAGCCGCATAGGCCAGACGATGCCGCCCCGCCAGCGCGGGCACGTAGGGCGAGCCGGGAAATGCCGGCCGCTCTTCGGGCGCGAATTGATAGCTCGGCATCACCATCCCGAACGGGCGGCGGGCACGCGGAAGAGCAGAAACGCGCTCATAGCAGTGACCCAGACGAGACCGATGACGGGAGAGATGATGCTGGAGTAGAGGCCGTCCGGCGACCAGAAACCGCCGCTCATCCATGTCGTGCCGCCGGCGAGGACGAGCACGATGGCGCCAACGCCGGCTGCGAAAAGGCCGTTCGAGATCAGCCCGGCGCGCCAAAGCCCGAGCGACCCCGCCATGATCAGCATCGCGCGCGGGAATGAGCTCATGACGAAGCCGGCCCACACCAGGTCGTTCAGGGCGGACGCCAGCGCCTGATCGGCCGATTGCGCGACGGAGAACGCCAGCACGGCCCCGATCATCACCGGCAGCAGGAGCAGCGCCGCCACCGCAGCGCTCGCCGCCGTCGCCGCCGAGCCCCAACCCTCCTGCCCGGCGTCGGCCAGCACGACCCTGATCGAGGCCGCGAACCAGGTGAGGTTGAGGATCGCGAGTCCGCACAGCGCCGCTGCAATGAGGACGGAAGTTCTCGCGCCCTCATAGAACGTCATCAACGCACCCGGCGGCGCACCGACGGGCGGCACCATACCGCACAGGACGTAGGCGACGACGAAAAGTCCGACGGATTGGATCCCTGCCGACCGCCACAAGCGCTCCCAGAACGCGTGGCCGTACCGGGGGGTGGAGGCGGCAACGGTGCTGGAAGCGCTCATGGTCGGGGTCCTTATCTCAGGGGTTTGCCTTAGCGAAGCGATCTGAACGAGGCGCGCATTTCGTCGACGAAGATCGCCGGCTGCTCCCAGGCGGCGAAGTGCCCGCCCTTGGCAGCCTTGCCGTAGTGGATCAGGCGGGGATAGGCCTTCTCCGCCCAGCTCTTCGGCGCGGTATAGATCTCGTCGGGGAACGCGGTGACCGCGACCGGGATCTTGATGCCGCGCGGATCGAAGAAGCCGCCCGTGGGATGCTTGGCGTTGTCCCAATAGAGGCGCGCCGACGAGATCGCGGTGTTGGTCAGCCAATAGAGCGTGACGTTGTCGAGCACGTCGTCCGGCGAAAGGCCTTCGCTGCCGCCCGCGAGCGAGCGGGCGATCATCTTCTCGCTGGCGTCGTCATGGTCGATCATCCACGCGGCGAGACCCACGGGCGAATCCGCGATGCCGTACAGCGTCTGCGGACGGTTGTTCATCTCGATCGCGTAACCGAGGCCGTTGTTGTTGAAGTAGAAGAGCTGGTTCCAAGCCTTGAGCTCATCCGCGCCGAGACCGGCCGGCGGCTTGCCCGCCGCGAGCGACGCGTTGATCTCCGCCGGGACCGTCGCGGGCATGTTGGTGTGGATGCCGATCAGGCCCGGCGGCTGCTGCACGGCCATGTTCTCCGTGACCGCATTGCCCCAATCGCCGCCCTGCGCGACGTACTTCGTGTAGCCGAGCCGCTGCATCAGCGCGGCCCACGCCTTGGCGATACGCGACGGAATCCAGCCGGGCTCGGTCGGCTTGCCCGAGAAGCCATAGCCGGGAAGCGACGGGATCACGAGATGGAACGCATCGGCGGCGGTCCCGCCATGGGCGGTGGGGTCGGTCAGCGGCTCGATGATCTTGAGCTGCTCGACGACAGAGCCCGGCCAGCCATGCGTCACGATCATCGGTAGCGCGTCAGCATGCTTCGACTTCACATGGATGAAGTGAATGTCGAGGCCGTCGATCTCGGTGAGAAAGTTCGGATAGGAGTTCAGCCTGGCCTCGACCTTGCGCCAGTCGTGATCGGCCCAGTGCTTCACCAGCTGCTGCATCGTGACGAGCTGCACGCCCTGCGTCGTGTCCGCGACCTGCTCCTTGTCGGGCCATCGCGTCGCCGCGACGCGCCGCTTGAGATCGGCGAGGTCGGCGTCGGGGAAGCTCACGCGGAAGGGACGGATGTCGGTGCTCATGGGCGTCTCCTGATGGGCGGCGAATGCGGCGGGGGCGAAATTGACCACCAAGCTCGCGGCGCCGAGCGCGAGGCCTTCCCGGCGGGTCAAAACAGGCGCTGATTTCTCATCGGTCATGCGCCGAACATGTCGCCGCAAGGGGCCGGGAGCCATTGCACGAAGGTATGGACGATACTTTGGTATAGGTGCCTATTGGACCTTCGCCGGAATCGAAAAGGCGAAGGTCGCGCCCGCTCCATCGTTCGGCGTGGCCCAAAGGCGCCCGTGATGCCGATCGATGATGGAGCGGCTGACCGACAGGCCGATGCCCATTCCGTCCGGCTTGGTGGTGTAGAACGGATCGAACAGCTTGCCGAGCTGTTCCGGCCCGATACCGATGCCGGTGTCGCTCACCGTAAGCCGGCCGGCGCCAGTGCCGTCGTCCGCGGTGCCGACCACGACCATGCGCGGGCCCTCGATGCCTTTGACGGCGTCGCAGGCGTTCAGCAGCAGATTGAGGATGACCTGCTGTATTTGAACGCGATCGCCGGCGACCTCGACGGCTTCGCTGGCGAACTCGGTGACGACCGTGACGTGGTGGCGCTGCAGCTCATGGGCCGACAGCGACAGAACCTCGCGCGTCGCATCGTTGAGGTCGATCGTCTCGACCGCGAAGTCCTTCTTGCTGAACAACGTCCGCAAGCGGCTGACGACTTCCGACGCTCGATTGCCGTCGCGGATCGTGCGGCGCGCGGTCTCCAACGCGCCTTTCACATTGGGCGGATCGGCGGAAAGCATGCGCAAACCTGTATTGGCGTTGGTGATGATGCCGGCGAGCGGCTGGTTGACCTCATGCGCCAGGGATGCCGTAAGCACGCCCAGGCTCATGACGCGGGCGGCATGGGCAAGCTCCGATCGCACCCGGTCGTGCTCGCGCTCCGCAAGCTTGCGCTCGGTGATGTCCTGGATCGTGCCGATGTACTCGGGCCGTCCGGCGCTGTCGCGCGTCGCCTTGGCGACGAAGTGCAGGTAGCGGACCGATCCGTCGGGCATCATCAGGCGGTACTCGTATTCGGAGTCGATGCCTGCGCGCGCCTTGTTCGCCATGTCTTCCGCCAGCGCACGATCCAGCGGGTGGGTGCGCTCGGCAATCCGGCGGATCGTGACCGGCGATCCGATCTCGAAGCCGAAGATGCGACTGAGCTGATCCGACCAGCGGATCTCGCGGGTCTCGAGATTCCATATGAAGCTGCCGGTCTCGCTCAGCGCCTCGCCCTGCGCCAGCATCGCCTCGCTTCGCCGCAGTGCATTCTCGGCGACCTTGCTCTCCGTGACGTCCTGCAGCGCGCCGACGAAAAGCGGACGGCCTTCCATTTCCTCGATGACCTGACCGATCCCTTCCACGTGTTTGAGTACGCCGCTTGCCGTCGTAATGCGGAATGTGATCTTGAATTTTTTGTTTCTGACCGTGTTCTGGTCCACGGAATTGAAGGTCGCCAGATCCTCGGGGTGAACGATGTCCCGGATGCGCTGGACCGTGACTTTCGATCCAGGCTCGAACTCGAAGATGCGATAGGCCTCGTCGGACCAGCGGTGCTCGTCGTTGAGAAGATCGGTTACAAAGCTCCCGGTGTGACTAAGGCGCTGCGCATCGGCGAAGCTATCGTATGCCTGCCGCAGCGTTGCCTCGGCGTTCTTCCGTTCGTCGATGTCGGTGACAGTGCCGTACCATCTGAGGATCTTGCCCGCCGGGTCGCGCAATGAAGCGGACACGAACAGGAACCAGCGATAGACGCCGTCACGGCGGCGCACGCGGCATTCGGTGCCGCTGCCCTCGCCGGTCCGCTGCATCTCCAGCAAGGCCTGCGTCATGCGGGGGCGGTCCTCCACATGAAGCGCCCGCATCCAGCCGGTGCCTGCGGATTTCTCAGGCGATAGTCCGGTATAGTCGTACCAGCTTCCGCTGATGTATTCGTTGGCGCCCTCGGCATCGTTGCTGAACACGATGGTGGGGATCGTTTCGATGGTCTGCCTGAGGCTGCGCTCGCTTTCGACCAGAGCCTGCTCTGCCGTCTTGAGGTCGTCGATGTCCGTGTTGGTGCCGTACCACTTGACGATATTTCCGGCCTCGTCGCGCAGCGGATCGCAGCGGAACAGGAACCAGCGATAGACGCCGTCATGCCGGCGCAGCCGCGCCTCGAGCACGCCGGAATCGCCGGTGTGCAGCATGCGGTACCAGACGTTCAGCAGGTTCGGCAGATCGTCGGGATGAAGCGCTACCTGCCAGCCCCATCCATTCGCCTCCTCGGACGAGAGCCCGGTATAGTCGTGCCAGCGCTGGTTCAGGAACTCGTTCGACCCGTCGGTGCGGTTGCACCATGCCAGCGTCGGAATGGCGTTGATCGTCTCGCGCAGGTTCCGCTCGTTGGCGGCGACCGCCTGCTCGGCGAGCTTGCGGTCTTCGATATCGAGGCTCGCGGTATAGAAGCGGACTATCCTGCCGGATTCGTCGCGTAGCGGCTCGGTGCGGAGGAAGTGCCAGCGATAAGTACCGTCGAAACGGCGCAGGCGGCCCTCGAGCTCTCCGCCCTCGCCGGTCCTTACCATCTTGCTCCATGCCAGCATCAGCCGCTTCGAATCGTCGGGATGAAGGACGGACGGCCAGCGGTCTCGTGCTTCCTCCTGCGAGAGCCCGGTATAGTCGTGCCAAGGCCTGTTGCCGAATTCATAGGCGCCGTCTTGGCCGCTGCTGCACATCACCAGGGTAGGAATCGCATCGATAGTTTCACGCAGGTTTCGCTCGTTGGCGGCGACGGCCTGCGCGGCACGTTTGCGATCCTCGATGTCGGTATTGACGCCGTACCAGCGGATGACCTTGCCGCTCTCATCGCGCAATGGGTTGGCGCGCATCAGGAACCAGCGATACTCGCCGTCATGGCGGCGGATGCGAGCCTCGGTTTGCCCTGCTTCGCCGCCAGCCAGGAGATCCGACCAAACCGCCCCCAATGCCTCTTGGTCGTCAGGGTGTATCGCGACCTGCCAACCGTCTCCTGCCAGCTGCTCGAATGTCTTTCCGACATAGTCGGCAAAGTGCTTGTTGACGGTATCGGCCCGGCCGTCGGGCGTGGCCGACCAGATGAGCGCAGGCGTGGCGTCGATTGCGAGGGCCAGCTGGCGCTCGCTCGCCGCTTGGCGTTCCTCGGCGCGCTTGCGGTCGTCGATATCGGTGAGAAGGACATACCAGCGCAGAAGCTTGCCGGCATCGTCCTTGACGGGAACGCCGCGGTTGGAGAACCAGCGGAAGGTGCCGTCGAACCGGCGCAGGCGGATTTCGTGGTCGTAAGGAGCACCGGCGGCAACCGAGGAGAAAAAGATGTCTCTCGTCATCTCGAGATCGTCGGGATGAACCACCCCGATCAAGCTCCACTTCTGCAGCTCGTCGAGCGTCGCGCCGCAGTATTCGAGGATCTGCCGGTTGACGACCTCGACGTTGCCGTCGGCCGCGAGGATGCCGACGAAGCCGGGGATGCCGTCGATGGCGGCGCGCGCGCTGAGATCCAGGACGCGCTGAACCTCCTCGGAGCGGCGGCGCGCCTCCACTTCGCGTTTCAGCGCATCGTCGGCCTGCGCAAGCGCTGCCCGCAGGCGCGCAATCTCACCGTCCCTGGGATCGAGCATCGCCGGCCGGCGCCTCCTGCTCCGGCGCGCGATTGTGCGTGTGCGGACCAGACTGCGCCACCAAATTGTTTGTCGCTTACCGACGGCGCCTAACGCATTCAAATACCATCGATTTTGTTTACCACCGCCCGACGTCGATCACGGCCTGCACGAAATCGTGTGGCGCCTCCTGCGGGAGATTGTGGCCGATACCTCCCGTAGAGACGCGGTGCTCGTACTTGCCCGAGAACCTGTCGCGATAGGCGTCGGCTTGCGGATGCGGCGCGCCGTTGGCGTCGCCTTCCATGGTGATGGTGGGCACGGCGATGACGGGGCCCAAGGCGAGCTCAGCTTCCAGCCGGTCGAAGCGCGCCTCGCCTTGCGCCAAGCCAAGGCGCCACCGATAGTTGTGAACGACGATGTCGACATGGTCGGGATTGTCGAACGCGGCGGCCGAGCGCTCGAAGGTCGCGTCGTCGAAATTCCACTTGGGCGAAGCGGTGTGCCAGATCAGCTTCGCGAATTCGCGACGATACTTGGCATAGCCGTCGCGGCCGCGGTCGGTGGCGAAATAGAATTGGTACCACCAGGACAGCTCGGCCGCGGGCGGCAACGGCTGCTTGCCGGCTGCCTGGTTGCCGATCAGATAGCCGCTGACCGATACCAGCCCCTTGCAACGCTTCGGCCACAGAGCGGCGACGATATCGGCGCTGCGTGCGCCCCAGTCGAAGCCTGCCAGCACGGCGGTCCCGATCCTGAGCGCATCCATCAGCGCGATCACATCGCTTGCGAGCGCCGCGGGCTGCCCGTTGCGGAGCGCGCTGTCGGAAAGGAAGCGCGTCGGCCCGTAGCCGCGCAGATAGGGCACGATCACGCGATGACCTTCCGCAGCCAATGCGGGCGCGACGTCGGCGAAGCTGTAGATGTCGTAGGGCCAGCCATGCAGAAGGATCACGACCGGGCCATGCTTGGGGCCTATGTCGATATAGGAGACGTTGAGATCGCCGGCATCGATCGAACGAAGCGGTCCGAATGTCATCGCATCGGCCGCCGACACCGGTGTGCTCGCGGCCGCAAGCGCCGCCGCCATCGTGCCGAGGAATTGACGACGCGGCTGAATCATCGCGATCTCGATCATGAGCCTTCTCGCAGCTTGGCGACGTCTTTCGCCGTCAGGTGCGAACCGCGGGCGCCGAAGCGGGCGGTGACGTAGTTCGCGACGGCGGCAATCTCGGCGTCGGAATAGGCCTTGCCGAATGCGGGCATCGCGATCCTCCCTTGCGGTGTCAGGCGCTCGGTGCCGAAGAGCACGATGCTGGCAACATTGGTCGCGCTCGGATCGTTCACCGCGCGGCTGCCGGTCAGGGTGGCGTAGCCGGTCAGCGGGCTCGCGCCGCTCCAGCCGTGGCAGCTGGCGCAGGCGCCTTCGAAGACGTGCTTGCCCCGATTGTCGAAAGCCGCAACCTCGGCGCGCGGCGAATCCGGCGCCGCTGTCGGACGGGGAGCCGGCAGATCGCCGGCGGCCGGCGGGATGCTGCGCAAATATGCGACCATCGCGCGGATGTCGGCCTGGGAAGCGTGATTGAGCTCGACATCGACCACGCCCGCCATCGGCCCAGCCGCCGCGCCGCGCCCTTGGACATGACTGCCGGAAAGATACCGCGCGATTTCGTCGTCGCTCCACGCGCCGAGGCCCGATGTCTCGTCTTGGGTGATGTTGTAGGCGAGCCAGCCGTCGGCGATGCCGCCGCCGAACTTGCGGCGGTTGTTCGGCGCTTCGGCGAGGTTGCGCTCGGTGTGACAGTCGTTGCAATGCGCCAGCGCCTCGACCAGATAGGCGCCGCGGTTCCACTCCGGCGAACGGTCGGCATGCGGGCGGAAGCGGTCGCTCGGGGTGTAGACCGCCCCCCAGATGCCCATCAGCCAACGCTGGTTGAAGGGGAACGGAAGGGTGTTCCTAGGCGGCGTTTGCCGCACCGGCTTCAGGCTGAACAGATAGGCCTTGATAGCGAGCGCGTCCTCGTCGGTCATCAGCGCGTAGGAGTCGTAGGGAAACGCCGGATAGAGATGCGATCCGTCCTTGGCGATACCCTTGTGCATCGCACGCAGGAAGTCCGCATCGCTCCAATCCCCGATGCCGGTCCGGCGGTCGGGCGTGATATTGGGCGAATAGAGCGTGCCGAACGGCGTCGGGAAGGCATGCCCGCCGGCGAAGGGCGCACTGCCTTCCTCGGTGTGGCAGATCTGGCAACCGGAGAGCGCGGCGAGATAGCGCCCGCGCGTAACGGCATCGGCGCTCTTGAGCTCCGTGGAAACGCCCGTCGGGTTCGGACCCGAATAGGCATCGAGCGCCACCCTCGTCCCGCCGGCAAAGGCGAGCGCGCCCGGCGGGATCAGCCACCAAGCCACGCTCAGGCCGATGAGCGATCCGGCGGCGAGGATGCCGAGCACGATCTTCCAGCGTCTGGACAGCGCTTTCATCGCCGTGCTCCCGCGATGAGCGTGCGGTCGATCGGCATGCGGCGGAGCGCAACGCCGGTCGCGGCATAGATCGCGTTGCGCAGCGCGGGCATGGAGGCCGTCGTGCCGGTCTCGCCGATACCGCCCGGCGGCTCGCCGTTGCGGATGAGGTGCACGTTGATCGGCGGCACCTGGTCCATGCGCAGCATGCGATAGTCGTGGAAGTTGCTCTGCTGCACGCGGCCCTTCTCGACCGTGATCTCACCATAGAGCGCGGCGGTGAGGCCGAAGATCAGCCCGCCCTGGAGCTGAGCCATGACGGTGTCCGGATTGACGATCGTGCCGGTATCGACCGCCGTGTCGATGCGGCGCAGCAGGACCTCGCCCGCCTCGTCCACTTCCGCTTCGATGACGGTGGCAATGAAGCTCGCGAACGCGACTTGCACGGCGACGCCGCGGCCGGCGCGCGGTGGAAGCGCGCTGCCCCAGTTGCTTTTGGCGGCGACCAGATCGAGCGCCGCCTTCAGGCGCGGCGTCTTGCCCAGATGCGCGCGGCGGAACGCGACCGGATCGATCCGCGCCCGGTGCGCCAGCTCGTCGATGAAGCTTTCGATGGCGAAGACATTGTTGTTCGGGCCGACGCCGCGCCAGAAGCCCGTGTTCACGCCCGGCGGCTCTTCGCGCACGAACTCGACACGAAGGTTATCGATGTCGTAGGGAACATCGGCGGCGCCGTCGACGCCGTCGCCGTCGACGCCGTTCCGGAACGCGGGCGGCAGCCAACGGGCCAAGATGGACGAGCCCGCCGTCTTGTGCTTCCAGCCCACGATTCTGCCGTCGCGCGACAGCTTGGCCGACAGCAGGTCGTGATAGGCCGGGCGATAAACGTCGTGGCGGATGTCCTCCTCCCGCGTCCACACCACCTTCACCGGTCCGTCGACCTGCTTGGCGATGCGCGCGGCGACGAAGGCCATGTCGGGCTCGAGCCGCCGGCCGAACCCGCCGCCGAGAAGATGGTTGTGCACGACGACTGTCTCGACCGACAGCCCGGCCGCTTTGGCGACGGCCCTCTGCACGCGCGCCAGCACCTGGCTGCCGATCCAGGCCTCCGCGCCATCGGGGCGGACATGCACGGTGCAGTTCAGAGGCTCCATCGGCGCATGCGCGAGCAGCGGCACCTCATAGGTTTGCGTGTAGACGT